>Ga0335084_10008281_pt1 | contig 10352 bp, 12 predicted proteins | sample Lox_Sample_44_FD_206721 | JGI IMG/M metagenome (GOLD analysis project Ga0335084, IMG submission 206721) | Soil microbial communities from Loxahatchee National Wildlife Refuge, Florida, United States - Lox_Sample_4.4 | ecosystem: Environmental > Terrestrial > Soil > Wetlands | place: USA... | reverse complement strand
GTGAACCATCATCCGGGACTTTTCTCCGGTTATCCATTTTGATTGTCCTGCTGCCGTGGCAATTTTGCCGTCGAGGGTCATCGCAACCTTGAGTATCACAAAGGGTTTCTTTGTGGTGATATATTTAATGTAGAATTCGTTCACCTGTTTCGCCTTTTCCTCCAGGATGCCTGTTACTACCTCTATCCCGGCCCTCTCCAGTTCCTTTATTCCCTTTCCCGAAACCTTTGGATTCGGGTCCCTCATGGCCACGACAACCCTCTTGATCCCTGAATCAATGATCGTTCTTGTACAGGGAGGGGTTCTCTTATCAGTATGGCAGCACGGCTCAAGGCTTACGTAGAGGGTTGATGTTTTTGCTTTTCCACCCGCTGCGGTAATGGCGAGGGCCTCTGCATGAGGGGTCCCTGCTTTCCTGTGAAATCCTTCTGCAATAATTTTTCCGTTCTTCACGATAACCGCACCCACCATGGGATTCGGACTCGTCATTCCTCTGGCCCTGGTGGAGAGCATGATTGCCCTATTCATAAAAAAGGTGTCATTCATAATCTAAAATAACATAAATATCCTTTACATACCAAAAGAATCCTAATACAATACCTAGGAAATTAAACATCTCATCTGTTCAGTGGTATGATATAATTTATAGAGACAAGGAGGGAAGATGAGCAATATACTTTTGGGTCTTATCACCCTTTCATGTATTGTGGCTGTTGTGGTGATTATTTTTGTCATGATTGAGCTGAGGGGGACACTCAGGGGACTAAGAGAGTTCATAAAGACCACAGAGGGTTCCCTGAAACCGACCCTCGAAGAATTGCAGCAGACGCTCAGGAGCCTGAGAAACGTGACGGACAATGTAACTGAAGTCACGGAAGATGTGAGAGTGCTTTCGAGTTCTGTAAGGGACATGGGCGAGAATGTGAAGCGAGTGAGCGAGTTTGTTGAGGATGTCACTTCATCTGCGTCAATCAAGGCCTCAGGACTGAGGGCAGGGATTAATGCTGCCACGACGGTCCTTTTAAAGAATATCTTTAGCGGGAGAAAATAAGTGTGCGAAGCGTAGTCGCCGATGAGTGGGTCTTGTCCCCGGTGATTGCGAATGATTACAATTGCCTTGAGGCAACAGGAAAGGAGAAGAGAATATGAGGCATGATGAAGAATGCGGGTATAGTACGGGTTCCCTGTTTCTTGCGTTCCTTCTTGGTGGTCTGGCGGGGGCGGGTGCTGCCCTGCTCTTGGCGCCCAAGTCGGGAAATGAGACGAGACAGCGGATAAGGGAGTTGGCAGAAGATGTGAAGGAAAAGGCAGAGGGCTACGTTGAACAGGCAAAGGGAAGGGTCAGCTCAAGCCTTGAGAAAGGAAAAGGCTATGTTCAGGAAAAAAAGTCCATTGTGACGACTGCGATTGAGGCTGGGAAAGAGGCGTACGAAAAGGAGAAGGAAAGGCTGGCAAAAGAGAGTTAATGCATGAGACTTCCATTGCGCTCGGTATCCTGGACATTATAAACGATCGGTGCATAGCTGAAGGGTATCATTCTATCGAGTCTGTGAGGCTCAGGATCGGAAGGGCCGCAGGCATTATGCCTGAGGCCCTTCTTTTTAGCTTCGACGTGGCAAAGATGGAGACCCCTGCGGAAAACGCACAACTCATTATCGATAGTATCCCCCTTGGGGGAATGTGCAGTGAATGCAATACTGAGTTTGAGGTTGAAGAGGCCTATGTGCTCAGTTGTCCTAAATGCGGTTCTGCCGCCTTTAAGATACAGAAAGGCTATGAAATGGAGATTGTGGAGATGGATGTGGGGGATACGGAACGTGATATATTGCCATGATTGAGGGAGGTAATTGATGAAGGTTAAAGTGGTGACACGAATTCTTGAGGCCAATGAGCGGCTGGCAGAAGAAAACAGGAAACGGTTTAAGGAGGCAGGCGTGTTTGTGATAAACCTGATGGGTGGGCCGGGTGCAGGCAAGACGTCTCTTCTCGAAAAAACCATCTTGGAGCTGAAGAACAGGATTCGCATTGGCGTTATTGAAGGAGATATCGCGGGAACCGATGATGCCGAACGGATTCATACCACGGGGGTCCCGGTGGTGCAGATCAATACCGGTGGTGCATGTCACCTGGACGCAAACATGATAAGCGAGGTGCTTCCGGAGATGCCGTTGAAAGACCTTGATATGATAATCGTGGAAAATGTGGGGAACCTTGTCTGCCCTGCAGAATTCAAGGTGGGTGAAGATATGAAGGCGATGGTCCTGAGCATTGCTGAGGGGCACGACAAGCCCTTGAAGTACCCCCTGATGTTTAAGGAGTCAGCAGTCCTTGTGCTCAATAAAGTGGATCTTCTCCCCTATGTGAATGTGGATATGCAAAAACTGAAAAACGACGCCATCTCCCTCAACCCTGGACTGAAGATCTTTGAGGTTTCGTGCAGGACAGGCGAGGGGCTCCATAGATGGACTGAATGGTTGAACGGGCTAAAATAACCCTGAGGGGAGTTGTGCAAGGCGTGGGATTCAGACCATACGTGTATAGCCTGGCTGAATCCTTGAAGCTCAGGGGATATGTAACCAACACCTCCGATGGCGTCACTATAGACATAGAAGGGCGGCATATAGTTGAATTCGTAGAGAGACTTCCCCAAAATGCCCCGCCTCTCTCAAAGATAACTGATATCTCCATAACTCCCTTGCCTGAATATGGATACACCGACTTCAGGATAATCGAAAGCAGGGAGGATGGCAGTCCAACTCCATTTACCTTAATCTCACCAGACATATCTATCTGTGACGACTGTTTGAAGGAATTAATGGATCCCCATGACAGGCGATATCTCTATCCCTTTATCAATTGTACCAACTGCGGTCCGCGCTATACCATCATCCGATCAGTTCCCTATGACAGGTCCCATACCACTATGGACCATTTTTCTATGTGTCCCCAGTGCGATACTGAGTATCACAACCCCGGCGACAGGAGGTTTCATGCACAACCCAATGCGTGCCCGCAGTGCGGCCCGAGGGTGACTCTGACGAGCGGCCGGCAACCGGCGTTGAATGGTCAGGCCGCTATGGAAAAGGCGATAGAGTTGCTGAAAGCGGGAAGGATTATTGCCGTGAAAGGGCTAGGAGGATTTCACATTGCCTGCGATGCGACGAACAAGGATGCAGTGGAGAGTTTGAGAGAACGAAAGAGAAGGAGCAATAAGCCGTTCGCATTAATGGCCCCTGACAGGGCAATGGTTGAACGCTTCTGCACGGTTTCGGACGAAGAAGCAGGTCTCCTTTCCTCTGGGAGGCGCCCCATTGTACTGCTCAGGAAGAAAGAGGACGTATCCTTGCTGCCCGATGCTGTCTCTCCCCATAACCGGCATCTGGGGTTCATGCTGCCTTACACTCCCCTCCATTATCTGTTGTTCCATCAGCCATTTATTGACGGAAAGGGAGGGGTGCATGGCGAGAATGAAGCTAATTTTTCTGCCCTTGTCATGACGAGCGGCAATCTGTCCGAGGAACCTATTGTGAGGGATAATGAAGAAGCGCGTGAGAAGCTTCAGGATATCGTGGACGCATTTCTTCTTCACGACAGGGACATATTCATGAGGGTGGATGACTCGGTGGTACGAGCCGGACATCAGCAGTCTGCAGAAAATGATCAGGAGGGCAGACTCCCTGCAGAAAGACGCCGGCGGTCAGCCCTTTTCATCCGCCGTTCACGAGGGTATGCGCCTGAACCACTTGCGCTCCACCGTGATGGTCCCGAGGTTCTGGGGTGTGGTGCTGATATAAAGAATACGTTCACTGTTACCAAGGGAAGGTTTGCGATTCCAAGCCAGCACATTGGGGATATGGAGAATTATGAGACCCTGCAATTCTTTGAAGAGTGCCTTGAAAACATCAAGCGCGTCTTCAGGGGTAACCCTATTGCCATAGCACATGATCTCCATCCCGGATATCTCTCCACGCAATGGGCCTTGCGACAGGGTGCTCAGACCTACGGGATACAGCACCATTATGCACACATCGGTTCTGTCATGGCAGAGAAGGGTCTTGTGGGCAAGGTTCTTGGGGTAGCCTTTGACGGTACCGGATATGGTACAGACGGAAATCTCTGGGGCGGGGAAGTCCTTTTAGCAGATATCGAAGGCTTTGAAAGGATGGCCCATTTCAAATATATTGCCCTTCCGGGAGGCGAGAAGGCAGTAAAAGAGCCGTGGAGAACAGCCATAAGCTATATGCGTGATGCGGCCGGAGATGAGGCGATGGAGTATCTGGAGAAAATAGGCTTCATGGAGAAATACGGAAAGGACCGAATAGATAAAATCATCAAGATTGCTGCCGCAAGAGAACTGTCCCCCCAATCATCCGGCGCCGGGAGACTCTTTGACGCGGTCTCAGCACTTACAGGCGTGTGCGATACAAACAGCTTTGAAGGGGAGGCGGCGATGGCCCTGGAGTCCCTTGTGTCGGAGGGCACTGAGGAGGATTACCCGGTGAATATAGTTCTGGGTACGTCAATGATCATAGATTTTTCACACACGATTATCGGAATTGCCAATGATAGAATAAATGGTGTGGAGAAGCACCTGATCTCGACAAAATTTCATAACACGGTCTCTAATGTTATACTAAAAACTGTGGCAAGACTTCGAGAGACCTTCATGCTCAATGAAGTGGTATTGACGGGTGGCACATTCCAGAATCTGTATCTTCTGGAGAGGACAACGAGGATGCTGACCGCAGCGGGAATGAAGGTATTTATGAATACAATGGTTCCTTGTAATGACGCATGCATATCCTTAGGACAAGCCTATCTTATCAGGGAAAGAATGAAGAAGGGTTAACGAGTTTCAAAGAAACGAAGATCAGAAAATCCATAACACTCTGCAGCCATGGTAACAGATCAGACTGGAGATCACGGAATGAAGGCAATGCTCGATGACATAAAAAGGGTGATGAACCTGACGGGAAGACCACTCAAGCTTATGGAAGTATGCGGCACGCACACGGTTGCCATCTTCAGACACGGGATCAGGGATATCATCCCCAGAGAGATCAGTCTGTTGAGCGGACCCGGCTGTCCAGTATGTGTGACTTCCATTAGAGATGTGGATTCAGCCATCGCCATTTCGAAACTTTCGGGCGTTGTTCTCGGAACGTTTGGAGACATGATGCGGGTTCCCGGGGGCGTGGAATGTCTTGCTGATGCGAGGGCTGAAGGTGCGGATGTGAGGGTTTTCTATTCGCCGATGGATGCGCTGAAACTTGCGATGGATGAAAAGGACACACAGGTGGTGTTCTTTGCCACAGGGTTCGAGACCACATCTCCGCTTATTGCTGCCACGCTCTCTGACGCCAGGAAAAAGGGTATCAACAATTTTTTTATCTACTCAACCCACAAGCTTGTTCCACCTGCACTGAGGGCATTGCTCGCTTCTCCTGATGTAATGGTGGACGGATTCATCCTTCCGGGGCATGTGAGCACCATAATCGGCAAGAAACCGTATGAGTTCCTGGCCTCAGAATATAATAAGCCGGGGGTGATCACAGGCTTTGACGCAGATGATATCATTGAGGGAATACATATGGTCATCAGCCAGGTGTTCCACGGTAAGGCTGAAGTGGAGATACAGTATCACGATGTGGTGAGAGAAGAGGGCAACCCAAGGGCAGTTTCATTAATAGAAGAAGTGTTTGAGCCATCGGACGCGTACTGGAGGGGAATTGGAACGATCCCGGGAAGCGGGCTCACCCTGAGGGAAGAATTCAGGAGATTTGACGCCATGGAAAGATTCAGGCCTGAAGTGCCCTGTCATCCCGAGCCTGAGGCATGCTCGTGCGGTGATGTGCTCAGGGGCGTGAAGACACCTCTTGAATGCCCTCTGTTCGGTACTTCATGCAGTCCTGAAAGCCCTGTGGGGGCTTGCATGGTGAGTACTGAGGGGAGTTGCGCTGCGTACTATAAATATGGAGCATACCGTGGATAGGATAGTCCTGGGTCATGGAAGCGGGGGAAAACTTATGCACGAACTGATCAGGGAACATTTTGCTCCCGCGTTTGGAATTGCCGGATTCGGCGATTCAGCGATCCTTGACATGAACCCGCAGAGACTTGCCTTCACCACCGATTCTTATGTGGTTTCTCCCCTCTTCTTCCCTGGCGGGAATATTGGTGAGCTTGCGGTGTACGGGACAGTAAACGATCTTGCGGTCTCTGGGGCGCGACCCCTCTTTCTCACCGCGGGGTTTATCATAGAGGAAGGATTCCCCCTGGATCATTTGAAGGCTATTGTGGCTTCAATGTCTGGGGCGGCCGAGAAAGCGAATATAAAGATTGTTGCAGGGGACACCAAGGTGGTGAACAAGGGAAAAGGCGACGGAATATTTATCAATACATCCGGCGTTGGAATCCTGGCTGATGGTAGGGAACTCTCCGCCTCAAGGATCAGGGGGGGCGATATGATTTTGGTGAGTGGCCAGGTGGGCAACCATGGAGTTGCCGTCATGTCAGAAAGAAACGGCATCACCTTTGATCCTCCTGTGCTGAGCGATACGGCTCCGCTTAACTCCCTGATAGAACGCATGTCTGAAGTGACAAAAGAGATACGCTTTATGAGGGACCCCACAAGGGGGGGGCTTGCAACAACACTGAAGGAGGCTGCCATGGAATCAGGGAAATGTTTGAAGATCAGAGAAGGGTCCATTCCTGTTGCGCCTCAGGTGAAAGGGGCTTGTGACCTTCTGGGTCTTGATCCCCTCTACGTTGCCAATGAGGGGGTAGTGATGGCTGTGGTGGAGCCCTCGATGGCGAAGGCGATGCTTGCCGTGATGAGGCAGCATATGTACGGAGCGCATGCCCAGATTATCGGGACTGTTGAAGAATCGCCGGGAGGCATGGTTCTCCTTGAGACACGTGCGGGGGGTACCCGGATTATAGAGATGCTTCAGGGAGAGCAGCTGCCGCGCATATGTTGAGCTCTACGTAAAGGTCAGGCTTTTTTTGAGATGAGGAAAAAGAGGGCAAGGCTGACGAGCGCGATGAGAAGGGCAATCTTGCCCACAAGCACAAAAAGGATTCCTGACAATGCGAGCAACCCTGCCATTGGTACGAATGAGGCTTTGTGTACCGATGTTCTCCCCTTCAGGAAGAGTGATCCCGCGGAGAAAAGGAGTATGATGGCAACTATCGCGGGCAATAACTTCATTCCGTAGTCTAAAGGGTATTTTCAAAAATGACAAGACTGAAAGGGGCTAAGGAAAACATAATTGGTTGAAATTTAGTGCTGACTTGATATAGGTTAAAGCGTCAATTAACAGCTCAGCGCAGGAGGGTGAGGAAACTGGATGATACTAAAAGGGAATTCTGAGAAGTCGCACAGGGTTACCGTAATGCTGGTGATAAGCCTCATGGTCTTATGCGTGTCCCCTATTCTCTCTTATCCTGCTGCCCTTCTGGACAAGATTGTAGCAGTGGTGAACAAGGAGGTGATCACCTGGGGCGAACTCTACAGGACCATGGAATTTGAGAGCACCAGTGAAATGAAGTCTTTGACTGACGCCGAAAAGCAGAAGGTTTTTAAGGAAAATGAGGCCCAGTTTCTCGAACGCATGATAGACATGAAACTCCAGCTACAGCTCGCAAAGAGGCTGGACATTGATGCGAGCAAGGATGAGATTGCGGAAGCTATCGGGGGAATAAGAAAGAAGTACGCGATGGACGATAACGAGTTCCAGGAATCCCTGAAGAAGGAAGGGTTCACCATGGAGGAATACAAGAAGCGCCTGGCAGAGCAGATTATTCTCAGCAAGGTGGTCACCCAGCAGGTGAAGAACAAGATAGTCATATCTGATGAAGAGATAAAAGACTATATGGCAAAAAACCAGGGCACTGAATACAGGGTGCGGCAGATATTCTTCAGGAGGCCGGACAACGATTTTGATAAAGGGGCAATGGAGGGTAAGGCAGGAGAGGTGCTCCAGAGACTGAAGAGCGGGGAATCCTTTGCTTCTCTTGCCCAGAAATACTCCGATGACCCGACAGCGAAAACAGGAGGTGACTTGGGTTTTATCAAGAAAGAGCATCTCAGTAAGGAGTTTCTCGAAGTGCTCTCCGCTATGCCCGTGGGAAGTGTAAGCAGCCCGTTCTGGACAGAAAAGGGCCTTCATATTATCTATCTTGAAGAGAAGGTTGATGCGCAGAACGCTGCCGAGTTCAGAGAGATTGTCACGAAGAAGCTTTTGGAAAAGCGTTTCAATGAAGAGTATAAAATCTGGATCAGGGGCTTGAGGGAAAGGGCATTAGTGGAGGTGCGGCTCTAATGCCGGAGAAACTGGCACTCGGGGTGCTCGCATCAGGAAGGGGATCAAATTTCCAGGCGATCATCGATGCAATTGAGGCCGGAAGGCTCAATGCCTCAGTAAAACTCCTCATTGTTGATGACCCCAAGGCCTTTGCCATTGAGAGGGCGAAGAAGCACGCTATAGAATACCTCTGCCTCCAGCCCAGGGAGTTTTCCTCAAAGGATGCATTTTTCTCAAGGATCGCGGATGAGCTTAGAATGAGGGGCGTGCAATTGGTGATCCTCGCGGGGTTCATGCGTATCGTGAGGAAGCCGCTTCTCGATGCCTTTCCCCACCAGGTAATGAATATCCATCCAGCCCTTCTTCCCTCCTTCCCCGGCCTTCATGGTCAGAAGCAGGCGCTTGAGTATGGCGTAAAGATCAGCGGGTGTACCGTGCATTTTGTGGATGAAGGCATGGACACCGGACCGGTGATAATCCAGGCTGCAGTACCTGTGTCACCGGATGACACCGAGGAGTCCCTCTCTGAGAGGATTCTGAAGCTGGAGCACAGGATATTTCCCGAGGCCATAAGCCTCTATGCAGAGGGCCGCCTCAGAGTTGAGGGAAATGTGGTAGAGATATCTGGCTACGGGCTGGATAAAGGGCATATCGTGAACCCTCCGTTAAGGGATTAGTGAGAGAATGTGCCATCCTCGCTCCCCTTTATTTTCCCGGGCAGCAGCCCTGAGTTTCTCGACAAGATGAGATACCCATAATGGTGATCTGAGTATCCGAAAGGCGGCATATGATAAGGATATCCGGTGGCGCTGCGAAAGGGAGAAAAATAAGGGTCGAGAAGGCCTTTACGAAAAAGACCCGGAGCGATGAACTGAGGCCCACATCCTCAAAGGTCAGGGAGGCCCTTTTCGACATTCTCAGGAATGAAGTGCCCGAATCCTCATTTCTTGACCTTTATGCGGGGACAGGGGGCGTGGGAATAGAGGCGCTGAGCAGGGGAGCCGCTCACGTGATTTTTGTTGAGTCAAACACGATACGGGCTGATGTGATACGCCAGATTGTGGACAGATTTCATTATGTCGACCGTTCGAGGGTGATAGAGGGAAAGGCCCTTGAGTTCGTGCGGAGAGAGGGGATGAAGGAGCACCGATATGATATTGTGTATCTCGATCCACCGTATCATTCTGATGAACTCGCGAAGATCCTTCCTATCCTGGGAGAGGGGCAGGTTTTGAAGGAAGGCGGGGTAGTTGTTGTGGAGCATTCTTCCAAAATGAGTATCCCTGAAGCCATCAATTTGCTTAGTCTCAAAAAGCGCTACAAATATGGCGATACAAGCCTTACAGTGTATACACTGAAGGAAGGAGGCCCAGGCGGAGTCAACGACGATCTGGGAAACAATACATGAAGAGAGGCATTTATCCCGGGACATTCGATCCCATCACCAACGGGCATCTTGATCTTGTGCACAGGGGGTTGAGAATATTCGAAGAGATCATTGTTGCGGTCGCTCCCAGTCCGAAAAAACAGCCGCTCTTCACAATTGAGGAAAGGTTGCATTTGATTAGGGAGTCTGTGAAAGAGCATAGGAATGTGCGGGTAGAGGCATTTAATGGATTGCTCGTGGGGTATGCAAAGGCAAAGGATGGTGTTGCCATTATCAGGGGATTACGGGCCGTATCAGATTTTGAGTATGAGCTCCAGATGGCCCTTATGAACCGGAGACTTGATATGAGTGTTGAGACAGTCTTCCTGATGCCATCAGAGGAATACTCTTTTCTTACCTCTACTATTGTGAAGGAGGCAGCCTCTTTTGGGGGATCGGTCAAAGGCCTTGTCCCGGACGTAGTGGAGGAGGCGCTAAAAGAAAAATTCAGGCTCATAAAAGATATCGTGGAATAAAAGAGGGTCTTATGCCGCACGCAATACTTCCCATTCCGCCTCATTTCAATCCGGACGAGGTTGGCAGGGTCTGGAAGGTCCCCTATCAGCAGCGGGCTGAAGAGGCACGAAACTGGGCGAAGAGGTACAGGATATCCCCCTCCG
>Ga0335084_10008279_pt1 | contig 10355 bp, 6 predicted proteins | sample Lox_Sample_44_FD_206721 | JGI IMG/M metagenome (GOLD analysis project Ga0335084, IMG submission 206721) | Soil microbial communities from Loxahatchee National Wildlife Refuge, Florida, United States - Lox_Sample_4.4 | ecosystem: Environmental > Terrestrial > Soil > Wetlands | place: USA: Florida... | reverse complement strand
CATGCGCCGAAGGGGCAGGCGAGGAACGTCCATCCAGAGAGGAAGCCGGCCACCTGCGACCCGGTCCACCGTACCGTCACCACGTGGAGCGACCACGCGGTGAGCGCCAGGCCACCGAGCAGGACGACGTTCAAGCCGAGGATCGGGTCCCGCGTCAGGAGATACGGCCCGATGAACAGCGGCAGCGCCCCGAGCCCCGTCTCGCCGTAGAAGAGCCCGTGCGACGCGGGATGGAAGATGCCGCCGTGGGCCAGGCCGGCGAGCGCCCGGCTCACGTGGGCGAGCGACCAGCCGACGACCCAGGGATCCCCGAACGCGGCGATGTTCGCGAGGACGACGTGCGTTCCGAGATGGCACGCGAGCGGCCACGTGAGCCCGACGGCGAGGAGCAGATACAGGGCGAGCATCTTCACGGCGCGCCCCGCACCCGGGCCCCCCGCTCACTCGACGTAGCCGAGGGCCCGGAGCCGCTCCCGCGTCTTCTCGTCCGTGGGGGGCGTTCCGAGCGCTGCCGGGGCTTGCTCGAGCACTCGCCAGAGATAGACGCGGACCCCGCCGCTTCCCGCAGTCGGCGTGGGTGGCGTCGTCGCCAGCAGCGCCGGCTCCTCGTGCGCCTTCACCTTCGTCGGCCCGATCACCTTGTAGACGAACGGCGACGCCGGGGGATGTTGGTCGTCCGGGCCGAGGACGATCGCCTCGGGCGGAAGATCCGCCCCGTTCGCCCGCATCCGGATCGTGAGACCGCCGTCGTCGTGGAAGCCCATCACCCGATCGAAGCGGAAACCGATCGGTCGGTCCGTCACCGGGCCGCGCCACGTGATCGCGAGACTGTCGCGGGCGAGCTGCAGGGTGTCGGGCCGATCGCCGCCCACGCGATCGGGGTTCACGACGAGCTGGTCGTCGTTCGACGTGATCGCCACCTCGACGTCGGCCGTCGTCCCGGGCGGCGCGACCGCACGCACCTGGAAGCCCGCGCTCCAGTAGGGCGCACGGTAGCCGTCGAGTCGGGTCCGTAGGCCGTCGAGCACGGCACGCGCCGCGGGATCGGCCGCCAGATCGTGCCGCTCGCCGGGATCCGCGACCAGGTCGAACAGGCTCTCCCCGAACGGCTGCTGCGTCAGGATGAGCTTGTGCGTCGCGGTGCGCAGCGCGAAACGCTGCGGGTACGCATTGTTGGCGGCACGCGCGAAGTCCTCGCGCGGCGCCGCGGTCGCCGGGTTCGCGATGATCGGGAGCAGCGTCTCGCCTTCGAACTCCGGAAAGGAGGGGGCGCCCAGCACGTCGACGATCGTCGGCACGATGTCGATCGATCGGACCGGCACGTCGATGACCGACCCGGCGTGCGCGGCGTGCGGCAGTCGTATGATCAACGGCACGTGCAGCTGCTCGTCGTAGAGCGAGACGCCGTGGAAGAAGCTGCCGTGATCCCAGAACTCCTCGCCGTGATCCGCGCTCACGACCACGAGCGTCCGGTCGAGGAGCCCCCGCGCCCGGAGCGCGTCGAAGAGTCCGGCGACCTGATCGTCGATGAAGCGGAGCCCGCTGTCGTAGAGCGCCATCGCCTGGGCGCGATCGGCGGCGTCGTACTTCCCTTGCTGGGCACCCTCGACGTCGCCCCACCCGTAGCCGACCGGCCCGCGATAGGCCGGGTCCGCGAACCGCGTCCCCTCGGGCGGGCGCACGCGATAGGGCGTGTGGATGTCGAGGAAGTGCAGGTAGAGCGCCCACCGGTCACCGCGCTGCGCGTCGATCCACGCGAGCCCCTTCGCCGCGATGCGGTCCGCGCGCCAGGTCACGCTCGAGACCGAGTCGAAGCTGTCGCGGGCGGCGAGCTTCAGGAAGAACTCGAGGTAGGGATTGCGGATGATCGCCTTCGTCCGCGGGACCCCCGCCGCGAACAGGCTCGACATGAGCGTCGGGCTCGCCTGCGTCGGGAAGTACCGGGACGTGAGGATCTGCGAGAGCGACGGCACCGTCATGGGGGCGTTCGTGTAGGCGCGGGTGAAGCGGATCCCCTCCGACGCGAGCCGGTCGAGCGCCGGCGTCGTCGGCCGCGCATAGCCATACGCGCTCAGATGATCCGCACGGCACGCGTCGATGGTGATGAAGAGCAGGTTCGGTTGCTCGTGACTCGCCGCGGGCTGCACCAGGTACGGCCGGCTCCAGAGCGCGAAGGTCTTGTCGGGCGCCGTCGGCGTGCCGGGGGTCACGCTCGCCAGGCGGAGCTGGGCCTGCTCCCCCGCGAAGCGGGCGAGATCGAGGTTCAGCTCGATCCAGCGGCGATCCGCCGGCCGGTCCCTGATCGCGAGCGTCCGCTCGGCGAGGACGACCGTCTCGCCCGACGGGCGCACGAGCGACACCGTGAAGCGCACCGGGTCGGCGCGACCGGTCAGGTCCTCCATGAAGAACGTGTCGCGCGTCGCGACCGCCAGGCGGAGCCGGGCGTCCGGGGGCACGCTGATCGGCAGGTCGACCGAGTACGGCACCGGCGTGCTGAACACCTGCCGGCTCCGCCCGTACGCGACCGCCGACCGCACGCTGAGAAACAGCCGGTCGGCCGTCGCGATGTGTTCGCGCAGGAGCCCGAGGAAGTCGTTCGTGGCCGCCGCCATCGTCGGGGCGCGCTGGGCGAGCAGCAGGACCACCGCCGCCGCGCACGCCCACCGGCGCCGCCGAGGGCGCGGGGACCGTCGCCTGCTCCACCCGCTCGTCATCGCACCGCACTCTACCGGCTGTCTCCGGGCACGCCAACGCGGCGACCGCGCGGCGATTCGTGGCGCGGGCACGCTCATGCGGACGGCGACGCCGCTGCCGCGCCCGCCGGCGGCGCCGGCGCCCGCCGCTCGGGCGGCACCTCCAGGATGGTCGCGTCCGGGAAGCTGGCCGCGATCCGGAGGCCCGACTTCTGGAACGCGTCGAGCCACAGCGGCAGCGCCGCCGGCGCGACGAGCCGATGCTGCAGCAGCACCCAGCGCAGCGGGGCGACGCCCAGCAGCCGGTCGATCGCGTCGGCGGCGGGCAGATGCGATGCCGCTTCCATGATGAGCGTGAAGGTCCGCGGCGGATAGGGCGAATACCCGTTCGCGATCGGCAACCAGTGCGCGGTGCTGAAGTACATCGTTCGGCTCTGTCGCAGCAGATCCATGCCCGTCGCCGGCACCTCGACGAGCGCGCCTCCGTCGCCGTGGGCGGCGAGCCACTGGTACTCGGGCGGCATCGACGCCCCGACCGGCATGGGCATCGTGCGGATCCCGAAGGTGTGCGCCTCGGCGAGCGCCACGACGACCACCGCGACCGCGATCGCCACCCCCGCCCGCCGACCGAGGCGGACGCGGATCTCGCCGATCGCGAGCCCGGCGAGCGCCGTCGCCGCCACCGTGACGAGAGCGCCGAAGCGTTGCGGCACGCGCATCGCCGAGAAGCCCGGGACGAGCGCCATGAGCCACCTGTACGGCAGGTCGATCTGGCGGCCGCCAGCGAGGCTCAGCACCGGCCCGAGTGCGAGCCCCCAGCCCGTGAACGCGACCGCGGCGAGCGCCGCCCGCGGCGAGCGGCGGCGAAGGACGAGACTCGCCCCCGCGAGCGCCATCACCGCGTACCCGAGGAACTGCGGAATGCCGTCGCGGCGCGGCGTGAGATAGTACATCGAGTAGCCGCGCGGCCCGAGGAAGGCGAGCGACAGGAACGCGAGCGTGTTCAATTCCTCCGACCGCGTACGATCCGGGATCACGCCCTCGCGTTGGAGCAGGAGGTACGGGATGGTGAGCAGGCCGACGACCAGCGCGGCGCTGCCCAGGCCGATGCCGAGCGCCGCCAGCCCCCGCAGCGCACGGCGCCCGCGCACGAGGGCACCGACCGCAGCGTACGCCCCCGCGAGCGCGAACGTGGCATAGCCGACGTAGTAGGAGCACAGACTCGACAGCGCCGTCGCTCCCGCGAGCAGCACCGCGCCCGGGCCCCACCGCCCATCGAGCGCGAGGTCGACGCCGAGCAGCACGAGCGGCAGCCAGTGGATCGAGACCACGTGGACGTTGCCCAGCTGCCACAGGCGAAAGGGCGCGAACGCGAACAGGCAGCCGGCCGCGAGCGCGGCGACGCGATCGCGCGTCCAGTATCCGACGTACGCGGCCATCGCGAGGCCGGCGGCGACGAACGTCGCGAGCAGCGTGCACTGATGCGCGAGGATCGGGTTTCCCGTCGCCAGGTAGACCGGCGCGAAGAACGGGACGTTGCCCAGCATGTGTTCGGAGGTCGCGAGCGTCCAGCGGGCGGGGTAGAGGATGTTCGAGTGAAAGAGCCGCAGGGGCTGCGTCACCAGCGCGTGCGTGTCCCACGACAGGATCCAGAGCGTCAGGTTGATGTCGCGCTGCACGAGCACCGACGCCGGGCCGTAGAGCGACCTGGCGTCGAGCACCTGCGTCGCCGGATGGCGGAACAGTGGCCAGGTGAGCGCCACCGTGAGCGCGGCGAAGAGGAGCGACGCACACAGCACGAAGCGCCCCGCCCCCCTGAGGCTCTCCCTCACGACGCCGTCTCGTAGAGCTCGTGCACGCCACCCCTGCCTTCCGACGCTGACCGCATGCGCGGGCCGTCGCCCGCTCGCGGTCGCTGTGTAGTCTCATTTGCCCTCGCCCGGCAAGCGATTCCGGCGCGCCGTGCCCGGACACGATCGACGGCCGTCGGCCTGGCAAGCGGACATCCGACACGGTACAGTCCCGCCGCCCGATGCGCCCGTCCGTGCGAGCCTCCTGATGCGATCGTTCGCTCGCGCTCCCCTGTGGCTGTGGGCGAAGGTCGTGATCGTGCTCGTGGCGCTCGACTGGATCGCGTTCGGCGCCGGGCTGTTCTTCTGGGCGGTCCCGACCATGCGACGCTTTCCGGTGACGCTCGGGCTCGCGTACCGCTGCGTGCAAGTGCTGCACGACGCGCCGCCCCCGCCGCTCGCGTACGCGGTGGGGAGCTCGATCGTGTTCCTGGGCCTGGACGAGAACCGCGTCCGCGCCGCGCTCGAGGCCCGCACCGTACCGACGGCCTTTCGCTCGCTCACCGTCTTCGGCGCGACGGGCGTCGACCAGGCGCTGCTCGCGCACGCCGCGATCCCGACCCGGCCGTGGCTCGTCGTGCTGACGGCGTCGGTCCGCGATTTCCCCCGGACGACGTCGCTCGACACCCCGGTGTCGCGCCTCTTCGTCGACTCGTCGGTGACGCTGCCGGCGTTCCAGGCGCACACCGTCGAGGGGGAGATCACCAACGTCCTGCGCCGCTACTGGGGACTCTATCGCTACAGGCTCCTCGTGCGCACCGCGATCCAGGAGGCCCTGGAGGGCCCGCTCGAGTCCATCGCCCCGGGCCTGGCGCCGCCGGCGCCGTCACTCGGGCCGTTGCCCGTGCCGCGGGCGAGCGATGCGCCCGTCCCCGAGGAGGCGCACCAGTGGTTCTTTCGCGGGCGGATCACGGCCGAGTCGTGGGCCGCCTGGACGCACTGGCGCGAGACCCGGCGCTTCGCGGACTACGAGACCTTCCTGCACGAGAACCGCAGCGGCGCGATCGAGCAGTACGGACGCCAGACGTTCGCGACGCACGGCCCGACCGACAACGTCCAGCTCGACGCGCTCGCCTGGTCGGAGGCGGAGCTGGCGGCCCACGGCATCCGGGTGGTCGTGCTCGCATTCCCGGAGAATCCAGTGCTGCAGGATCCGGACGCGCGCGCGCTCTACGACACCGCCCTCTCCGAGGCGGTCGCCCTCCGCCTCCAGACCGACGCGCGCGAGCGCCATGCGCGCTTCGTCGACCTGCGGCGTTTCCTCGAGCCCGAGGACTTCTACGACCTGATCCACCCGAACCTCGTGGGCTCGCAGAAGCTCTCGGACCGGCTCGTCGACATCCTCGCCGAGGAGTGGGCCGCGAATCGCTAGGAGATCGCCCCGAGACTTCGTCTCGGGGCGATCAGTGACGACGCGCGCGCACCACCGTGTACGACCACCGCGCGCGCGGGACGAGGCGTTCCGCCGCACGCTCCACGGCACCGACCAGCGTCGCCGTCGGCGCCCAGCGCCCGAGCGCCGGGAACCCGAAGCGATGGTGGAAGACCAGACGCCGGAGCGGGAATCCCTGCGCCATCGTCACCTCCGGGGGCGCGAGCGGCAGGCCGGCGAGCGCACGCAGGACGCTGTCGGGACGGAAGGTGCGCAGCATCGCCTCGGCCGGTACGAGCCGGCCCTGGAGCGCTATGAGCGGATTCGCGCCGTTCGGCTCGAGCACCAGCAGCGTCCCCCCGGAGGCCAGCACGCGGGCCGCCTCGCCGAGCGCGGGCCGCGGGTCGGGGAGATGGTGGAGCAGATCGCGGACCAGCACGCTCGCGAAGGCGCCGGCGCGAAACGGGAGCGCGGTGGCATCGGCCGCCGCGACGCGCGCGGCCGGCACGGCGGCGGCGGCGAAGCGCGCCTTCGCCGGATAGCGATCGATGCCGACCGCGGCGCCCCACCGGGCCAGTCGAGCGAGGTTCGTGCCTTCTCCGCATCCGATCTCGAGACAGGGGAAGGCGAGGGTTCCCACGAGGGGCTCGAGGAGCGCGTCCTCGATCGGGGCGAAGGCGGGATCCCGGGTCGTCCAGTGGAAGTGCGCCGCATCGGCCTCCGCCCAGTGGGCGTCCTGCGTCGCCTGGAAGTCTCGCCCGGCGGTCATGTGGTGGTCCGGGGCGACGTCACCGCGGCCGGGGACGATCACCGATCCGGCGCGCGGGAACGCCGGCGACGATGGTGTACGGCTCGGTGTCCCCCGTCACCACCGACCCGGCACCGATCACCGTTCCGGTCGCGATCGTCACGCCCGGGGTCACGACCACGTTGGCGCCGATCCAGACGTCGTCGCCGATCGTGGTGGGTGCGAGACGGTGCCCTTGCAGCACGATCGGTCGCGACGGATCCGACCAGTGGTGCTGCGAGCTCAAGAGCACGGCGTTCGGCCCGACGAGCACGTTCGAGCCGAGCGTGAGCCCGCCGCGGCCGTCGAAGAACGCGCCGCCGTTCACGTGCAGGTTCCGCCCGGCGCGGATCCCGTACGTGTGCGTGATGTACGCGCCCGGGTACACGAAGCAGAAACCGTCGAGACGCGCGAACAGCGTCCGGTAGAGGAGGAAGCGGATCCCGAATCCGAGCACGGATGGGATCGGGCGCGCGAGACCGCCCAGCCACTGCTCGAGCCAGACCGCGAGCGCCTGACGGACCGACAGGGTGCCGAGGAACCGGCGCACCTGCGCGGCCACCGAGGCCTGTTCGGTCGTGGTCGGGAGCTGGCTCACGACCGCGCGCGTCGCTCGGCTGGAAAGTCGGGCGTCACCGGCGGACGGGGGTGCGCATGGTCGGCCACGGCGTGCGGGAGAACCAGTACCGGCCCATGTCGTGCGCCGCAAGACTCGGGTGCACGCCCGCCGGGGCGCGCGGGGAGGCGGGCAGGCCCGCGCCGGGGCGTCACGGCGCGCGCCAGATCGTGAGCGTGGGACCGAGCCGCGGCACCCGACCGGCGCCCACGAGCGGCGCATAGTCGGCCTCCTGCGGATCGTAGACGAGCCCGGCGGGCGGCGGCTCGGGGACCCCCTCGAAGCGTACGGCGACGGTGTAGCCCGCGGCGCGGAGCCGGGTCTCGTTCACCGCCGGGGTGCTGAGCGCGGAGACCGACGACGGGTGCGCCGCCGTCACGACCACCGGGTCGTGCGGCACGAAGCCCGCGTCGTAGTTCGACAGCATCCCCTGATAGCGGAAACGAAAGGTGCGCGCCGGATCCCCGAGTCCGCGGGCCGCGAGCGCCTGGTGCAACGTCGGATACTCGAGACGGAGGATGAACGCGTCGGGCGCGAGCCGTGGGTTCGCGTAGCCGACGAGGTTGGGCAGCGTGACCGTCGTCCCGGGAGGGACATGGCGCTCGAGCCACCGGCCCGCCAGCACCCGCGTGTCGGGTCGGCCGAGGAGGCGCACGTACTGCCAGCTCCGGCCTGCCGGCACCGCGCTCGCGCCGGCCACCAGCACGAGCACGACGAGCCCGGGCCGTCGCGGCGCCACGCGCTCGGCGACCATCGCGGCGCCGGCCCCGCCGAAGACCGCGACGAACGGCGCGGCGATGGCGAAATACCGGGCGAAGGGATTGGCGCGCGCCAGGAGCGCCAGGTACGCCATCGGGAACGCCGCGGCGATCGCGGTCGGCGCGGGCGCCCGCCTGGCGCTCGTCACCACGCCGACGGCGGCGAGCACCAGCGGTCCCGTCCCGAGCGTGATGCGCATGAGGTCCCCCCAGGACAGGCGCGCCGCGGCCGCCACGGCCCCGAAGGTGCCCAGCGATTGGATCCGCAGCTGCAGCGCCAGCTCGGGCCAGTCCAGCACCGAATGCGGGGACACGACGAGGTAGGCCGCGAGCGCCGCCATCGACGCCCCCAGCACGCGACGGACACGCGCCGTCGTCGTCCCGCCTCCCGTCCAGAGGGCGAGGCCGATCGGGAGCGCCAGCGGGAGAGCCGCGTGCTTGCAGGCGAGCGCCAGCCCTCCCGCGGCACCGAGCGCGATCGCCGTGCCGCGCGTCCCGCGATCCCGGTGCACCAGCGCCAGGAGCACCGTCGCCACGGCCGCCGTCGCCGCCAGGGCGTCTGGCCAGACGTGCAGCGACTCGCGGACGTGGATGAAGCTCGTCGCGAGGATCACGGCCGCCGCCGGCCCCGCGCGTCGGCCCGCGAGCCGGACGGCGAGCCGTGCCGTGACACCGACGCCGACCAGGCTCGCCAGCAGCATGACGACGCGCGCGAGCACGAGGAACGGCAGCGGCGTCCGGAGGAACGCGGCGAGCATGTCGATGCGCTCCGCGTACGCGCCGAGCACGAACCCGGCGCCGTACCAGAGCGCGTACGATGCGTGGAGCACGTCGGAGAGGACCGAGCCGTGCACGAGCGCGAACGGCTTCCAGTCGCCCGCCACGACGCCGAGGATCGCATGCCGCGGGTACGCCTCCTCGAGCTCGACGCCCAGCAACGGAGCCGCCAACGGCAGACCCCGCAGGACCGCCGCGAGGACGATCGCGCCGGCGAGCGCCCGACGGCTCACGCCGCCCTCGTGCGCGAGTGACGGGCGGGCCGCATGCGCGGCGAAACGTAGCAGAGCCCGCGGCGATCCGATACCATCGCCGGCTCATGCGAAGCGTGGTCGTCGCCGTCGTGGGCTACACGGCGCTCGCGGTGGCGGTCTTCCGGCCGACGCTCTGGCAGCTCGCGCACACGGCCCCCGCCTTCAGCGGAATGGCCAACGACGCGCTCCTGCTCATGTGGGCCACGAACCACGTCTCGCACGCCCTCTTCCACGATCCGGCCCGGCTCTTCGACGCCCCGATCTTCCACCCCGCGCACCTGACGCTCGCCTACAGCGACCACATGATCGGGCAGGCGATCGTCGGCCTGCCCCTCTGGCTCGCGAACGGCAACCCGCTGCTCGAGTACAACCTGCTCGTGCTCCTGTCCTACGTGCTCGGCGCCGCCGCGACGTTCGCCTATGCGCGCGAGCTCGGGATCGGGCGCGCGGGCGCCGCAGCGGCCGGGCTCGTCTTCGCCTTCACCCCGTACCGCTTTCATTCGCCGCTCTGGCTCCAGGTCCTCTTCACGCCCTTCGTCCCCCTGGCGCTCCTGGCATGGCTGCGCTTCGTCCGGACGCGCACGCTCGGCCCGTGGCTCGCCTGGGTCGCGTGCTGGACGCTGCACGGGCTCATGGGCCTCTACCTCTCGCTCTACTTCGCGACCGTGATGGGCATCCTCGTGCTCTACGCGTGCGTCGCCGCTCCGCCGCCCCGCGACCGGCGGCTGCTGCTCGGGCTGCTCGGCGCGCCGATCGTCACCGGGATCCTGCTGGCTCCCACGCTCGTACCGTACGCGCTCCTGCGGGCCACGGGACACGTCCGTACGTTCGGGCTCGACACCCCGCTCTCGTTCTTCCTCCCGGGCCCCGGGACGCTGAGCGCCCGCGTGCTGCGCACCGAGCTGCTCGGTCGCTTCGGCCCCGGGCTCTCCGTGTGGCTGCTGGCGATCGTGGGGCTCCTCGCATCCCGACGCGGCCGGGCCCGCGCCGGCCTCCCCGCCAGCTTCGTCTGGCGCGCGCACGCCCTCGGTCTCGCTGCCACGCTGGCGCTCGTGCTGGTGCCGATCGACGTGCAGCAGCGCATTCCCGGCTTCGACATGATCCGCGCGACGAATCGCGCGTTCTATCTGAGCCTCCTCTTCCTGGGCGTCTTCGTCGGCGAAGGGATCGATCGCCTCGTCGTCGGCCGCCGCTCGCCGGCCGGCGCCCGGCGGCTGGCGGGTCTCGCCCTCCTCGTGCTCGTCGCCG
>Ga0335084_10008278_pt1 | contig 10356 bp, 6 predicted proteins | sample Lox_Sample_44_FD_206721 | JGI IMG/M metagenome (GOLD analysis project Ga0335084, IMG submission 206721) | Soil microbial communities from Loxahatchee National Wildlife Refuge, Florida, United States - Lox_Sample_4.4 | ecosystem: Environmental > Terrestrial > Soil > Wetlands | place: USA: Florida... | reverse complement strand
TAGCTCGTCTATTGTGAAACACCCACCAATCCGACGCTCGGGATCGTGGATATCGCGGAGCTGGTGTCTTCCGTTCGCTCGGCGGAGAGGAAGGCGCACGGGAGGATTGTCGTACTCTGCGACAACACATTTGCAACGGTCCTGAATCAGAATCCTTTTCGCCTGGGCGTCGACGTTGTCATAGAAAGCGCCACGAAGTATCTCGGCGGCCACACGGATGTGATGGCCGGTGTTGTCACGGGATCCTCGCGGTTCATTGCCGGCGCTCACACGCAGCTGAAGTACTACGGCGGGTGTGCCGATCCGTTCGCCGCCTACCTCCTCCTTCGAAGCCTGAAGACATTTGATCTCAGGGTACGCTGTCAGAATCGTAATGCGATGGCGCTCGCGAGTTTCCTTGAGGGCCATCCACGCGTTAAACGCGTCCTGTATCCGGGACTGACCTCCCATCCGGGACATGTGATTGCCAGAAGGCAGATGACCGGTGCGGGGGGCGACGGGTACGGCGGGATGGTGACAATTGAGGTGCCGGGTGGCGCCCGGGGCGCAAGGGCCGTGTGCGATGCACTTCGTGTGGCGGTCAACGCGATGTCGCTGGGAGGAGTTGAAACACTCGTGAGCATCCCCGTCTATTCGTCGCATGTGAACATGAGTTCCCGTGAACTCGCCCGTCACGGAGTCAGTCCGGGAATGATCAGAATTTCGGTGGGAATCGAAGGAATTCGGGATCTTCAGGCGGACTTCGAACAGGCACTGACCCGCTCCCGGGCATGACAGCGGGATTCCTTGATTATCACCCCCGTTTTATTTAGTTTTCATATCTACGGGTTACCTCGAACACTCAATGTCGTTCAATTTCCGGAGATCGAGAGTGCGTATGCCTCAACACGCCAGGGTATGGAATCGAAGTTTTTTCATTGCGGTCATATTTGGCTCGATCGTGCATGCGGGCTGCTCTCCGGCAGAGCAGGACGCGGTTGTCGCAACAGTCGGCGGCCAGCCTATAAGGCTCTCGGAATACGAACAGCAGTACCTCAAAAGCCTGGGAACCAGGGAAGCCGGAACTGCTACAAGTCAGGAAGACCGGGAGAAGTTTCTCGATCTCGTTGTCAAATACCGGCTGAAACTTGCGGGCGCCAAGGGTGAAGGACTTGACGGGCGCCCTGAGGTATTGAACGAAGTCGCAGCGTACAAAGGGAGCCTTGCTGCGTCCTACCTCACCGAGCGCGAAGTGATCACCCCGGGTGTCAAGCAGCTGTATGCCAGGCAAAATGAAGAGATCCGCGCCAGTCATATCCTCCTGTCGCTGAACCCATCGGCATCGCCCGCCGATTCTGCGGCTGCATACAAGAAGGCGTATGAAGTTATCGCTGCGATCAAATCGGGCAACGACTTCGGGATGCTTGCTGTCGAGAATTCACAGGATCCCTCGGCAAAACTCAACAAAGGGGATCTGTATTACTTTACGGCTGGACAGCTTGTCACGCCCATTGAAGACGCGGCATTCAGCATGAAGGTCGGAGAAATCTCCTCCACCCCGGTGCGCACCCAGTATGGATTGCACATACTCAAGATCGTCGACCGCAAACCTGCGCCGGGGGAAATTCACGCGGGCCATATCATGATCAGATTTCTGAACCAGAATCCGTCGCCGCAGGACACCGCCCAGGCGTACGCAAAGATCAAGGCCCTGCAGGACAGTCTCAGTGCGGGGGCAAATTTCGCCTCTCTGGCCACTGCTCACTCAGAAGACCCGGGGTCTGCGAGCCGCGGCGGCGACCTGGGATACTTCTCACGGCGCCGCTGGGTTCAGCCATTCGACGAGGTGGCGATGATTCTCAAGCCGGGACAGGTGTCCGGGATCATTCGCACGCCGTACGGATACCATTTGATCAAATGCTACGACGTCCGCCCGCGCAAGACGTACGAGGCGTCAAAACAGGAACTCCAGACGGTGTACCAGCAGCTGCGGTACCAGGACGACTATGCAAAGTTCCTCGGCCGGCTGAGAAAGGAAGTGCATTTCGTGCTCTTTGACTCCACGCTGACACGGTTCCTGGCGTCCGTGGACTCGAACGGGACGACGCACGACAGCGCCTGGTGGACCGGCGTCAGGAACGGGGTCGGCGTGCTTCCCCTCTTCTCCGTCCAGGATCAACGGATTTCCGTGGATACCGTTGCCCGTATGATCGACTCCCGGCCGGAGCTGGCCGGCACCCCCCTTCGGGCGCAACCGCTCGCCGCCGCTGTGGACAAGATCGGTGAGCAACTCGTATTTTCGGCAAAGGCGGACCTTCTTGCCAAAAGCATTCCGGAATTCGCTTCCCTCATGGCAGAATACCGCGACGGGATACTGCTCTACCAGGTGGAACAGGAACACATCTGGAACAGAATCGTCATGGGCGATTCCGTGCTGAAGCCCTACTTTGCCGCCAACAGAGACAAGTTCACATGGCCCGACCGGATCAGCATAACCGAAATCAAGGGAACGTCTGATTCGCTTGCCGGAGTGATTTCCGGGTTGCTGCGCGCCGGCGAGACTATCGAGCACGTGGCCGAAAAAGACTCTCTCCGCATGGCCGCCCCGGCCAGTTTTCAAACGGCATTTGCCCGCGGCTCGGCCAAACCGGACAACCGGGCACTGGCTTCCCTGGCCGCTGCAACTGATGAAATGCGGCTCGACGCTGCTCTCCGCGCAGTGATTACCGCTCGTGTCGAGATATCAAAGGGGAAACCACGAAACCAGAAACTTGCTGCGGCGCGCCTGGAAGCAATAAGGTCATATCTCGTGAGAAAGCTGAAGTCGGACCCCGCGCGCGTGACAACCGCGACTGTGCCGCTTCCGGCCGAGAATCCGCCATCGAAGGAACGCGATATCGTACGGACGGATCTGACAGGCCGGACTCCCATTGTGTCGGGCAAACCGGAAACTGTGGTGCTCCCTCCTGCCACTGATGAGCGCACCCAGCGCGCGGATTCTCTTGCCATCGGCAGCGTGACGCCGCCGTTTCTCTACAAGGGGTATCAGACTATCGTCAGGCTCAACGCCAGGGATAAAGCCCACAGGAAAACGTACGAGGAAGCCGGGCCGGAGCTGGCCAGTGCTTACCAGGACTCCGAATCGAAGCGGCTCGAAAGTGACTGGATGGCCCAGTTGAGGCGGATGTATCCGGTTGTGGAGTACAAACCGATTCTCAAGAATGCATTTCCTCCTGCCCACTGATGACGTGCAGCGCCGTGCCTGTGGCAGGACGGTCCTCCTCGTTTCCGTCATCGCACTGTTGGCCGGGTGCTCCCGCGAGGGTCCGTCGCACCCCTATGTCGCGAGGGTTGGCTCCGTTGAACTCACAGAGGATGACCTGGCCGGACCCGCTGACTCACTTGCGCGCGCCCGGGGAAAATCCATGGTCTTCGTCAATGAGTGGATTGTCAGTGAACTTCTGTTCCAGGAGGCGGAGCGCCGGGGGATGGCCGACAGCGACCAGCTCCGGAAGCAGCTCGAGGCAACACGCAAGCGTCTCGCGATCGAGGCGTTGCTTGAGAAAGAAGTCTACGGCAGCGGAACGGACGACGTTTCTGCCGACGACATTGCGGGCGCCTTTAAAAAGAATCTGTCATCGTTCACGCTCCGTGAGGATGTGGCGCGGGTAAGCTTTGCGCTTTTTTCTGAACGTGACGCGGCGAACCAGTTTCGCGCATCCATTCTTCGTGGTTCGGCCTGGGATGATGCCCTCGCCGTATTGAAGCGCGACTCCGCGCACAGCCGCGAACTGCGGGCGGACGCCCGGAACCAGTTTTTCACCCAGGCGACGCTCTTTCCCGACGAACTCTGGAAGCTCGCCCGGACGCTTCCGAAAGAGGAAGTGTCTTATGCTGTAAAAACGGCCGCTGGGTACTACGTCCTTACGGTGCACAGCATGAAACGCGTCGGAGAGACGCCGGAGTTTGATTACGTCAGCAATGAAGTACATGACCGCCTCCTTATCGAACGGCGCAGGGCCAGGTACGAACAGCTCGTTTCCGATCTGCGGTCGAGGCACAAAGTCGAAATTAACCTCAGCGTTGCGGACACATCGGGGTCGACGGGAGACTAGGCGATGTTCCCCCTCCGGCGAATGGAAGTGAAGAAACTATGAAACACGTCCTTCTTATATGCGCTCTCTCGCTGTCTGTTTGTGCGCGGGCACAGACACTTGACCGGGTTGTGGCGACCGTCGAGAATGACCTCATTCTGGAATCGGAGTTAAATGCGCAGGTTCAGTTTTATGCCCTGAACAACAAGGTTGATCCCGCAACTCCGGGATTAAAGGCACAGGTACTGCAATCGATGATAAACGAAAAACTCGTCATTGCAAAAGCCATTGAAGACAGTGTTACCGTTACGGACGATGAAGTGCAGCAGCAGATGGACGCTGTCATTCAACAGCGGGTTCAGCAATACGGGTCCGAAGCCCGCCTCGAGGAGATGTACGGCATGCCTCTCAGCCGCATCAAGCGGGAATTCCGGGAGGACCTCCGCAAGAACCTCCTCGCCCAGAAATTGCAGCAGCAGCATCTCGGCAACACAACCGTGGGTCGGTTCGAAGTAGAGGAGTTTTACCGCACCTACAAGGACAGTCTCCCGCGAGTCCCCGAGGAATGTGAACTGTCAGAAATCGGCATGGCCCCTAAAGCCGACGAACAGGCGAAGGCTGCCACGAGAGCCAGGATGGGAGCGATACTCGACAGTGTGCGGGCCGGCGCCGACTTCGCAACAATGGCGAAGCGGTATTCGCAGGACCCCGGATCTGTGAACCAGGGCGGAGACCTCGGATTCGTTCGCCGCGGGATGTTTGTAAAGGAATTTGAAACCGCTGTGTTTGCGATGTCCGACGGCCAGATCTCGGATATCGTCGAAACCGAACACGGCCTCCACATCATCCAGCTTATCGAACGCCGTGGAGACGCGGTTCACGCGCGGCACATTCTGTTGCGCATCGAACGGTCGAAGGAAGGGGACGAGACAACCATCCGCCTGCTGGACTCACTCCGGTCACGCGCGCTGGCCGGTGAAAGCTTTGCAGAACTTGCACGAAAGTACTCCGAACTCAGGGATAACACAATCGGGGGGAACATCGGCACCGCGGAAATCGACCAGGTAAACCCGGCGTTTCGCCCGGCAATTGACACCCTCAAGGAAGGAAACATCAGTGTCCCTGTCAAAGTCCCCGAAACCACCGGATACAAGTATTACATTGTCTGGCTCCGTAAACGCACCCCAGCCCACGTCATGACTCTCGAACAGGATTATCACAAGGTGGAAACGATCGCGTTGAACTTCAAACGCACGAGGGACTATCAGGCCTGGATGGAAGAACTGAAGAACCAGTTCTACTGGCAAACGCGGCTCACTCCATGACCGGACGCGAAGGTGGGGGCGATGTCGGCGCTGCCCGGGAGTTGAAAGCATCGTACGATGCACTCCGTGCAGAGATCGGAACCGTCATCATAGGTCAGGAGACAGTCGTCGAACAGCTTCTTATCGCGCTTCTGGCACGCGGCCACTGCCTTCTTGTCGGCGTCCCGGGGCTTGCGAAGACGCTCCTTATCAAAACTCTCGCCGAGGTCCTTGATCTCACCTTTAACCGCATCCAGTTCACACCTGATCTGATGCCGAGCGATATCACGGGGACCGAGATTATCGAGGAAAACATCTCCACCGGTTCGAAGTCGTTTAAGTTCGTCCGTGGACCGGTTTTTGCGAACGTCGTTCTTGCGGATGAGATCAACCGTACGCCACCAAAGACGCAGGCTGCTCTGCTTGAGGCCATGCAGGAACACCGCGTCACTGCCGCCGGACAGACATACATCCTCCAGGAGCCATTCTTTGTCCTCGCGACGCAGAACCCGATTGAACAGGAAGGAACCTATCCGCTCCCCGAAGCCCAGCTGGACCGCTTCATGTTCAACCTCTGGGTCGATTACCCCTCCCATGACGAGGAAGTTCGCATCGTCAAAGCCACAACGAGTATGGCAGGTGCTACTCCCCGGCGGATTCTGACGGGAAAACAGATTGCCCAGTATCAGGATCTCATTCGGAAAGTCCCCGTCGCCGACAACGTTATTGATTACGCAGTCCGTATCACAACAATGACCCGCCCCAAGTCCCCAACCGCACCGAAATTCATCCGCGACTGGCTCAGCTGGGGGGCCGGGCCCAGAGCATCCCAGAGCCTGATCCTGGGAGCCAAAACGCGCGCCCTGCTCGACGGAAGGCATTCGCCGGACATAGCCGATGTTCGAAAGGTAACTGGTCCGACACTGCGGCACCGGCTCGTCCCGAATTTCAATGCTGAGGCCGACGGCGTGACCGCGATCGAGATTGTCGAGCGACTTCTCCAGGAAGCGGGCTGACTCCCGCCTCCCGATGGCCGTCCTCCCGTCAATCGAACTTTCCTTTACCTCCGAACCGATCTACGCAGCCATACTCATCCTTGCGGCTGCGGGATTATCCTATTTCTTTTACCGATCCACTCTCCCCCCCGTTTCCCGTTCCAGGCGGATCATCCTGAGCGTCCTCCGCGGCGCCGCACTTGCGTTAGTGCTCCTCCTGCTGCTGGAGCCCGTTCTCAGGATCTCTTCTGTTACCCGGCATGTGCCTGTCGCGGTAATCCTTGCCGACCGGAGCGCCAGCATGAGCATTGTGGACAGAACGGGCGACCGGGCTGAGCAGACAAAACACCTTCTCACCTCCGTCATCCCCGGAGCTGTTCCTTCCGGCGTTCAGATTGAAACCTATTCGTTCGGTACATCTCTCCGCGGGCCCCTGCACGCAAGCCTTGACTCGCTTGCCGATGAAGTCACTGACATTGCGGGCGCGTTTCTTGCGCTGGCGCGCGAGCGTGAGCGGTTCAACATACGGGCGGTCATCATGCTGTCGGACGGGATGTACACCAGGGGAGATAATCCCGTGTACAGGGCCGGTGAACTGGGGGTTCCCGTGTTTACCATCGGCATTGGCGATACGGCACAGCAGAAGGACATTCTCATCTCGAGGGTTACCGCCAACGATGTCGTGTATGCCGGAAGCACAGCACCCGTTGATATCGTCATCAAGAGTTCCGGATACGGCGGGCAGAAGACCGAGGTGACGCTCAACGATGGTCCCCGGGTCCTCGACAGGACCGTTGTGGTTCTGCCTGCGGGGACGGCAGAGGTCTCCGCGCGTCTCTCGTACACGCCTGAAGGAGAAGGCCCCCACCGCTACACAGTGAGAGTCTCCTCTCTTCCGGGAGAATTGACGGCTGCCAATAACCGCCGTCTTTTCAGCGTGAAAGTCCTCAGGAGCACGATGCGGGTACTGATCCTCGCTGCGGGTCCCGGTCCCGATCTGCGGGTCATCCTCGGGACTCTGGCTGAGGATCCGAACATATCCGTGAAAGCACTGACGCAGAGACTTGGAGGAGGATACTATGAAGGCGAGTTGACGCATCAGGCCATCGACAGCGCGGACTGCATTCTGACAATCGGATTGCCCGATGCCGCGACCGCTCCCGGGACTGTGGAAACTGTCAGATCCGCGATTGCGGGGGGACGGAAGCCCCTTCTCTTCATAGGAGGAAAATCGGTCGATTTATCAAGACTCCCCGTCATGGCACCCTCGCTTCCCGTGATTGCAGAGGGAGCCTCCGGCCTTGAGCAGGAAGTCGAATTCGTCCCCGACCCGTCTTCACTTGACCACCCCCTTCTCGCTCTTGGCTCTGACATCGGGCAGAACGTCTGGAACCACATCCCTCCGGTGTTTGGAATCCGCGCGGCGTACAGGCTCCGTGACGGAGCGGTTGCCCTGGGCTCACCCCGCATCCGAAACGTCGTTCTTCCCGAGCCTTTCATGGCGATCCGCGATATCGGGGAAACACGGTCGCTCAGTATCATGGGGTACGGCCTCTGGCGATGGCGCTTGATGGCACAGGGGAATCCTGACACCGCACCGCTGCTTGCCTCATTTCTCTCCGCCGCCGTACGCTGGCTTACGTCGCGCGAGGAAGGCAGGAGCGTCCGTGTAGCTCCCGCCAGCGATCAGTTTTCACGGGGGGAACCGGTTTCGTTCACGGGTCAGGTCTACAATACGAATTCTCAACCGGTGGACAACGCACAGCTGTCCGTGGAAATTGCCGGCGAAGGAGAACACGTCCAGACAGACCTTCATTCGCTGGGAAACGGCAGATACGAGGGCACTGTGGAGGGGCTCCCTGCGGGGGAGTTCACATTCAGGGCGATTGCGACCACGGGGGGGCGGGAAATCGGACGGGACGCGGGATCTCTTCTCGTCGGGGGGTTAAACCTGGAGTACCTGGATCCGCGGATGAATGCAGAGGTCCTCCGGCAAATCGCGTACCGGACCGCCGGAGGATATCTTCCCTACGGGAACGTGGACCGCCTGCCGGGGCTGCTCGTCTCACTCAGCTCCTTCTCCCCCCGCGACGAAGAGCGAACGGAAGTAACGGAATTGCACCGCTGGCCGTACGTTCTGGCCCTGGTGATCGGACTGTTCTCCGCGGAGTGGATTATCCGCAAAAGGAGCGGGATGATCTAGCTCCACGGGGAGGAGCGCTACCTTCTCTTCTTTCCTTTGCGAGCGTGACCCCGGGCGGAAGATTTTGCCTTCGGCGGCGGATGCTGCCCGCGTTTCGGCTTCGCCGGCTCTTTGCGCCCGGCACCTTGAGGCGGCTTTATGTCCCGGCCAGCCTCGGGGACAACCCCGGGCTTCTTACCCCCCGATACTCCCGCCGGTGCCGCGGGGGGAACCTTCGCGCGTCCCTTCCTGCTTACTTCACTGGTTTTCCCCCGCATCAGATTTTTTTTTTCCCCCGCGGGACCTTCCCCCTCTTTCTTTCCGTTTGTTTCGGGGATCTCCTGATCCTCCGCCATGACGGATGCAACATCCGAAACGGTGTCCTTCTCGCCGAGTTTTATCAGACGCACGCCCTGCGTGTTCCTGCCGGCCAGCCGGACCTCTGAGGCATGCTGACGGATAACGATACCGCCGCTTGTGACTACCACAATGTCATCGGATTCCAGGACTTCGCGAATCGCAACCATCCTGCCTGTTTTCTCCGTCGTCTTCACGGTAAATATGCCCTTACCGCCCCGGTGGCTGACGCGGTATTCATCGGTCTCGCTCCGTTTGCCAAAGCCTTTCTCCGTCGCCACGAGGATCGTTGTCCCTGTTCTTCTCAGAGCCACGGCACCAACGACCCTGTCTTTCTTGTTCAGTTTGATCGCCCGAACGCCACCCGCTGTGCGTCCCATGGCGCGGGCCTCCTGCTCATGGAACCGGATCGCCAGTCCGTCGTGCGTGCCGATCACGACGTCCTGTGATCCATCCGTAAGCCGGACGTCAATCAGCCGGTCCCCCTTTCCCAGACCTATCGCACCGATGCCCGTCCGGCGCGGGTTGCTGAACTCGCTCAGCGGAGTCTTCTTTATCATTCCCTTTTCGGTAACCATCATGACGAACAGGGGGTCTTCGAAGTTCTTTACGGATACATACGAAGCGATCGAATCCGCCTGCTCCTTCGAGATGAGGTTGGCAATCGATTTTCCGCGCGAAGCGCGTCCTCCTTCGGGGATTTCGAACACTTTCAGCCAGTAGCATCGCCCTTCGTTCGTAAAGAGCATGATATAGTCGTGCGTGCTCGCCACGAACATGTGCTCGATGAAGTCGTCTTCCTTCGTTGTCGCGCCGGTACTTCCCCTGCCACCGCGGGTCTGCCGCCGGTACCCGCTCACGGGAAATCGCTTGATGAATCCTCCGTGGCTGATCGTGATGACCACCTGCTCTTCCGCGATCATATCCTCGATTTTGAACTCTTCGGCGGTATACACAATCTCCGTCCGCCGCTCGTCCCCGTAGTTCTTCCTGACCTCGAGGAGTTCCTCCTTGATGATCTCCATCTGGAGCTGTTTGCTCTTCAGGATTGCCTTGAGACGCTCGATAAGTTTGATCGTTTCGCGATATTCGTCTTCGATCTTTTTCCGCTCGAGGCCAGTCAGCCGCTGCAGGCGCATATCAAGGATCGCTTTCGCCTGGATCTCGGACAGCCTGAATTTCTTCATCAGCCCCGTTTTCGCCGTCTCGACGTCCTTTGATCCTTTGATGAGCTTGACGATCGCATCAATGTTGTCCAGCGCAATGATATATCCTTCGAGAATGTGCGCCCGCTTCTCCGCTTCGTCCAGCTCGAATTTTGACCGGCGGACAACGACTTCATTGCGGTGATCGATGAACCTCCGGATCATTTCCTTCAGCGTCAGGATCTTCGGTCTTCCGTCCACGAGCGCAAGCATGATCACCCCGAAGGTCGCCTGCATCTG
>Ga0335084_10008277_pt1 | contig 10357 bp, 9 predicted proteins | sample Lox_Sample_44_FD_206721 | JGI IMG/M metagenome (GOLD analysis project Ga0335084, IMG submission 206721) | Soil microbial communities from Loxahatchee National Wildlife Refuge, Florida, United States - Lox_Sample_4.4 | ecosystem: Environmental > Terrestrial > Soil > Wetlands | place: USA: Florida... | reverse complement strand
ACGCCGCGACGCTGGCTGCGACAGCCGGGGGGGCGGCATTCCCCAGGTTGGTGCAAAGGAAGATCACGATCGCGCCGCTGACGCCGCGCTGGGCGATGTGGATGTGTGACTGCGTCGGGTCCGTGCCGGTGAAGCCCGAGTAGGTCAACTCCCAGTCGAAGGACAGGTCGTCGTCGGCGATCCGCGCGCGGAACGTGGCCGTCCCGCCGCTGGCGATCGAAGGCACCTCCTGCCAGCCGGCGAGGCGCGCCTTCACTTTCTCGCCGTCGCGGTGATCGTGCGCCGTCAGCGCGAAGCCGGTGAGCAGGAAGACCGCTGCCGCGGATGCGGAGAACGAGTTCCTCTTCGTCATGGCGCCTCCTCCCCCATTCGCGGCCTCTTGGCTGCAGTTTTGGTGGAAAGTCAATGCACGGCGTGTCGAACGTGGAAAGTTGCAGTCCGACCCCCGTGGACGTGCGCTCGTCCAGGAGGCGGCGGGTCCCAGCCCCAGCACCTTCCCAGGTACAGGCCCTGCCCTGCGGCTCCCCGTTCTGGTTCGCGGTGCGGACGTATAGCGACGCGGTGCCCACTGGACCGCCATCCACCTGGTCCCCCCGGGCATGGAATTGACGGTCTACCGTTTCGACGCCGCCGGCGCACAGGTGGGCAAGGCGGCCTTCGACGGCTCGGGCTGCGCCGAGCAACATGGCGGCGATGGTCGACGATCAGGACCACACGCTGGCATCATGGACACTGGCCCTGCCAACGCGATGGAGCTCGGCGCGCGCAAGGTGTTGGCGCGCTGGCTCGATCGCGCGGGCAACAACCTCACCGACTGGTTCGACACCGGCGCGCCCGAGACCGCGTTCCCGGTGGCGCGGCCGCTGATCGGCGGCGGCGCGCTCATCGGCGCGGTCGGGTTCCAATGGCTGGCGTCGGTGCCGAAGAGCGGCCAGACCACGACCGCCGGCGCTCCCTCGTGGGCGACGGATGGCGACGAGGTGCGGATCGTGCGCGGTGGCAAGGCGTACGCGCTGGTGCCGGAGAGCTCCGACACTCTTGGCGTGGACGCGCCCTCGGGCAAGAGCTGCGGCAGCGTGCCGTTCCCCGGCGCGAAGCGGTTGCAGATCGGCCTCGACGGCACCGTCGTCGGCATGAGCGGCAGCGACGGCTGCTCGCTGCTCTGGTGGAGCGCGTTCCTCCACTAGCCGCTCTCGCCGAAGGCGACACTGCGCCTACGCCCTTCCTGGCGAGTTCAATAGGTTCACCTTCGCCAGGTTGAATTGCGCCGTCGTCTGCGGAGATGTCGGATCGCCGAAGATCACCACCCCCGCCGCGCACGGACATCGGGTTCGAGGCCTCTCGTTTTGGGAGGAGGTTCCTGAAACAGGACTCCTGTTCCGGGACCCTTCGCTTCCGCTTCCCTCTGAAGCCGGTCCGGCACGGCGTTCGCAATCCGTTCCCGCGTGCAGTCGTCCCTGCAGAGCGCAACCATCGCGGGCGCCGGAGCGCGGCTGGTCGACGTGCAGGTCGACCTCTCCCTGGGCCTGCCTGGGTTCCACCTGGCGGGGATGCCCGATCACGCCTGCAACGAGGCGCGCACGCGGGTGCTGACGGCGCTTCGCAACAGCAAGTGCGAGCTGCCCCAGAGGAAGATCACCGTCAACCTCGCCCCGGCCGACGTGCGCAAGCAGGGGCCGGCGTTCGATCTGCCCATCGCCCTGGGCATCCTCGTCGCCGCCGGGCTGCTGCAGCCGCCGGAGCGACAGCCCCTGATCGTCGGGGAGCTGGCGCTCTCCGGCGACGTCCTGCCGGTCCGCGGGGTCCTGCCCGTGGCCCTGGAGGCGCGGCGCCTGGGGTTCGAGAACCTGATCGTGCCCGAGGACAACGCGCCGGAGGGCGCGCTGGTGCAGGGGCTGCGGGTATACGGCGCCCGGTCGCTGCTGGAAGCGGCGGAGATCCTCTCCGGCCTGAGCACGCGCGCGGCGGCCCGGCCGCCGCCTCCTGCGCCGCCCGCCGCCAACCTCGACCTGGCAGACGTGCGCGGGCAAGGGACGGCAAAGTGGGCGCTGGAGATCGCCGCGGCGGGCGGCCACAACGCCCTCATGATCGGGCCGCCGGGCGCGGGGAAGACCATGCTCGCGCGGCGGCTGCCGGGGCTTTTGCCCGCCCTCTCCTTCGAGGAGGCGGTCGAGGCCACCTGCATCTGGTCGGTCGCGGGCAGGCTGAAGCGGGGGCAAGGTCTGCTGGAAGCGCGGCCCTTCCGCTCCCCGCACCACACCATCTCCACCGTCGGGCTGATCGGGGGCGGCTCGCCCTTGCGGCCGGGGGAGATCTCCCTCGCCCACCACGGGGTCCTCTTCCTGGACGAATTGCCGGAGTTCGCCCACGCGGCCCTGGAGGCGCTGCGCCAGCCGCTGGAGGACGGGGAGGTGTCCCTGGTGCGGGCCAAGGAGCGCGCCACCCTGCCCTCGCGGTTCATGGCCGTGGCCACCATGAATCCCTGCCCCTGCGGGCACGCCATGGACGCGGATCCGGGGCGGTGCGGCTGCACGGTCCAGGTCAAGGAGCGCTACCGGCGGCGCATCTCCGGGCCCATCCTCGATCGCTTCGACCTGCACATCGAGGTGGCGGCGCTCCGCTCCGGCGACTTCCTCGGCTTGCCCCAGGGCGAGCCGTCCGGCCCGGTCCGGGAGCGGGTCGAGCGGGCCCGCGAGGTGCAGCGCGAGCGCTACGCGCAGCTCCCCGGGATCCACTGCAACGCCCAACTCGGCGGCCGGACGCTGCGCGGCCTGGTGCAGGCCACCTCCCCGGCCTGGTCGCTGCTCGGCCGCTGCATCGACGACAAGCAGCTCTCGGCCCGGGCCCACGACCGGATCCTCAAGCTGGCCCGCACCATCGCGGATCTCAAGGCCGAGGAACGGGTGACGGAGGCGCACGTGCGCGAGGCTTTCCAGCTCCGCTGCCTCGACCGGCCGCTGGAGGCGGGGCTGGGCCGCTTCGCCTCCTTGCCCCGGCAGATCGCGCGCAAGGCAGAGGTCCACCGCTCCGCGGGCCCCCCGCCCGGCGAAGCCATTTCCAGGGAGGGGACATGAGCAAGGTGACGGAGAAGTTCAAGGCGGTGCTCGCCGCCATCGGCGCGCTGGAGAAGCAGTTCGGCAAGGGCGCCGTGATGCGCCTGGGCGCGGGCGAGATGGCGCAGCCGGTGGCGGTGATCCCCAGCGGCTCCCTGGGGCTCGACCTGGCGCTGGGCTGCGGAGGGTACCCGCGCGGCCGGGTGATCGAAATCTTCGGGCCGGAGAGCTCGGGAAAGACCACCCTCACCCTGCACGCCATCGCCCAGGTGCAGGCGCAAGGGGGAGTGGCCGCCTTCATCGACGCCGAGCACGCCCTGGACGTGACGTACGCGCGCAAGCTCGGGGTCAAGCTGGAGGATCTGCTGGTCTCGCAGCCCGACACCGGAGAACAGGCGCTGGAAATCGCCGAGACCCTGGTCCGGTCCGGCGCGGTGGACCTGGTGGTGATCGACTCGGTGGCCGCGCTGGTGCCCAAGGCGGAGATCGAGGGGGAGATGGGCGACTCGCACATGGGGCTGCAGGCCCGCCTCATGTCCCAGGCCTTGCGCAAGCTCACCGCGGTGGTGAGCCGGAACAGCGCCACGGTGATCTTCATCAACCAGATCCGGATGAAGATCGGGGTGGTCTTCGGGTCGCCCGAGACCACCACCGGGGGAAACGCGCTCAAGTTCTACTCCAGCCTCCGCCTGGACATCCGGCGCATCGGGGGCCTGAAGGACGGCGAGCAGGTCATCGGCAACCGCACCCGGGTGAAGGTGGTGAAGAACAAGATGGCGCCGCCCTTCCGGGAGGCGGAGTTCGACATCCTCTACGGGGCGGGCATCTCCCGGCCGCACGAGCTGCTCGACCTGGGCATCGAGCGCGGGCTGGTGGAGAAGAGCGGAGCCTGGTTCGAGATCGCGGGCGAGCGCGTCGGGCCCGGCAGGGAGAAGGCCGCCGAGGCGCTGCGAAGCAACCCGGGCGCCGCCGAGGAGCTGGAGCGGAAGCTGCGCGAGGCCGGGGCGGACGGGCGGGGGCCGCCCGCTGCCACCCAGGCGGAGGCGGAGGCGGCGGCGTGACCGCGCCTGCGCTACAGGACGTCGCCGCGCTCGAAGCGCAAAGGGCCTTGCGCAGCGGCCGGTGGTTCTCGCTGCTCCGCCTGGCGCCTGCGGGCTGGGCGGCCCTGGAGGCCGACGTGCACCTGCTGCAGGCCCTGGTGAGCGCGCACTTGCGGCGGACGGACGCGGTGCGCGCCCTGCCCGGGCGGGAGATCGGCGTCGTGTTGGTGGAGACGGTGGGGGAGTCGGTGCGCATGCCGGTCGGGCGGCTGCGCAGGGCGGTCTGGCGGGACCTTCCACATCTGGAAGTCGGCATCGGCTGGGCGTCGGTGGGGCCGGGCCAGCAGCGCTCCTGGCAGGAGGCGTGGAGGTGGGCGGGTCAGCTGCTGGTGGCGGACGCGGCGGCTCCGGCGGCCGCGTAGGGGGACGGGAGCGGAGGCGCGCCGGCCGCGCCTCCGCTTCTGGCTCTCAGTAGAGGCGGTTGAAGACGGCGGCGCCCCAGGTGTTCACGGCGATGCCGGCGAAGGCGGCTGTCCAGAAGAGGCCGGTGAAGGGGCGGGCGCCGAGGGCGAGCAGCAGGATCAGGTGGGGGGTGTAGTCGAGGGAGAAGCGGAAGCCGAACTGGTAGTAGCCGCTGTTCTGGTAGAAGAAGCCGGGGATGGCGACCAGCGCCACCGTCAGCCAGAGCGCCCGGTGCAGGCGCGGCTTCTCCTTCGGCCAGAGCAGGTAGAGGAAGAGGGGGGTGGTGACGAAGAGGCTCATGCCTTCGCCGTTGAAGCCGATCCGCAGGGGGTGGAAGCGGATCTCGGGGAGCCGGGTGAACGCGTCGTGGAGGTTGCGTTCCAGGAAAGCGTAGTGGAAGAGGCCGTACTTCTGGATCTGCGCGTTGACGCGGTTGGCGTAGAGGTGCGAGTGGCCGAACTCGCCCGGGCTGCCGAAGCGGACCTGGTTCATGGCGGCCATGGGAACGGCCACGGCGGCGATGGCCAGGGCGAACGGCAGGAGCCGGGGGAGCGCGCTGCGCCAGCGCGCAGGGTCGCGCAGGGTGCGCCAGCGCAGGGGGTCGTCGGGGCTGAGGGCCTCGCAGAGGAAGAAGACGGCGGAGAAGGCCAGCGGGGTGCGGGTGAGGGCGGCGCAAGCCACCGCCAGCCCGGCCAGGAACGGGTGCCGGGCGCCCAGGGCGGCGTGCAGGTAGAGGAGGGAGAGGGTGACGCCCACGGTCTCGGCCGTGAACCAGACTTCGCCGCGGATGCCGCAGGAGAAGGCGAGCGTGCCGAAAGCGAAGATCAATGAGAAAGCGGCGTGCTCCCACTCCGGGCGCGATGGCTGCAGGCGGCGCAAGAGGCGGTAGAGAAGGGGAACGTTGGCGGCGGCGAAGAAGAGGGTGAAGGCCACGTCGTTGAGGGAGAGGCCCCACAGCGCCACGAAGGGCATCATCAGGACGGCGGGAAAGGGAGGGAACGAGACGTACCAGCGGCCGTTCCAGAGCACCCAGTCGTTGAGGTTGGGAGGCTGGGAGACGGTGAGCGAGAGCCTGCCGTGGAGGAACGCGTCCGCCTGGTAGACGAAGTGCGGGGCCAGCGACTGGTGGGCGAGCAGGCCGTCGCTGGCGAGCGCGTAGGCGGCGAGGGAAGCGAAGAAGAGGAACAGGTCCACCCGGTAGCGGGGGAGGATCGCCCGGACGGCCGGGGCACGGTTGCCCTCTTGTGGGCGCGACCCTTCGCCGGCCTGGGCGGCGCCGCTCAGGGCGACCTCGGGCGGCCGAGCGCCTCGCGCAGCATCTGCAGCACCCCATACGCGGACTGCAGGCGCACCTGGCCGCGGTCGCCGCGGAACTTGGAGAGCTTCGCCTCCGTGCCTCCGGGCCCGGCCAGGCCCAGCCACACCGTGCCCACCGGCTTCTCCGGCGTTCCGCCCTCCGGGCCGGCGATGCCGGTGATGGAGGCGGCCCAGGTGGCGCCCGAGCGCTGCCGGGCGCCTTCCGCCATCGCCTGCACGACCGGCTGGCTCACCGCCCCGTGCTGCTCGAGGAGCGCCCGCGGAACCCCCAGGGCGCTCTCCTTCAGCGCGTTGGAATAGGTGACGAATCCCCCGGCCATCCAGCGGGAGCTGCCCGAGACCTCGGTGAGAAGCTGCGCGAGCAGGCCGCCCGTGCAGCTCTCCGCGCAGCAGATGGTCTCGCCCCTTCGCGCCAGCTCCTCTCCCACCGCCTGCGCGAACATCATCCCGTCCTGTCCGTAGACCAGGGGGCCCAGCACCTCGCGGCACTCGCGCTCCACCTGGGCCAGCCGCGTCTCCGCGGTGCCAGCGTCGGCCGCCAGCGCGGAGAGGGAGAGGTGGTTCTCCGGATACTTCGTGCGGAAGCCGAAGCGCACCTCGGGGTGCGCCTCGCGGATCCTCGCCACCAGGTCGTCGAGCTTGCTCTCGGTCACCCCGAAGCACTGCAGGATGCGGGAGCGCAAGACCGAGTTGCCGGTGGCCTGGACCAGGCGCGGGATCACCATCTCCTCGACGATGCGGTGGTACTCGCGGGGCACGCCGGGGAGGAAGAAGAACAGGCAGCGGTCGATGCGCAGGGCGAACGCGGGGGCGCTGCCGTCGGGGTTTCCCAGCACCTCCGCCGACTGCGGCACATCGGCCTGGCGGAGGTTGTTCGCCGGCATCTGCTCGTTGGGGCGGATCCGCGACCAGCGCGTCCTCAAGTGATCCAGCCAGGGCTGGTGCGTGCGCATGGGGACGCCGGCCGCCTCGGCCGCGCAGGCCGCCGTGAGGTCGTCGGCGGTAGGCCCCAGGCCTCCGCTCACCAGGCAGAAGTCGGCCCGGGCGCTGATCTCCAGCAGCGCCCGGCGGATGTCCTCGCCCCGGTCGGCCACCACGGTGGTGCGGCGCAGCGAGAGCCCCAGCGGGTAGAGCCGGGAGGCGGTGATCTGCGTGTTGGTGTCGGCGATCAGCCCGCGCATCACCTCGTCGCCGGTGACGAGGAACTCGACGATGGGAGCGCTCATCCGGGGAAGAGCCGCTGCCGGAGCAGGACGGCCCCCCAGGTGAGGGCCAGGGCCCAGAGGCCGGCGAAGATGTCGTCCAGCACCACCCCCGCGCCGTTCTTCCAGCGCGGGTGCCGGTCGAAGACGTTGGCCGGCCAGGGCTTGAGCACGTCGCAGGCGCGGAAGAGGAAGAACCCCGCCAGGGCGGCGAAGGCGCTGCGGGGGAGGAACGCCATGGTCACGAGATAGCCCGCCACCTCGTCGATCACGATGTGCCCCGAATCCGCCACCCCGTAGTAGACGCCGGCGCGCTGGGCGGCGGCGATGCCGGTGAGGGTGATGACGAGGGTGGCGGCGACGTAGACCCAGGGGTGCGCCCAGGTCAGGGCCCACCAGAGCGGGATGGCGGCCGCCGTCCCGGCGGTGCCCGGCGCGAAGGGGAAATACCCGGCGCCGAAGAAGCTGGACCAGGCGAGGGCAAGGACCGGGGCCGGCCCGCGGTCGCCCGGCACCCGCCGCGGCTTCACCCGGACGACCGGCTGCGCCGGGGCTGGCGGAGGATTGCTCACGCCTCGTGCTCGCCGTCGTCCGCGCCGGCGGTGGCGGCCGACTCGATGGGAACCTCGTCCTCCTCGGCGGGGAGGAGCGGCTCCTCCGGCTCCGGGGCCCGGGCCGCGCTGGCGGCGGCGCGAGCCGCCGCCCGGCGGCGGCGCCCGAAGAGCGCCTCCTCCGCCAGCCCGAGCAGGATGTAGAAGGAGAAGTAGACCAGCAGCACCAGCGATGGCCGCCCGCGGATCGCCACTCCCACGCCCAGCGCCGTCACCAGCAGGAACACCAGCAGGGTGCGCGGGTTGAGGCCCGCCTCCTTGAAGGTCCGGTAGCGGATGGTGGAGACCATCAGGAAGGCCAGCACCAGCACCAGGGTGGCGATGGGCCACAGCCCCACCGCCTCGGAGACCGGCGCCTCCAGCCGGTTGAGGGCGATCACCAGGGAGACCAGCATCCCCGCCGCCAGGGGAATGGGCAGCCCGATGAAGAAGCGCTGGGTGCCCGACTCGGCATGGGCCAGAACGTTGAACCGCGCCAGGCGGATGGCCCCGCAGGCGGCGTAGACGGCGCAGATGGCGATGCCCGGGATCCCCATCCCTCCCAGGGCCCACTTGTAGACCAGGATGGCCGGCGCCACCCCGAAAGTGATGACGTCGGCCAACGAATCCAGCTCCACTCCGAACTCGCTCTGGGTGCGGGTGAGGCGCGCCACCCGCCCGTCGAAGGCGTCGAAGAAGCTGCCGAAGAAGATGGCCACCGCCGCCCGGTAGAAGTTGTCGCCGGTGGGCTCGCCGGCGGAGAGGGTGATGGAGTAGACGCCGCAGAAGATGCTGCTCACGGTGAAGAGATTGGGGAGCACGAACATCAGCTTGCGCAGGTTCACGCGCGGCCGGCGCGGTTGTCGCCTCTCTGCGGGCGGCTGAGGCAGATCGGGCATCTGCGGCGACGCTAGCATGCCCCCCGCACCGTAGCTACGCTTGTGATTTCCACGGCTTACTGCCGGACCGCCGCGGGCTTTGGCGGGGCCTGCGAGCAGATCCGCTGCCGCAGCTCGCCGGGGATGGCGAGGTTGTCGGGCCCGATCTGCGCGTAGCCCGCGAGGCCCTTCTCGCACCCCGCGTCGACGTCGAGGCGGGGGTTCCCCTGGAAGCGGTTCTGCCCCAACGTCGCCCGCGACTGCTCGCCCAGCTCCACGCCGGCCTTGAGGTTGCGCTCGAAGGTGTTTCCGGTGGCGCTGCCGCGCGAGCGATCGAGCAAGAGGATCCCCGCCCGCCCGTTCTCGATGAACCCGTTGCCGGAGAGGCGCACCTGCGAGCGCAGGGCGGCCACCCCGCTACCGGCGTTGCCGCGCATCACGTTGTCCTCCACCAGGAGCGTGGAGTCGACGGCGTAGAGCGCATCGCCCATGTCCTGCTCTGCGTCCAGCCTCGCGCCGGTGATGGTGTTCCCCCGGGCGGTGACCGAGGACTCGGTGACGTGCACCCCCATGGTGCCGGGGCTGGAGATGCGGTTGTCCGCGAGCAGCACCGGCCTCTTTCCGTCGGCGTGGGTGACGGCGATGGCGGCGTCGGTCCCCCCGCGGGCGATGGTGGCTCCCTCCACCGATCCGTGCGAGTTGACCATCGCCACTCCCGCCACCCCGTAGTCGGTGAGCTCTCCGCCCTGGACGGCAAGCTCCGCCCCGCGGTAGGCGAGCACCGCGTACTCGGCCCGCAGCACGCGCGCGCCCGCAACCCCCAGGCGCGACCCGCCGGCGTACAAGGCGGCCCCGCCGAAGCCCTCGTACACGCCGCCGATCACCGTCGCCTCCGCCCCGGAGGTCGCCTGCAAGCCGGAGAGTGAGGACCAGCGCACCTCCAGGTTCTCCAGCCTGCCCCGGGCGCGGTGCAGGACGATGGCCCGCCGGCCGGCCGCGCGCAGCGAGACGTCGCGGGCGTCCAGGGTGCCGCCGTCCAGGTCGATGCCGCGCCCGTCCCTCCCCCCGCTGACGTCGGCCACTTCGCTGGAGAGGATCTCCAGGCTCGCGCCGCGACCGGAGAGGCCCGCCTGGGAGCAGCCGCGCAGCGCCACCCGCTGCAGCTTGTGCGACCCGCCGGAGAAGACAGCGCAGTAGGCCCCCCCTTCCAGGGAGAGCCCGTGGAGCTGGACGCTCTCGGCGCCCCGAACCTGGAGCGCCGTGTCCCGCGCGGCGGGAGCGACGATCCGGGTCCGCTCCGCGCCGCGGCCCATCAGCACCACCGGCCGGGTGATCACCAGCGCCTCGCGGAACTCGCCTTCCCCGATGCGCAGCATGGCGCCCGCCGGCGCCACGGCCAGCGCCGCTCCCAGCGAGGGGAAGGGCCGTTCCTCGGACCCGTCGGGCGACGACAGCGGCTCCCCTGCACCGGGTTTCGCCACGAACAGCACCGCCGTCGACGTCAACGCAGTCGTCCCCGTCAACGTGGTCGTCGACGTGGACGGCGACGGCGACGGCGACGTGGCCGTGGGCGCCTGCTCCGCCCGCGCGCTCCCCATCTCGCAACCGACGGACGGCGCGAGCAGCAGCGCGGCTGCAATGAACGCTCTGTACACAACCCCTCTCGGATCGGACCTTCGTAGTATGTCCCCGAACCGGATTGGCGCAATTCCCGATGCCGGGACGAGCCCTCAGGCCCTGCCCTTGGGGGGCCCGGGCAGCAGCATCGTCCCGCTCTGTGCGGCAGACCTGCTCTCCCCCGTCCCATGCCGCCGC
>Ga0335084_10008276_pt1 | contig 10357 bp, 8 predicted proteins | sample Lox_Sample_44_FD_206721 | JGI IMG/M metagenome (GOLD analysis project Ga0335084, IMG submission 206721) | Soil microbial communities from Loxahatchee National Wildlife Refuge, Florida, United States - Lox_Sample_4.4 | ecosystem: Environmental > Terrestrial > Soil > Wetlands | place: USA: Florida... | reverse complement strand
TTCCCGTGGGGGCGCTGCACTACGGATTCCTGGTGGAGATGGACGCCATCGCCGCGGTGCGGGGCGCCTGACTGATACACTCTGGGCTCCCTACGCAAGGAAGGGCCGATGGCGACGATTGTCGAGAATCCGTACGCGGATCGCGTATGGCTGAAGTCGTATCCGCCCGGCGTGCCGGCCGAAGCCGACCTCGACGCCTACGCCAACATCGGGGAGATCCTGCAACACACGTGCCGCAAGTTCGCGCGGCTGCCCGCGTTCTCCTGCATGGGGAGCACGCTCACCTACGCGGACCTCGATCGCCTCTCGGCGCAATTCGGCGCGTGGCTGCAACGGGAAGCTGGCCTCACCCGCGAGGACCGCGTGGCGATCATGCTTCCCAACGTCCTGCAATATCCCGTCGCGATCTTCGGGGTGCTGCGGGCGGGGATGGTGGTCGTCAACTTCAACCCGCTGTACACGCCGCGCGAGGTCGAGCACCAGCTGAACGACTCGGGCGCGACGGTCATCGTCGTGCTGGAGAACTTCGCCAAGACGGTGCAGGGCGTGCTGGGCAACACCAAGGTCCGCAAGGTCGTCACGACGCAGCTGGGCGACCTGCTGGGCTTTCCCAAGTCGCTCATCGTGAACTGGGTCGTGAAACACCGGAAGAAGCTGGTCCCCGCCTGGGACATCCCGGGCTCGATTGCCTTCAAGGCGGCACTCTCGGCGGGCGCGCGCCACAAGCTCGCGGAGCCCAGCCTCGGGCATGCCGACCTCGCGTTCCTGCAGTACACGGGCGGCACCACGGGCGTTTCCAAGGGGGCGATGCTCACCCATGGGAACGTGGTCTCCAACCTCCAGCAGGTGACCGCCTGGATCGGCTCCGCCTTCGACGAGGGCAAGGAGATCTCCATCACCGCGTTGCCCATGTACCACATCTTCGCGCTCACGGGCTGCTGCCTCGTGTACATGAAGCTGGGCGCGCACAACGTCCTCATCACCAACCCGCGCGACATGAAGGGCTTCGTGGCGGAGCTCGGGAAATACCCCTTCACGTCGCTGTCGGGGGTGAACACGCTCTTCGCGGGGCTGCTGAACGCGCCGGGGTTCGCCCAGCTTGACTTCTCGCACCTCAAGCTCTCCCTGGGCGGGGGCATGGCCGTGCAGCGCGCCGTCGCCGAGCGCTGGAAGCAGGTGACGGGAATCCCGCTGCTCGAGGCCTACGGCCTCACGGAGACCTCGCCCGCGGCCTGCATCAACCCGTTCGTTCCGGGCTTCGAGTACAACGGCACCGCGGGACTGCCGATCCCGTCGACCCTGGTGACCATCCGCGACGACAACGCGCGGGTGCTTCCGCTGGGCGAGACGGGCGAGATCTGCATCTCCGGGCCGCAGGTGATGAAGGGTTACTGGAACCGCCCGGACGAGACGGCGAAGGTGATGACCGCGGATGGCGCGCTGCGCACGGGCGACATCGGCTTCATGAACGACCAGGGCTACGTGAAGATCGTCGATCGCAAGAAGGACATGATCCTGGTGTCGGGATTCAAGGTTTTCCCGAACGAGGTCGAGGACGTGATCGCGATGATGCCGGGCGTGCTGGAGGTCTGCGCGGTCCCCGCCCCCGACGAGCACTCGGGCGAGGTCGTGCGCGTGGTCATCGTGCGCAAGGACCCGTCGCTCACCAAGGAGCAGGTGAGGGCCTTCTGCCGCGAGCGCCTCACCGGCTACAAGCGGCCGAGGATCATCGAGTTCTGGAAGGAGCTGCCCAAGACCAACGTCGGCAAGGTCCTGCGCCGCGAGGTGAAGGACAGCCCCGTCCGGGACGCGGCGGCCTAGGCCGCCTTCTCGTACACGGGCCCGTATTCGCCCAGCGCCTCCCGGATGCGCTCCACGCCCCAATCGACCTGCTCGCGGTCGATGGTGAGCGGTGGCGCGAAGCGCGCCACGGTGCCGTGCGTGTCCTTGCTGAGAACGCCGTGGCGAAGCAGCGTCTCCACGAACTCGCGCGCCGTGGCGCGCGTGGCGTCGATCTCCAGGCCGATCAGCAGTCCCCGGCCGCGCACCTCCTTCACCATCGGGCTCGAGATCGCCTTCAGGCGCTTGAAGAGGTAGGTACCCATGGCCGCGGCGCGCTCGGCGAGCTTCTCGTCGAGCAGCACGTTGAGCGCTTCCAGGCCCACGGCGGCGCCCAGCGCGTTGCCGCCGAACGTGCTGCCGTGGTCGCCGGGCCGGAAGACGCCCATCACCTCCTCGCGCGCGGCGAACGCCGAGACGGGAATCAGCCCGCCGCCCAGGGCCTTGCCGAGGATGATCGCGTCGGGCTCGATGCCCTCGTGGTGGATCGCGAGCACCTTGCCCGTGCGCCCGAGGCCGGTTTGCACCTCGTCGACGATCATGAGCACGCCGTGCTTGCGGCAGATGCGAAGCGCTTCGGCGAGGTAGCCCTCGGGCGGCACGACGATGCCGGCCTCGCCCTGGATGGGCTCGACGAGGAACGCGGCGGTCTCGGGCGTGATGGCCTTCTCGAGCGCGGCGCCGTCGCCGAAGGGAACCGAGACGAACCCGTCGGCGTAGGGGCCGAAGCCCTCGCGATACTGCTCCTCGGAGGAGAATCCGACGATCGTCGAGGTGCGACCGTGGAAGTTGCCGTTGCAGACGATGATCTTGGCGCGGTTGGCTGGGACCTTCTTCACCGTGTAGGCCCACTTGCGCGCGCACTTGATGGCGGTCTCGACGCCTTCGGCGCCGGTGCTCATGGGCAGCGCGCGATCCATGCCCGTCACCTCGCAGATCTTCGCGAGGAATGGCGGCAGGCGATCGCTGTGGAACGCACGCGAGGTGACGGCGAGGCGCGCGGCCTGCGCGTTGAGCGCGGCGAGCAGGCGCGGATGGCCGTAGCCGAAGCTCACGGCGGAATATGCCGACAGCATGTCGAGGTAGCGGCGGCCCTCGTCGTCCCAGAGCCAGACGCCTTCGCCGCGCGAGAGCACGACGGGCAGGGGTGCATAGTTGGTCGCGCCGTAGCGGCGCTCCAGAGCGATTTTGTCGCTCATGACGGTTTCCTTTCCTGCTTCTTCTCCGCTCGTGGCGGAGGGCGGGCGCCGTGCCGGCGGCCTACAGCAGGCCCGCGGGAGACTACATTATACCGGGAGGGAAGGGCCTTTTGTACCCGCGGTTCGCGAATTGCGCAGCCCCGCGGCGAGGCCGCTCGCCAGGCGTGCCGCGATCGCGAAAATGGAAAGTTGCGGATTCGCGCCGACGCTCGTGGGAAAGAGCGACGCGTCGTGCACGGAGAGGTTCCCGACCTGGTGGTGCTGCCCCGATTCGCCGACGACCGAGGAGCGCGGGTCGGTGCCCATCGCGCAGCCTCCCATCACGTGGGCCGACACGACCCGTGCGTTGCGCGGTTGCATGGCGAGCGACTCGATCTCCTTGCGCGAGGCCTCCCACGAGTCGCAGCCGCGAGCCTGCTCGTGCACGGGCATCACGGTCTGCGCGCCGGCGGCGAACTGCACCTGGGCCATCGTGAGGAAGGCGCGCCGCGCTCCCTCCCACAGGTAGCGCGACATCGGATAGTCGAGCACCGGCGAGGAGTCGCTGCGCAACACCACCCTTCCGCCGGGCGACTCGGGATGGAACCCGTCGCGGAGCAGGGCGATCGTCACCTGCAGGCGGTCGAAGCGCGACATCCAATGCGCGTGCTCCTCGCCGAAGCCCGGCAGCACGCCCGCCACGAGAACGGGATGCGCGGGGGCCACCTCGAGCTTGAAGCCCGCGGGCCCGTCGAGCGGCACCTCGAGGAAGTGGTCCGAATAGGCCGATTGCGGCGCGCCGTAGAAGGCCTGCACCGGCTCGCGCATGAGCGCCCCCGAGATCACCGTGGGATGCAGGAAGGTGCGCCTGCCCAGCTGGTCGTGTGGATCGGGCGCGTTGCTGCGAAGCAGGATCCCGGGGCTGCCGATGCCTCCGGCGGCGAGCACGAAATGGCGGGCGCGGATGCGCACGCGGTAGATCGACGGCGTGGCGCCGTTCCTCGCGATGCCGTGCGCGTCGCACGAGGCGACGCGATCGCCCTCGAAGACGAGTTCCGTCACGCGCGCCCGGTGCACGAGGATCGCGCCCCTGTCGAGCGCGGAAGGAATCGTCGTGACCAGCATCGACTGCTTCGCGTTCGCCGGGCATCCCATGCCGCAATAGCCGAGATTGAGGCAGCCCTTCACGTTGCGCCGCATGATGCCGGAGGAGTAGCCCAGCTTCTCGCAGCCGGCGCGCAGCGCGTCGTTGTTCCGGTTCGGCGCCGTGCTCCAGGGCGCGATTGAGAGGCGCTCCTCCATGCGCGCGAACCATGGGGCGAGCGAGGCCTCGTCCATCGTCGCGAGGCCCAGCGCGTCCTTCCAGTAGGCGAGCGTGCGCCTGGGCGTGCGGAAGCTCGCTGTCCAGTTCACCGTCGTGGATCCGCCCACGCACCGGCCCTGCAGGATCGTGATGGCGTGATCGGAGGTCTGCCGCCCGGCGTTGTCCTGGTAGAGGCCCTCGTAAGCCTCGCGCTCGCGCATGCGGAAGTCGGTTGAGCTCGCGAGCGGGCCCTCCTCGACGATCGCGACCTTGAGTCCCGCCTGGGCGAGGATCTCGGCGGTGACGCCGCCGCCCGCGCCGCTGCCCACGACGACTACGTCGGCCTCGAGCTCCATGTCGCGCGTGAGCGCCGCGGCGTCGATCGTCTTCCAACCGGAAGCGAGCCCCGCGCGGATCGGATCGGGGATCATCTGGGCAGCGCCGGTGGGCCGGGGTAGGCGATGGCGCCCCACGACTCCGGCAGGTCGTACCACGACGCGTGGATCAGCTGCGTGAGCGCCTGGTAGCTCGCCTGCTGAAGCTCGTAGCGGCTCGAGCGCCACCGCGCAAGGAACGCGGCCAGCTCTTCGGGCGGCGACTGCGCGATGGGCGACCACAGCCCGGCGAACGCCACGCGGGTGGGCGCGAAGTCGAGGAAGGTGAAGAGGTCGGAGATCTCCTTCTGCACCGCGGGGGCGAGGCCGGAGACGCCGCGATCGAAGGACTCGACGATGGCGCCCAGGGCCCGCTCGCGTGCCGCGGCTTCCGCGGGCAGGGCGCTTGCGAGCACCACGGGCGCCAGCGCCCTCACCACGCCCGCCGATCTCCCGTCGAGCACGCGATAGCCGCTCGCGGGCGCGGCCAGCGCGCGGCCGCCCATGCGGGCGAGCGTGAAGAGCGCCGCGGCGCCGAGGCCGGCCCGGATGAACGCGCGGCGGCTGGCGGAATGGGCGGCTATGGGCCGCTCCTCAGCGATGCACCGGCCCCATCAGGTGGTCGGGGAGCCACGTCGCGATCTCGGGAAAGACGCACAGGATCACGATCGCGAGGAACATGCAGAGCACGTACGGGATCGTGCCCCACATCACGCGGGTCACCGGCACGTCGGGCGCGATGGAGTTCACGATGTAGATGTTGAGCCCCACGGGCGGGTGGATGAGGCCCACTTCCATGTTGATTGTGAGGATCACGCCGAACCACACGGGATCGAACCCCGCGGCCGTAATGATGGGCAGCAGGATGGGGCTGGTCATGAGGATGATGGCCGCCGGCGGGATGAAGAAGCCGCAGACCAGCAGGAAGACGTTGATCATGCCCATCAGCGCCCAGCGGTTCACGTGCATGTCCGCGATGGCCGTGGCGAGCGTCTGCGTGAGGTAGAGCGACGTGAGCATGTAGCCGAAGAGCACCGCGCCCGCGATGATCATGAGGATCATCACCGACTCGCGCATGGTGTCGCGCATGATCAGCCACCACTCCTGCGGCTTCCACATGCGGTAGATCACGATCGCGAGGATCGCGCAGAGCGCCGCGCCGACGCCGGCCGCCTCCGACGGCGTGGCCACGCCGCCGTAGAGCACCCACATCACGCCCAGGATGATTGCGATGAAGGGCGCGATCTTCGGGATCGACGTGAATTTCTGCTTCCATGTGTACCGGAAATCGGCGGAGTGCGCCCTGAAGCCGCGCTTCCAGATGATGAACAGGGTCCACGCCATGAAAAGTCCCGTGAGCAGGAGCCCGGGGACCACGCCCGCGAGGAAGAGCCTTCCGATTGAAGTCTCGGTCGCGATGCCGTAGAGGATGAAGGTGATCGACGGCGGGATGAGGATGCCGAGCGTGCCGCCCGCGCAGATCGAACCCGTGGCCACGTCGTCGGGGTAGCCGCGCCGGCGCATCTCGGGAATACCCATCTTGCCGATCGCCGCGCAGCAGGCGGGCGACGAGCCCGTGAGCGCGGCGAATATCGCGCACGCCCCCAGGTTCGAGATCACGAGGCCGCCGGGCAGGCGGTAGAGCCAGCGGTCGAGCGCCTCGTAGAGGTCCTTGCCGGCGGGCGAGGAGCCGATCGCCGAGCCCATCATCACGAACATCGGGATCGACACGAGCGTGAAGTCGTCCAGCCCCGACCAGAAGGTCTCCGCCACGACGCGCAGCGCGTCCAGTCCCTGGAAGATGAGCAGGAAGATGATGGAGATGGCGCCCAGGCCGAAAGCGACCGGGACCCCCGAGAAGAGCAGCAGCAGCGTGGTCGCCAGGACGATCGCGCCCTGGGTGGTGGGGCTCATCGCCGTTCTCCGATGCCGAAAGGCGCGGCGCGGCCCGTGGCGAGCGCGATCAGGTCGACTACGTATTGCAGCACCAGCAGGCCGATGCCGATGGGCATCGACAGGTAGGGGATCCACAGGCGCGCGCGCCAGACTGTGTTCGACTTCCAGTTCTCGGCGTAGGCCTCGTGCCAGTAGCGCGTGCAGGCCACGAGCAGCACCACGCAGAAGGCGAGGGAGAGCACCGTAGTGAACATCGCGAGCCAGTAGCGCCCGCGCGGGCCCAGCCACATCGGAAGGATGTCCACGTTCACGTGGCCGCGGTGCAGCAGCACGTAGGAGCTGCCGACGAAGGTCGCGCCCACGATGCTGTAGGTCACGACGTCGATCTGCCAGATGGTGGTGCGATTCAGGCCGTAGCGCTCGATCACCATGTCGCAGATCACCAGGACGGCGAGCGCCACCAGCGCGGCAGCCACGACTCCGGCGGCGCGCGAAAGGAACCGGACGCCCTCGATGAAGCGACCGAGGGCGTCCTTTCTTCTGGTCATTTGACCGACAGGGCTTCGTCGATCAGCTTCTGGCCGTTGGGCACGTCCTTCGCGAAGCGGGCGTAGGCGCTCTTCTTCGCCACGTCGACCCACGCGTTGTAGTCGGCATCCGAGAGGGTCACGACCTTGGCCTTGTGCTCCTTGAACGCCTTGATCGCCTCCTCGTTCACGGCGTCGGCCTTGCCTTCGTAGTAGGCCTGCGCTTTCTTGCCCGCATCGAGGATCACCTGCTTCTGCTTGGCGTCGAGCCGCTCGAAGCTCTTCTTCGACATGAGCACCGGCTCGTACATGAACCAGAGCGCGTTCTCGCCCGGCGCGGTGAGGCAGTCGGTCACCTCGTACAGGCGCATCGAGGCGAAGGTCCCGAGGCTCGTGTCGGTGGCGTTGATGACGCCGCTCTGGAACGCGTTGTAGATCTCGTTGGACGGCGGGCTCACGATGCTCGCGCCGGCGTTCTCCCACATCGCCGCGAAGGTCGGCCCCGCGGCGCGGAACTTCAGGCCCTTCAGGTCGTTGGGATGCACGATGCAGCTGCCCTTGGACGCCATGCCGCCGGCGAACCAGGCGTCGGACAGCACGATCACGCCGTGCTTCTCGATCTCGGCGCGCACGTCCTTCATGAATTGCGACTGGTTGATGCGCTTGGCGCGCTCCTGGCTGCGGATGAGGCCCGGCATGAGCGTCGCGCTGAACGCGGGCACCTTGCCGCTCGCGTAGTCCAGGGGGAAGAGCGTGATGTCGAGCTGGCCGTTCACCATCGCGTTCCACTGGTCGTTGGGCTTGAAGAGCGAAGCCCCGGGATAGACCTGGATGTCGAGGCCGACGTTGGCCGCCTTGGCCTCCTTGGCGATCATCTGGACCATGTCGTCGCGGACGTCGCCCTTGCCGCCGGGGAACTGGTGGGAGGCGCGCATCGTGATGTCGGCCGCGAAGGCGCCGGTCCCGAGCGCGGCCGCGGCGAGGCCCAGTGCGAGTTGCTTGCGGATCTGCATTGTGTCTCCTCGTTGTGTTCGATTCATCGTGCGCCGGATCGAGCCGGCCCATCGGCAGTGCCGTAACTCTAACAGCGTCAGGCGGCGCGGCGTGAGGCCTCCCGCTCGCGGGCCGCGGCCGCGAGGTAATCCATGGCGGCTTGCGCGCCGCCCTTCTTGTGGGGAACGGCGGCGAGCTCCAGGCCCATTTCCACGCCCGCGAGCGTGCCCATCAGCATGAGGTCGTTGAAGTCGCCCAGGTGGCCGATCCGGAAGATCCTGCCCGAGAGCTTGGTGAGCCCCTGGCCCAGCGACATGTCGAAATGCCGCAGGACCACCGCGCGGAAGGCATCGGCGTCGTGCCCCGGCGGCATCATCACCGCGGTGAGGGCCGAGCTGTACTCGGCCGGATCGGCGCACAGGATCTCCAGGCCCCACGCGCGCACGGCGCGGCGCGTGGCCTCGGCATGGCGGTCGTGCCGCTTGAAGACGTTGGCGAGGCCCTCTTCCTCGAGCATGCGGATCGCCTCGCGCAGCCCGTAGAGCAGGTTGGTCGCGGGGGTGTAGGGGAAGAAGCCGTTGGCGTTGGCCGCGATCATCTCGTTCCAGTCCCAGAACGAGCGCGCGAGCTTCGCGTTCTTCGTGGCCGCGAGCGACTTGTCCGACACGGCGTTGAACGACAGGCCCGGCGGCAGCATGAGCCCCTTCTGCGAGCCGCCCACTGTCACGTCCACGCCCCACTCGTCGTGGCGATAGTCGATTGAGGCGAGCGAGGAGATCGTGTCCACCATGAGCAGCGCCGGGTGCTTCGCCTCGTCGATGGCCTGGCGCACGGCCGCGACGTTGCTGGTGACGCCGGTGGAGGTCTCGTTGTGGACCACGCACACCGCCTTGATGGCGTGGCCCTTGTCGGCCGCGAGCCGGGCGCCGATCGCCGCGGCATTCGCTCCGTGGCGCCAATCGCCCGGCATGAACTCGACGTCGACGGAGAGCTTCTTCGCCATCTTCTGCCAGAGCGTGGCGAAGTGGCCCGTCTCCACCATGAGCGCCTTGTCGCCGGGAGACAACGTGTTCACGAGCGCGGCTTCCCAGGCTCCGGTGCCGGAGGCGGGATAGATGATGACGGGCGAGCGCGTCTGGAAGATGCGCTTCACGCCCTCCAGCACCTCCTTGCCCAGCGCCTGGAACTCCGGGCCGCGATGGTCGATGGTGGGCCGGTCGATCGCGCGAAGGATGCGGTCGGGGACGTTCGTCGGGCCCGGGATCTGCAGGAAATGGCGTCCGGCGCTCATGCAATGGCTCCTCGCAGGTAACAAGCCCCTATCAACGTTGCGGCGGGGACATGTTTTTCGATCATAATGCCGCAGCCTCGACCCGTTTGGCACGCACCCCGGTATAAAGCCCCCATGACCCGTCCGACGCCACGACCCGTGCAATTCGCGCGGGACGCGGAGCGATCGCGCCTTGCCCTCGCGGCACGCCTCGCGCGCGAGGTCGACGGCGAGCTCCTCTTCGACGCCGCGAGCCGCGGGCGCTATTCGACTGACGCTTCCATCTACCAGGTGGTTCCCGTGGGCGTGGTGGTCCCGCGAAACGTGAACGCCGCGATCTCGGCGATGCAGGTCGCGGCAGAGCAGGGCGTGGCGATCCTGCCGCGCGGCGCGGGCACCTCGCAGTGCGGGCAGACCGTGGGCGAGGCGCTCGTGATCGACGACAGCAAGCACCTCGATCGCGTGATCGACCTCGATCCGGCTTCGCGCCGCGCCGTGGTGGAGCCGGGCAAGGTGCTCGATCGGCTGAACGGCGAGCTTCGCGCCCACGGGCTCTGGTTCCCCGTGGACGTCTCCACCTCCGCGCAGGCCACCATCGGCGGGATGGCCGGCAACAATTCGTGCGGCTCGCGCTCGCTCGCGTACGGCAACATGGTCGATCGCGTCGCCGCCATCGACGCGTGGCTTCCCACGGGCGTGCGCGGGCGCTTCGGCCCCGTCGAGTCGATCGCGGACGCCGCCATTCGCGAGATCGCGGGCAAGGCCGCGGCGCTCCACGCGCGCGAACGCGACGAGATCGCGGCGCGATATCCGAAGGTCGCGCGCAACGTGGCGGGCTACAACCTGAATCGCATCGCGCCGGAGAATTTCAATCTCGCGCGCCTGCTCGTGGGTAGCGAAGGGACGCTCGCGTGGTTCGAGAAGATCCACATCGAGCTGGCCGAATTGCCGAGGCACAAGGCGCTGGGAGTGGCGCA
>Ga0335084_10008275_pt1 | contig 10357 bp, 9 predicted proteins | sample Lox_Sample_44_FD_206721 | JGI IMG/M metagenome (GOLD analysis project Ga0335084, IMG submission 206721) | Soil microbial communities from Loxahatchee National Wildlife Refuge, Florida, United States - Lox_Sample_4.4 | ecosystem: Environmental > Terrestrial > Soil > Wetlands | place: USA: Florida... | reverse complement strand
CGCTCGAGGTGAAGCGGGCGCGGAGCTTCCGTCACCTTCCGGGCCTGCGGGTGCGCTCCGAGCGGGGAGCGGCCGCGTTCGTAGATGCGGTCGGGGTCTGCTCCACCTTCTACCGGTTTCCCGAGGGCGTCGCCTGCCTCTGGGAGGCGGTGGTGGGACGTGAGCGCCCGCGCTGGCCCCGTCACTCTCACCACGATGACGGCATAGGCTTGACCTGGGAGCTCAAGGACTCGCTGCCCGCGCACCGCCGCTGCTACTACGGCAAGCTTCTGAAGGGGCGCCCCGTGCTCGTCGCCCTCGATCTCTTCCCGGCCTTCTACGCTCTGGTGCGAGGCCGTCAGCGCGCGCGAGACTTCGCCTCGGAATATCGAGCCGGGCGCATGACGGCGACGGCCAAGCGGATCATGGACAGCTTTTTCCGCGAGAGCCCGCAGTACACACGCGGACTCCGCGCCGACACCTTCATGCTCGAATCGTCCAGGACGCGCGAATTCGAGCGGGCCATGGCCGAGCTCCAGCAGGGCCTCTGGATCGTGAAGACCGAGGAGCGCTATGAGCCCAGCTTCTCCTACCGCTGGGACCTGCTCGAGCGCTGGTTGCCCGAGCAGGTGGCCGAAGGTCGGGCGCTGGGGCGCCCGGAGGCGCTCGAGAGGCTACTCGCGCGCTATCTGGACGGCGCGATCTACTCGACACCGGCCCGCATGGCTCGGATCTTCGGGTTGGGGGCGACGGAGGTGGCACAGGCCACCGCGCGGCTGGCGAAATCGGGCCGCGTCCGGGCCGACGTGGAGGTACCGGGCTGGTCGGGCTCCTGGGTGATGAGGACCTGATGGAAGCGCCCGCCGGCTTTCGCTACATCGACATCCACACGCATTTGCACCCGGAGCGACTCTCGCGTGCGATCCGCCGCTGGTTCGCCGAGCGGTCGACCTGGAAGCTCGACTACCCATCCGAGCCGGAGCAGGTGGCGTCCTTTCTCGCCGCGCGAGGGGTCGAGCGATTCGTCTATTTCTCCTATGCTCACAAGGCCGGCATGGCGCGGGAGATCAATACCTGGCTCCACGGCGTGCGCCGGCGCGTGCCGGCCGGCATTCCGCTGGGCACCATTCATCCCGACGACCCGGACATGATGGACGTGGCGGAGGAGGCCCTCGTCGGCTACGGATTCGGCGGATTCAAGTTCCACATCAACGTGCAGCGCTTCTTCCCGGACGACGCGCGCGTGCGGCCCGTCTACGAGCGGCTTCTCGCTCTCGACCGGCTCCTGCTCATCCATGTCGGCTCGGCCCCCTGGCCGAACGAGTTCGATGGGTTCCCCCGCTTCGAGCGGGTCATGGACATGTTCCCGACGCTCAAGGTCGTGGTCGCCCACATGGGTTCGTTCGAGACGCGGCAGTTCATGGGACTCATGGAGCGGTGCCCGAGCCTCTACCTCGACACGACCATGGCCTTTGCCCCGATTCGCCACGAGTACCGGAAAATCGACACGCGGCTCAACCGGATCTCCGTCACGAACGACGATCTCATCCGCTGGCAGGACCGGATCGCCTTCGGCAGCGACTTCCCGATTCTTCCATACCCGTACGAGGAGGAGCGGGACGCGCTGTGGCTCCGCGACCTGCCGCTGCCCGTTTACCGGAAGATCTTTCACGACAACGCGGCCAGGATTCTGGGCATCACGTGACCGGCCCCGCGCGCGTCATGCTCGATGCATTCGGCGCCGGCGCGCGCGTGGCGCTTGGCGCCCTCGCGAGGGAGCTGGGCCCTCGCCAGCCCGCCTGGATAGTCGGCGGGGCTGTGCGCGATGCGCTCAGTGGGTCTGCCGCGCGCGATTTGGACATAGCCGTGCCGTCGGGAGCCATCGCGCTGGCGCGTGAGGCGGCGGGCCGCCTGGGTGCCGCATTTCTCGCCTTGGACCAGGCGCGGGGCGCCGCGCGCATGGTAGGTGGCCCGGGCTATTCGTGGCAGGGGCCGCAGGTCGATTTCGCCGACTTTCGGGCACCGGACCTCGCCGGGGACCTGGGTGGGCGCGATTTCACCGTGAATGCGCTCGCGGTGTCTCTCGCTGAGCTCGTGGGCTCGGGGGAGGCGACTGTCGAAGACCCAACCGGCGGCCTCGGCGATCTGCGCACACGAATGGTCAGACTTGCGGGTCCGCGCTCGCTTGAGGACGACCCGGTGCGCGTTCTGCGCGCCGCCCATCTCGCCATCATGCCCGGCTGGTCGCTGGACGCTGGGGTCGGTCCTGCGGCCGAGCGCGCCGCGCCCGGTCTCTCCCGTGTCTCCGCCGAGCGCGCAAGGGACGAGCTGCTCGGCATCCTCGGGGAGCCCGTGTCGGCGGCGGGGCTACGCCGTCTCGACGAGTGGGGCGCCATGGCCGTCCTGCTGCCCGAGCGAAACGCGATGAAGAAGACTCCGCAGTCCGAGCCGCATCGCTTCGACGTCTGGGAGCATAGCCTTCGCGCCGTCGAGGCCGCCGACCTGCTCGCCAGTCGCGCCGAGCATCTGGAGCCCGGAGGCGAGGCGGTGGCGGCGCATCTCGGCGAGTCTCTCGGGGACGGCGCCACGAGGCGCGAGGCGCTCAAGCTGGCCGCGCTCCTCCATGACGTGGCCAAGCCCGAGACCCGCACCGTCGAGGGGGACCGGGTTCGATTTCTCGGCCACGATGTCATCGGCGCCGAGCGCGTCGTGGCGATCGCGTCCCGCATGCGCCTCTCGGGGCGTCTCGGATCCGTGCTGGAGCGCCTGGTGCGTCATCACCTGCGCCCCATGCACCTGGCAATCGCTGGTGAGGTGACGCGCCGGGCCCGCTACCGGCTCTTCAGGGATCTCGGCGACGAGGCGCTCGACCTCCTGTTGCTCGCTCTGGCCGACGCTTCGGGGCTGCGGGGCGACTCGCCATTTCACCTATGGGAAGGTCCCGATGGACGCACAGTCCGCGAGCTGATGAGAGGGCACGGCGAGGAGGAGGCCGCGCTGTCCTCTCCACCGCTGCTGAACGGCCACGAAGCCATGGAGGCCCTCGGCCTCGACCCGGGACCGGAGCTCGGCAGGCTTCTCGCTCTCCTCCGGGAGGCCCAGGCTCTCGGCGCTGTCTCGACGCGGGAGGCAGCCATCGCGTATCTGCGGCGGGTCCGGAGCGGGCATGCTTGACACCTCCGGGCCCACCCCATAGAGTAAATCGGCTCGTCGCTCCAACTGTCCCGGTACCCAAGGAGGCACAAATGGTCTGGAGACGTCTATGCGCGTCGCTCGCCGTCGCGTTCATTGCTCTCGCGGCGCCGGTCCCTGGCTCGGCCGCTCCCGAAGGCAAGGTGATCATCGCGCAGGGTGTGGATCCGTCCACGCTGGACACCATGAACCAGCAGGAGACGCCGGCCTCGGTGGTGGCCACGCATCTCTACGACACGCTCGTCGAGCGTGACCAGAACCTCAAGCTCGTGCCCGCTCTGGCCGCCGAGATGCCGAAGCTCCTGGCCCCCACCGTGTGGGAGATCAAGCTTCGCAAGGGCGTCAAGTTTCACAACGGCGAGGACTTCAATGCCGACTCCGTGAAGTACAGCCTGGAGCGCGTCAAGGACCCCTCGATGCGCGGCAGCTCCAACTTCAAGCCCATCGACCGCGTGGAGATCGTGGATCCCTATACCGTCAAGGTCCACACGACCAAGCCGTGGCCGATCTTCGTGGTAGCGCTGACCCAGCGCCAGGCCTCGATGTATCCACCAAAGGCCTATGCCGGCAAGGATTCGCCGTTCATCTCGAAGAACCCCATCGGCACCGGCCCCTATCGCCTCGTGCGCTGGAGCAAGGACGAGGAAATCGTGCTGGAGGCCTGGCCGCAGTACTGGCGCGGAGCGGCGAAGATCAAGAATGTCGTGTTCCGCCCCATCCCCGACGACGCCGTCCGGGTAGCCGCGCTGCAGAACGGCGAGGTGGACGTCGCCGTCAATATCCCGCCGCACATGGCCAGCATCATCGCGAATCACCCGAAGATCTTCCTCACCACCGCGCCCAGCATCCGGACCATCCAGCTCATGTTCTACACGGCGCAGTTCGACGCGCAGAACAAGCTCGTGGGGCCGTACCAGGGACCGACGGCCGACAAGCGCGTCCGGCAGGCCATCACCCTGGCCCTCGACGTGGACGAGATCATCAAGGGCGTGCTCGACGGCAAGGCCCAGCGCGTGGCGACCATGCTGCCCAGCATGCACTTCGGCTACGATCCTTCGCTGAAACCCGTCAAGCAGGACGTCGCCAAGGCCAAGAAGCTCCTGGCCGACGCGGGCTTCCCCAATGGCCTCGAGATCACGCTCAACTCCCCGCAGGGGCGCTACGTGCGCGACAAGGAAGTGGCCGAGGCCGCCGCCGGGCAGCTGACCAAGGCCGGGATCAAGACCACGCTCAAGACCTACGAATTCGTGAACTACCTGAACAACATGGTCTACGTCCACAAGGCCGGACCGGTCTGGCTCATCGGCTGGGGACAGCCGATGATGGACGCGGAAGGCATCTACGTCCCGCTCTTCCGCACGGGCAGCCTGCTGAACAACTATCACAACGCGGACTTCGACGGGATGGTGGACCAGGCGCAGACGATGATGGACGAGAAGCAGCGGCTGGCCCAGTACTTCCGCATCAACAAGCTCTGGGTCGATGACCAGCCCGCGGCGCCGCTCTATCAGCAGATCGACCTCTACGGCGCCAACAAGCGGCTCAACTGGAAGGCGCGGAGTGACGAGCTGATCAAGGCCTACGACATGTCGCTCAAGTAGGATCCGGCATGACGCCCCGGACCGCTGAGTGCGGTCCGGGGCATTGCCGGTCGCCCGCTGCGGCGCACGAGAGCGGAACCCCCTGAGGAGGACTCCATGACCTGGATTCGCATCGTACTCGCAGCCGCCCTCCTTGCCGCGCTGCCCGGCGCGGCCTCCGCCGCGCCGCAGGGCAAGGTCGTCATTGCGCAGGGCGTCGATCCCACCACGCTCGACCCGATGAACCACCAGGAGACTCCGGCGGGGAATGTCTGCCGGAACATCTTCGACACGCTGCTCGAGCGCGATCCGGAGCTCAAGATGCAGCCGGCTCTCGCTCGGGAGATGCCGAAGCTCGTCGCGCCCACCGTGTGGGAGTTCAAGCTCCGGCCCAACGTCAAGTTCCAGAACGGCGAGCCGGTGGATGCGGAAGCAGTCAAGTTCAGCCTCGAGCGCCTCGTGGACCCGAAGAACAAGATGAGGGGCTCACCCCCCTTCGCGCCGCTGAGCCACGTCGAGATCGTGGACGCCCTCACCGTGCGCATCCACACCAAGGCGCCGTGGCCCATCCTCGACACGCTCATGAGCGCGGGCCAGGCTTCGATCGTTCCGCCCAGGTACTACCGCGACAAGGACACCATGGCGGTGTCACGCGCCCCGGTCGGCTCGGGCCCCTACCGGTTCGTCCGCTGGGTCAAGGACGACCACATCGAGCTCGAAGCCAATGAGCAGTACTGGCGTGGGGCGCCCCGCATCAAGACACTCGTCTTCCGTCCCATTCCCGACGACGCGGTCCGCGTGGCCGCGCTCCAGAACGGCGAGGTGGACGTGGCGGTGAATATTCCTCCGCACATGGCGAATATCATCGCCAACCATCCGAAGCTCTTCCTCACCACGGCGCCGAGCGTCCGGACCATCCAGCTCATGTACTACACGCATCAGTACGACGGCCAGCACAAGCTGGTCGGACCCTATCCAGGCCCGACGGCCGACAAGCGCGTGCGCTGGGCCATGAACTATGCGGTGGACGTGGACGACATCATCAAGAATGTGCTGGACGGCAAGGCCCATCGCGTGGGGCTCATGCTGACCGACCGGCACTTCGGCTTCGATCCCGCCATCAAGCCGATCAAGCAGGACCTCGCGAAGAGCAAGCAGCTCCTCGCCGAGGCCGGCTTCCCGGGCGGCCTCGAGATCACGCTCAACTCACCGCAGGGCCGCTACGTGCGCGACAAGGAAGTCGCCGAGGCCATCGCGGGGCAGTTGACCAAGGCGGGCATCCGCACCACGGTGCGGACTCACGAATGGGTGCACTATTTCGGGACCCTGGCGTACAACCACAAGACGCCGCCGGTGTGGCTCATCGGTTGGGGCACCTCGACCTATGATGCCGAGGCCGTCTACGTGCCGCTCTTCCGGTCGGGGCGTTTTCTCAGCAACTACTACAATGCCGACTTCGAGGGGATGAGCGAGCAGGCCCAGTCGACCATGGACCCGAAGAAGCGGTACGAGCTCTACCAGCGCATCAACCGGCTCTGGGTCGAGGATGCCGCCGCCATGCCGCTCTATCAGCAGATCGACCTCTACGGGGCGACCAAGCGGATGGTCTGGAAGGCACGCGGAGACGAATCCATCAAGGGCTTTGACATGGGCCTCAAGTAGCCCGGCGGGCTCAGCCACGCGCGAGGGTGGGAGAGGAGGGGAGCCATCTCCCCCCTCCCCATTTCCGGCCTCCCAATGATTGGGCAATCGGCCTATAATACAAACTCAACGCGGCCGTAATTCAGTGGCAGAATGCCAGCTTCCCAAGCTGGACGTCGCCGGTTCGAATCCGGTCGGCCGCTCCAATCGCGACGGGGGCTACGGTGATGAGCCGTAGCCCCCGTCTCATGTCCGGTCCCGACCTCGGTCGCGGCGCTCACGAGCGCGTGTACGGCCTCGAAGCTAGGCGGCCGGGACGGTCGACACGAGCCACGTTGCCGGCGGCAGCGCCCGACGGTAGCGTCGCGCCCCCGTTACCGGGCGCTCCTTGTAGAGCGCCTTCACCACCGTGGGGTTGTCGTTGCGGTGGGCGTCGCCTGCCTCTCCGAGGCGTGCGGTGATCTGCTTCCACTGCCCCGTCGCGAAGTCCAGATACGACATGTACCCGCCGTGGGTGATGTTCGGAACGGGACCAGAGAGATGCCCCAGGTGGTCGAACTTCGTCGCACCCTTGTGCCAGAACGTCTCGAAGTACTGTGGGTACACGAAGTCGCTGACGCGCACGCCGTTGATGTCGTAGCCGAGCGAGTCGTCTTCGACAGCGTCGCAGACCTCGTAGGCGTAGGCGCGCGGGCCCTTCTGCACGATCAGGTTGATGTCGGGGTCGCCCAGCATCTCGAGCACCTCGTGGGAGAGCGTCACCGACACGAGATCGCCCGCGTCGAGCGTCGTCTTGGCGAAGACCTTGCCGATGGGCAGGCCCGCGCTGGTCAGATCGTGGTAGCCGAGCGCGCCCGCCTGGTCGGCGTGATCGAAGATGGTCTGCCACCACATGGTGGCGGGTGGCTTCTGCCCGTGGGGAACGAGACTCAGCTTCGCGGGAACGCCCCAGGCCGGGGTCCAGTCGCGATCGATCTGCACCTGGATCGCGTCGACCATCTTCTTCACGTCGGCATCACTGACCACTGTCGAAGCATTGACGACGGCTATCTGGATCATGTGTTCCTCCTGTTCGCACGTGAGATCTCTGCGCAGCGTCACGAAAGTGTGGCGGGTAGAGGCGCCACCACGGTGTGGCATGCACGGGCGGGGCCCGTGAAGAAGCCTGAAGCGCCGCCAGGGGAAGCATCAGCGGATCCCGGCGGGGGCACACGCGATGGAGGCGAAGGACGTCGAATCCGGCCTCGGCGTGGACATCATCGAGCCCACACCACCATCGCCATTCGGCCCGCACCCGGTCGAAATGGCAGTCGACCCCGCCTGCCCGCTCGACCAGATCGATGAACAGCGCATAGACAGTCCGGAACCCGGCGAGGTTCCCGGGCCGCGCGGAGAAAATGGTGACGCTTTGGCGTTCACCCACACGCCTCCCTGAGACCGCTTGGTTGATGGCCTCGCACCCGCGCTTCTCGGGAGCAAGGCATGTGCCATGGCGATCCGCGTCATATCCGCTCCCTTGGAACCACGTTCAACCCACCATTGGATTCCTCGAGCTGTATGCGCACGGTTCTCCCCATACGATCTCCTCGATCGCTGTGTCGGCGGTGGTGCGATATTCTGCCCGGCGCGGGGTGGGGTGCCTCTCCCCCGGGCTCGGGCAGGTTGCCCGCCGCTTCACCGCGGGTGCGATTCAGCGAGCGCTCAAAGGGGGGTGTCGATATCTGGCGCGACCATCGCAGCAGGAGCTGTCATCGCAGCGGGAGGCACGATGCTAAACTCGGCATCCGTTGGACGACGTGAGCGCGTAGCTCCTTTCGACTCGTGGGAGACAGCACATGCCCAAGCCAGAGCTCGAGTTCTTCAAGCCGGATCAGATTGCCTGGCAGCCCGTCGCCGGCTCGGCCACCGGCGGCGCCGGCGGAACGGGGGTGAGGCAGAAGATCCTCAGCCAAAGTGGGGACGGCGACGTGACCCGGCTCCTGCAATTCGATGCCGGTGTCGAGACCACGGAGACCATCACTCACGACTTCTGGGAGGAGGTCTGGATCCTCGAGGGCGAGCTGATCGACCTCGGCAAGCGCCAGACCTTCACAGCGGGGATGTATGCGTGCCGGCCGCCCGGCATGGTCCACGGGCCCTACCGGGTGCCGAAGGGGTGTGTGACTTTTGAGGTGCGCTACTTCAAGAAGGGTTGAAGCTCAGGCGGGGCTGAAACCGACGGCCGTCTGGTCTCCCGTCACGATGGCCCGAAACTGTACGGGCAGGCCCGTGCGTAGCGTGTCGAGCGGAGTGTCCACGATGCGCCCGAGAAGCGAGACGCCTTCGTCGAGCTTCACGACGGCAACTGCGTAGGGCGCTTCCGCCGCGCGGCCTCGCGGGGCGATGCGGATGATGGTGAACGATGTGACCGCGCCCTTGCCGGTGAGCGGTACCGGCGTCCAGTTCCGGTCCTGACATCCGGTGCAGAACTCCTTCGGCGGGATGGCGAGCTCTCCGCACTTGCCGCAGCGGATGCCGGTGAGCCTGCCCGCGCGAGCCTCCTCGAAGAAACGCTTCAGCGTCACCACGTGCTCAGTCACGGCCGAAGAGGCTCACGAGCACGGTGGCGGTATTCCCCCCGAGGGTATGGGTCAGGCCCGTGCGGGCGCCCTCGACCTGGCGCGCCCCCGCCTCCCCACGGAGCTGGGTGACGATCTCGGCGATCTGGGCGGCGCCGGTCGCGCCGATGGGATGGCCCTTGGCCTTGAGACCACCGGAGGGATTGACGGGGATTTTCCCGCCGAGACCGGTCCAGCCCCTTTCGGCGGCCACGCCGCCGGTGCCGGGCTCGAAGAAGCCCAGGCCCTCCGTGGCGACGATCTCTGCGATGGTGAAGCAGTCGTGGAGCTCGACCACGTCGACGTCGGCCGGCGCTTTTCCGGCCTGCCGGTAGGCGGCGGCGGCGGCGCGCTCCGTCGCCATCACACGGGAGAGATCGCGCTTCTCGTGCATGAACATGGTGTCCGACGCCGCCTGGCTGGCCAGCGCCCACACCGCGCGCGGCTTCTTCCGGGCGACGTGCTCGGCAGCGAGGACGAGTGCCGCGCCCCCGTCGGTGAAAGGGCAGCAGTCGAAGAGTTTGAGGGGATCGGCGACGTACGCGCTCTTGAGCACGGTGTCGAGCGTGATCTCCTTCTGGAACTGCGCCTTGGGATTGAGCACGCCGTGGCGGTGATTCTTCACGGCCACGTGGGCCATCTGCTCCTCGGTCGTTCCGTACTTGTCCATGTGGGCGCGGGCGATGAGGGCGAAGACGCCGGGAAAGGTCAGGCCGACGGTCTGCTCGAGCGACGCATCCGAGCAGTACGCGAAGTACTCCGTGGCCGCGTCTGTCGGGATGTTGAGCACGCGCTCGGCTCCGCCCACCAGGACCACGTCGGAGACACCGGAAGCTATCTCCATCATGGCGTGTCGGAAGGCCGCGTGGCTCGTGGCGCAGGCATTCTCGAAGCGGGTGGTAGGAATCGTCGGGAGGCCGAGCAGCGTGGCCGCCAGCGGCCCCATGTGCAGCTGCCTCTCACCCTCGCCGCCGGTGACATTGCCGTAATAGAGGGCCTGTATGGCCGATGGAGCCACGTCGGCGTCGCGTATCGCCTCGGCGGCGGCTTCGGCGAAGAGCTCGGTGCTCGTGCGATCGTGCCTTCCGAATTTCGTGACGCCCACTCCGATGACGGCGACGCGGCGCATTGATCCTCCAGGCGACCAGGGTAACGACTCAACGCATCATGATACCCGTGTGCGAGGGGAGTCAAGTGCTACTGGCCGCGCTCCCGGGCACCGTGATAGGGTTCGTGGTCATGAAAGGAGCGTCGCCGGCGTGACGCTGGAGGAAGGGCTGGTCGCACTCCTGGCAGCGGTGGCCGGCATATTGCTCTTCATCGGCCTGGCTCAGGCGCTCGACTCGACGCCCGTTGCGCGTCCGCGCC
>Ga0335084_10008274_pt1 | contig 10357 bp, 9 predicted proteins | sample Lox_Sample_44_FD_206721 | JGI IMG/M metagenome (GOLD analysis project Ga0335084, IMG submission 206721) | Soil microbial communities from Loxahatchee National Wildlife Refuge, Florida, United States - Lox_Sample_4.4 | ecosystem: Environmental > Terrestrial > Soil > Wetlands | place: USA: Florida... | reverse complement strand
TGCTTCTGCGCCTTCTCGTGCGCCTTCTGGTGCTGGTCCACCGGCGGTGGCGTGATCGCCGCCACCTTGGGCTGCTCGATCTTCGGCTTCTCCTCCACCTTCGGCGGCGGCGGTGGCGGGGGCTTGGGCTGCTCCTCGATCATGACGCGCGCCAGGCGCTGCGGTACGTCCTCGGTCGTCGGCCGCGCCGGCCGGGGCAGCAGCGGGAACAGGATCCCGAGCAGCAGGAAGATGATGAGCAGCACCCGCAGGATCTTGCGGAAGCGCGCCGTGGCCTCCGGGTCACCTTCCCAGGGCAGCTCGTATTCGCGGTAATAGGGAGCGAGCAGCATGCGTCGGTCAGCCGGGCTTGAACTGGCCGGGGGACACCGGCTTTTCCTTCTGGATGACCGCGAGCGAGATGCGCCCGTAGTCGGCCGCCGTGCAGGTCGCCATGACGCGCTTGAGCACGTCGTACGGGATCGCCTTGTCGGCCATGACGGTGATCTCGCGCTGCGCCAGGTCCTTCTCGGTCATCTCCTTGCCGACCAGCAGCGGGCGCTTGAGCGCCGCGCGCAGCGGCTCGACCAACGGTCCTGGGGCGCCGCGGATGGCGGCGATGCTGGTGATGTACTCGCCCTGCACGAACAGGTCGGTCTTGGTGATCATCACCACCACGGACTGCTTGGGCGCGGTCTGCGCGATCGACTGCGGGATCTCGATGCCCTTGGAGTTCTGGATCACCTCGACCTCGGTCGAGTACACGAGCAGGAATGCCACCATTACCGAGAGGATGTCGATGAGCGGAATCAGGTTGAGCGCGGCGTCGGCGCGGTTGCGCACGTGGTGCTGCGCCATGCGCAGCGCGCGGTTGGACATGCTCATGGGTGCGCTCCGGCCGGTGCCGGCGGCGCCGGGTTGGCGACCGGCACCGCGGCATCCAGCGCCGGGGCATCGCCGATGGAGATGTCAGGGAACAGCTCCGCCTGCACCAGCCCAAGGCCGCTGCCGGACTCGAACACCCGCACCCGGTCCATCACCTGCACCAGGATGTCGTAGGGCGTGTCAGTCTCCAGCAGGATGCTGGCGTCCGTCTTCTCCGGGAATTTGGCCTTCACGCGCTTCAGGTACTCGGTGAGCCCGTCATAGTCGTAGCCGCCGGCGTTGTTGGGGAGCGTGGCCAGCGGGCCGCTGTTGCGGTCGGCCACCTGCAGCAGGTCCTTGCGCACCATGACCTCGAGCACCAGCCCGGGCGGCGGCTCGCGGAACTCGCTCTGCGCGGCCGGCAGGTTCAGCTGCAGGATCACCGTGCGCGAGAACACCGCCGTCATGAGCAGGAAGGTCACCAGCACGGTGAAAATGTCGATCATCGGCACGAGCAGCAGCTCGGCCGGCTTGCGCGAGTGGCGCTCGAGCTTGCGGTACTGATAGGAACGGCGCATGCGGGACTCTCAGCCCTGCAGAACTTGGCCGACGCTGCCTGAGCGCTTCAGGCCGCCGCGGGGGCGGCCTGGCGCTCGGTGATCGCGTTCAGGAACTTGACCGAGGCCATCTCCAGGCTGTCGATCAGCTCGGTGGTCTTGGTCTGCAGCCAGGCGTGGATGAACAGCAGCGGCACCGCCGTCATCAGGCCGAAGGCGGTGCAGTTCATGGCCACCGAGATACTCGCCGACAGCAGGTTCGCCTTCTCGGCCGGGTTGACGGTCGAGACCGCCTGGAAGGCGCGGATCAGGCCCATGACGGTGCCGAGCAGCCCGAGCAGTGTCGCCAGGTTGGCGAAGGTCGCGAGGTAGTGCGTGCGCTTCTCCAGGCGCGGCACCACCTCCATCAGGCTCTCCTCCATGGCCTTCTCGATGTCGTCGCGGCGGCGCGCCGACTGGATGCGCGCCAGGCCGTAGTTGAGGATGTGGCCGATGGCCGAATCGCTCTTGGCGGTCGCCTGCGCCACGCCGCGGAAGTTGCCCTGCGAGAGCAACGGCACGATTTCATTCCACAGGCCGCGGTTACGCGCAGCCGTGGCCGTGAGGTAGACGTAGCGCTCGATGGCGATCGCCAGACCCACGACGAAAACGATCGCGATCGGGTACATGAAGTCCCCGCCGCCCTGAAAGAAACGAACGATCAGATTCCACAAGCCCATGGGACACTCCCGCTCTCAAAAGGCCGCCACACACGCGCCAACACTAACCAAACTGAATGACATAAGCCTAAAAAGCTGCGACCCAGCTCTCATTCGCAATGCTGCAGCCCCGATATTTCAGTGCTTGGCATCCGAACCCAGAGCCGCGTCCGGTTTTGGCGCCGCCGCATCCGGCGTCAGCGCCTCGTAATAGCGGTTTTCCCGGCGAAACACGTCCCGGTCCAGCGGCTGCAGCACGTCATCCAACAGGCTGTGTACCGGGCGCCCGGCCATGTCGCCGAGCTCGGAGGGTTTCCAGGGAACGATGTACAGCACCTTGGGCAGCTCGCTGTTGCCCGTGACATCGGTGGCCTCGAGTTCCAGTCGGTCGGGCCCCTTCTTGGCCGCGCCCTTGCCCTGCCCCGTCGGCGGGGCGCTCTTGGCCGGTGCGGGCGCCGCGGCCGCCGTGGCAGCCGGCGCAGCCGGCGCGCCCTGCCCGGCCGGCGCCGGTGGCGGCCCCTGCGGGGGCGCGGTGCTCGCCGGGCCCGGCAGGCTCTTGCTCGTGTCGACCGCGGGTTCGAGCGCCTCCGGGCTCGGCACCGCCTTGCTGGTGCCGGGCGGGCTCGACTGGGCCGCCGCGAGCGCCGGCAGCAGCAGGCCGCACATGAGCGTCATGCACACTCTCGCGTACCGTACCTTCATGTGGCGCCTCCTTGCGGTTGCGGGTGAGCGGGGACGGCCGCATTCGCCGGCTCGTTGCTCTCGGGAGCCGCGGACGGCGGCGGCGCGGGTGCACCGCCCGGGCTCGAGGGCGGGGCGGCGCTCGGCTCACCGCTCGGCGGGGCTGGTGCAGCCTCTGGCGGCTTGATGCCCAATCGCTGGCGCAGCTCGGCGATCCAGCCGCTCACCGGCTTGTCCTCGCGCGTCAGCGCCTTGTACTTCTCGAAGGCCGTGAGCGCGCGCTGTGGATCCCCAAGGTAGAGGTCCGCGAGCACGCCGAGGTTCCGGTAAGCCGGGGCGAAATTCGGATCGGCCTCGATGGCCTTCTCGTAGGAGGCGGCGGCTTGCTTGAATTCACCGCGCATGCGCTGCGTCACCCCGAGCTCGGTCCAGGCAATGGGATTGCCGCTCTCGTGGGCCACGGCGTTCTTCAGCGTGCCTTCAGCCTGCTCCAGCTGCCCCTGCTTGCGCTGCATGAGGGCGAGGTCGATCAACGGGGCAGCAAACTGCGGGTACTGCAGCGCCACCTGCTTGAAGCCGAGCTCGGCCTCGGTCGCGTTGCCGGCGCGCAGGTAGCGCACGGCACGATCGAAGTCGGCACGTGCCGCCGGCGGCACCTCCGGATGCGGACCCGCGGCCGCCGGCGCTGCCGCCGGGCCTGTGCCCGCAGCGCTCGGCGCCGCCTGTCCCGCGGGCGGCGGCGGCGGCACGGCCGGCGCGGGCTGCGGGCGCGGCGGCGCGGAGTGGCAGCCGAGCAGCAGCGCGAGCAAGGCCGCGCCAGCTGCGCCGCGCGGCGCGCGCTTACTCCAGGCTCGCGACCACATCCTGGGTCATCTCCGTCTTGCCGTAGCGCGCGGGCTTGAGTTCCGCGAGCGCCTGGAAGCTCTTGCGCACCGATTCATCGTAGATGCCGTCCTTGGCACGGGCCGCGTTCAGCTCGTGTGCCTTGATCGCCTGCTCCTCGAACGGGAACACCTGCTCCTCGAGCAGCGCGTTGTACTCCTCCAGCTCCTCGCCCTTGAGATTCTTCGGACGCTCGGATGCCAGGAGGTCCTTCGCCAGCGTGCGGTACAGCTCGGCCATCTCGTAGGTGGCCGCAGTGGTGACCTCGGCCACCTGATATTCCGCCGCGCGCTTGTAACCGTCCATGGCCGTCTCGAGCGCGTTGCGCTTGACGATCAGGCTCTTCTTGAGCGGGGCCGTGAGCCGCACCGCGCGGAACGCGTCGCGTGCCGGCTGCGCGAGGGCGAGCTGCGCCTTGGCGGCCAGGAAATGGGAACGCTCGGTACGCTGCGCGCCGGCCTGCGTGTCGGCGCTGATGAGCTCGTGGTACCAGTGGTCGCGCCGCGCAGTGTCGCCGCCCCTGGCGGCGTAGTCGGCCAGCTTGGAGCGCGCCTCCTGCGCCTCGCCGAGCGGGGTGGGATTGGCGCTGACGTACTTCTCCAGCATGCCGGCGGCCTTCGGAGTGTTACCCGCCTGCGCGTAGAGGTCCGCCGACTGCATCAGCGCCTCGCGCTGCACGGACTTGTCCTCGGTCGGGTTGGCGGCGATGCGCTCGAATTCCGCCGCCGCCTCGCCGGGATGGCCGGCGGCCGTGTAGGCGACGGCGAGCTTGCGGGTGACCTCCGGCTGCAGCGGCGACTGGGGGAACTGGCGGCGGAAATCCTCGAGCACCGCGATGGAGCGATCCCACTGCTTGAGGTTGATGAGCCCGGTGGCGGCGTCGTACTGGGCATTGGCGTGGATCTTGGACGCCGGCGCGACCTGGCCGACGCGCAGGAACGCATCGACCGCGGCGGCGGTGTTGCCGGCCTGCTGCTGCGCCTCGCCCTGCTTGTAGATGCTCGCGGCGAGGCGCTCGGTGAGATCGGTGCGCATCTTCTCGTCGTTGCCGGCCAGGTCGCGCGCCTGCACGAAGGCGGGCTCCGCCTTGGCATAGGCGCCCTGGTCGTAGTAGGACTGCCCGATGATCGTCCAGGCGATGCGCTGCTTGGCCTGATCCACGGGGGGCTGCCGCGCCAGCAGCTCCTGCGAGACGGTGATGGCGCGCGCGCGGTCACCGGAGGCGAAGATGTCCTCGGCCGCGTGCGTCAGCACGATGGCGCTCTCGGGGTGCTCGGGGAAGCTCTCGGCAAACTTGACGCCGGCATCGGTGCTCTGCAGGTGCATGGCATCCTTGGCGGCACCGGTCAGCCCCTCTTCGCCCTTCTGATAGGAGACCAGCGCCGCGTGCGCGGCCTCGGCGGACTTCTCGTTGCGCGGGTAGTCGTAGGCAGTGCGCTGGTACTCGGTGGCGGCCTCGGCGTAGTGGTGGCTCTCGTACAGGCAGTCGGCCAGCAGGTAGTTGGTCGCGGCCGAATCGGACTCGCCGGGGAAGGACTTGAGGTAGTCGCGGTACCAGCGCGCGGCCTCCTCGTAATCGGAGGTGCGCTTGGATTTCTGCGCGCTGGCGTGGAAGTAGGTCGCCACGTCCTTGAGGTTGGTCTTCAGCTCCTCGACCACGCGCGGGTTGTCGGCGCGCTTGCGCGTGGCCCAGTAGGGTGAGTCGAAGTTGTAGTGCTCGACGAACTCGTGCTTGCCGTCGAGCACCAGCTGGCTGAAGCCGCCCTTGCCGTAGGCCTCGATCGCCGACATGTCCAGATCCGGCGCGTGGTCGCTGTAGGGATCGCGCGCCACGTAGGCGCGGTACACGTTCGCGGCGTCCTGGTAGCGCTGCTTGTCGACGTACAGGTCGCCGAGCCGCTGGTAGAGGAGCCAGGTGTACGGACGCTCACCGTGCTCGCGCACGTACTGCTCGAGCGAGGCGGCGCCCTCGTTGTAGGAGAAGGCGATGCTCATGACGCGCAGCGTGTCCTCGACCAGCTCGCGGTCGCCGCGCTTGAGGCTCTCGAGGCGCACCGGCTTGGCCGGGTTGCTGCCCAGCGTGCGGTCGAGCACGCCGCCGAAGGAAGGCAGGCTCTCGAGCGTCTGCGACTGCTTGAACAGCGCCCAGCCGTGTTTGTAGAGGCTCTGCAGGTAAAAGCCCGAGGAGCCACCGTGGCCGATGACCGCCGCGTAGGCCTTCTCGGCCTCCGCGTAGCGCTTGCTGGAGAAGAGCAGCTCGCCGCGGCGGAACTGCACCTCGTCGATGTGCGGGGTCTGCGGGTATTGGGCCACGAGGCGATCGAGCGTCGCGAGCGCCGGGTCGGGCTGCCCGGTGGTCTCGTAGGCGCGCGCCAGCTGGTACAGCACCTGGTCGTTGCGCGGGTAGTCCGGATAGGCCTTCAGCAGCGTCGTGTACAGCTTGATGGCCTCGGCGCCCTGCAGATCGACCTGGGTCACCTCGTGCTCGAGGCGCTCGAGCTCGCCGGCGTCCAGGTTCAGGTCGCCGAGGCGGCGCATGGCCTCGGCGCGCAGCTTCGGATCGGTGTTCTGCAGCTCGAGGAAGCGCCGGTAGTTCTCCATCGCCTTGCTGGCGCTGGCCGCCGCCGGGGTGTCCTTGTGCACCTCGACCTTGTGCTTGGTGAGATCGCCGATGGTCGCAGGAGCGCTGCTGCTCTGCGCGCGCAGCAGCGCGGGCGCGAGCAGCGCCAGGCTCGCGGCGCAGGCGCTGCCGAGGAGCGCGGACACGCGCCGGCTCACTGCGGTGCCTCCGGCGGCTCGCTGCCGCTTTCGTCCTCGGCACCCTTCTGCACCGGCACGGGGGGCTTGGCCGCCGGGCGCGCGGCCTGCTCGCGCGCGGCGCGGTCGTACATGGTGCCGAGCTCGAAGCGCGCCTGGATCTGGTAGGTGGCGAGGCGCTCCTTCTGGCGCTCCAGCTCCTCCACCGCCACGTGCGCCAGGTAGGTGCGCTGCTTCTGCTCGGCGGCCACGAGGCGCCCCTCGAGGCTGTCGATGCGCTGCTGCAGGGCCACTACGCGGTGCGCGAACTCGCCGTTGTTGGCGGGCACGTTCTTGCGCGCGCGCTCGACCCGAATCCAGCGGCTCTGGGTCTCCTGCAGCGCCAGGTTCAGGTCCTTCAGCTCGCGCTGCTCCTGCCACAGCCGCGCGCCGTAGGCATCGTTCAGACGGAAGAACAGCACGCCCTTCACCAGCGCCAGCCGCGTGCGCAGCTCGGCGTTGTCCGGGCTGTCCGGCGCCGCCGCCAGCGCGGTCTCAATGCGCTGGATGCGCCCCCACTGCTCGCGCTCCTCGGCGGTGCCGAGCGCGGCGACCTCGTGCTGCGCCTCGATGGCGCGCAGCCGGTTATCGAGCGCGACCTTGCGCTGCTGCAGCTGCTGCACCGCGCCGGAGTTGAGCAGCGCATCGGCGCGCGGCAGCCGCTCGGCGTAGGCGCGCTCACGCGTCTCGATCATGTCCTCGAAGGCGCCCATGTCATCGGCGTGCCGCTCGAGCGTGCCGCCCATGGCCACCAGGGTGCGGAAGTTCTTCAGCCCCTCCTGAAAGTCGTTGCCGGCGAGCAGCGTGTACAGGTAGCGCGACTCGGGGGCATCCGGCAGGGTCTTCAGCTGCCACGCCCAGCCGAAACGGTCCTCGGCGTTGCGTTCCTGGGAGAGCACGTGCTCGAGCATGTCGCCGCGCTCGATAGCCGCGATGGCCCCGTCGAGTCGCGTGTTCTCGGCGTCGAAGGAGTTGACCGCGCTCTCGTAGTAGGAGGCCGCCTGCGCGTTGGCGTTCATCTTGCCGAAGGCGTACGGCACGGCCAGGTAGGACTCCTGCACCGCGGAGTCGAGCAGGTTGCGCTCGCGCAGCGCCATCCAGGGCGTGAGCGCACCCTGGTAGTCCCCGAGCGCCGCATCCGCCCAGCCCATGCCGAGCAGCGCCTTGCTCGAGTACGGGCCGTTCAGGCGCACGCGCTCGAGCGGCGCGCGGGCGCGCCCCGGCTCGCCGGCCTGCAGGTAGGCGAAGCCCAGTGCCAGGTTGGCGCGATCCCGCAGCGCCGCCGTCTCGGCGCTCGGGGCCATCATGGTGCCGACGGCGCTGAGGAAGGGATCCGCATCGCCGAGGCGCTTATTGCGCACCAGCGCGACGCCGAGATTGAAGCGCGCGTATGCCGACCACAGGTCCGGGCCGCGCCAGTTGCTGAGCACGGTGATGGCTTCATCGAAGCGGTTCTGGCGCATGAGCGCATTGGCGAGCAGCAGCTCGCGCTGCGCCTCGAGGTCCGGGGACATGCGGCCGTTGATCTTGCGCAGCGCGCCCTCGGCGCGGTCCATGTAGCCGCGCGCGTACCAGACCTGCGCCAGGTAGAACCAGGCCTTGTTGCGCACCCCGGTGGGCACGTCGTTGGTGAGCACGCTCTGGAAGATCTCGCCGGCGCGGTTGTGCATGCCGAGCTCCAGATACAGGCCACCCTCGAGCAGCAGGGCGTCGTCCTCGCTGTGCGAGAGGCGGCCCCAGTGATCGTAAGCGAGCAGCCGCGTAAGCGCCGTCAGGTCGGTCTCCTCGGTGTTCTGGAAGAAGTAGAAGAGCACGTCGCCGTAGTGCAGGTCGCGCACGTGCGTGAGCGGCAGCTTCTCCGGATCGTGGCGGCGCGCGTCCGCGGCGCCGCCCGCCAGCAGCGCGAGGAGGCCCAGCGTAAGAAGCGCACGCATGCAGGCTCGCTGGCTCACGCGCTATTCCCAGTCGTGGATCTCGAACTCCGGCTGCAGCTTTCTCTGCCGGTCGGCAATCTTCAGCTCCAGGTACTTCGCACCCACGCCCTTCTCGAAGCGCAGCGAGGCGCCGCGCTTATAGGCACGATCGCTCGGCCCCTTGCCGTTGAAGAACGCCACCAGTTCGTGCGGGCCCACCTTCAGATTGCCGACGTACAGGCGTTGCACGCCGCCCTTCAGCAGCGCGTCCACCTCGCGGGGCGTGTAAAGGTAGTTGATCACTTCCTTCTGGTCGATCTTCAGCTGCACCGAGTCCAGCGCGAAGAAGTCGCCGATGTCCACCGACAGGAACACCGCCACCTGCGTGTTGGCAGGGAACAGCAGCTCCTCCTCGAGCACGAACAGATCGCGGTTCAGATCGACCACGTCCTTCTTCAGGCCCTGGATCTCCTGGTCGAGTCCGCGCGTGTCGGTCGCAGCCTCCGCCGGCGCCGCCGCCGGTGCCGCGGCGGGTGCGGGCGCGAGCGCCTGGGCGCCCGCCCCCACGGCCTTCTCGATCTTCTCCCGCTGCGCCGGGGACACCACCGGGGGCGCGGCACCGGCGGGTGTGGCCGGCGGATCCGCCGCCGGCACCGCGCTGGCGAGGAACGCCGCGAGCACGCCGGCGCCGAGGCGGCGCAACAGACGGGAACGTGCGAAGAGCATGTGTGACATTTGGCTTTCCGATCACTCGTTCAGCAGGGCACGCAGCTCCTGCAAGTAAACAGGTTCCGTGGCGGCGCTGTAATCGCGCAGCACGTGCCGTACCACGCCGCTGCGGTCGATGAGGACGGTCATGGGCAGGTTGTCGACCTGGTAGCTGCGTGCCACACCCTTGCTCGGATCCAGCAGCATCGGGAAGCTGACCGCGCTGCCGTGCGCAAACTCGAGCGCCTGCGCCGGCTCATCGTCGACGCCGACCCCGTACACCTGCAGCCCCGCCGAGCGGTAGGTCTGGAAGCTGCGGTTGAGCGCGGCCAGCTGGTTGCGGCACGGCGTGCAGCGGCTGCTCCAGAAACTCACCACCACCACTTCTCCTCGGTGTTCCGACAGGCGCACGTTGTCGCCGACGCTGGCGTGCAGCGCGAAGTCCGGCGCCGCCGTGCCCAGCAGCGCGTACCTGGGCTGCGCCACGACGCCCAGGGCGACCCCGAGCGCCAGCGCGGCGATGCCGAGGCGCGCCGGTCGGGCAGTCCGCGCTAACTCACGCCCGGCCGCGCCGGGCGGCGGTTGGGAACTCAATAGAAAGTCCTCGTCGCGGGATGCGATCCTAAAGACCCGCGCCGGCAGGGAAAATTGCACAGCGCACTTAACACTGTCAACGAAGCGAGCGGCGAAATGAGGCCTGCTCCCGCGCGGGGCGCGGGCGTTCTGGGCTCGTCGGTGTCACGCGACAGGGTGCGCGCACCGCGGCTGCGGTGCGCGCACTGCGTCACACGATCGGGGCGAAGGCGGTCAGGCCGGCCAGCGTGCTGCCGGAGCCGAGCCCCTGGGTGGGGAAGATCGTCGTGAACTGGCTGTCGGTGCCGGCGAGACCCATGTAATTGAGCACCACCGCCTGCACCAGCGAGGTCACGTTGTTGGCCACCGGGCTGGAGGTGCCGACCACCGAGCCGTCGGCACTGAAGTAGCCGATCTGCTGGCCCGCCACGCCGTTGCGCAGCTGCGGGCGACCCTTGGGGCTGTAGACCAGGAAGAAGGTCGAGGAGACCGACTCGTTGTCGCCCTGCCAGCCGAGCTTGCCGCGTCCGGCGGTGCTGTTGTCCGGCATGCCGGTCGAGGTCAGCGAGCCGTCACTGATGACGTAGACCATGACCGGCTTGCCGCGCCGCTGGGCATACTCGAGCACCGCACCGATCATCTGCCCGGCCTTGAAGTTGCGCGTCTCGCCGGTCGCACGGGTGCCGTCGTGATAGTCGTAGCCGCC
>Ga0335084_10008273_pt1 | contig 10358 bp, 4 predicted proteins | sample Lox_Sample_44_FD_206721 | JGI IMG/M metagenome (GOLD analysis project Ga0335084, IMG submission 206721) | Soil microbial communities from Loxahatchee National Wildlife Refuge, Florida, United States - Lox_Sample_4.4 | ecosystem: Environmental > Terrestrial > Soil > Wetlands | place: USA: Florida... | reverse complement strand
TCTTGTCGCGAGACTAGCCCCACGGTCATCTCGTACAGTTTGTCGGAGACCACACCGAAGTACCGAATACGGATCAGTGCGGAATTGTCTCCTCCGTACTGGCCTTCCCGGTCCCACGGGGTTTGCACAACGTCAGCAAGCTGATAGCGGGCGGTGTGGTGATAGCAGTGCAAGATACTCGTCGCCAGATCAGCGAAGGTTTCGGGCATCCTTGTTTCACTGAGCTCTGGCCCGAAGGGCGAGACGCTGCTGGGGTTTACAGGTGATGCGGGGTGGGCCGCTAGAAAGTTGATCGCCTCGAAGATCTCTTTGACCGTCAGGAACTCAATCTGTGCCATGACTGAACCAGGCAACGCGAGCAGCACCAGAAAGAATGCGGCGTGTCGCAGGTTTTCAACTCCACTTTCTATAAGAAGCATCTTTCCAACGTTCACTGCCGCTCTCACGCCTTCAGCTCCTTCTTTAATTCGTTGAGAAAGCGCCAGTCGGTGCCCTGGGCGATGAGCTTGTTCGGGGTCGACTTGATCATCCCGGCCTCGTGCAAACGCAGGGCGTAGAAGCGCAGCGTCGTTTCGGGGTCGTACGTGCGCCAGGCGTTGTAGGGCACCTCCAGACACTAGCAGGAGCCTCCGAGCGCTAAGCAACGGCGGGCGGGCCGATCTTGTTTCGCAGGTGAGAGAGGACGTGTTCCTATTCTAAACGCATAGACAACGCAGATGCATCGTGGGCGGGTTAGCTTACAGGATGCTGACGCGAGACTGCAAGATCCGAAAAGGCGAATGGTGCTGAATTCGTCGCGAAAATCAGCAAGCGATTGTTGAACGATCGCACTGAGGCGCCGCTCCCAGGACTGCGTGGCTCGAACCGGCGCAGCCGGAGGCGGACCCTTGCCGGCGGTGGTTGGTAGGGGTTTAATTCCGGTGCGGGGGGAGGGTATGCCGGCAAAGACCATTGCTGATTGGCTGACACAGATCGGGCTGCCGCAGTACGCGGAGCTGTTCGCTCAGAACGAGATTGACCTTGAGGTCTTGCCGGAGCTGGGCGAGCAAGACCTGGAGAAACTGGGTGTTCCGCTAGGCCACCGTAAGAAGCTCTTGAAGGCCAGCTCCGTCATGCAAAGCGAGGTCGCCCAGAGGTTAACGGAGCGATCGCCTGGCAGCGCTGCTGAGGGGCAAGCCGAACGTCGCCAGCTCACCGTCATGTTCTGCGACCTGGTCGGATCGACGCTGCTGTCCCAGCAGCTCGACCCGGAACAGCTGCGAGAACTGATGCACGCCTACCAACAGGCCTGTGGTGCTGTCGTCGATAAATATGACGGTCACGTGGCCCAGTACCTAGGCGATGGGCTCATGGTGTATTTCGGTTGGCCGCGTGCGCACGAGGACGATGCCGAACGAGCAATCCGGGCCGCGTTGGAAGTCGTCGATGGAGTCAAGAACGTCCAAGCGCCAGCGCCATTGCGAGTCCGCGTTGGCATTGCCACTGGGCCGGTGGTGGTCGGTGAGACCGGCGCCGGCGATGCCTCAGTGCCCAAGGCCGCCGTCGGCGAGACCCCGAATCGCGCCGCGCGGCTGCAAGGACTGGCCGGGGCGGATGAGATTGTGATCAGCCCCAGCACCCGTCGGCTGGCTGGGGGTGCATTCGAATACGCGGATCTCGGAGAGCACGTACTCAAAGGCATCGTCGAACCCGTGCGGGTGTGGCGGGTAACCGGCGTTGGCGTGGGCGAGGGACGCTTCGAGGCCATCCACGGCAACGCCGAGCTTACGCCCTTGGTAGGCCGTGATGAAGAGCTCGCGCTCCTGCTGCGACGTTGGCGGCTGGCCGCCGGAGGCGAAGGTCAGGTGGTGCTGCTATGCGGTGAGCCCGGCATCGGCAAGAGCCGCGTCACCCGCGCATTGCGAGAGTCCATCCAGCACGAAGCCCATACACGCTTGCGCTATCAGTGCTCGCCGTTTCACACTCAGAGCGCGTTGTATCCAATCATCGACCAGCTGGAGCGGGCCGCCGGCTTCACGAAGGAAGACCGCGCCGACGACAGACTCGACAAAGTCGAGGCGGTGTTGGGCCTGGCGCGGGAGCAGCAGGAAATCGCCTTCATCGCACCGTTGTTTGCGGCGCTGCTATCGTTACCCATCGACCGTTACCCACCGCTGAACTACTCGCCGCAGAAGCAAAAGGAACGCACCCTGGATGCGCTGGTTGACCAGGTGGCCGGGCTGACCAAGCAGCAGCCGGTTTTCATCGTGTTCGAAGACGTCCACTGGGTCGACCCCACGACGCACGAGGTCCTCGATCTCCTCGTCCCACGCATTGCAGAGTTGCCGGTCCTGTTGCTCATCACCTATCGACCCGAGTTTCACCCGGATTGGACCGGCGCGCCGCACGTGACTGCGCTGACCCTCAATCGCCTCAATCGCCGGCTGGCCGCCCGGCTCGCTGCCAAGGTCACCGGCGGCAAGGCCCTGCCCCCGGAAGTGCTGGACCAGATTGTCGAGAAGACCGATGGGGTGCCTCTATTCGTCGAGGAGCTCACCAAGCACGTGCTCGAGTCGGGGCTGCTCGAGGACCGGGGAGACCGCTACGCACTGGCCGGTCCGCTATCGAGCCTGGCCATTCCAAGCACGCTTCGCGACAGCCTGATGGCCCGACTCGACCGTCTTGCACCGGTCAGAGAACTAGCGCAGCTCTGTGCAGTGGTAGGGCGTGACTTCAGCCATGAGCTGATCGCTGCGCTCTCGCCGCTGCGAGAGCCCGCCCTAACCGAAGCACTGAGTCAACTTGCACAGTCGCAGCTGATATTTCGGCAGGGGGTCGCGCCCGAGGCGACCTATATGTTCAAGCATGCCCTAGTGCAGGACGCAGCCTATGAGTCGCTGTTGAAGTCGATTCGCCAGCGGTTTCACCAGCGGGTCGCAACGGCTCTCGTCGAGAGATTCCCCGAGGAAGTGGCAGCGCGCCCGGCATTCGTTGCTCATCACTACACCGAGGCGGGACTGCCCCAGCAGGCGATAAAGTACTGGACGCATGCCGGACAACTTGCGCTGCAGCGTTCGGCAAACGTCGAGGCGATCAGTCACTTCACGAAAGGTCTTGATCTGCTGAGGTTGGTGCCGCCGGCGCAAGTGGATTCCAGGCAAGAGCTGGCGCTGTGGCTCGGTCTCGGGCCAGCGTACCTCGCCACGCGGGGGTTCAGCACACCCGAAGTCGAGCAAGCGGCGCTGCGCTCGCGCGAGCTGTGCGAGAAACTCGGAGAGGTAGAGGGCGCAGCCCTTGCGATCGTCGGAAAGTTCGCGTTCCATTTTGTCCGCGCTGAGCTGCAGCAGGCGCGGGTGGAAGCGGACGCCGGTCTGGCGTTAGCGCAGAGGATCGAGGACCCTCAGCTCGTGGCCCTGATGAACATGCTGATCGGAGACATGTGCTATTGGGAGGGCAAGTTCGGAACGTCAAGACGTCATCTCAGCGCAGCGCTCATTCCTTGGAATGTCTCGACGGCCAAGTCGCTTGCAGAACGCTCGGGCCTCGATGCGCATTGCATTGCGCTCGCTTACGTCGCCCACAACGAGCTGGCTACGGGCTATCCGGATCGGAGTCAGGCCACGATCGCCGAAGCGCTGCGAGACGCCCAGAAGCTGGGGCACGCCCAGACCCTCGGCCACTGTCTGGGACTTGCCGCATGGCTCGCCGTGTTCCGCCGTGACCCGGTGGCGGCGAGGCAGCTGGCCAACCGCACGATCGACTACTGCCATGAACAACGGCTCACCTTCTGGGAACCCAGCGGCTACCTCGCAGACGGTTGGGCTCTGATCCAGGAAAGAAAAGTGGGTGAAGGCACTAAGAGAATGCATCAAGGTTTTGCCATCAGGCGTGCCGCTGGGGCAGCGCTTGTGCATTCCAGTTTCCATGCCGTCCTCGCGGAGTGCCATGGCAAAGCTGGCGAGTTCGACACAGGACTGGCGCTGATCGACGAAGCATTGGTTCATGTAGAGGAATCGGGGGAGCGCCTTTCCGAATCCGAACTGTGTCGCGTGCGAGGTGAATTGCTTTTGTCCAAAACATCGGACGTAGACGCAGCCGCTGAGTGTTTCGAGCGCGCGATTAAAGTGGCCCGCGAGCAGGAAGCGAAGCTGTTCGAGCTGCGGGCAACGTCAAGCCTGGCGAGGCTGTGGCGAGACCAGGAAAAACGGAAGGAGGCGTACGGGCTGATCGCACCGGTCTACGACTGGTTCACCGAAGGTTTCGGCACGAAGGATCTGAACGATGCCAAGGCGGTTCTCGCCGAGTTAAAAGCATGACCTACCCAATACGCCCGGCAATCGGTTTAACCACGAGTACTACAGCGTCCCAGGGATACCGGCGGTTCCGAACACGGAAAACGGGTCAGTGCGGACGAAGACGAGCTATTAGACCGTGGGGCACTCTCTCAGTCGAGGAACCTGGCCGAAGGCTGATAAAACAGCTTCGCGCTCAAGCACCACGTTCGAATGCCCGATAACCAAAGCAGTGCCGCACGATAGCCGATAGCAATTTCTCCAAACCGCAAGGGAGGAAATCATGGCAGCCAGCTCGACGCCGAACACCAAACCCGCTCTGTTCCAGGATCTGCCGTTCGCAGAAGCCGCGGCCCGAACGGAGCATGACGGGCGATTGCTGTTGGTGGATGCCATGGCATCGTGGTGCATGCCATGCCAGATGATGGATCGCAACACCTGGATCGATGTGAAGGTGGTGGACTGGCTGCAGCAGCACGCACTCGCCATTCAGATCGACGTGGATGCGGAGTCGGAGGTGGCGAAGCGGCTCAACATCAGATCGATGCCGACTGTGATTGCGTTCCGCCAGGGCAAGGAGCTCGATCGAGTCGTTGGCGCAAAAACGCCTACGGAGCTGATCGTGTGGCTGGAAGGAATTATGCGCGGGGAACGCAACGTGGACCGGCTGCGTGCGGAGGTGGCGCGCACGGAAGGTGAGACCGGAGCCAAGGACATCGAAGGTCGGCTGGACCTGGCGAGAGCGTTGCTTCTGGCCGGCGAGCTCAACGCCGCGACGGAGGCATTTCGTTGGCTGTGGGATCACATTCTGGAGGATGATGCCGATGCTCATGGCATGCGTGTGATGATGACATTCGACATGGGCACTCTTGCCGAATCCTACCCGCCAGCACGTCAGGCGTTCACCGTCCTGCGCGATCAGACCGCCGAACGTCTCTCGACCTCAGCGAGGGAGGACACGCAGCGAGCGGATTGGATCGCGCTCAACCGTGCCTTGGGAGAGACTGACCGGACCATTGCCTGGTTCGAGCAGACCTCCACGCGTGAAAGCATTTCGAAGTTGTCGCCGCTTGCGGCTTACGGACTCGAGGAGTTGCTGTTATCACTCAAGCGCTGGAGCGATGTAGCGATTCTCTATCCCGATCCGATGGCATGGCTCAAAGAACAGGGCGCCAGGCTGACGGTGGAATTCCCGCCGATGCCCGACATGACCGAGCAGCCGGATTTCCGCGCGATGCATGTACAGATGTACCGTGATTCGGCCGCTCGCGTGTATGCCGTTTTGCTGGCGGCGGGGCGTGATGTGGAAGCGGGCAGTGTCGCGGAGGAGGCGCGCAGGATGGAGCCGTCCGGGGAGATGACGTTGGCGCTGGTGTCGGCCGCCTGCGAGACCGGTCAGCCCCGCCCCGAGCATTGGACTTGGATCGACGCGCCCGAAGTGCGCGATCTTGCCGATTGCGAGTCGGTGCGCAAGCGGCTCCAATCGAGCGAAGCCAGCGCTTGAGGAGTGCGGTCGCTGAAGGCCTCATCGGAATACCTGCGCTTTCAGTCTGCACCTTCCAAACGTCACGCAGAAATTGCCATACTCATCACCGGCCGTCACTGGAGAGCTGAGTTGGAGTTCTACGGGCATGCCGAACTGGCACGCAAGGCGGGCGTGGAGGAACACATCATCCAGGCGCTTGCGGCAGGCAAGCGGCCCGAGTTGTCAAGCACCGCTGCCGCCCGGTGAGGCATCACCGTTTCCGGACTGAGACAAACGCGCTGATTTGGCGGGGGCTGGAAACGTGACGATGGCAGCCGGACCGAGGCCACGGCGAAAGCCATGGGGCACCCACCGGAACCTAAGGTCGGCGCGCCAGTCTCCGATCCTACCACCAGTTCTCTGAGCGGCTCAGAAGTTGACGTCGGGAAGTCTTGCGAGAAACACGCTAGAGTTATCCGCCGTGGCAGCAGCTATCCGCTTCAGGCCCATGACCCGATAAGCCGATCCCGAAGATGGAGTTCCGCCTCATGACCTCTCGTAGTCCGGCGCCCTATCCGCTTCTCCAATCGATCCTGGTGCTGAAACGACACGCGTTTTTTTTTGCCTTGATGGTGCCCGTCGTGGTCGTGATGAATGCAGCGATCACACTTTCGCCGGCCGCGGCTCAATCGCTTTCCACCGACGAGGCGCGTGCCATCGCCAGGGAGGCCTATATCTACGGCTTCCCACTCGTGGACAACTATCGCATCCAATACTCGTACTTCGTGGATCGCGACAACCCGGAGTTCAAGGCGTCCTGGAATACGCTGGTCAACAACACCAGGGTTTATACACCCGACGACAAGGCCATCCAGACGCCCAATTCGGACACGCCCTATTCCTTTGTCGGCGCAGATCTGCGGGCCGAACCATTGGTGTTCACGGTCCCGCAGGTCGACAAGGGCCGCTACTACTCGCTGCAGTTCATCGATCAGTACACGTTTAACTTCGCGTATGTCGGCAGCCGCGCCACCGGCAATGGCGCCGCCAGCTATCTGCTGACCGGTCCGAACTGGACCGGCACGGCGCCCAAGGGCATCACGGTGATCCAGTCAGAGACGCAATTCGTCTTCGTTCTGTACCGTACCCAGCTGTTCGATTCCGCCGACATCGAAAACGTGAAGGCGGTTCAGGCGGGCTACAAGGTGCAGACGCTGTCGGAATTTCTTGGCCAGCCGGCGCCGCCAGCTGCGCCCACCATCGATTTCATCAGATCGCTCACGGCCGAAGAGGAGGGCGGTTCGCCTGAGTTCTTCCACGTCCTGAATTTCATCCTTCAGTTCTGCCCGACGCATCCTTCCGAGAAAGCGATGATGGCGCGGTTCGCCAAGATCAGCGTCGGTGCGGGCAAATCGTTCGACGTCCAGGCGCTCTCTCCGGAGATGCGCAAAGCCATCGAGGGCGGCATGGCCGACGCGTGGGCCACCTTCAAGAAATACAAGCGGACGCAGCTCGATACCGGAAAGAAGAGCAGTGTGGACGCATTTGGCACACGCCAGTTCCTGAACGGCAGATACCTCGACCGCTTCGCTGCCGCGGTTCTGGGAATCTATGGCAACTCGAAAAACGAAGCTATCTATCCGGCGTATTTCATCGACTCCGCCGGACAAAGGCTGGTTGGCGCCAAGCGCTACACGCTGCGCTTCGCCCCGGGACAGTTGCCACCGGCCAACGCGTTCTGGTCGCTTACGATGTATGAGCTGCCCTCGAGTCTGCTGTCGGCCAATCCGCTGAATCGCTACCTGATCAACTCAGTCATGCTGCCGGGGCTCAAGCGCGATGCCGACGGCGGCATCACGCTGTATGTGCAGAATGAATCTCCAGGTGCGGAGAAAGAATCGAACTGGCTGCCCGCGCCGAGCGGCTCCTTCCTCGCGGTGCTGCGTTTGTATTGGCCCAAACCGGCCGCGCTGAACGGAAAGTGGACGGCGCCGCCGCTGATTGCGCTCAGTACACCACAGGCGCAATCGCCGCCCGGCAGTCCCATTGATGTCACCGTCGACAACTTCGTTCGCGCCGAGTCCGATCTGTACATGGCCGGCATGGTCAAAGACGGCGCGCTGGGGCAATTTATTCACCGCCGCGAACCCGCTGCGATCGATCAGCAAACCGTCATCCGCCTCAATCGGGACACGCTCTATTCAGCGGCGGTGTTCGACCTCGATGCCGGACCCGTGACGATCACGCTGCCCGATGCGGGCAAGCGCTTCATCTCGATGCAGGTGATAAGCGAGGATCACTACGTACCCATGGTGGTCTACCGCGCGGGGGCTTACACGCTGGACAAGGCGAAGGTCGGCACGCGCTATGTCTTGGCTGCGGTGCGCACGCTGGTCGACCCCGCGGACCCGAAGGATGTTGAGCAAGTCCATGCATTGCAGGACGCGATCAAATTTCAGCAAAAAAGCCCCGGCAGCTTCGAAGTGCCAAACTGGGATCCAGTCAGCCAGAAGAAAGTGCGCGATGCGCTGCTCGTCCTCGGCTCGAGCATTCCTGACTTCGCGAGGGCATTCGGAACGAGAACGCAGGTCGATCCCGTGCGGCATCTAATCGGCACAGCCGTGGGCTGGGGTGGTAATCCGGACAAGGACGCCGCCTATCTCAACATCGCGCCAGCCAGGAACGACGGCACTACCGTCTACACGCTCAAGGTCAAGGACGTACCGGTCGACGGCTTCTGGTCGATCAGCGTCTACAACGCGGAGGGTTACTTCCAGAAGAACGAGTACGATGCCTACACACTCAACAACGTCACGGCGAAGAGAAGCGAAGACGGCTCGATCGCTATCCAGTTCGGCGGCTGCGACGGCAAGATCGCCAATTGCCTGCCGACTGTGGCGGGTTGGAATTACACTGTGCGCCTCTACCGTCCGCGCGCCGAAATCCTGCATGGGAGCTGGCGCTTTCCCAAGAGTAGACCGGTGAATTGAACATCGGGTTTGCGTAAACGACAACTCGACCGGCCGCTAATAGCGGGCTTGCCGTATTTCTACTCGTGGCCGAGAGTCGCTCTATGCCAATGGCAACTGCGACTAAGCCACCGTTTCAGCTGGGACGCAATCTGGTCCACGTAACGAGTGCCCCGGAATTCCTGAGAGTAAGTATGGCGTAAGTTTTGTATCTCTAGCGTTCACAATGCTCTCTGACCGTTCAAGCAGTAACCGCGACTGATTCCGGTATCGACATCGAGGGCCCATTCTCAGGCATGGCCATCCGGTCGAGTCCAAACGGAGCGCGACGAACGACGACGCCGAACAACATTGAGCTGGTCTTGCGTTCCTGTGTTGGTGTATTGGGTCGCAGACGATAACCCGCCGAACGTTAAGGAAGGACACTATGAAGGCTCGTACTAAGCTACTGTCATTGTTGGTCGCGGTGGCCAGTTATCCCTGTGGAGTAGAGGTGGCAAGCGCGCTGACTATTTACGAGAGATTCGCCTTGCCGGCTAGCCAGGACTCTTGGCAACACTATTCGCTGATACTCCAGCCAGATGCGTGGCTGATCGCGCCAACCCCGGCTGACATCGGCGCACCAGGTGGATCGCCAGCCTCTGTCGCACAGATCCACAGCGTACTCGGCAGTCTTGGCGCGGCGGAGATCGGGGGCGTATGCAGCAGTAGCAGCAACGGCAGCGGAACCATCTTTCCATGCGGTTTCCGCATGGACAATCCGAATCTTGCAAGCCTCGCGACGGACGACTTCACCTCGGGTACCAGTGGGTGGCGTGGGACCGAGAATAGAGTTGTAACAAGTCTCAGTTGGGCCTCGTCTGGCGGCAACCCCGGCGGAGTTGTAGCTATCCAACCATTTGCTGCCGGGACCTCGCTCTCTACCTTCCTCGCATCGTCAGCCTACCTCGGGAACAAGGATCTCGCCTATGGGCAGACCCTCTCCTTCGATTTTGAGACGATAAGTAATCCTTCTGCGCCTCCGAATGCACCGATAAGTTACAGCTATGGCGTGGCCATTCTGTCGATGGAGGCCGTCCCGGAGCCTTCCACCTGCGCGCTGATAATTGGCGGGCTTGGCGCAGTTGGATGGCTGATGCGCCCCAGGCGTTTGCTGAACTGACTCGCGCGCAATGCCGGAATTGGGGAAGCCAACGTTCGACTCGATGACCCGTCCGGGTTGCTGACGTTTCTTCTGCGAGAGAGGCGGCGCGTGCGCCCCTAGGATTGGCGGCGAACGCGAGCTTTGGCCCAACCGAGACTTTGGCAAGTGACTCAGTTTGGCAGGTCAGCAACCGTTAGCAGCCGACCCCAAGCAGTCAGTCACCCTTTCCCTGCAGCGGACATTCGCTCCGCGCAAAGCGGGCTCTCAGCGGACCGTGTGAGGGAAACCACGATGCCGTTCGAGTTTCGTTCCTAGCGTTTGTCTTCCCGGCTCCCATCAGTCCAGCCGGACGGTCGTATCGAAGTGCCAGGTTCGACGGATCTCGACCACATCGTACTCGCGGGCCAGCGCAGGCGGAAACGCTACGTAGGGCTTCTGGCCCTCCACGATCCGTCGTATCGCGTCATCGACCTCCGCCACGCCGCTGGAGGACTCGAAAGTCACCGACT
>Ga0335084_10008272_pt1 | contig 10358 bp, 10 predicted proteins | sample Lox_Sample_44_FD_206721 | JGI IMG/M metagenome (GOLD analysis project Ga0335084, IMG submission 206721) | Soil microbial communities from Loxahatchee National Wildlife Refuge, Florida, United States - Lox_Sample_4.4 | ecosystem: Environmental > Terrestrial > Soil > Wetlands | place: USA... | reverse complement strand
GACTTAGAAATTCTGGCATAACAGCGGACCGTCCCAAGGCGGAGTAAGGCAAAGCAAAGACTGACGTTCTGGGCGAGTAGTCGGCAACTCTTCCCTTGGGATTACTTCAGGTTTGCTCGTCATCCACGAAGTGAGATGACTGGAAAATGCCGGTCATGTTCACGAGATGGGAAATAAAAATACGGGCCCTTGACGAGCCCGTCGATCTCGGCTGGGGGCAATCTTCATCGGTAGTCGAGGTTTACTTGACTGGAGTAACAACCGGTGGGTGTGGCGGCAAATCGCTGTTGAAGATCAAATAGGAAATCTTCCATTCGCCAGCTGAACGCTTCAAGAGCACAGTGTATTTCCCCATATCATCTATGCTTCGGCCAGGTCCCGCGGGGATACTCATCTTGTAAGTCCCCACGTCGTATGCGGAGTCGCCCGAGACCGTTGCCTCGAGATGATCGAAAGTGAAGGCTGTGGGCCTCATCGGGCTGTGACACCAGTCCTCATAAAAGTGCCGGATGGGGAGCCTCCCTCGTAAGAACGGCTGGTTGGGAGGCATCAGAATCGCGTCATCATCAAACATCGCCGCGAGCGCTGGTACGTCGCCGGCTACGACGGCCTTAAGATAGGCATCGGCTCTCTCGACGATCGAGGTGTCATTCTGTTTTTCTTGAGAACCGCTCGCTGCGGCTCTGGGTGTCCAAAATGTGGCTACGGAAAACATGCTCAGCAACGAAAAGATCAGTGGAAGCAAGTACATGGCTCCTCCAGGCTCGAAGTTTGTCGGCTCACAGCACTCTCTTGAGGTGGGCCGATCTGCGTGGCAGAATGCAGCAGAAGGTGATGTCTCCACAATGACAGCCCATGCCAAAGAATTGATAAGCCACGCCAAGCCCCGGCGCCCGATTCCTTCACATGCTCCCACTCAGCCTTCATTGACGTTCCGTGTCTTTTTAACCGGGCTTGCGGGCCTTGGCTACGACAAGACTGCTCTGCTTTCAGCAGCCGGTGTGACGGCGGCACAAATGGAGGATCCAGACGGACGCGTTCCATGTTTGAGTATTCCGGCTTTAATTGGGCAGGCAATGCGAACGCGGCCAATAACGAACCTGGGGATCAAGGTTGCAGCCCAAACGCCGATTGGAGCATTCCAACTTCTCGATTACCTGATCGTGACCTGCCAGAATGTGAGCCAAGGAATACGGCAACTCGCCCGTTACCTGCGGCTTAGCGAGGCTCCTTTCAGCGTGGAAATCCACGATGCTGAAGATCCGGTTCGCATAGCTTATGTGGGTATTCAGGATTCGTTCACCGCCGAATTTGAAATTGCGCTGGCAATTTTTCACCTTCGTCGGGAAGCTGAATCCCGGTTGCAACCCAAATATGCCTGCTTTACCCACACGCCAGATGATCTAAACGAGGCGGAGCAACTGCTCGGATGCCCCATGCGAACACAAAGGCCGTGGCTGGGGCTCGCGCTCTCGCGCCAGAGTTGGGAACTGCCATTACGCAGACGAGATGCTGTGCTGCAATCGGTGTTACTGCGCAATGCTGACGAAATCGCGGACCGTCTGCCCAAGCCTAACGATGTTGTGTCTGATCTTCGCCGGATATTGCTAACCCGTCTGGCGCAGGGCGACTCCAATATCGAATCCGTTGCGCGATCCATGGGCACATCCGTACGTTCGTTGCAGCGTCGCTTGACGTACGGAGGTAGCAGCTATCAGGACATCTTAGATTCAATTCGGCGCGAGGCTGCTGGTCAATATCTCTCTGACCGCAATCTTTCCATTTCTGAAGTGGGTTACCTACTGGGCTATTCTGAGCCGGCGGCCTTCCATCGCGCGTTCAAGCGGTGGCACGGGAGTACTCCCCACGAATTTCGGCTCGCCCATGGTCCACCATCTTAAGGCTGCCGCTTGAGAGTCCAGGTCACAGCTGTGGCAACTCAGTTGCTGGTTGGTCGGCAATTGGGAAGTCAACTTCTGGTTTGTCATTTTTGGGCCTGCGGCCCGTGAAACCTTATGAAAATCCCGTCATACCGACAAGTGCATGAATCCGGTCGGGCGTCCCCGAGTTTTGTGGATCAGTTCGACTTCGGCCAAGGATCGCCTCCACGCGGCGCCGTCGATCATGATTGCCATAGCGCTTGGTGTTCCGCCGTGATAGAACGCGCCACCGGTCTAGGGGGGAAGCGGGCATAGTGAGCGGCACTAGTCATAATAAGCGGGCGATTTCTTGAGCTTGGCATTGCCAACAAAGTCGTGCTGAATCCAAAGCTGCGCCCCGGTCTTTCTCAGAAATGCATCCGTGGCAACTCTACTTGCTCGGGTCTGATCTTGGTTGAAATCGAACGTGGGCACGCGATTCAGCGTGCGCTCCTCTGGATAGTGATACAGGTCGCCTGCCAGCAAAACGCCTCCCGTCTTTGCCAGTTTCAAAAACAACATCTGGTGCCCTTGCGTGTGCCCAGGAGCCCACTTAATGACGACGGTTCCGTCGCCAAAGACATCAAGGTCTTCGTTGTTAATGACGACTGTTTTCGCATTGCGCAGGATCGCGTAGGTTGAGGGTTGGACCACGCGGGGAGGAGGGTCAGCAAACATCGCGTTGCGCTCTGCCTGTTGCACCAGCCACGTCGCGCCCGTGAATTGGCTTGCATTGGCGGTGTGATCATAGTGGTAGTGGGAAAGGGCGAGATAGCTGATGTCCGCCGGTGCGTATCCTATTTCCAGCATTTGGGCCTTCAGGGATTTGACCACTGTTACGTCTCGTTCCCAGTGGTCTGGCAGGACGATATGGCGTGTAACGGGAGCGCCAATCGGTTTCCAGTCTGCGTCGGGCACCGCACCGACGTCCCACACTAACGTTCCCTTGGGATGCACAACGAGAAAGCATGGCACCGCCAGGTCGCTTGTGGCGACCTCTTCTTTCTTTAAGCCGAAAACCTCCGTGTTGGCGACGTGGATGGTACCGCAGTCAAACACATAGAGCTTGAGCGCTCGCAGCGGTTCTGTCCGATTTCGAGCGGGGCTGCCGACCACTGCGAAGAAAAGCACCGCCGCGAATGTAGGCATCAGCGATCGAAACAGGTGGCGTCTCATGGCATCCTTTCCTCTCATGCATCAACTGACTGGCACTGGAAGAGGTCTGATGGGAAGTGTAGCAGTAGCCCCTGGGCAGTGCCGTAGGCGCCCAATTGTCCGTATCGTCCGTCATCCTCTCATAACGTCAATGCTCACGGCTTCCCAGAAGCCGACTTCGTGCCCGCGTTGTAAGCGGCACGTCTGCGTATAGCCTTCTTCGCAAGCAATACTGACGTTAGCGGTCAGACGTTAGTCTGCCCAGGACGGAGCTTTTTGCTTATGATATGGGCCATGAAACGAATCGGTTGCCTTGCGCTTTTGCTCTGCTTGGTGCTGTGGTCTGGAAACACCATCCGCGGACAGGAAAGTGTCCAGCAGGTTCCAGCAGCAGTCACATCCGATCCCTCTCCTGATCCCGCCAACCCGGCGACGATGGCTTGGCCGGACATTCTTAGCCATGGCTCCAAGATGTATTCCGTTCTTTACATTGCGTCGGGCTCCGGCCCGCACCCGACGGTGCTGATGCTGCATGGTTTTCCAGGCAATGAAAAGAACCTTGACCTTGCTTTCTCAATCCGTCGTGCGGGATGGAACGTCCTAGTACCGTTCTATCGTGGAGCATGGGGCAGCGGCGGTACGTTCTCGTTCACCCATGCACTGGAAGATACGCAAGCCAGCATTGATTTTCTTCGTGATTCTGACAACGCGAAAAAGTTTCGCATCGACCCAGCCCTGATTGTCCTGGTCGGGCATAGCATGGGAGGTTTTATTGCTGCGTATGCGGCCGCTCACGAACCAAAGGTGTTCGCAGCTGCCCTCGTCTCGCCTGGAAATTTAGGGCCGGGGTCAGCACGTCAGCGGACGGATGACCCACAATTCTGGGAGCGATGGAACGATAACGCTTCACGACTGGTTGGCACTACTGCGCAGCAGCTGGTGCAAGAAGCTGATAGCGATCCGGCAAAGTGGAACTACATGAACTGTGTTTCACTTCTGAAAAATAGGCCTGTGCTGGTGCTTGAGGCTGATGACCGCAACACCTCAGACAATCAGGAACTGGCAAGCCGTCTCCGGCAAGCTGGCGATTCTGAAGTCACCGAAATTCACATGCACACCGATCATCCGTTTTCCGATCATCGGATAGCTATGCAGGCAGCGATCGTGAATTGGCTGGGCATTATCACGGCCGTACGATCTCCGAGCCAGGGACCCGAGAAGCCCACAACACGGACGAAAGTTGTGCTTCTCGGCACAGGCACGCCTGTGCCCGATCCTGATCGTTCAGGCCCTGCGACATTAATTGTGGTTGATGATCGCGCTTATCTGGTTGATTTCGGACCGGGCGTGGTACGCCGTGCCGAGGCTGCCGCACTGACTCGGGGAATCACAGCGGCTAGGCCCGGCAATCTGAAGGTGGCATTTGTTACTCACCTTCATTCCGATCACACAGCGGGCTATTCTGATCTGATCCTCACGGGATGGACATCGGGCCGGGCGGTCCCCCTCGAAGTTTATGGTCCTTCGGGGCTGCAATCGATGACCGAGCACATTTTGCAGGCTTATCGGGTCGACATCGAAACGCGCACCAATCCCGACGCAGCAATGCGCGAGATTGGTCGTTCCCCCGATGCATGGAAAGTAAACGCGCATGAAATCAAGGCGGGAGTCATCTATAAAGACGAGAAGGTCACGGTCACTGCGTTCGCTACGAAACACGCGATGGAGAGTTACGGGTATCGCTTCGATACGCCGGACCGTACGATCGTGATCTCAGGCGACACGAATCCAGTTGACGCAACGATCAAGGCTTGTAACGGCTGTGATGTCCTGATCCACGAAGCGCAACCTTTGGAGATGCAGGCCAAGATGCCTGAAAGCGTCCAATCGTTTGTAGCCAGATACCATACAACAACTGAGCAGCTGGCACAGTTGGCGAACAAGGCCAAACCGAAGCTGCTCGTGATCTATCACACCATTACATTTCCCCCGGGAATCGCCCCTCCCAGACTCCTATTACCCGACGCTAGCGCAGACGCCCTCTACGTTTCGCCAGAAATGCTTCAAAAAGAAATCAGCTCGCGATATTCGGGACACTTCGCGATCGGGAAGGATTTGGACGTGTATTAGGTGACAAGTCATGCGGAACCTAGCTACTTTCCGTCGTAAAAATGCGCTTTCTGACATAGGCCGGGTAACATCACACGCAACGGATATAGTCTTCCGTGGTGATTTTGCGCATGTTCATTCTCTGCGCCCGAGGCGAGTGAACTGCGCCGGCTTAGGTGCTCTGTCGCGCAAGATAGCACCCCATCTGGATGAAATTGTCCGCAATCACGCCCAGCCCCACCCATCGTCGCATGCCGTCCAGACCGGGATACAGGCAACGACGTAACCCGTGTCTTCGTTTGAGCACGCTGATTCGACCCTCTGATCCGGTCCTCCACTTTTGCCCTCTACGAAACCAACGCTGGCGCTGAAGACGTTTCCGTTCGCTACTGGTGGTTTTCTTGTTGGGCACCGACATCCACCGCACGCCCTGCGCTTGCCCCGCTTTCTCGTTCTCGCGCGAATAAAATCCCGCATCGGCGGCCACCATGCGCGGGATTCGTCCCAATCTCTGTTGGTGCACCTGGAGCGAGGACCACAATAGAGTCGAATCCGCAGGCCGCTCGGCATACACCTCAAAGTGAGTTACGATTTGGTTTTCCGCTTCCTGGATCTTGACCAGCTTGCCAAACTCGTTGGGCTTGCTCGCTTTCCCTTTGCGAATAATTTCCGTGTGCGGTTCGAACAGGCTCACGATCTTTCCCGGCGCTTTCGTGTCGCCTGCGAAAATCCGCATCCGCGTCTGTTTCACTACTTGCCGAACTCTCCCCACCATGGTCTCCAGCGATTGCGCCAGACCTTCCACTGCAGTGCGACGACGCGGCGACTGCTTCACTTCGGCCAGTACTCTCTGCGCCTGATTTATTACTTTTCGCGTCAAGCTGAGAAGCTCCCGATATTGCCGCTTTCTCCGCTTTTCTCCGGGCGGCCCCAGCAGTCGGGTCGATAAGGCTATCGCCAGCACGCGCTTGCGTATGCTGCGCATGCGATCCCGTACCTTGCCTTTCAGACCTCCGGACTTGGACTCGATCTTTTTCATGGTGCGTGTCAGCACCCGCGTGCCGTCCCCCAACAAACTACTGTCGGTCGGATAATGAATGTTGCTTTCCACCACCGTCGTATCCACCCGCAACTTCCTTCCCTGCGTCACCCCTCGCTCCTGCGCCAGTTCCACTACCCGACGGTGCAACTCTTCAATAACTTTCGGCCCCATCAACTGCCCCAGCCGTGCCAGGGTCTTGGCGTCCGGCACTTTTTCATCCCCGATCCGAGTAAAGGCGCGATACACCAGATTGGCCCGCACCTCTCGTTCCAGCACGTCATAGCTCCAGTTCCGCATGTGCTTCAACAACAGCAGGCGCAACAATACTTCCGCCGGCGTTTGCATTCGGCCACGGCTGCGGCTCTGCGGGTGGCGTTCCCCTTGCGCTTCGTACACCGTGTCCAGAAGTTGCTCGTCTTCCAGCAGCTCGTCCACCAGGACCATCCACGGTTCCCACAACCCCTCGATATCCTCGGCTAGACCTCGATGCCACAGCGACGGTTGTTGATGACGCAGTTTGATCATGGCCGCCATCCTAATCACCGTTCTTTTCTAAAACAATATCTCTTCAAAATGTTTTATTACTTTCTTGAATCCCATCGCGCAAACTGAACACTCTGGCTCCAACCCTCGGCTCCTGCCTCGCTGATTACGCTCCCCTCATCCCTCATTTCTGCGACGGAAAGTAGCTATGATCCTGGCGCTGCTCGGAACAGCATGGATTACCCGGCCGATTCAGGCGCAGCAGACGCCGACCACCGTGATTGTCGATCCAGTTGCAGACAAACAATTTCCGCCCGGACTCTCCGTGCTGACCATCCCCAGCACTGGATCAGAAATGGATGCCTTCTTCTATCTGGCGTCAGGTGCGGGTCCGCACGGAACAGTTGTGCTCCTGCACGGGTTGCCAGGATACGAGATAAACGGGGACCTGGCACAGTCAATTCGACGGGCGGGATGGAACGTTCTCCTCTTCAACTATCGCGGAACGTGGGGTTCTGCAGGAATATTTTCGCAATCTTCCGCAATCGAAGACACCGCGGCCGTTGTGCGCTTCCTGCGCGATCCCGCGAGCATTGCAACGTACCGCATCGACCCGCGGAGGCTAGTCATTATCGGTCATAGCTTCGGCGGGTTTCTCGCTGGATACGAAGGCAGCCATGATCCAGATATCAGCGCGATTGGGATTATTTCAGCAACCAATCTAGGCAAGATCAATTTCGATCCGAAAGAACGAGACACACGGCTAAAGCGCTGGCAAACACAGCTGCATCCGGTGCATGGAGCCACCGCATCGGACCTTTTCGCTGAAGCCGAACGGCATGCGAAAGAATGGGACTACGTGCAGTGGGCCGATGCGCTACGAACCCGCCCAGTACTGCTCGTTGAAGCCGACGATCAGAACCGCGCGGACATGGAAGCGCTGGCCTCCGCACTGCGACAGAAGAGTTCAGTTCGTCTGGAACAAAAGGCGGTGGCAACTGACCATAGTTTTTCTGATCACCGCATTGCGCTACAGACGATCGTTATCGACTGGTTACAGCAGTTGCAGCAATAAGTGCCTGCGGAAAAACCACAGACTGATTCCCATCTGACCTGCCTGAATCTGCTGAAATAGCGCCCTCACTTTCCGAGTGGTCGCTAGGCTTGATCGGAAACGCCTCGGGCAAGAACTCTGACAAGGAAGTGGAACTCGATCCGAGGCGTTTTCGATAAACAGACTAGGAGGAAGCCGCTGGCGTTTGCGGCGGACGCGGTGCGCTATGGGATTTGAATGCCAGTTGGCCGCCGAGTCGAGGGGTGGGAGAGCAGCAGCGAACGAGAAAAGCTGCATGGGCGATGATTGACAGGTCGGGCGTGGCTGCAAGAAGGCGCGCGGACGGTGGCGGGAGGGCGTGTTGGCAAGGAGTGAGCACACGGATGCGTCGGTGTGCTGGAGCACATCCGATGAGCAGTAGTGAGCCCCCGGCTAAGAAGAATCGAAGTAGGAACATAGGGATAACTCCGCGGCCATAAATCTCTGCATCACGATCATGGCCGCGCCACAGCGCGGGCAGTGCCAGAGAGATGATCTCTCGGAGCGGAGGTCGCGTGTTCTCACTTCCTGCTCTGTCGAGCCACCGGAGGCCAGCAGTTGCCGGGCCAATGCCAGACGGGAAGTGCGAAAGCGATTGGCCAGAAAGCCGAAGTGCCGGATACGCACAAAACCTTTGGGCAGCACGTGCAGGAAGAAGCGACGCAGGAACTCGGTGGCAGCTAACGTCATCTGACCTTGCTTGCTGCCGTGCGCATAATCCTTCCAGCGGAAGGTCACGCGTTCTTGGTCGAAGGCCAACAAGCGGTGATTGGAAATGGCCACGCGATGGGTGTAGCGGCCTAGATAGCGCAACACCTGCATGGGCCCGCCGAAGGCAGGCTTGGCATAGACCACCCAATCGTGACGATGGAGACGACGAAGTAGTTTTGCAAACTGCTTATGGTCGGCGAGCGCAGCAGTTGGACCAGCACACCGTAGCTTCTTGCGGCGATAGAGCTGTTTCAGGCCGGCGAGGAACTTGCCGCGAAAGACACGGCTCAGGACTCTTACCGGTAAGAAGAAAGGATAGCGCGGGCGGACCCAGCGACGATGGTCCAGGGAGAGTCCGCCGGCGGGAATGACACAGTGAATGTGGGGATGAAGGAGCAGGTTCTGTCCCCAGGTGTGCAAGATCGCGATCACGCCGATCTCAGCCCGCAGATGTTTCGGATCGGATGCGATCTCCAGCAAAGTTTGCGCGCTGGCGGCGAACAACAGATCGTAAAACAGACGCGGGTTTTCTAAGGCCAGCACGTTGAGTTCGTGAGGCACAGTGAACACGACATGGAAATAGCTGGTGTCGAGGAGTTCGCGTTCGCGTGCTGTCAGCCAGCGCTCACGCGCTTGCGCTTGACACTTGGGGCAGTGCCGATTTCGACACGAGTTGTAGGAGATGAGCTGATAACCGCAACTCTGGCAAGCATCGCGATGCCCGCCGACGCCAGCCTTTTCAGTGCAACTTTATGCTGTAGTTTCAACCACTTAAGTGACTCCAGGTGGCCGCCTGAGTCCTTGAAAAACCGTGAAAGACATTCGAATCGTGGGTTGAAATCGTGGGTTCAAGAAGACCGTCGCAGAAGGCCCCGCAAGCTGCGGGTTCACGTTGGCATTCCCGAGCAAGCTCCTCGTCTTACCGTTGTCAGCTATTACCACATTTGTGGTACTATTCTACCACATGCTTGACCTTCGCTCCAAGGCGCGCCAGCAACTACTGGCTTATTACTTCACAAACCCGACGGCCCGTCACCACTTGCGCGACTTGGCGGAGCGGCTGAACATCGATCCGTCCAACCTGTCGAAAGAGCTGGGACGCCTGGAGCGGAATGGTCTATTTCGGTCGGAGGTGATTGGCCGCCAAAAATATTTTCAACTGAGCCGCGAATATCCGCTTTTTGATGAAGTGCGAAAGATCGTTAAGAAGACTATTGGCGCGGCACAGTTGATTGCACGATCCGTCAAAAGAATCGAGGGAATAGACGAGGCGTACTTATACGGTTCATTTGCAAGCAACCAGCAGGACGCCGCCAGCGATATAGACGTGCTCGTGATTGGCTCCCCGCGCGAGGAAGATTTAGCACAGGCCGTGCGAGCCCTTGAGCGGCAACTAGGGCGCGAAATCAACTACACCGTGCTGACAACGAAGGAATTCGAGTTGCGCCGCGCTCGGAAGGATGCGTTTCTGGAAAGCGTCTGGCACAATAAGCGTATCCCGCTCGTAGCTTCAAATGAAGAAACTAAAACCGCACACCGTTGACTGGGCGCAGATTGAACGCTTTCTCACGAGCGCGGATAAGAAGCTCGCCTCGGCTCACAAAATTCTCGCTTTTGATGAGGAAGCTTGTCTTCAGCAGGCGTATGAAGCAATGCTGAAAGCTTCCCTCGGGTTCATGTTCAGCCATGGACTCCGTGCGAGAAGTCAGCCTGGCCACCACGTCGCCATCATCGATTTCGTTCGGTCGCACATCGACAAGAAACATGCTAGTCTGCTGGTCGTCTTTGATCGTCTTCGCCGGAAGCGCAATGCAGCCCTCTATGACGACACAGGATTTGTTTCTCA
>Ga0335084_10008271_pt1 | contig 10359 bp, 7 predicted proteins | sample Lox_Sample_44_FD_206721 | JGI IMG/M metagenome (GOLD analysis project Ga0335084, IMG submission 206721) | Soil microbial communities from Loxahatchee National Wildlife Refuge, Florida, United States - Lox_Sample_4.4 | ecosystem: Environmental > Terrestrial > Soil > Wetlands | place: USA: Florida... | reverse complement strand
GGCGAAATTTGCGAAAGGCGCGTTCGTCGGCGAGCACGGCTCGTGGAACCGCGACCCGCGCAGCGGCTACAAGGTCGTATTCATCCCGTTCGACGACAACGGCCGTCCCTCCGGCGATCCGGTCGACGTGCTGACCGGCTTCGTCAAGGATGAGCGCGCGCTCGGCCGCCCGGTGGGTGTGACGCTCGACAAGCTGGGTGCCCTGCTGGTCGCCGACGATGTCGGTGGGCGTGTGTGGTGGGTCGCGGCGACCGGCTCGACCCCGACCGCGCGGAGCCTCAAATCGCAGACCGCGGCGGCACCGGCCAAGTAGCGTCGACCGTCAGCAGGTGCTCGGCGCCGCCGGAGAACTCGCCAAGCAAGGCGAGACGCTCCGCGCCGACGTCAGCGCCTTTCTCCGACATCCGTGCCGCTTGGCGCGGTACGGCCGATCCTGCGGCAAAGCTTAACCATTTATATAAGACTCTAACGTAGACAGTCCCCACCTGCGCCCCGTCGAGCTCCGGACCGGTCAAACGGTCCGGAGTAAGCGGCGCCCACCGTAGCGCTCCCCTCGGTGGGCGCCGCCTTCTAGGGGCCGAGTGAAACGCGTCAACGCACGAGACAAGTTCATGCGCACGAATCTGCCGGTCACCGATCGCGAATACGAACTGCCGGAAGGCACCTTCATCGTCTCCAAAACCGACTTAAACGGCCGGATCACGTGGTTCAACAAGACCTTCCAGGAGGTCAGCGGTTTCGACCCCGGCGAGCTCATGGGCGCCGCGCACAACATCGTCCGTCACCCCGACATGCCGAAAGAAGCGTTCGCGGATCTATGGGCCAACCTCAAGGTTGGCAAGCCCTGGGCGGGCGCGGTCAAGAACCGGCGTAAGAACGGCGATCACTATTGGGTGTATGCCAGCGCGTCGCCAATCTGGGAGAACGGCCAGCTCGCCGGTTTCATGTCGATCCGTGGCAAGCTGCCCCGCGACAAGCGCGACGCCGCCGGCCGGGCCTACAAGCTCTTTCGCGACGGCCAGGCGCAAGGGCTCCGCATCGAGAACGGCAAGGTCCACAAGAACAGCCGCCTCGCGAAGCTCAACATCTTCACCCGCACGATCCGGGCCAGGCTCGTCACGCTCGCCGGCGCCGCGACCGTGCTCGCGGCCGTGGTCGGCGCGGCCGGGATACTCGCCACCCGGGACAGCAATGCGCGTCTGCAATCCGTCTATGAGCAGCGCGCCGTTCCTATCGCCCAGATCGGCGAAATCAACGAGCGGATGCGCGAGAACGTCACGCTGCTGTATCAAGCGGCCGCCTCGGGCCGCGTCGACACCAGCGCCGGCAAAGCCCGCCCGATCGCCGAAGTGCTGGGCCAGATCGACGCCAACGTCGTCGCGATCGGCAAGTTGTGGGCCGCGTATACGGCCGCGCCGCTTGGCGCTGAGGAGCAGGCGCTCGCCACCGCCTATGCCGCCCACCGCAAGGACTTCCTCACCGATGGCCTGAAGGCGGGTATGGCGCTGGCGCAGGCGGGAAAATTCGCAGACCTCGAGACCCAGCTCAGCAGCACGACCATGCCGCTGTTCACGACGGCCAAGCAGGACGCCGAGCGCCTTCTCAAGCTGCAAATCGAGGCGGCGAAGCATGAATACGAAGCGGCGCAAAGCGGTTACGTCACCGCACTCGTGACGGTCGGTGTGCTGCTCGCCACGGCGCTCGCCGTAGCCACGGTCCTCGGCATCCTGACCCTGCGCGCCGTCACCGGCCCCTTGGGTCAGATCTCGGCCGTCATACAGAGCATCGCGCGCGGCAATTACAACAACGCGATCGATGTCGAGCGCGAGGACGAGACGGCCGAGCCGCTGCGCAATCTGAACGCGATGCAGATCAAGATGGGGTTCGACCTTGCGGTCGAGCGCGAGACCGCCGCGGAAAAGAACGCGCGAATGCAGCGGCTGGAGAAATACATCGCTCAGTTCGACCAGTCGGTGGCGTCGTCGTTGAACATGATGGCCTCGGCCTCGACCGAATTGCAGACCACCGCGCAGTCGATGTCGGTTACCGCCGAAGAGACCAGCCGCCAGGCGACGGCCGTCGCGGCCGCCTCGGAGCAGGCCTCGACGAACGTTCAGACCGTCGCGTCCTCGGCCGAGGAACTCTCTTCGTCCATCGCGGAGATCGGACGCCAAGTGGCTGAATCCGCCCGAATTGCCGGCAAGGCCGTCGAGGACGCCAACCGGACGAACGGCAAGGTCCAGGCTCTCGCCAGTGCGGCCCAGACCATCGGCGACGTCGTCAGGCTGATCAACGACATCGCCGGGCAGACCAACCTTCTGGCGCTGAATGCCACCATCGAGGCGGCGCGCGCCGGCGAGGCCGGCAAGGGCTTTGCCGTCGTCGCCTCCGAGGTCAAAAGCCTCGCCGCCCAGACCGCCAAGGCCACCGAGGAGATCTCCGCGCAAATCAAATCGATCCAGGATGCGACGGGGGATTCGGTCGAGGCGATCAAGACCATCACCGACACCATCGGCCGCATCAACGAAATCGCCACCACCATCGCCGCGGCAGTCGAGCAGCAGGGGGCGGCGACCAAGGAGATCGCGCGCAACGTGCAGCAGGCCTCCGCCGGCACGTCGGAGGTGTCGTCGAACATCGCCGGCGTGACCCAAGCCGCGACCGACACCGGTTCCGCCTCGACTCAGGTGCTCGGCGCCGCCGGAGAACTCGCCAAGCAGGGCGAGACGCTCCGCGCCGACGTCAGCGCCTTCCTCGCCAACATCCGAGCCGCCTAGGCACCCAAAGGGCGTCCGCCTGCCGACTCGATTGGCATGGCCCGCTTCCCGGGCCCCGGCGGGCTGTGACCTCCCACCCGCGCCGGGGAGACGAGTGCGTGGCTAGCGAGCAATTGACGGGTGTCCTTAAACCGCTTCTAATGAGCAATCTCGAATCGTGGTGCCGCAGGCGACATCCAATGCCGTCGACCTCGAAACACCGGCGTCAGCGCGCCGCCCGGGCCATCGCCGAGCTCATCGAACTCCTGGGAAGGTCGCTGGCCAGCCGCGGCTTTTCCAACGGCCTCAATCCGGCGCAATGGGCGGCGTTGCGCTACATCTCGCAAGCCGACGAGAGTGCGCGCACCATCGGCGCCTTTGCGCGATTTCACCTCACCACGCCCAGCAGCGCCTCGCAGACGATGAGCGCGCTCGTCAACAAGCGGCTGGTCATGAAGACGAAGGGCGGGGATCAGCGCATGCGTGCCCTCCAGCTGACGGCCAAGGGCCGCCGGCTGCTCAAGGATGATCCCATCGCCGATCTGACGCGGGCGGTCCACAGCCTCTCCGACGACCAGCTGTTCCTGATGGCGGAGATCATGGACCGGCTGACCAAGGGCGCGCCGCCGATCCAGTGATCGCGCATCGTTAACGAAGCGTAAAATAAGACTCTAATATACAGCTTCCGCCGTCGCGGCCGCTCCGTGTGAGGAGCCGGTCTGTGCCGCCACGACTGGAGCTCCTGTTTGCGCCTTCGGACCTACCTGCCTCTCCTGATGCTGGCAATCTATCTGCCGATACTGCTGGCGATCGGCGGCGCGCTGGTTCTGAACGCTCGCGATCAGCAGGCGGCGACGGAACAGCAGATGTTTCTGACGGCGCGCGCGGTCGCCGCGGCGGCTGATCGCGAGATGGACGATTCGATCGACAGTCTGCGCGTGGTCGCCGCCTCGAGCGAGGTGCTGGATGGAGACATTCCCGGCATATACCGCCTGGCACAGCGCGTCGCCGCGACACAGCCGCACTGGCGGTCGCTGGCGTTGCTGGATGCACGGGGCGAGACGATCTTCTTTTCGGATCGCCCCTTGGGTGCGCCCCAGGTATCGCTGGCCGACCGAGAGCAAGTGCGAAGAGCCATTGATACCGGCGCCCCTGCGGTGTCGTCGACCCTGCTGAGCGGCCACTTCTCGGGCACGCCCGTTATCGGCGTCGCGGAGCCGGTCTTCGTCCGCGGAGAGCTCAAATATATCCTGGCGGCAAACTACGCCTTCGACGGGCTTCGCCGGATCTTCGACGCCATCGAGCTCCCACGGGGCTCGACTGCGGCCATTTTTGACCGCACGGGCGCGGTGATCACGCGCAACCTCGATCCGACCTATGTCGGTCAGCAGGCCCTCAGTCCCGGCGTGGCCGACGCGGCGCAACTGGGCGTCGAGCGCACTTTGCGCTCCGTCAATCGGGAAGGTCGTGAGACATTCCTTGTCATCTCGCCCTCGAAGCTGACGCATTGGGTGGTCGGAATCGGCATGTCGCTCGAGGTATACGATGCACCGCTCTGGCACACGTTATGGACGATCGGCGGCGGCGGCGCTCTGCTCGTCGTATTGAGCGGCCTGGCGGCCGCGCTGGGCGGGCGGCAGATCGCCGCTGGTATCGCCCGCCTTGCGAGATCGGCGGAGGCGCTCGGTCGCGGTGAAGCGCCGCTGCCGCAGTCAAGCGCACTCGCAGAAGTCAGCTCGACTGCCGCGGCGATGGCACGCGCGGGAGATTTGATCCAGCGCCGGCAGTCCGAGCGTGACGACGCCTTGCGGCGGCTGCAGGCCCGCGTGCGCTGCCAGGAGGCGCTGGCGCTGATCGGCCAGCTGGGATTCCAGGGTCATGACGTCGATCGACTCCTGCGCTCGGCCACGGACGCGATCGCCGTCGCCCTGCAGGCCGACTTCTGTGCCGTCATGGAGCAGGAGGGACCGACACAGACCCTACGCGTCCGCGCGGCGTGCGGCTGGCGCCACGCCGTCATCGGCTCGACCCGCATCGAAGCCGCCCCGCGGTCGCAGGCCGGCTATACGCTCATCACCGGTGCGCCGGCCGTCGTCGTCGATGCCGAGACGGAAAATCGTTTCGATCTGCCACAACTGATGCGCGATGAGGGCGCACTTTCGGGCATCACGGTGCTGCTCCAGAAGCAGGGCGGCCCGTTCGGAATTCTGGCCGTGCACGAGCGCACGGCGCGAACATTCACCGTCGACGACATCCAGTTCTGCGAGGCCGCCGCCACACTCCTGTCGACGATCCTCATCCGCTGGGAGAGCGAGCTGGCAGTTCGACGATTGGCCGACGAGAACGCCCAATTCGCGGCGGCGATCAACGGAACGAATCGCGGCGTCATGTTCGTTGATTCGAAGCCCGGATACCCGGTCTTGTTTGTAAATCCCGCGTTCACCCGGATCACCGGCTATACGGCGGAGGAGGCAGCGGGCCGCAACCCCGGCGAATTCCTCCGTGGGGAGGACACCGATCCCCGCGATGCTGCGGCCATCGACGAGGCGCTGGCGGCCCGGCGCACAGCAACGGTCACGATCAAGAATTACCGCAAGAACGGGCAACATTTCTGGAACGAGCTGACCATCATCCCGGTCCCGAGTGCCGAGGACACGCGGATGTTCGTCCAGGTCTTATCCGACGTCACGGCGCGCCACACCGCGGAGGAGCAACTGCGCCAGTCCCAAAAGATGGACGCGCTCGGCCAGCTCACCGGAGGCGTCGCGCATGATTTCAACAATCTTCTCGCCGTGATCCTCGGCAATGCCGACATGCTCGAGGAACGACTCGCCGGCAACCCCGAGCAGTCCCGCATGATCTCGCTCATCTGTCATGCGGCTGAACAGGGCCGGGCACTGACCGGACGGCTGCTGTCTTTCGCGCGGGCACAGCCGATGCGGCCCGAAGTCGTCGACGTCAACGCGCTCGTCTCGGGGATCGAGCACATGCTCCGCAGCATGCTCGGCGAAAACATCACCATCAGGACGGAACTCGATCCCTTTATCCCGGCGATCACCGTCGACCGGCCACAACTGGAGACGGCTATTCTCAATCTCGCGCTCAATTCCCGCGACGCCATGCCGAAGGGTGGGACATTGACGATGCGGACCGCGCATTCCGAGCGAGAGGTCATCATATCGCTGGCCGATACGGGCATCGGCATGCCGGCCGAGGTTCTCGCGCGTGCCTGCGAGCCTTTCTTCACTACGAAAGAACCCGGCCGGGGAACCGGCCTCGGCCTGAGCTCGGTTTACGGATTCGTGCACCAGTCTGCGGGCGACATGGACATCCGCAGCGTTCCCGGCCAAGGCACCATTGTCACCCTGCGGTTCCCGCGCACAGCCGGTACCTTCACAGCGGCGCCGTCTGCCTCGCCCCCCGTGGCGTCCGCTCCGGTCAAGGACAGCCCGACGATTCTCGTCGTCGACGACGACGAAGCCGTTGCGGCGTCGGTAGAACTGACACTGACAGGCATGGGATACCGGGTCTTGATGACGACAAGCCCGACGGCGGCGCTTCGGATGCTTGCCGAGGCCGACGTCGACCTGCTCCTGACCGATCTCGCCATGCCCGGCATGGATGGCCTCGAGCTCGCCGCGGCAGCGCAGCGACTGAGACCGCGGCTCAAGGTGTTGTTCACATCGGGGCACCTGACCTATAGCCAGCGTGCGGCCATGGAACGCCGCGCTACGATCCTGCCAAAGCCGTATCGGCGTGCGGAGCTCGCGGCGGCAATCCGGCAGACCCTAAGCGGCGAGGATTGCCTGATCGGCAGCGCTGGCTGAGGACCGTCGTCGCGATCATGCACGTTCGATGGCGGCCAGAAGCTCGGCGCGGCGGAACGGCTTGAACAGGACGCGGTCGGCGCCGAACGCCTCCGAGAGCTTGAGAGAGATGGTCGCCGCAACTTTGCGGCCACCGCCCGACATCGCAACGATCCATAGATTGGGATGGCGTCGGCGCAAGGCCTTGATGACCTCGATGCCGTCCTTGTCGGGCATCAGGATATCGGTGATCAGGACGTCGAAGCCGCCCCCTTCGATCTGCGTCAGCGCCGTATCCGCGTCCTGGACGAGCGTGACCTCGTGGCCCGATCCCTGCAGCATCGTGCCGATCGTCGCCAAGATGTCCTTCTGATCGTCGACCGCCAGAATCCGCACGTTTGCCCCCGCTCCTACCGCGCCGCGTCCAAAATGTGCAGTTGCCAATAATGCAAGCACAGTGTCGAACAAATCCGCTGCTCTCGCAATATATTAGACTCTAATAATAGACTCCGTGTTAACGCATCGTAAAGCGGTATTTAGGGATTCATTTAAGAGTCTAAACTAAAATGCCGCGCGATGTCATGATGCCGCGCGCGTCGCGTGCGGAACCAGGAGGGGGGATCCAGACATGAATCCGAGCGCCACCACATTTCGCGACGACGGCGACCGCGACACGCGTCTCGCCTTCATGCGCATCGATCAGCGTACGATCGCCGACCTGCGCGACTTCTGGACCATCGTCGAGCCGGCCCTGCCGCGGATCCTCGACAGCTTCTATGCGCACGTCACCGGCACACCCAAGCTGGCGCAGCTGATCGGAACTCAGGTGCCGCGCCTGAAAAAATCGCAGGGAAGCCATTGGCAGCGGCTCTTCACCAGCGGTTTCGATGCCGCCTATGTCGAGGGCGTGCGTACGATCGGCCTGGTGCACAATAAGATCGGGCTCGAGCCGCGCTGGTACATCGGCGGATATAACCTCGTTCTTCAAGAGCTGATCCAGCTGGCGACGGCGAAGTATCGCCGTGGCAAGCTGACCTCGGTCCTGCAAGCTCTGGTTTCCGCGGTCAATCTCGACATGGACTTCGCGATTTCGGTCTATCAGGACGCGATGATTGCCGAGCGCCAGAAGCGCCAACAGAGCATCGACGCGGCGATCGGCGAGTTCGACGCCACCATGACCAAGGCGCTGGCGGACTGTGGCGCCACGGCCGATGTCATGCAGAAGACGGCGAAGACGCTGACCAGCACCGCTGAGGAGACCAGCCGCCAGGCGACGGTCGTGGCGGCCGCGTCCGAACAGGCGTCCACCAACGTCCAGACGGTGGCGTCCGCCGCCGAAGAATTGTCGTCGTCGATCTCGGAAATCGGCCGGCAGGTTGCGGAATCGACCCGGGTCACCGCCCAGGCTGTACAGGAAACCGAGCGGACGAACACTCAGATCCAAGGTCTCGCCGATGCCGCGCAGAAGATCGGCGCTGTGGTCAAGCTGATCAGCGACATCGCCGGACAGACCAATCTCCTGGCGCTGAACGCGACGATCGAGGCCGCACGCGCCGGCGAGGCCGGCAAGGGCTTCGCGGTCGTGGCTTCCGAGGTCAAGGCGCTGGCCAATCAGACGGCCAAGGCGACCGAGGAGATCAGTGCCAAGATCGCCGAGATGCAGACGGCGACCGGCCAGTCGGTAGATGCCGTCAAGGTGATCGGCACGACCATCGCGCGGGTCAGCGAAATCGCCGCCAGCATCGCGTCTGCGGTCGAGGAGCAGGGGGCCGCGACCAAGGAGATCGCACGCAACGTCCAGCAGGCCTCGAGCGGCACGACCGAAGTGTCGTCCAACATCGCCGGCGTCACCAAGCACGCGGGCGAGACGGGGGCCGCCGCGAGCACCGTCCTGTCGGCGTCGAACGATCTTGCGCGCCATGCGGAGACGGTCCGGAAAGAGGCGGAAGCGTTCTTCGCCCGCGTCAAGACCGCGTGAGCGACGGAGCGATGTCGCGCGGCCGGGATCCATCTCGGCCGCCGCGCCGGGTTTTGTCCGAGGACTAGGCGACGATCTCGAGCGCCTGGCCGGGCGGCGGAATGTTCGGCCGCTCGGCCGCGATCGCGTAGGCCGCGATCACCGGCGTGAAGTTCTCGAAATGCAGGCCCGGTGCGAGGCGCTCTTGCGCGATCTGCTGCGCGGCGAAGGACAGGCTGGCCGGGGCGCGGCGGCGGCCGGCTTCGAAGTTCGGGTCGCCGATGTCGCTGCCGGTGAACCGGCCGTTCCGACGGCCGGCATCGGCCGTCCGCGTACGGCCGCTGCGCGCCGCCGGATCGGCGGCCGCCTGCGTGCCCTCGGACGCCTGGAGCGGGACGTCTTCGTATTGGGCATCCTGGACCTCAGGCTCGGCATAGCCGAATCGCGCGCCTTGGCCCGACCGATAGACATCGATCTGGATGATCTTGGCAGAGGCCGTCCCGCCGCGCGGTGTGAGCGCGGCGGGATCGGGAGAGTAGATGGCCACCGGGTTGGCCATGAGGCGGTTCGCCTTTCTCGTGCGTTATTAGCGAGGATACATATAAACTTTTAACAAAATGTTTTCTAGATGGGAAAAGTCGAAAAGCACCGCAATTACAGTTAATTGCAATTATGGTTAACGGTGCTATGGTGCCAACGCGCCGATTTATTTACAATTTTATCTACAGCCCGGGCGGACGTTAACCACAGAAAGTCAGCGTCGCCGCGGGGATTCACCGATTGCCAAGCATTTTTCCGCCATTTTTCCAGGGTGGAAGACGATCCATCGCGCCCGGCTAGGTCCGATCTCGTCCGCGCCGGCCTGGCGTATTGGCATCGCTTGCGCGGCCTGCGCCCGTTGCCGTCGCGCACCGATCTCAACCCGATGGAGATCCCGGATCTCCTGCCTTATGTGATGCTGATTGACGTGCTGAGCGATCCACTCGATTTCCGTTTCCGCCTGCTCGGCACCGAGCACGACCAGATCGTCGGCGGTGACTATCGTGGTCGGCGGTTTTCGGAGCTTCCGCACACCGCGGCCGGCAACCCGATCTGGGAGCAGTTCGCCCGCGTCGTTGCCGAACGCCGGCCGGTCTGCGGCGAGGTCTCCTATGTCGGGCGGGACGACCACGTCAGCCGCCGCTTCGAGCACGTGCTCATGCCGATGTCCTGCGACGGCACGCGTGTCGACCTGATCATGGTCGTGACGGCGATCGAGCGCGCCGTCACGTCGGTCCGGCCGTTGTCCCAGCGCATCGTCCTGCGCCGGCCTGCCGGCCGCTGACCGCCGCTGTCCACCCCTGTCGCCGGCCGTGTCCGCAGGCTAGACTTGCGGCCAGCCAGCATGACCAAGGCGCACATGTCTGAAGCCCCCCTTCCCCAGGCGACGCGTCCCGATCCCAACAACCTGGAATCGCTGTGGATGCCGTTCACGGCGAACCGGCAATTCAAGCGCGCGCCGCGGCTCTTGGTCGGCGCCAAGGACATGCACTACACGGCGGCCGACGGCCGCAAGATTCTCGACGGAACCGCGGGCTTGTGGTGCGTCAACGCGGGGCACTGCCGCGAGCCGATCACAGCGGCGATCCGCGAGCAGGCCGGGCGGATGGACTTTGCCCCCGGATTCCAGATGGGCCATCCGCTGGCGTTCGAATTTGCGGCGCGCCTGGCGGCCCTGCTCCCGGGCGATCTCGACCATGTTTTCTTCACGAACTCAGGTTCGGAATCGGTCGACACGGCGCTCAAGATCGCGCTCGCCTATCACCGCGCGGCCGGCCAGGCCACCCGCCAGCGCCTGATC
>Ga0335084_10008268_pt1 | contig 10360 bp, 8 predicted proteins | sample Lox_Sample_44_FD_206721 | JGI IMG/M metagenome (GOLD analysis project Ga0335084, IMG submission 206721) | Soil microbial communities from Loxahatchee National Wildlife Refuge, Florida, United States - Lox_Sample_4.4 | ecosystem: Environmental > Terrestrial > Soil > Wetlands | place: USA: Florida... | reverse complement strand
AACGGCTCGATGGCGATGGACTAGCGAGCGAGCGGTTGTCGATCCCGATCGAGAGAACGCCAAGACGCGGCCTTTGGAGGATAGCTATGACGAAAACCATTGATGTGACTGAACTCGTCCTTCGCGACGCTCATCAGAGCCTCATGGCGACGCGGATGGCGTTCGAGGACATGGCTCCTGCCTGCGCGGACCTGGACAAGGCAGGATTCTGGTCCCTGGAATGTTGGGGCGGCGCCACTTTCGATGCGTGCATCCGATTTCTGAATGAAGATCCGTGGGAGCGGCTGCGACAGTTTCGCAAGCTGCTGCCCAATACGCGCTTGCAGATGCTGTTGCGCGGCCAGAACCTGCTCGGCTACCGCCATTACGAAGACACGGTGGTCGACCGGTTCGTCGAGAAGGCTGCGGACAATGGCATGGACGTGTTTCGCGTTTTCGATGCGCTTAACGACATTCGCAATTTGCGGCGCGCCATAGCGGCGGTGCGGCGCACGGGAAGGCACGCCCAAGGCACGATCTGCTACACCGTCAGCCCGCTGCACGCAACCGACGACTTCGTGGAAATGGCGGAGAAGCTCCTGGACCTCGGTTGCGACTCACTTTGCATCAAGGATATGGCGGCCCTGCTGAAGCCTCAAGCGGCGTACGAGCTGGTCAGAGGCATCAAGGAAACCTGCGGCAGCGAGACACGGGTGCACGTGCACGTGCACGCCACCACGGGCGTGACGCTGGTCAGTCTGATGAAGGCCATTGAAGCGGGCGCGGACTGTGTGGATACGGCCATCAGCTCGCTCAGCCTCGGCCCGGGACACAACCCGACCGAGAGCCTCGTGGAGATGCTGGAAGGCACAGGCTTCGACACCAGGCTCGACAAATCGCGGCTGATCAAAGTGAAGAAGTACTTCGCCGGAGTGCGGCCGCGTTACCAGGAATTCCTCTCGAACATTACCGGTGTCGAAACCGAGATATTTGACAGCCAGATTCCGGGCGGAATGCTCTCCAACATGGAAAGCCAGTTGAAGCAGCAGGGTGCGGGCGACCGGATGGAAGAGGTCCTGCTCGAGGTCCCGAAGGTGCGTGCCGACGCGGGCTATCCGCCGCTGGTGACGCCTTCGAGCCAGATCGTGGGCACGCAGGCGGTGCTCAACGTGATGATGGGCCGCTATAAAGTGCTGACCGGCGAATTTGCCGACCTGATGCTCGGATATTACGGGGAGACAATCGGGCCGCGCGATGCCACCGTGATTGGGCTCGCGGTCAAGCACACGGGCAAGAGCCCCATCAATGGACGTCCGGCCGACCTCTTGAAACCGGAGTGGCAGGAATTACGCGAGGCAGCTCTTGAACTCGAGGGCGCGAATGGCTCCGACGAGGATGTGCTGACCTGCGCGATGTTCCCAAAAGTCGCTCCCAAGTTCTTTACGACACGCGCGCAGGGCCCGAAAAACCTGGGTATGACGGCAGCGGCGCAGACTGAATCACAGCCGGCGGCCCAAAAACCGCAGACAGCGCAGAACGGTAACGGGAAAGCGCTGGTGCGGGGGCCGGTGACGTACGACGTCAAACTGAACGGTAAGACGCACCGCGTGACGGTTGCGCCGGCTCAATAGGTTTTTCCAAGGACTTCATATTATGGCCATTCATACCATGCAGGAGAGAATTTCGGAGCTGCGCTCGCGCACGGCGAAAGCGGTGCTGGGCGGCGGCGAGGAACGCCTGGAGAAGCAACGCCAGGCCGGGAAGCTCACGGCGCGGGAACGAGTGCAAGCGCTGGTCGATCCCGGCAGCTTTGAAGAGACCGGGTTGTTCGCCGAACATCGTGCCACGTTGTTCGGTATGGCGGGGAAGAGTTTTCCGGCCGACGGAGTAGTGACAGGCGCGGCCTCGATCGGCGGGCGGCTGGTACACCTGGCGAGCCAGGACTTCACCGTGTCCGGTGGGTCGGCGGGCGAAGTCCACTCCATCAAGTGTGCGGAGATCATGCAGCAATCGCTCAAAACCGGATCGCCATTTGTCTTCCTGAACGACTCCGGTGGGGCGCGCGTGCAGGAGGGCATCGATTCGCTGTCCGGTTACGGAAAGGTCTTTTACACGAACGTGATGCTGTCGGGGGCGGTGCCGCAGATCTCCCTCATCTGCGGCCCGTGCGCGGGCGGCGCGGCGTACAGCCCGGCGCTCACGGATTTCATCATCCAGACGCGCCAGGCGCAGATGTTCATCACCGGGCCCAACGTCATCAAGAGCGTCACGGGAGAGAACGTTACGGCGGAGCAACTGGGCGGTCCGGAGGCGCACATGGCAAGCTCCGGCGTAATCCACTTCATCGCCGACGACGACCGGCATGCCATTCTGCTGTGCCAGAAGCTCCTCAGCTTCCTGCCGTCGAACAACCTGGAAGATCCGCCTCGCATCGAAGGCGATGCGCATGTGGATCCCAATCCGGCGCTCGATGATATCGTCCCGACCGACGGGAAGAAAGCCTACGACGTTCGCAACGTGATTCTGAAAGTGGTGGACTTCGCCGACTTCCTGGAAGTGCAGTCGGGATACGCGCCGAACATCGTGGTGGGGTTCGCCCGTATCACCGGGCGGACGGTCGGAATCATCGCCAACCAGCCCGCCGTAAACGCCGGTGCCCTCGACATCAATGCATCCAATAAGGCCGCCCGGTTTATCCGCTTCTGCAATGCGTTCAACATTTCGTTGCTGACGTTTGTGGACGTCCCGGGCTTCCTGCCCGGCGTGCAGCAGGAGCACGGCGGCATTATCCGCCATGGAGCCAAGATGCTGTTCGCGTACTCGGCGGCTACCGTCCCGAAAGTCACGGTGATCCTGCGGAAGTGTTACGGCGGCGCGTACCTGGCGATGTGCGGCAAGGACCTGGGCGCGGATCGCGCCTTCGCCTGGCCGGCCGCCGAGGTGGCCGTGATGGGGGCGGAAGGCGCGGCGGAGATTGTATTCCGCAAGGAGATCCAGGAAGCGAAGGATAAGGGCGCCAAACGCGCGGAGCTGATCGAGAAGTACCGCGAGGTGTTTTCGAATCCGTACGTGGCGGCGGGGCGCCGCCTGGTGGATGCGGTCATCGAGCCTTCGATGACGCGGCAGCATGTCGCGCGAGTGCTGGAATACCTGCACACGAAGCGTGAACTGAGGCCGCCCAAGAAACACGGGTTGATGCCGCTATAGAGCCGGGGGTGAAATCATGGCAACCACGACAGGAGCGGAAGTTGCAGCGACGCTGGAGCAGTTGCGGGCGCAGCTGGCGGAATTGACCAGGCGGATCGAGGCTCTGGAACCCGCTACCGCGCCTGCCGCGGCACGCGCGGAGGCAGCGCAGCCGGAAGCGCCGCAACCGGCCATCACGGAGGAGGAACTGCTGGCTATCTCTGCTGCGCTGGCCGCGTATCTGGGCGTGCGGCCGCACATCCGGCAGATCCGGCTGCTCAGCACGACGGCGTGGGCACAGCAGGGGCGCGTCTCGATTCAGGCGTCCCACAGATTGCAGGGTTAGGAACGCAATGAAACTGACCATCACCATTGACGGAAAGACATACGAAGTTGACGTGGAGGCATCGGAGCCGGAGTCGCCTGCGGCGCCCACCCATTTGACCGGCGTCAATATTTCGTCGGCACCGCTGCGCGTGCCGGCGTCCACTCCCGCCGCGCCACCTGAGACCGGCACGCCGGTGAGCGAAGAGAAGGTCTGCCGCAGCCCGGTTTCGGGCATCGTGGTACGGATCGCGGCACAGGTGGGACAGACGCTCCAGCCCGGTGACATTCTGCTGGTGCTGGAGGCGATGAAGATGGAGACCAACATCACGGCGCCTTCGGCCGGAAAAATCGCTGCCATCCGCGTGAATCAGGGCGACAGCGTTCAGGCCGGGCAGGTCGTAGTGGAGTTCGAATGATGAGTTCACAACTAAAACAGATTCCGGGATTCCTGTTTTTCGATCACGTAGCCATTTCGGTAAGGCCGGGCGAGCTGGAAGCACACGTCCGCACCTACCAGGCGATGGGCTTCCAAGAGGTGCATCGCGAAGATGTGCTGGGAGGAGATCAGGTGCGCGAGGTGTTGCTGCAGGTGGGCGACGGTCCAAACCTGGTGCAGTTGCTCGAGCCCCTCACCCCGGAATCACCGGTGGCAAAACAGATCGAGAAGAACGGCGGACGCGGGGGCATGGCGCACGTCGCGCTGCGCGTGGCCGATATTCAGAAGGCGTACGATCATCTGCGGGCGAACGGGTTCCGGATCATCGACAAGGCGCCGCGTAAGGGCTCACGCGGGACCATGGTGTTCTTCGTGCATCCGAAGACCACGGAGACGGCCGCGTTCGGCTATCTCATCGAGGTGGTTCAGGAGGGCTCCCATGCCTGAGGAAACGGAAATGGAGATCCTGCATATCGGCCGCGACTTTCCCGCGGCGAGGACGGAGGCGTGGGAGGCGGCCATCGCGAAAGACCTGAAGGGCGCGGATTACGAAAAGAAGCTGGTTTGGCGGACCGAAGACGGGCTCGCGGTGCGGCCTTATTACCGGAAGGAAGCGCTGGCCGGGTTGGAAGCGCAGCACGAGATTGTGGACGGTGCGCTTCGAGGCTGGGGGATCGCGCAGGACGCGGCGCCGCACGGCCCCAACGCGATTCGCGCGGACCTGCTGCATGAAGCCGGTGCGCACGCTATCCAGGAGCTGGGATACGGCATCGCGGCCGGCGTGGAGCGGCTGGTGGCGTTAGCCGCGGCGCTTCCCGCCGATAGCGCTGCGCGGCAGGTGGAATTCGTGTTCGCTGCGGGAGCAGCGTACTTCATCGAGATTGCAAAGCTGCGGGCGGCGCGGCTAATGTGGGCGCAAGTCTTGGCGGCATTCGGCGCGAACGGGCGCGCCGGATGCCGTATGTCCCTGCACGTGCGAACGCCGCGTCGCAACAAGAGCATTTACGACCGGTACACAAACCTGCTGCGCGTCACCACGGAAGCGTGCTCCGCCGTGCTGGGCGGCTGCGATCGTTTGACCGTGGAGCCGTTCGGCTTCGATCCGCATCTGGCATTGAACGTCCAGCGGATTCTGAAGGACGAGGCGCACCTCGACCTGGTTGCCGATCCGGCGGGCGGTTCCTATTACATCGAAGCGCTGACCGACTCGCTGGCGCGCGAGGGCTGGAAGCTATTGCAGCAAACGGAGGCGGAAGGCGGCTTTTCCAAGGCGCTGGCTTCGGGCTCGATCGAGCGGGCGCTGGCGGAAACGCGGACTGCGCGCGCTAAGGCCTATTCGGCGCGGCAGCGCACGCTGGTGGGCGTCAATAACTTCCCGAACCTGCTGGAGAGGGAACCCGCGGCACAAGCTCCGCAGCCCGAGCCGGACGGCACGCTGCCCCCGGTGCGGGTGGCCGAGCCGTTCGAGAAAATTCGGCAGCGGACCGCGGCACACGCGCGGGCGACCGGGCGGCATCCCAAGGTCCTCCTGCTGAAGCGAGGCGACGTCAAGATGAAAAGCGCGCGCGCCAACTTCATCCTGAATTTCTTCGGCTGCGCCGGATTCGATATGACGGAATCAGAGGGGTGCGAACGCACCGACGCCGACCTGATTGTTCTATGCAGCTCCGACCCCGAGTATCTGACGTTGGCGCGAGAAGTCTGCCCCAAGGCGAAGGCCCCCGTACTGGTCGCCGGAAATCCGAAGGACCAGATCGAGGAACTGCGAGCGGCGGGGGTGCAGGGATTCGTCCACATCTTCAGCGATGCCATCGAGACCCTCACCTGTTGGCAGGACAAGCTCGGCATGAGGAGCATTGCATGAGACCCGATTTCACGAAAATCGAATACCAGCCGGGCGCGGGTGCGCAGCCTGTTGCCGCCGAAGACGCCGCGCTGTGGGAAACGGCGGAACACATTCGGGTGAAGCGGTGGTACGCGGCAGACGATATTTATACGATGGAGCACCTGGGCTACGCCGCCGGCGTTCCGCCCTTCCTGCGCGGTCCGCACTCCACCATGTACGCCATGCAGCCCTGGACTATCCGGCAGTACGCGGGGTTTTCGACGGCCGAGGAGTCTAATGCGTTTTACCGGCGCAACCTGGCTGCGGGGCAGAAGGGCCTCTCGGTGGCGTTCGACTTGGCGACACATCGCGGCTACGATTCCGACAACGAGCGCGTGTCCGGCGATGTCGGCAAGGCTGGCGTGGCTGTCGATTCGGTCGAAGACATGAAGATTCTGTTTGACCAGATTCCCCTCGACCAGATGTCGGTCTCGATGACCATGAACGGGGCGGTGCTGCCTGTGATGGCGTTCTATATCGTGGCGGCCGAAGAGCAGGGTGTAGCGGCAAAGGACCTCAGGGGCACCATTCAGAACGACATTCTGAAAGAGTTCATGGTGCGCAACACCTATATTTATCCGCCAGGGCCTTCGATGCGCATTATCGGCGAGATCTTCCGCTACTCGGCGGAGAACATGCCGAAATTCAACTGCATTTCGATCAGCGGCTACCACATGCAGGAGGCCGGCGCATCGGCGGACCTGGAACTCGGCTACACGCTGGCGGACGGTCTCGAGTACATCCGCACTGGAATTCAGGCGGGACTGGATATCGACGCTTTCGCGCCGCGCGTCAGCTTCTTCTGGGGCATCGGCATGAATCACTTCATGGAGATCGCGAAAATGCGGGCGGCGCGCGTGCTGTGGGCGAAGATCGTCAAAAGCTTCGGCCCCAAGAACCCGAAATCGATGGCGCTGCGCACGCACTGCCAGACTTCCGGCTGGAGCCTGGCGGCGCGGGATGTGTTCAATAACGTGGCGCGCACGTGTGTGGAGGCGCTCGCGGCGGCCCTGGGACACACTCAGTCGCTGCACACGAATGCGCTCGATGAAGCGATCGCGCTGCCGACGGATTTTTCGGCCCGCATCGCGCGCAACACGCAAATCTACCTCCAGGAAGAGACGGGGATCACGCGTGTGGTCGACCCGTGGGCGGGCAGCTACTATGTCGAGTCGCTGACGCACGAGCTGATGCACAAGGCCTGGCATCACATTCAGGAGATCGAAGCCCTGGGCGGGATGGCCAGGGCGATCGAGACCGGCATTCCGAAAATGCGCATCGAAGAAGCGGCCGCGCGGCGCCAGGCGCGGATCGATTCGCGACGCGAGACCATCGTCGGGGTAAACAAATACCGGCCGGCGGAGGACGAACAGATCGAGGTGCGCGTAGTCGACAACCGGGCGGTGCGCGAAGCGCAAGTGGCGCGCCTGGCGCGGATCAGGGCCACACGCGATCAGCGACCGGCCGGAGATGCGTTGGCGGCACTGACCGCCGCGGCAAAGGACGGCGGAGGCAATCTGCTGGCGCTGTCGGTTGAGGCGGCCCGTAAGCGGGCCAGCCTCGGCGAGATCTCCTCGGCGCTCGAGACCGTCTTCGGGCGGTACCAGGCGGTGAACCGGACGATCTCAGGCGTGTACTCGGCGGAGAGCCAGCGCAATCCCGAGTTCCAGAAAGCCCGGGAATTGACTCGGGAGTTCGCGCGCCTCGAAGGCCGGCGCCCGCGGATCCTGGTGGCGAAGGTCGGGCAGGACGGGCACGACCGCGGGGCGAAGGTGATCGCGACGGCCTTTGCCGACCTCGGCTTCGACGTAGATGTCGGGCCGCTGTTCCAGATGCCGCGTGAAGCGGCGATCATGGCCGTGGAAAACGACGTTCATGTCCTCGGTATCTCCAGCCTTGCGGGCGGACACACAACACTGGTGCCAGAAGTAATCGCCGAACTCAAGAAATTGGGCCGTGAGGATATCCTCGTCGTGGTGGGCGGCGTGATCCCGCCGCAGGACTACGATGCGCTGCTCAAGGCCGGAGTGACCGATGTGTTCGGACCGGGCACGGTGATTCCGGTTGCCGCGCGACGCATCCTGACGGCGCTGATCGGAAGCGTGCATGCGGCCTAGGCTGCCGTTGGAACGGTACGTGGATGGGGTGTTGGGCGGGGAGCGCACGGTTTTAGCCCAGGCCATTACGCTAATCGAGAGCAATCTGCCATCGGACAGCGAACTGGCTGCGCACCTGCTCGACGCGCTGCTGCCGCACACGGGCCGATCGCTGCGCGCCGGCATCACGGGTGTTCCAGGGGTGGGCAAGAGCACCTTCATCAACGCGCTCGGGATGCACTTGATTCGCGACCGAGGCGAGAACCTGGCGGTGCTGAGCGTGGACCCGTCGAGCCCCATCTCGGGGGGAAGCATTCTCGGCGATAAGACGCGCATGCAGGAACTCGCGGTTGACGAGAGGGCCTTCATTCGCCCCTCGCCGTCGGAAGGACGCCTCGGCGGAGTCGCGCGGCGCACCCGCGAAACCATTCTGCTGTGCGAGGCGGCGGGCTATCACAACATCTTCGTGGAAACCGTGGGGGTGGGACAGAGCGAGGCGGCGGTGCGTTCGATGACGGATTTTTTCCTGCTGCTGATGCTGGCCGGCGCGGGTGACGAGTTACAAGGGATGAAGCGCGGCATCATCGAGATGCTCGACGGGATGGCCATCAACAAGGCCGACGGGGACAACAAACCGGGAGCCGAACACGCGCGCATCGAATACGCGAGCGCGCTCGACCTGTTCCCTGCTTCGGAAGATGGCTGGACGCCGCGGGTGCTGACCTGCTCCTCCATTTCCGGCGAAGGCATTCCTGAAGTGTGGGATATGGTGCTGGCGCATCGCGAATGCTTATCCGGCAACGGATTTCTGGCGCGGCGGCGAAACCGCCAGGCGCTAGAATGGATGAACGAATTGACGGTTTTCGGCCTTGAGGAGTTGTTTCATTCGCAGCCGGCAGTCGCCGCCCGTCTGCCAGTTGTGCGCGAGGAGGTGCGCCGCGGGAGCGTGAGCCCGTTGGCGGCGAGCCGCGAACTGCTGGGCCTTTTTCATCCTGAAACGGAAGGTACGAATTCATGATCGCTTCATTTCCTGCTGACCGGCGCCTCCACCGGCCCTCCTGAATGGAGCGGCTGGCCAAAGCGCGGGCGATCAACTGCCACCGCGTCGTGCAGACGATCAAGAGTTCCCGCAACACGGGCCTGCCGGGTCCGCCCGAATGCGGACACGCCGGTCCTCACCACGTCTTCCGGATGAGAGGCTGCGGCGATCACTTCCGCTCGATGACTATCAGGGCGAAGGTGCCGAGTAGGGCGGGCGGCCGCGGCTGGTGGGGCAGGGCCGAACTTCTCCGATACCACGAAGACGCGTTGCGTGGTGGGATCGAGGGCCTCCGCATATCTGCACAGGAGGTCAGACGGACTTGCAAACTTCTGCTTATCCGGGCTCCGCCGATGGTGAAGCGCGGCGAGAGGAGCAAATCATGAGAATCACGCGACGGGACGCGTTGAGACTCGCCGCGGCGCCGCTCCTGGCACAGCCGCGAGGCTCGGGCGCGCCGTTTCAACCTACTTGGGAATCGCTCCAGCAGTACCGCTGCCCGGCATGGTTCCGCGACGCCAAGCTCGGCTTCTGGGCACACTGGGGCCCGCAGGGCGGTCCCAAGCAGGGCGATTGGTACGCGCGCAACATGTACATCCAAGGCACGCGCCAGTACAACTATCATGTCGCGTATTACGGGCACCCCTCGAAGGTCGGATACAAGGACATCATCACGCTGTGGACGGCGAAGCACTGGGAGGCCGAGACCCTGATCCGCCGCTACAAGAAGGCCGGGGCGCGCTATTTCGTGTCGCTGGGGGTGCACTGCGACAACTTCGATTGCTGGAACTCCAAGCACCATAGCTGGAACGCCGTCAACCACGGTCCGAAGCGCGACGTGGTGGGGACGTGGCGCAAAGCGGCGCGCGACAACGGACTGCGCTTCGGCGTGAGCGAACACCTGGCGTGGAGCTGGACGTGGTTCAACGTGAACAAGAACGCCGACAAGACCGGCGAGTTCGCGGGCGTGCCTTACGACGGCAACGACGCGCGATACCAGGAGCTGTACTTTCCGCCGCACGCGGGCGATGCCGCGCAGTACGCCGTCAATCCGCCCGAATCGTGGAAGCAGGAGTGGCTGCGGCGCGTGACGGACCTGATCGACCAGCATCAGCCCGACCTGGTGTACACGGATGGGGGCGCATTCGACGGCGTCGGCCTGGAGGCGATCGCGCATTACTACAACGCCAACCTCCAGTGGCACAAGGGCAGCCTGGAAGGGGTATACACGCTGAAGGACCACAGCGCCGCGGGGCGGGAGAAATACGGCGAGTACCGCGAGGGCGCGAGCGCGCTGGACGTGGAGCGCGGGGTGGTGGGCGACATCCGCCAAGATCCCTTCCAGAGCGACACCTGCATCGGGCAGTGGTTCTACTGGGAGGGCTTCCAGTACAAGACCGCGAAGGAGGTGG
>Ga0335084_10008266_pt1 | contig 10360 bp, 7 predicted proteins | sample Lox_Sample_44_FD_206721 | JGI IMG/M metagenome (GOLD analysis project Ga0335084, IMG submission 206721) | Soil microbial communities from Loxahatchee National Wildlife Refuge, Florida, United States - Lox_Sample_4.4 | ecosystem: Environmental > Terrestrial > Soil > Wetlands | place: USA: Florida... | reverse complement strand
GGCGCAATGATGTGCGAGGGGGGCTCGCCGGCGAGCTGCAGGATGTATTCGCCGAGGTCGGTCTCGACCGGCGTCACGCCCGCCGCCTCGAGCGCCTCGTTCACGCCGGCCTCCTCCGACAGCATCGACTTCGACTTGATCGCCTTCCTGACGCCGTGGCGCCGGCAGATGTCGAGCAGCAGCCCGCAGGCCTCCTCGCGCGTCTCCGCGAAGAGCACGGTCGCGCCCCGGCGCATCGCCTCCGACTCGAAGCGCTCGATCCAGGCGTCCAGGTTCGCGAGCGCCCGATCGCGGATCGCGGCGCCCTCGCCGCGCAGGATCTCGAAGAGCCCGGCCCCGAATTCGGCGACCGCCCCGGCGCGCAGCGCGGTGAAACCGGTCGAGTTGAATTTTTTAAGATTCGACTGCAGCGTCTCGTTGCCGAGCGCCGCGGCCGCCCGCGGCTTGAAGTGCATCGACTGGGCCCGCATCAGGCTTCTCCCGCGAGCACCTCGGCGACATGCAGCACGCGCGTCCCGGTGTCGCCGCGGCGGCGCAGGCGGCCCTCGATGTTGAGCATGCATCCCAGGTCGCCGAGAACCACGGCCCGCGCCCCGCTCGCCGCGATATGGACGCACTTGCGCTCGGCCATCTCCGCGGAGATCTCGCCGAACTTGATCGAGAAAGTTCCGCCGAAACCGCAGCAGGTCTCGCATTCCTCCATCTCGACGAGCTTCAGTCCCGTCACCTTGGCCAGAAGCTGCCGCGGCCCCGCCTTCACGCCCAGCTCCCTCAGGCCCGAGCACGAATCGTGGTAGGTCACGGTGCCCTCGAGGCTCGCCGAGACCTTGGGGCGATGCGCGACCTTGGTCAGGAACTCGGTCAGCTCGTAGGTGCGCGCTGCGAGGCGCTCGGCCCGGGCGCGCATCCCGGGCTCGCCGGCGAAGACCTCCGGAAAATGCACCCGGATCATGCCGGCGCAGGAGCCCGAGGGCACGACCACGTAGGGGCAGTCGTCGAATTCGGCGATGAGCTTTCCGGCGAGCTCGCGAGCCGATTTGCGGTCGCCGGAATTCCAGCCCGGCTGGCCGCAGCAGGTCTGCGTCGCGGGAACCACGACTTCGCAACCGGCGTCCTCGAGAAGCTTGAGCGCGGCAAAACCGATCGACGGCCGCATCAGATCGACCAGGCAGGTGACGAACAGGCCGACGCGCATGGCGGCTCGAGGGAATTGGGCGCGGAAATCATAGCACGCGCGCGAGCGGCGGCCGTCGCAGGCCGTTCCGCAGCGTGGTATAGAATTCCGTCATTCGATATCGACCCGACTCCGTGGCCAAGGCCGAATCCAGGAATTCCATCCAGGTCATCGGGCGGATGACCCGGCTGCTCGAAGTGCTCGCCCGTCACGAGCAACCGGCGGCGCTGAAGGCCCTGGCCCAGGCGAGCGGCCTGCACCCTTCGACCACACACCGTATCCTCGCCGCCCTCGCGAGCGATCGCCTGGTCGAGCGCGCCGAGCCGGGCAGCTATCGCCTCGGCATCCGGCTGCTCGAGCTGGGCAACCTCGTGAAAGCGCGCATCAGCGTGCGCGAGCACGCCCTTCCGCACATGCGCGAGCTGCACGCCGCGACCGGCGAAGCGGTCAATCTGTCGGTGCGGCACGATGACGAAATCGTCTATGTCGAGCGCACTTCGGCCGACCGCTCGCACATGCGCGTGGTGAACATCGTCGGAGCGCGCGCGCCGCTGCACATCACCGCGGTCGGGAAGCTGTTCCTTCTTGAGGACGGACCCGAGGGCCTGAGGACCTACTCGCAGAGGACGCACCTGCCGCAGTACACCCGCAACACCATCACCAGCGCCGGCGCGCTCGACCGCGAGCTCGAGCGGATACGGAAAAGCGGCTACGCGGTCGACAACGAGGAAGCCGAGCTCGGCGTGCGCTGCATCGGGGCGGGCGTGCGCGACGACAGCGGGGCTCTGGTCGCAGGGCTGTCGGTCTCCGCTCCTGCCGAGCGCATGAAGAGCGCGTGGTCTTCGCTCGTGCGAAAGACCGCGGAGAATATCTCGCGGTCGATCGGCTACCGCGGCTGACCCCATGCGCCTCGATCCCTGGATCGGCGCCCTCGCCGCCTGCTTCGTCGTCGCGCCGGGCGCGGCGGGCGCCGGACCGGAGCTCGACCGCAAGGTCCGGGAGTTCCTGTCCGCCGAGCGCGGCAAGTGGGACTACCTCAACGTGCCCTACCAGGACGGCCGCATCCTCCACGACCTCGTCGTGAAGAACGGGCACAGGCGCATTCTGGAGATCGGCACGTCGACCGGCCACTCCACCGTATGGCTCGCCTGGGCGGCGGCGAAGACCGGCGGGAAAGTCACGACCATCGAGATCGACCGGGGCCGGCATGAGCGCGCGCTCGCCAACCTCAAACGCGCGGGCGTGGCCGAGTACGTCGACGCCCGGCTCGGCGACGCGCACGACCTGGTGAAATCGCTGCCCGGACCCTGGGACTTCGTCTTCCAGGACGCCGACAAGGAGTGGTACTTGCAGTACTTCCTCGACCTGGAAGCGAAGATGGCACCGGGCGGCTGCTACACTGCGCACAACGTGGCTCGGCCCTACGCACGCCAGGTGACCGAGTTCCTGGATTACGTGAAGAAGCGCCCGGGATTCGGCCTGCGCTTTGCCGAGGGCGCGTCGAGCGAAGGCATTTCCATCAGCTGCCGTTCGCCCTAGACCCTAGGCGGCCACCATGCCGTGGACGCTGAACAGCTGCTCCGGGTCGGTCCAGACCTTCTCGGGCGAGAACCCGGCGCGCTTGCCCAGCTCCTGGAACTCGGCGATCGAGTACTTGCAGGAGATCTCGGTGTGGATCGTCTCGCCGGGCGCGAAATCGAAGCGCCGCCCGGCGACGTGCACGATCTGGGCGTAGAGGCTCTCCAGGTGCATTTCCACCCGCCCCTGGCTCGGCTCGTAGAACGCCTTGTGGCGGAAGCGGTTCACCTGGAAATCCGCTCCGAGCTCGCGGTTGAGCCGCTGCAGCAGATTGAGGTTGAATCGCGCGGTGACTCCCTTCGCGTCGGCGTAGGCCGCATCCAGCGTCGCCTTGTCCTTCTTCAGGTCGACCCCGATCAGCAGCGCCCCGCCTGCGCCCACCGCCCGGCGCGCCTGCTTCAGGAACTGCAGCGCCTCGGGCGGGGTGAAATTGCCGACGGTCGAGCCCGGGAAGAACACCACCTTCCTGCGGATCGGCACGCCCGCGATCTCGGGCAAGGCGAGGGGCCGCGTGTAGTCGGCGCAGATGCCGACCACGTTCAAGAAAGGAAAGCGGCCCGCGAGCTCGTTCGAGGAGGCGCGCAGCGTGTCCATCGCGATGTCGATGGGAACGTACAGCCGCGTCTGCAGCGCCTGGATCAGGATGCGCGTCTTCGCCTGCACGCCGCTGCCGAATTCGATCAGCTCGGCGTCGGGCCCGACGAACTGCACGATGTCCGCGACGTTGGCGCGGAGGATCGCCGTCTCGGTGCGAGTCAGATAGTACTCGGGCAGCTCGCAGATCGCCTCGAACAGGCGGCAGCCTTCCTCGTCGTAGAAGTACTTCGGCGGAATGCTCTTTTGAGGAAGCGCGAGGCCGGCGAGCACGTCCTCGCGAAGCCGTTCCGCGCTGGGCAGGAAAGTGTAGAAGCGGACCAGCCCCGGGGCCAGCGGCTGGGGTGTCGGCTCGGCCTTCATGCCGACCACCCGAGTCTAGCCGGGCTGGTCGTTCGTCCCGGGGAGCGCGGCGAGACCGCCGGGTATCGACAGAGCTGCGGAAGTTCGATGCGCGGGATGGCCGGACGCGAACTCCAGCCACTGGCGTATGCGGGTCGCGTCGCCGACACGAGTGTATTTACCCCAGGAGTCAAGCAGCACGATGATAATGGAACGTCCGGTCAGCGTCACCTGCATGACCAGGCAGCGCCCGGCCTCGGCGATGTACCCGGTCTTCGACAGGCCGATGTCCCAGCGCGAGCTGCGCGTCAGATTGTTGGTGTTGCCGAAACGCATCATGCGACGACCGACCTTCACCTGATACGAGGTCGAGGTCGTGAAGTCGCGGATCTTCGGATAGGCGTGGGCGGCCTGGACCAGCTTCGCAAGATCCTGCGCCGTGGACACGTTGCGTCCCGAGAGCCCGGTGCCGTCCTCGAAGCGCGTGCCCGACATCCCCAGGAGCTGCGCCTTCAGGTTCATCGCGAGCACGCACGAATCCCTTCCGCCCGGATAGGAGTTCGCGATCGCCGATGCGGCGCGGTTCTCCGAAGCCATGAGGGCAAGGTGCAGCATCTCGTCGCGCGTCAGGGTAGTGCCGACCTGCAGGCGCGAGTGGGACCCGCGCAGCCTGTCGACGTCCGCCTTGGTTACCGTGACCGGCTCGTCCGGATCGAGCTCGGCGTCGAGCGTGACGATCGCGGTCATCAGCTTGGTGAGCGAAGCGATCGGGAGCTTCGACTCTGCGTTCTTGCCCAGCAGGATCTCGCCCGATTCCTGATCGACGACCAGGGCCGCCTGCGACTTCAGCGACGGCTGGCGCGGCTCGCGAGCAGCCAAGGCCGGCGCCGAGGCAGCCGCCAGAGCAATCAGGCACGCAAAGAGGACTCGCACCCTCCCTCCAAGCTTATTGTTTGGGCCGGCCAGTTTAGCTTCGGGATTTGCAATTTGCAACGAAAATAACGAGATACGCGGAACACTTCGCGCGACCTCGTGAATCGCAGCCGCGCCCTAGGCTTCAAGCGGCCGCATGTTCGGCTTCTTCCTGCTGCTGCAGCGCCCACATCTGGGCGTAGGCGCCGTCGCGTGCCAGAAGCTCTCTGTGCGTTCCGCGTTCGACGATACGTCCTTGATCCAGCACGAGAATCTGGTCGGCATCCATCACGGTGGAGAGGCGGTGAGCGATCACTAGCGTGGTGCGCCCACGCGCGATGCGGTCCAGCTCCGCCTGGATGCCTTTCTCGGTTTCCGAATCGAGGGCGGACGTGGCCTCGTCGAAGATGAGGATGCTCGGGTTCTTGAGGATCGCGCGGGCGATCGCGACGCGCTGCTTCTCGCCCCCCGAGAGCTTCAGCCCGCGCTCACCCACCCGCGTCTCGTACCGGTCCGGCAGGCTTTCGATGAATTCGTGGATGTGCGCCGCCTTCGCGGCCTCGACGACCTCTTCGAGCGTGGCCTCCGGCCTGCCGTAGTGGATGTTGTAGAGGATCGTATCGTTGAAGAGCACCGTGTCCTGCGGGACGATGCCGATGGCGGCGCGCAGCGACGACTGGATCACGCCGCGAATATCGGCACCGTTGATAACGATGCGGCCCGCGTTCGCGTCGTAGAAGCGGAACAAGAGACGCGCAAGGGTGGATTTTCCGGAGCCGCTGTGTCCCACCACCGCGACCTTGCTCCCGGCCGGGATCTCGAAGGACACATCGAACAGGATCTGGCGCCGCGGCTCGTAGCTGAAATCGACGCGCTCGAAACGCACCGTGGCACCGCTCTTCCCGAGAGGCAGCGGCGCCGCGTCGGGCCGGTCCTGTATCTCACGGTCCTGGGTGAGCAGGCGGAACATGCGATCCATGTCGATGAGCGCCTGCTTGATCTCGCGGTAGACCATGCCGAGGAAATTGAGCGGAATATAGAGCTGGATCAAGAGACCGTTGACGAGCACGAGATCGCCCAGCGTCAGGGTATTCGCCACCACGCCCCGAGCGGCGAGCACCATCAGCAGCGTCACCGCGACGGCGATGATGCAGCTCTGTCCTATGTTGAGGAGCCCGAGCGAGGCTTCGTTCTTCACCGCGGCCGACTCGTACTTCTGCAGGTTCTCGTCGTAGCGGCGCGCCTCGTACTCCTCGTTGTTGAAATACTTCACCGTCTCGTAGTTGAGCAGACTGTCGATCGCGCGCGTATTGGCCTTCGAGTCGAGCTCGTTGGCGCGGCGGCGGATGTCCATGCGCCACTCGGTGACCGAAACGGTGAAAGCGAGGTAGACGACCACCGCAGTGAAGGTGACCGCCGCGAAGCGCCAGTCGAACTTGGCGAGGAGAATCGCCGCCACCAGGCTGAACTCCAGCACCACGGGGATGATCGAGAACAGCATGTAGCTCAGCAGCGTCGAGATGCCGCGGGAGCCGCGCTCGATGTCGCGCGACACGCCCCCGGTCTGGCGCTCGAGGTGAAAGCGCAGCGACAGGCTGTGCATGTGGCGGAAAACGGTGAGCGCGACGCGCCGGATGGCGCGCTGCGCCACTCGCACGAACACGATGTCGCGCAGCTCCGCGAACAGCGTCGTCGAGAATCTCAGGATCCCGTATGCGGCGAGAAGCGCCAGCGGCACGACCAGCGCCGCCGTGCGGGGGTCGAGGGAATCGACCACCTCCTTGAGGACCAGCGGCACGCCGACATTGGCGAGCTTGGCGCCGACCAGGAACGCGAGCGCGATCACCACCCGCGTCCGGAATTCCCAGAGATAGGGAACCAGCATGCCGACCGCGCGCCATTCGCTGTGCTGCTTCGGCGTGTCGGTCTGTCCCGGCGCAGCGGGCAGGGCGAAGCTGCGGTGATCGTGGGCCATGGGTCGATGTTACATGGGGGCGGAAGGGGCCGGGGCAAGGTCGGCGTCTTCCGCCCCGCCTTCAGACGGAGGGGGTATCATCCGATATTGCTCTGACGCCCAGTAAATTCCGGAGGGCCCATGAATTCCCTCGCCATTCTCGCGGCCGTGCTCGTTGCCTGCTGCGTCGTCGTGACCGTCGCACCCTTGCGCCGTCTTTTCGTCTCGCGCCTTCTCCTTCGCTGGTACCGCGGGCAGCTTCCGGCCATGTCCCAGACCGAGCGGGAAGCGATCGACGCGGGCACGGTGTGGTGGGACGGAGATCTGTTCTCGGGCCGCCCGGACTGGAACAAGCTGCTCGCCGTGCCGCGACCCAGGCTCACCGCCGAGGAACAGTCCTTCCTCGACAACGAAACCGAGCAGTTGTGCGCCATGGTGAGCGACTGGGAGACCACCCAGATCTATCAGGATCTGCCGCCGCAGGCCTGGCAGTTCATCAAGGACAAGGGCTTTCTCGGGATGATCATCCCGAAGCGCTATGGCGGCAAGGAATTTTCCGCGACCATGCATTCCCAGGTGATCCAGAAGCTCGCCTCGCGCTGCGGCGTGGCGGCGGTGCACGTGATGGTGCCCAATTCGCTGGGACCGGCCGAGTTGCTCCTCCACTACGGCACCGAGGAGCAGAAGAACCATTATCTCCCGCGGCTCGCGAAAGGCCTCGAAATTCCCTGCTTCGGGCTGACCAATCCTCACGCCGGCTCCGACGCCGCGGCGATTCCCGACTTCGGCGTGGTCTGCAAAGGCAGTTGGGAAGGCAAAGAGATCCTCGGCATGCGCGTCACCTGGGAGAAGCGCTACATCACGCTCGGGCCGATTTCGACCCTGCTCGGCCTCGCGATCCGCCTGCGCGACCCGGATCACCTGCTGGGCGCTCAGTTTGGTGGGAGAGACGACGTCGGCATCACCTGCGTGCTCGTGCCGAGCCACACGCCCGGGGTCAACATCGGCCGCCGCCACAATCCCCTGAACGCCGTGTTCCAGAACGGCCCGAACTGGGGCAAGGAAGTGTTCATGCCCCTCGACTGGATCATCGGCGGGTCGAAAATGGCCGGCCAGGGCTGGCGCATGCTGATGGAGTGCCTCGCCGCGGGCCGCTCGATCTCGCTGCCCTCTTCGAGCACCGGCTACACCAAGCTCGCCGTGCGCGCGACCGGCGCGTATGCGCGCGTACGCAGCCAGTTCAAGACGGCGATAGGCAAGTTCGAGGGCATCGAGGAGCCGCTTGCCCGCATCGGCGCGAACCTCTACACCATGGACGCGGCGCGCGCGATGACCGCCGGAGCCGTCGACCTCGGCGAGAAGCCCTCGGTCATCTCCGCGATCGTCAAGTATCACCTCACCGAGCGCGGCCGCGCCGTGATCAACGACGCGATGGACATTCTCGGCGGCAAGGGCATCTGCCTCGGGCCGAACAACTTCATGGGGCGCTCCTACCAGCAGCTTCCGATCGCGATCACGGTCGAAGGCGCCAACATCCTCACGCGCAACCTGATCGTGTTCGGGCAGGGCGCGATCCGCTGCCACCCCTACGTGCTGAAGGAGATGCACGCCGCGCGCGACGGCGACCTGGCGGCGTTCGACCGCGCGCTGTTCGGGCACGTGCGCCACGTCATCGCGAACAAGCTGCGCGCCTTCTTCATGGCGCTCACCGGATCGCGCTTCGCCGCGGTTCCGTCCGGCGCCGCGCCGCAGCTCCGCCGCTACTATCGGCATCTCACCAGGATGTCGTCGGCGCTCGCCTACGCGGCGGACGTCTCGATGCTCGCGCTCGGCGGGTCGCTCAAGCGCCGCGAGCGGATCTCCGCCCGCCTGGGCGACGTTCTCTCGATGCTCTATCTTGCCTCGGCGACGCTGAAGCGCTTCGAGGACGAGGGCCGGCAGGAGGCCGATCTTCCGCTGGTGCACTGGTCGCTTCAGGACGCGCTCGCCCGCGCGGCCGAGGCCCTGCACGGGGTCGTGGCGAACTACCCGTCCGGCTGGATCGGAGCGTTCCTGCGCACGGTGATCTTCCCGCTCGGCCGGCACTTCGCGCCGCCGCAGGACCGGCTCGGGCACGAGGTCGCGCGCCTGCTGATCGCGCCGTCGGCCGTGCGCGAGCGGCTGTGCGCGGGCATGTACCTGAACAGGGCGGAGAGCGATCCGCTGGGTTGCCTGGAGGCGGCGCTGGAGGCGGCGATCAAAGCCGAGGCGGTCGAGGCCAAGATCCGCACCGCGCAGAAATCCGGCACGATCAGCGGGACCGGAGCCGAGGAGCTTGCGCAGGCGGCGTTCGCCGCGAAAGTGATCAGCGGCGAGGACGTGTCGCTGCTCAAACGCGCCGCGCAGCTGCGCGACGAGGTCATCCGCGTGGACCACTTCCCGCAGGACCTCGGACGCGCCGAAGCGGGGCGGCCGGCGCAGCCGCAGCGCGCCGCCGCCTGAAACCGGGGACAGACCCCTGTTTTTCTCTGATGCGCTGACCGTACGTAGTCAAAAATAGGGGTCTGTCCCCGGTTTAGTCTGCGATGTCAAATGCCATCTACATCATCGACGGGACGCGCACGCCGTTCCTGAAGTCGCGCAACCGGCCGGGCCCTTTCTCGGCGAGCGATCTCGCGACCGCGGCCGGAAAGTCGCTGCTGATCCGGCAGGCGTTCTCCTCGGATGAGCTCGACGAGGTGATCCTCGGCTGCGCCGCGCCCTCGGTGAACGAGGTCAACATCGGGCGCGTCGCCGCACTGCGCATGGGCTGCGGACAGAAAGTCCCCGGCTGGACGGTGATGCGCAACTGCGCCTCGGGCATGCAGGCGCTCGATTCGGCGATCGCCAACATGCTCTCGGGCCGCTCGAACCTGGTGCTCGCGGGCGGGGTCGACGCCCTGTCGCGCGTTCCGCTGCTCTATTCGGACGTGATGGTGGTGTGGTTCTCCAACTTCATGGCGGCGAAGAGCCCCTTGCAAAAGGCCGCCATGTTCCTGAAGCTGAAACCGACGCAGCTGCTCGCGCCCGTCATCGGCCTGATGAAGGGACTGACCGATCCTTACGTGGGACTGCTCATGGGGCAGACCGCCGAGAACCTCGCCCACCGCTTCGGCATCGGCCGCAGGCAGATGGACGAGTTCGCCGCGCGCAGCCACGCGCGCGTCATCCGCGCCCAGAAAGCTGGAGTCTTCAACGACGCCCACGACGGCATGTCCTCCGAGGTCTCGCCGATCTACGACGACCGCGGCGAGCTGTCCAGGGACGACGACGGCGTGCGCGAGGACTCGACCGTCGAGAACCTCGCCAAGCTCAGGCCCTTCTTCGACCGCAAGTACGGCAACGTCACCGCCGGGAATTCGTCGCAGATCACCGACGGCGCGGCGTGGCTGGTGCTCGCCACCAATGAAGCGGTGAAGCGCCACGACCTGAAGCCGCTCGGGCGCATCGTCGATTCGCAATGGGCCGGCCTCGATCCGGCGCAGATGGGTCTGGGGCCGGTGCACGCATCCACGCCGATCCTGAAGCGCCATGGCCTCAAGCTCGACGACCTCGATGCCTGGGAGATCAATGAGGCGTTCGCCGCGCAGGTGCTGGGCTGCCTCGCGGCGTGGAAGGAAGACAAGTATTGCCGCGAGGAGCTGGGGCTCGATCGCGCCCTAGGCGAGCTGGATCAGGAGAAGCTCAACATCGACGGCGGCGCGATCGCGCTCGGCCACCCGGTGGGCGCCTCGGGCGCGCGCATCGTGCTGCATCTGCTTCACGCTCTCCGGCGCGCAAAGACAGGC
>Ga0335084_10008264_pt1 | contig 10361 bp, 11 predicted proteins | sample Lox_Sample_44_FD_206721 | JGI IMG/M metagenome (GOLD analysis project Ga0335084, IMG submission 206721) | Soil microbial communities from Loxahatchee National Wildlife Refuge, Florida, United States - Lox_Sample_4.4 | ecosystem: Environmental > Terrestrial > Soil > Wetlands | place: USA... | reverse complement strand
TAGCCCACGTGGCCGATCTCGTCGGCCAGGATCTCGTCGTACAGCAGGCGGATGCGCGCCGCCACGGCGGGCTCGTCGGCGAACAGGGCGACGCCGCGATTGCGGAGCGCGCGGAAGACGACGCAGCCGACCATCTCTGCCATGGCCGTCAGCGGAAGCTGCTGCGCCTCGGGCAGGGCGAGCAGGAGCCGGACGAAGCCCCGCACGACGAGCGCCGGCGGCTTCGGCGTGACCGCGACCCCGAACATCGCCACGACGTCGGCGAGGATGCGCGTGTGGTACACCTCCTGGAGCGCGATGTGGAGGCGCACCGGATCGCTCGTGTCGAGCTTCCCGTAGAGCTCGCCGAGGCCCACGCCGAAGCGCTCGGCCTGGTTCGCCTTCGCGGTGGCGAGGAGCCACAGCATGCGATCGTCGAGCCCCGGTTCGGGACGGCGGCGCGCGAGGTTCCGCGCGAAGACGCCGGCGTCGATCGGACGTGACGACCGCACGGGCTCGCGCTCCAGGCGCTCGAAGAGCGCCTCGCGACGCGAGAGCGTATGGCGGGCGAAGTTCGCCGCGCCGTCGCGCTCGCAGAGGAACCCGAGGTAGCCCTGCTCGGCGGCGGTCACGACGCGCTCCGCACGTCGGCGACGACGAGGATCACGAGGGCGAGCGCGAGCGCCCCGAAGACGAGGGCGCCGGCCCCCAGCCCCGCACATCCCGCCGGAACGATGACGCTTGGAATCCCGCTCCCGATGATCGTGCCGACCATGGCTGGTCCTCCCTTCACGTCGCACGATACGGATCGGCGCGGACCAGCCACAATCCGCCGGCGGGATCATTTCGCGGCGTCCGGAGCGCCCGGTACGCGCGGGTGGTGCGCCTGGTACGAACGTACTATTGGAGGGCGGCGCGGCGGCGGGGATATTGCTCGGAAGGAGCGCGGCGTGCCGCAGGAGCCCGTAAAGCTGATCCTGGTCGACGATCACCCCGTGTTTCGGGACGGGCTCCGGCAGTGCCTCGAAGCGCGCAAGACGGTGCGCGTGACGGCGGCGGTCGGCAGCGGCGAGGAGCTCTGGAAGGCGATCCGCACCCACGGTCGCCCGCACGCGATCCTGATGGACGTCGAGATGCCGGGCGAGGGCGGCATCGAGCTCACGAAGGCGCTGCACGAGAAGCACCCCGAGGTGCGCGTCGTCATGCTGACGGCGTTCTCGGATTCCGAGCGCGTGTTTGCGGCGCTCAAGGCCGGCGCCGTGGGCTACCTCTTGAAGAACGCGTCGCCCGACGAGATCCGCGACGCGGCGCTGCGCGCCGCGGCCGGCGAGCCGATGCTGTCGGGCGAGATCGCCGGGCGCGTGCTGCGCGAGTTCGAGCGCGAGCGCAAGGAGGAGCACCTGCGCGAGCAGCTCGCAGCGCTCACGACACGCGAGGAGGAGATCCTGAAGCTCCTCGCCACGGGCGAGTCGAACCGCGAGATCGGCCGGCGTCTGTTCATCAGCGAGCAGACGGTGAAGAACCACGTGGCGAGCATCTTCCGGAAGCTGCAGGTGAACGACCGCACGAAGGCCGCGCTCCTCGCCGTGAAGCTCGGGCTCGGCGCCCCGCGACCGGTGTGAGCCCGCGGCTGCGAACGGCGCTCCGCGCGATCGTGATCGCCGCCGGCGCGGCGGTGACGCTCCTCGCCGCGAGCGAGGTGCGCGCCGCCGACTGGCCCATCTATGCGACGTACGTCGCGGTCGCGACCGTGCTGTACCTCTTCTACGTCGAGGTGCTGCCGAACATGCCGCTGCCGATCCCGGGCCTCGCGGCGACCATCGGCTTTCTCTACGTCGGCGGGCTTCCGATCGTGCTGTTCCAGATCGTGGCGTCGGTGCTCTCGTACTTCCTCTATCAGGCGCTTCCGGAGCGCTGGCAGCGATGGGCCCACCCGGGCGTCACGACGGCGCAGCCCGTGGCGCGGCGCGGGACGGGCGAGTTCGTGTTCGGACCCGACTGGGGCGCGTTCCTGATCGGGCTCGCCGCGCGCGCGTGGATCGCGGGCGCGATCGCGCCCGGCGAGCGCCCGACGGCGCACCCCGGCGTGATGGCGATCGCGGAGCTCGGCAGCTACGTCGTCTGGGCGTCGGTATCCGCGCTACCGATCTACGCCTTCCGCTCGCCCATCTGGGCGATGGCGGAGCGCGGCTTCCAGCCGCTCCTGCAGGACATGTTCGTGATCTTCGTGCTGGGGCTCACGCCCTTCGTGTTCATGATCGCGTACGGCTACCAGGCGCACGGCCTGCCGGGCGCGGCCCTGTGGGCGCTCTCGACGATCGGGCTCCACGCGCTGCTGAAGAGCCTCCACGAGCGTCGCGTCGGGATGGAGGCGCTCAACCGCGAGCTCGAGCACCGCGAGCGCCTCTCGGCCATCGGCAGGATGTCGTCGGTCGTCTCGCACCAGATCCTGCAGCAGCTGGGGATCATCCGTCTCTACACCGACCTCATCCGCAATGGCGACGCGACGGGCGATCCCGCGGCGGCCGTCGGTCGGGCGAAGGCGAACGCCGGCCGCGTCGAGGACGCGCTCGACGGCGTCAACCGCGTGATGACGGACCTGCTCGTCTTCAGCCGCGACCTGCGGCTCAACCTCTACGAGCACGCGCTGGGCGATCTGCTCGCCGAGTGCGTGGCCGAGTGCGAGCCGCAGGCGGCGGAGCGCGGCGTCGCGCTGCGGCTCGAGTGCGAGCCCGACCTGCGCGTCACGATCGACAAGCTGAAGGTGAAGCAGGCGGTCGCGAACGTGATCCGCAACGCGGTCGAGGTCTCGCCGGCGGGCACGGCGGTGCTCGTCCAGGGCGCTCGGCGGGACGAGGCGATCGAGGTGACCGTCATCGATCGCGGCCCCGGCATCCCCGAGCCAGAGCGCGCCGCCATCTTCATGCCGTTCTTCACCACCAAGGAGACCGGGACCGGGCTCGGGCTCGCCATCGCGCGCGAGTTCGTGGTCGCGCACGGTGGCGAGATCCGAGTCGACGGTCGGGCGGGGGACGGGGCGTGCTTTGTCGTGCGACTGCCGCTACGTCCGGGGGCCTGAGCTACGCGGCGACGGTGCGGGCCGTCATGCGCGCGTCCGCTTCGACACGACGCGGGCCCAGGACGAGGTAGGAGAGGGGACCGACGCTCCCGAAGGCGAGCGTCAGGAGCGCGTAGGGAAGCCACGCGCGCCCGTGGGCGCGCGCGTCCTCCCACATCCAGGCGGCGACGAGGCCGAGCGCGATGCACGCATCGGCGAACAGGGTCGTCGTCGCCAGGTTCGCGAAGCAGAGCGCCAGGCTCCCCTCGAACCCGTGGGTGTAGATCGTGTAGGCCGTGAGCGCCGCGAAGTCGGCGAGCACGATCCCGAGAGCGATCCGTCGTCCGTTGGTCATGTGAACCTCCTTGGCAGGATGGCAGTCCAATTCCCGTGCCGCCGCGCCGGCCCCACGCCGCGTGCGGCTGGTCCCGGCGCGTGTGGCGGCGGCGCCACGGCCCGTAGCGGCGGCGCCGCGGGCCGCCGTTGCAGGCCGGAGAAGGACTGGGGGAGAATCCCTCGCCGTGGGCGGCCCGCAGGTTGCAGACGCTCGGAGCATGCTCGCACGACTCCTCGTCCCCGGTAGCCTTCGCTGGTGGGGAACGGCCCTCGGCGTCGTCATCAGCGTCGGCGATGCGGCGATGCTCTCGTTCTTCGGGACGAGCTTCACCCTGGGCGGCCGCGACGTCTTCTGGCTCGTCTCGGCCTGGTTCGGGGGCACGGGCGGGCTCCTCGGCTTCCTGCTCGGCGACGCGATCGAGCTGCGACGTCGCGAGCGCGCGGCCGCCGAGGCGCTCGCCGGCGCACGCACCCGGCTCGCGCAGAGCGAGAAACTGGCGGCGCTGGGCCAGCTCGCCGCCGCGATCGCACACGAGGTGCGGAACCCCCTCGCCGTCGTGCGCTCGGCCGCGCAAGGGATCACCGAGACGCTGCCCGCCGACGACGTGAACGGGCGGCGATCGGCGTCGTTCATCATCGCGGAGGTCGACCGCCTGGCGAGCGTCGTGAGCTCGCTGCTCGCGTTCGCGCGTCCGCTCCAGATCCAGCTCCGTCCCGTGCCGCTCGACGACGTGGTCGCGCGTGCGGCGGATCTCGCCCAGGGCGAGCTGGCGGCGAAGGGGGTCGGCCTCCAGCGCGACGAGCCGTCGGTGCTTCCCGTCATCACGGCCGACGGCGATCTCGTCTGCCAGGTGCTGCTGGGTCTCCTTTCGAACGCCGCCGAGGCCGCCCCCGCCGGTGGCGAGGTCACGCTGAGCGCGCGTGCCGAGAACGGCGCCGTCCGCATCGCCGTTGCCGACAACGGCCCCGGCGTGAAGGAGGAGATCCGCGGGCGCATCTTCGAGCCCTTCTTCACGACCCGCTCGCGCGGCACCGGCCTCGGCCTCGCCGTCGCGCGCCACATCGTCGAAGCCCACGGCGGCCGCATCGAAGTGGGCGACCGCCCCGGCGGCGGCGCCTGCTTCACGGTGCTGCTGCCCCTGGAGGCCGCGTGAAACGCGGCCGACGCCCACCGGAGCGCCGCGCCACGGGCGCGGCGCGCACGCCATGAGCACCCGCGTCCTCGTCGTCGACGACGAGCCTCGCATGGCCGAGGTGATGGCGGCGGCGCTCGCGCGCGCGGGACACGAGTGCACGGTCTGCACCTCCGGCGCGCAGGCGCTCGGGACGCTCGAGGAGCGCGGTGCCGACGTGGTCGTGACCGACTGGAAGATGCCCGACATGGACGGCCTCGCGCTGCTGCGCGCCGTGCACGCGAAGCGGCCCGGGTTGCCCGTGATCCTCGTCACGGCGCACGGCACGGTGCCCGCGGCGGTGGCGGCGATGCGCGAGGGCGCCTTCGACTACGTGACCAAGCCCTTCGACAACGACGAGCTGCGCGCGCTGGTCGCGCGTGCGCTCGATCTCGTGCGCCTCGAGCGCGAGAACCAGTACCTGCGCCAGGAGGTGGGCTCACGCTACGGGCCCGACGCCATCGTGGCCGAGAGCCCGCAGGGCCGCGCCATGCTCGAGCTCGTGAAGCGCGTCGCGCCGAGCCGCGCGGCCGTGCTCATCCAGGGCGAGAGCGGAACGGGGAAGGAGCTGGTGGCGCGCCTGCTGCACTTCTGGAGCGATCGCGTCGGACGGCCGTTCGTCGCGGTCAACATGAAGGCGTTCGCCGAGAGCGTCATCGAGAGCGAGCTCTTCGGACACGAGCGCGGCGCGTTCACCGGCGCCGTCGCCGCGCGCGCGGGCTGCTTCGAGCGCGCGCACGGCGGCACGCTCTTCCTGGACGAGATCGGCGAGATCGGCGCCGACGTGCAGGCGAAGCTCCTGCGCGTCGTGCAGGACGGCGAGGTGCTGCCGGTCGGCGGCACCAGATCGCGCCGGGCGGACGTGCGGCTCGTGACCGCCACCAATCGCGTCCTGCGCGACGAGGTGACGGCCGGCCGGTTCCGCGAGGATCTGTACTTCCGCCTGAACGTGATCCCGATCCAGCTCGTCCCGCTCCGCGAGCGGCCGGGCGACGTCCTCCCGCTCGCGCGCCACTTCCTCGCCCGCCACGCCAGCGAGGCCGGGCGGCGTCTCGAGTTCTCGGCCGAGGCGGAGGACGTCCTGCGGGCACACCCCTGGCCCGGCAACGTCCGGGAGCTCGAGAACGCCATCGAGCGCGCGGTCGTGCTGGCCCGAGACGCCATGGTCACGCCCGAGGACCTCCTACTGGAGCAGGGGACGCGGGGGGCGGGGGCCGTCCCCGCCGAAGGCACCCTCCAGGAATGCCTCGACGGCGCCTCGGCGGCCCGCATCCGGGCGGCCCTGTCGGCGGCCGGGGGCGAGCGCACGGCCGCGGCAAAGGCGCTGGGGGTCGATCGGACCACGCTATATCGCCTGATGCGGCGTCTGGGGCTCTGACCCCCAGGGCTCCGAAGCGTTGTCAGGAGCTGCGTGACCGGCATATCATGCCAGCATGCAGACCCTGAAGGCGCGGGTGCGCGCTGGCCGCCTGGTACTGGACGAGCCCACCCGGCTTCCCGAGGGTACCGAGATCGAGCTCACTACGACCGAGCGCGGCGACGACCTCGATGCGCAGGAACGGGCCGCGCTGCACACGGCGCTGGCCGACGCGTGGCAGAGCGCCACGCGGGGCGAAACCAAGCCGGCCAAGCAGCTGGCGACGAAGCTTCGCAAGCGCGCGTGAAAGTCAGGGTCCGAACGACCCGCCAGGCGGACGAGCAGGCCCTCCGCGTCGCCGATTGGTGGCGCGAGCATCGTACCGCCGCCCCCACCGTGTTCGTCGACGAGCTGGTCGGGGCGATCGCCCTCCTGGAGGACGCGCCCGACATCGGCCGCCGCTATCGCCGCGCCAAGGTGCCCGGCCTGCGCCGCCTCTTGCTCCCGCGCTCGGCCCACCACGTCTACTACGTGCACGACGCGACCGCGGGCGAGGTGGTCCTCCTCGCCATGTGGGCGGCGGTCCGACGAGCCGGCGTACCCCTGCACTGAGGAGCGCCCGGGACGGTGCCGCTCGACCAGTACCGTCGCAAGCGGGACTTCCGTCGTACGCCCGAGCCGCAGGGCGGTCACGCGCGCGGCCCGGGGCTGGCATACGTGATCCAGAAGCACGCCGCCCGCCGGCTCCACTACGACTTCCGCCTCGAGCTGGACGGAACGCTGAAGAGCTGGGCCGTCCCGAAGGGCCCGAGCCTCGATCCATCGGAGAAGCGTCTCGCCGTGCACGTGGAGGATCACCCGCTCGACTACGGCAGCTTCGAGGGGGTGATCCCGCCGGGACAGTACGGGGCGGGCAGCGTCGTGCTGTGGGATCGCGGGCGCTGGGTGCCGCGCGAAGACCCTCACGAGGGCTACGCCAAGGGGAAGCTCAAGTTCGAGCTGATCGGTGAGAAGCTTCGCGGCGGGTGGACGCTCGCGCGCATGGGCGGTCGCGCGGGCGAAGGCGGCAAGAACTGGCTCCTTCTGAAGGAGCGCGACGGCGCCGCGCGGCCGCTTTCCGAGGGCGACGTCCTGGAGGAGCGGCCGGAGAGCGTCGCCGGCGATCCGCCGGCCGCCGACGCGCCCCACGCGAAGCTGCCCGCCAAGCTCTCGCCCCAGCTCGCGACCCTCGCCTCGGAGCCACCCGCGGGCGACGAGTGGATCCACGAGCTCAAGTACGACGGCTATCGCGCCCTCTGCCGGATAGAGCACGGCCGCGCGCGCCTCTTCTCGCGCAGCGGCAAGGAGTGGACGAAGGAGATGGCGCCGATCGCCGCCGCCGCGGCGACGTTGCCGGCGGAGAGCGCCTGGCTCGACGGCGAGGTCGTGGTGCTGCAGCCCGACGGTCGCACGAGCTTCCAGGCGCTGCAGAACGCGCTCTCGACCGGTCGCGCCGACGCGCTCGCCTACTACGTCTTCGACCTGCCGTACGCCGACGGCCGCGATCTCCGCAAGGTGCCGCTCCACGCGCGCAAGCAGGAGCTGGCGGCGCTCCTCGCACAGGCGGGCGCGGCTCGCAGCCTCCTGCGCTACTCCGATCACGTCGACGGCAACGGCGCCGCGTTCCTGCGCCACGCGACGAAGCTCGGCGTCGAGGGCATCGTGTCGAAGCGGCGCGACGCCGCGTACGAGAGCCGCCGCACGACGACGTGGCTGAAGGTGCGGCTCTTGAAGCGCCAGGAGTTCGTGATCGGCGGCTTCACCGATCCCGCCGGCAGCCGGACGGGGCTCGGGGCGCTGCTCCTCGGCGTGTACGACGGCAGGAAGCTCGTCTACGTCGGGCGCGTCGGCACGGGCTTCGACGACCGCACGCTGCGCGCCCTGCGCGCGCGCCTGGAGAAGCTGGAGATCGCGGAGTCGCCGTTCGAGTCGAGCGAGGTGGCGCCGCCCAAGGGCAGCCACTTCACGCGTCCCGAGCTGGTCGGCGAGGTCGCGTTCACCGAGTGGACGGGCGACGGCCAGCTCCGCCATCCGACCTTCCAGGGGCTGCGCGAGGACAAGCGAGCCCACGACGTGGTACGCGAGCGAGCAGCCGTGCTACCGCCTCGCAACCAGGCGACGCAGGTCGCGGGCGTGCGCCTCACACACCCCGAGCGGGTCCTCTACCCCGAGGTCGGGGTGACGAAGCTCGAGCTGGCGCAGTTCTACGAGTCGATCGCGCGCTGGATCCTGCCGCACCTGGCCGGCCGTCCGCTCTCGCTCCTGCGCGCGCCGGACGGTCTTGCCGGCGAGCAGTTCTTTCACAAGCACATCGGCAAGGGCTGGCCCGACGCGCTCCGGCGCGTGAAGGTGCGCGAGGGCGGTCGCGAGGTGACGTACGCGGCCGTCGACGACGCGGCGGGCCTGGTCGCGCTCGCGCAGATGGACGTGCTCGAGATCCATCCGTGGGGATCGCGGCACGACCAGATCGAGCATCCCGACCGCATGATCCTGGACCTCGACCCCGATCCCGATCTGCCGTGGCGTCGCATCGTCGAGGCCGCGGCCCACGTGCGCGTCTTCCTGCACGACATGGGACTCACGAGCTTCGTCAAGACGACGGGCGGGAAGGGGCTGCACGTGGTGGTGCCGATCGCGCGGCGGCTCGAGTGGGACGAGGTGAAGGACTTCGCCGGCGGCGTGGCGCGCGTCCTCGCGCGGCGCGACCGGGATCTCTTCACGGCGTCCATGTCGAAGTCGGCGCGGACGGGCAAGGTGTTCGTCGACTACGTGCGCAACGCGCGCGGCCAGACCGCCGTGGCGGCGTACTCGACGCGCGCACGGCCGACCGCGCCGGTGTCGACGCCGCTGCGCTGGGACGAGCTGCTCGCCGAGACGTCGGCCGACCGGTGGACGGTGCGGAACCTCGGGCGCCGGCTCGCGGCGGCCAAGCGCGACCCGTGGGCGGGCTTTGCGACGCTGCGGCAGGGGATCACGGCGGAGATGCGGAGCGAGCTCGGCGGCTCCGAGTGAAGGGGGTCGCTGGCGCGCAATGTGCTGTCAACCCGGAAAACCGGGAATTCCGAAGGCGATCCGCGCCACAATGCCCGAGCATTTCCAGGACACCGCACCACTTCCACCCAACTGACGACAGAACGGGAGGGGCGTTCCATGGGCTCACGTGCGCTCATCTGGTCGGCATTGGCCGCCTTCGTGATCTACCTGGGCGGCGTGATCGTGCTGGGCGAGCCACCCGGTGCGGGCGCCACCGGCGCGGAGGTGGTGTCCTGGTTTCGCGAGCATCGCGACGCCGCGCGCTGGTTCGTGTGGGCGGGTCCCGTGAGCGCGCCGTTCGTCGCGGTGATGTTCGCGCTCCAGCGCCGCCTGATCCCGGCGCCGCATCGCGACGTGTTCCTTCTGGGCGCGGTCGGCATCGTCGCCACCATTCCCGTGCAGTCGTGGACATGGGGCGGCCTCGCGCTGCACGCCGACCGCCTCGAGCCTGCGACGGCGCGCGCGCTGCTCGACGTCGCCATGTTCTGGGGACCCGTTCTCACGGGATCGACGCTGACGCTGATGGCGCCGGTGACGCTCCTCGCCCTGCGCGGCGAGGCCGGGCTGCCGAGATGGCTCGGCGTCCTGGGTGCGATCGCCATCGTCGAGCAGCTCGTCGAGACGATCACGATCTTCGGCGAGACCGGCTTCACCGAGCCGGGCGGTGCGATGAACCTACAGCTCGGCGCAGGGCTCGTGTGGGCGTGGATCCTGGCGTTCGCGATCTGGGGAGGAGTGCGAGGGAGGGCGGCGGCGACCGTTCGAGCCTAGGATCGCCAGCCGCACACTCCCCGGCGACGACCGCTACTTCTTGATCTTCAGGTCGACGCCGGCACCGCCGAGCGTCACCTTCACGCCCTGGGTCGTGGACACCAGATCCACCTCGACCCCGTTCTGGTTTCGCATGGCGGCCACGCTGCCGCCGCCGCCGATGGCCGCGCCGGCGGCCACCGCGGTGTAGTTGCCGTCGAAGTCGGACAGCTTCTTCAGGTTGTACACCTTGCCGGTCGCCTCGATCTTGGTGACCCCGACGTCCCCGACCGAGAGACCGGAGACCGAGATCGGGTAGTGTTTTCCTTTGTAGGTGAGGGTACCGCTGCCCCAGCTGAATCCGATGCCCGCGGCAACCGAACCTTCGCTCAGCCGGAGGGTCGCATCCGGCGCCTTGCTCTTCGCGTGGGCCAGACCGACCGCCAATCCCAGGGCCACGATCGTCATCAGCTTCGTCATCCGTCGCATTCAGGCTTCTCCTTCTGGTTGGGGGGGGGACGTTCGTCCTCCCCTTCCGTCATCGGCGCTCCTGCGTCAATGGTCTGCGGCACATGGCCGAGCGCACGACCGGGGCGGCCCGCTTCCCGCGGGAGCCGATCGACAGCCTGATCGAGCC
>Ga0335084_10008263_pt1 | contig 10362 bp, 10 predicted proteins | sample Lox_Sample_44_FD_206721 | JGI IMG/M metagenome (GOLD analysis project Ga0335084, IMG submission 206721) | Soil microbial communities from Loxahatchee National Wildlife Refuge, Florida, United States - Lox_Sample_4.4 | ecosystem: Environmental > Terrestrial > Soil > Wetlands | place: USA... | reverse complement strand
GTGCGCCTCGAGCGTCGCATCGATGGCGTTACGCACCAGGTTGAGCAGCACCTGCTGGATCTGCACCGGGTCGGCCGACACCGGCGGCACGGCGGGCGCCAGCTCGACCACGAGGCGCACGTCGTTGACCCGCACGTCGGGCTCGGCCAGCATGCGCAGGTCCTCGATCAGCCGATTGAGGTCGACGGTCTCGGTCCGCGTCGCGCGGTTCTTGACGAAGGCGCGCAGCCGGCGGATCACCTCGCCGGCGCGCAGTGCCTGGCTGGTGATCTGCACCAGCGGCTCGCGCAGCTCCGCCGGGTCCGCGCCGCCCGGCGCGTCGATCATCCGCACCGCCGCCTGGGCGTAGGTCGCGATCGCGGTCAGCGGCTGGTTGATCTCGTGCGCGAGCCCGGTTGCCATCTCGCCCATCGTCGACAGCCGGCCGACGTGGGTCAGGCGCTCCTGGCTCTGGCGCACCTCCTCCTCGGCGAGCTTGCGGTCGGTGACGTCGTGCAGCGTGCCGGTGATGACGATCGACTCGCCGTCGGCGCTCGGCTGAAACTGCGCCCGCGAGTGCACCTCGCGGCTGCTGCCGTCGGGACGCACGATGCGAAACTCGAGGTCGAAGCGGCCGGTCTCGCTGAAGGCGCGCTGCAGCTCACGCTGCAGGCGCTCGCGATCGTCCGGATGCACGATCTGCGAGGTGAAGGTGTCGATCGGGGCCGGGCCGTCGGCCGGGTCGAGGCCGAGGATCGCGTACACCTGCTCGGACCAGTAGGACGGACCGCTCGGCGTGTGCACCTCGTAGTTGCCGAGGTTGGCGATCGCCTGCGCCGAGCGCAGCAGCGACTCGCTGCGCTTGAGGGCCTGCTCGGCGTGCCGCCCCTCGGTCACGTCCTCACCGGAGCTCAGCACGCCGACCACGGCGCCGAGCTCGTCGCGCATCGGCGTCGCGCGCCACGCGATCAGCTTGCTCGCGCCGTCGCGCGTCAGCACCGCCGCCTCGGCGTAGCCGGGCTGCGGGCTCGTGCCGGCGAGGAAGGCCCGCAGCGCGGCGCGGGCCGTCTCGCGGCGGCTTTCCGGGACGCACTGGTCGAACCAGTCGCGGCCGATGAGCTCGGTCTCGGTGTAGCCGAGGATCTCGCAGCCCTTGCGGTTGATCATCGTGATGCGGCCGCTGTCGTCGATGGCGACCAGCATCACCTGCGCGAGGTCGAGGTAGCTCTGCGCGCGGTCGCGCTCGCGGCGCAGCGCGTCGACCGCGGCCTTGCGCGCGGTGATGTCGTGGATGAAGCCGATGAAGCGCGGCGGCGCCGAGCCCGGCACCTCGCCGACCGCGAGCGAGGCCGGGAATGCCGTGCCGTCGCGGCGCTGCGCCACCACCTCGCGGCCGATGCCGATGATGCGCGCCTGGCCGCTGCGCCGGTAGGCGTCGAGGTAGCCGTCGTGGGCCGAGCGGTACGGCTCGGGCATCAGCATGTTGATCTTGTGGCCGATCACCTCGGCGGCGCGGTAGCCGAACAGCCGTTCGGCGGCGCGGTTGAAGGTGAGGATGCGGCCGTCGGCCTCGATGACGATGACGCCGTCGACGGCCGCGTCGAGCAGCGCGCGCAGCTCGTTCTCGGGATGTCCTGCCGGCGCGGCGGGCAGGGCGGAGTCGGCGTTCGTGTCCACGGCGCGGAGTCGTTCCGATGCCAGGCGGGTGGGCCGGCGGCGGACGCGGCCCGCTCGCCGTGCGAGGTGCCTAGCGGGCGCGGTCAGTAATCGTCGCGGTCGCGGTAGTCGTCGTCCGCGTCGTCGTCGTCCTCGTCCCAGTCATCGTCCTCGTCCTCGTCCCAGTCCTCCTCGTCCTCGTCGAAGTCCTCGTCCTCGTCCTCGTCCTCGTCGCCCGATCCCGACCAGCCCTCCGGCTCCTCGGTTGGCTCGAGGTCCATTTCCGCCCAGGTGTCGAGATCGAGTTCCTCGATGTCGCCATCGAGGTGCTGGATCTCCACGAGCTCCTGGTCCTCGTCGACCGACAGCACCTGGAAGGATTCGTCCTCCTCGAGGTCCCGGTACCACTTACCCGCGACTGGCTCGTACTCTCTGCCCACGAAGCGACCCTCGACGAAACGGCTCTCACAACGGCCCATGGACGCGCCCGAGGCGCGCTGCGTCGCACGCGATTGCCGAGCGGCGAGGAGTTTAGGGGTTCGGATTCGCTGAGGCAATCAGGCCCGCGGCGGCGCCGGCGGCGCCCGCCGCGCGCGCGGCGTGCGCCGCGTGCGCCGCGTGCTCGTGCGCGGTGCCCGGCGGGTGCAGCAGCGCCGCGAGCAAGGTCCAGGCCGCCGCCAGCAGCACGAGGCCGCCGGCCGCTCGCCGCAGCGCCGGCCGGCGCAGGCGCTCGCCGAGCGCGGCGCCGCCGAGCGTGAGGCCGAGCAGGGCGGGCAGCGTCCCCGCGCCGAAGGCCAGCATGGTCGCCGCGCCGCTGCGCGCGCTGCCGCTCGCCGCGGCGACGAGCAGCACCGAGTAGACGAGGCCGCAGGGCATGAAGCCCCACAGCAGCCCGAGCGCCGCCGGCCGCAGCGTCGCCGGCAGCCGTGCCGCGCGGCCGAACGCCGGCCGCAGGCGGGTCCAGAACGCCTGGCCGAGGCGCTCGGCGCCGAGCAGGTCGCGGCCGGTGAGCAGCCGCAGCGCGAGCGCCGCGAGGACCAGCGCCGCGAGCACGCGCGCGCCCTGCGCGACGAGCGGCAGCGGCGCGGCCGGCGCGAGCCCGCCGAGCGCCGCGGCAAGCAGCGCACCGACGAGGCCGTAGCTGGCGAGGCGCGCGCCGTTGAATGCCAGCGCCGCGCCGAGCGCGCGACCCGGTCCGCGCGGGAAGGTCGCCCCGACCGCGGCCGCGATCCCGCCGCACATCGCGGCGCAGTGGGCGCTGCCGGCGAGGCCGGCGGCGAGCGCCGCCGCGATCGGCAGGGCGCCGCTCACCGCGGCCGCTCCTCGGGCGGCGGGTCGTCGGCCAGCACCGACCAGCCCGGCGACTCGAGGTCGTCGAACTGGCCGTCGCCCACCGCCCAGAAGAACGCCCAGAGCGCGAGGCCGACGAGCGCGAGCCCGAGCGGGATCAGCACGAAGATGATCGTCATGTGGCCGCCGCGGCGCGCGTCGCGAGGCGCCGGCCCGGGTCCGCCGGCCGCGCGCGCGGCCGGCGGGCGAGCCGCAGCGCATTCAGCACCACGAGCAGCGAGCTCGCCGACATGCCGACCGCGGCGAGCCACGGCGGCACCCAGCCGAGCGCCGCCGCCGGCAGTGCGAGCAGGTTGTAGCCCGCCGACCAGACCAGGTTCTGGCGGATGATCGCGGTCGTGCGGCGCGCGGTGCGCACCGCGAGCGGCAGCGTGCCGAGCGCGCCGCGCAGCGCCACGAGGTCCGCGCTCGCCTGGGCGAGCGCCGCGCCCGTGCCGAGCGCGAGCGAGACCGACGCGGCGCGCAGCGTCGGCGCGTCGTTGACGCCGTCGCCGACCGCGAGCACGCGCGCGCCGCCGGCGCGCAGCCGCTCAACGAGCGCGAGCTTGTCGGCCGGCTGCAGGCGCGCCTGCCAGCGGCCGATGCCGAGCGCCGTCGCCGCCGCGCCGACCGCCGCGGCGTGGTCGCCGCTCGCGATGCACGGCGCGAGGCCGAGCGCCTCGAGCTCGCGCACGACCTCGGCGGCGCCGGGTCGCAGCGCATCGCCGATCTCGAAGCGCGCCAGCCAGCGGCCGGCGCTGCCGAGGTGCACGCCGCTCTCGTCGAACCCGGCCGGGCGCGGGCCGGCGAGCGCGGCGACGAACGCGGCCGTCCCGATCCGGTAGCGCACGGCGCCGACCCGGCCCTCGATGCCCTCGCCCGGGTGCAGCGCGAGCTCCGCCGCCGGTGCGGCGGGGATCGCGTCGAAGGCCTGCGCGAGCGGGTGCGCCGAGCCGCGCTCGAGCGCCGCGGCGATCGCGAGCGCCGCGTCGCGGCCGAGCCCGTCGGCCGTCACGCGCTCGAGCCGCGGCCGGCCGAGGCTGAGCGTGCCGGTCTTGTCGAACAGCACCGTGTCGGCGCGGGCGAGCTCCTCGAGCGCATCGGGCCGCGTCACCAGCAGGCCGGCGCGCGCCAGCGTCGCGGTCGCGGCGGTGATCGCGGTGGGCGTGGCGAGCGACAGCGCGCACGGGCAGGTCACGACCAGCACCGCGAGCGTCGCCTCGAAGGCGCGCGCCGGATCGACGAGCAGCCACAGCGCCGCGACCAGCACGGCGCCGACCAGCACGCGGCTCACGAACCAGGCTGCGGCGCGATCGGCGAGCCGGGCGATCCGCGGGCGCTCGGTCTGCGCGCGCTCGAGCAGGCGCACGATGCCGGCGAGCACGGTCGACTGGCCGACGGCGGTGAGCGCGATCTCGACCGGCGCGGCGCAGTTGAGCGCGCCGGCGATCACCGCCGCGCCCGCGCCCTTGGCGACCGGCAGCGATTCGCCGGTCAGCAGCGCCTCGTCGGCCTCGGTCGCGCCGCTGACCACGACGCCGTCGGCCGGGAAGCACTCGCCGGCCGGCACCAGCACGCGCTCGCCGGCGCCGAGCGTCGCGACCGGCACGCGCTCGTGCCGGTCGCCGGCGAGCCGCAGCGCCGTCGCGGGCACGAGCCGCAGCAGCGCCTCGGCGGTCGAGCCGGCGCGGTGGCGCGCCAGCATCTCGACGTAGCGGCCGAGCAGCAGCAGGAAGATGAACATCACGACCGAGTCGAAGTAGACGTCGCCGGAGTGGCGCAGCGTGTTCCAGGCGCTGGCCGCGAACGCGAGCCCGATGCCGAGCGCGACCGGCACGTCCATGCCGACGTGGCGCGCCCGCAGCGCCGCGAGCGCGCCGGCGAAGAACGGCCGCCCCGCGTACACGAGCACCGGTGCCGTGACCAAGAGGCTCACGGCGCGCAGGTACTCGCGGATGACCGGGTCCATGCCGTCGACCGCGCCGATGTAGAGCGCCGCGGCGATCATCATCACCTGCATCATCCCGAAGCCGGCGACCGCGAGCCGCTTGAGCGCCGCGCGCCGCTCGCGGGTCGCGACCGCGAGCGTGTCGGTCGCGCCGAGCACGTGCGGCCGGTAGCCGAGCGCGGCGACCGCGCGCAGCAGTGCCGCGAGCCCGACGCGCGCGGGCTCGAAGACCACCTGCGCGCGAGCGGTCGCGGGGTTGACGCTCGCGCGCACGACGCCCGGCAGGCGACCGAGGCGCTCGCCGATCAGCCAGCCGCACGCGGCGCAGCGCAGACCCTCGATCAGCAGGTTGACGATCGCCGCGTCGCCGTCGCGGCCGAGCAGCGGGCCGTGCACCTCGGGCCGGTCGTAGGTCGCCCAGACGTCGTCGGCGCCGGCCGGCACCGGCCGCGGTGCCGCGGCGGTGCGAAAGCGGTAGTAATCGCCGAGCCCGGCCTCGCGGATCAGCTCGGTGGCGGCGCGGCAGCCGAGGCAGCAGACGCGCCGCGCGCGGCCGTCGACGAGGACCGTCAGCCGCTCCTGCGCCGGCAGCGGCTCGCCGCAGTGGAAGCAGCCGGCGTCCGCCGGCGCGTTCACGGGATCGTCCCCGGCCGGAGCGTCAGCGTGCCGGGGCTGTCGACGAACTCGCCGGTCAGCCGCCAGGCCCGGTCGGCGGGCGCGACCTCGAGGTACCAGTGGCCGGGCGCGAGCGGCGCGAGCGCTGCCGCGTAGTCGCCGTCCGCGCCCGCCGGCAGCGTCACGCGGCGGTCCTGCTCGGCGCGCGTCGCGTGCGACAGCAGCACCACGAGCTGCGGCGGCGCCTGCCCGGCGCCGGGATCGAGGCGCACGCGCAGCGTGCCGGCCTCGAGCGCGACGCGCGCGCTGATGCCGAGCCGGCGCGCGGCGCGGTCGCGGGTCGGGTCGAGGCTGATCGCGAGGCCCTCCTTGCGGTACTCGTCGGCGACGACGGCGTCGCTGCGCCGCTGGGCGATGATCACGGTGCCGAGCCCGCCGACCACCGTCAGCGCCGGGATCGTGATCACGAGCCAGACCATCGGCTCGCGATACCAGGGCCGCGGTCGCTCGCCGCCGCCGGCGGGTTGCTGCATGGCGATCCCCTCGGCGCTCACGGCGCGATGAAGCGGGCCTTCTCGACGACCCGCCGCGCGGGCCGGTCGGTGTCGGTCAGCACGAAGCGGATGTCGTGGCCGCCGTGCACGGCGGCGGCCGGGACCTCGACGCGCAGCGGCACCGAGAAGACCTCGCCGCCGTCGACGTGCCAGGTCACGCGCGGCGCCACGATGCGGGCGCCGTCGATGCCCTCGACCGCGAGCCGGTAGCTGTGCGCGGCGTGGTCCTTGTTCAGAATCTTGACGTTGTAGACGTTCGCGATCGCGCCCTCGCCCGCCTCCTGGTAGAGCGCGTTGCGATCGCGGATCACGTCGAGCGCGACGGTCCGGCGCGTCAGCAGCCCGGCCAGCCCGGCGACGAAGATGATCGCGAGCAGCGTCGCATAGACGAGCGTGCGCGGCCGCAGGACCCGCGACGGCCGGCCCTCGAGCGCGTTCTGGGTCGTGTAGCGGATCAGGCCGCGCGGGTAGCCGACCTTGTCCATGACGCCGTCGCAGGCGTCGATGCAGGCGGCGCAGGCGATGCACTCGTACTGCAGGCCCGCGCGGATGTCGATGCCGGTCGGACAGACCTGCACGCACAGCGTGCAGTCGATGCAGTCGCCGAGGCCGCGCGCGCGGTGGTCGGCGCTGCGCGCGCGCGCGCCGCGCGGCTCGCCGCGGGCGCCGTCGTAGGTGATGATCAGCGTGTCGCGGTCGAACATCGCGCTCTGGAAGCGCGCATACGGGCACATGTACTTGCAGACCTGCTCGCGCAGGTAGCCGGCGTTGAAGTAGGTCGCCGCGCCGTAGAACACGGTCCAAAACAGCGCCCAGCCGCCGAGCGACCCGGTCAGCAGGCCGGTCGCGAGCGCCGCCACCGGCACGAAGAAGCCGACGAACGACAGGCCCGTCCACAGCGCGAAGGCGATCCACAGCACCTGCTTGGAGGTCTTGCGGGCGACCTTGGCCGCGCTCCACGGCGCGCGGTCGAGCTTGACGCGCCGGGCGCGGTCGCCCTCGGCCAGGCGCTCGAGCCAGACGAACACCTCGGTCCAGACCGTCTGCGGGCAGGCGAAGCCGCACCACAGCCGCCCCGCCAGCGCGGTGACGAAGAACAGCGACAGGCCGAGCAGCACCAGGATCCAGGTCAGGAAGATGAAGTCCTGCGGCCAGAGCACCAGGCCAAAGATCCAGAACTTGCGCGCCGGCAGGTCGAACAGCACCGCCTGGCGGCCGTCCCAGCGCAGCCACGGCACCAGATAGAAGAGCCCGAGCAGCGTGAACACCGCGAGCCGCCGCCAGCTGTCGAAGCGCCCGCGGACCTCGCGCGGGTGGATCTTGACGTGCTTGGCGTAGAACGACGCCGGCTCCTCCGGCGGCTGCGCGGGACCGCCGGACCGGGTGCCGGGCACGGCGTTCACGGCCGCGGTCCCCCGAGGTCGGTCCGGCGCAGCTGCGACTCGGTGCGCACGAGGTACAGGCTGAGCGCGCTCGACAGCGTCGTGAAGGCCCAGAAGAAGAAGAAGCCGAGCGCGTAGCCGGCGTTGTGGTTGGCGATGACCTCGGCGAGCGCCGTGCCCTCGCCGATGTCCACCGGATCGAAGACCGCGAAGAAGAACATGGTCATCACGGCCGCGGCGAGGAACGACGGCCAGAGCACGATCGCGACATCGCGGCGCGCGCGGCTCCAGGTCGAGGCGGGGCGCTCCTCGAGCTCGCCGTCAGCCGCGTCGTCGGCGCCGCCGGCCACCGCCGCGCCCCTCAGCGGCCCGCACCGCTGGCCGGCGCCGCCGGCGCCGGCGACAGGCTGTAGACGTAGCCCGCCAGCAGCCTGACCTTCTGCTCGCCGAGCAGCTCGAGGTGCGCCGGCATCTTGTTGCTGCGCCCGTTCGTGATGCTCTCCTTGATCGCGGCCAGCGACCCGCCGTAGATCCAGTACTCGTCGGCGAGGTTCGGCGCGCCGAGGGCCGGGTTGCCCTTGCCGTCCGGGCCGTGGCAGGCGGCGCACACAGTCTCGAACTTCTCCTTGCCGGCCGCAACCAGGGCCGGCTGCGGCGCCGCCCGCCCGGACAGCGCGTAGACGTAGTTGGCGACCGCCTCGACGCCGTCGGCGCCGAGCACCGCGCCCCACGGCGGCATGACCCCCTGCCGGCCGCCGCCGATGGTGGCGACGATCGCGTCCGGGTCGTGCCCCCAGGTCAGGTTGGGCGAGGTCAGGTTCGGGAAGCCCTTGCCGCCGCGCGCGTCGGAGCCGTGGCACATCGAGCAGTTGGCGGCGAACAGGTTCTTGGCGACCTTGAGCGCGCCGGGATCCCGGGCGAGCTCCTCCACCGAGCGGCCGCTGAAGCGGCCGAGCTCGCGCGCCGCGATCGCGTTCGCCTCGTCGCTCTGGGCCTTCCACTGCTTGGTCTGCGACCAGCCGAGGGTGCCCTCGAAGACGCCGAAGCCCGGGAACAGCACGAGGTAGGCGACCGAGAAGGCCACCGTGAAGTAGAACAGCCCGAGCCACCAGCGCGGCAGCGGGTTGTTGTACTCCTGCAGGTCGCCGTCCCAGGTGTGGCCGGTGGTCTCGGGGCCGGCCTTCTGGTCGCCGTGCTTGGCGCGCGTGGTCGACAGCAGCAGCCACACCGCGAAGGCGATGTTGGCGAGCACGAGGATCACGATCCACCAGTTCCAAAAGCCGCTCATGACTGCGCTCCCGACGTGACTCCGGCATCCTCCTCGAGCGGCAGCTGCGCCGCCGCGGCGAAGTCGCCGTGGCGGCGCCGGCTGTAGCTCCAGGCCACGACGCCGAGGAAGGCGAGCATCGAGATCAGGGTCGAGATCCCGGCGACCCAGCCGTAGACGATCGTGCTCATGTCAGTTCTTCCAGGTCTTGGAGGCGAGGCCGAGTCCCTGCAGGTACGCGACCAGCGCGTCCTGCTCCGTCTTGCCCTCGACCGCGGCGCGGGCGCCGGCGATGTCGGCGTCGCTGTACGGCACGCCGACGCTGCGCAGCGCGCGCAGCTTGCCGGCCGTGCCGGCGGCGTCGAGCGGGCTGGTCGCGAGCCACGGGAAGCCCGGCATGTTCGACTCGGGCACGACGTCGCGCGGGTTGTTGAGGTGCGCGCGGTGCCACTCGTCGGAGTAGCGGCCGCCGACGCGGGCGAGGTCGGGGCCGGTCCGCTTCGAGCCGAACTGGAACGGATGGTCGTACACGGACTCGCCGGCGAGCGAGTAGTGGCCGTAGCGCTCGGTCTCCGCGCGCAGCGGCCGGATCATCTGCGAGTGGCACAGGTAGCAGCCCTCGCGCACGTAGATGTCGCGGCCCTCGACCTCGAGCGCCGTGTACGGCCGCACGCCCGGCGCGGGCTCGGTGACCATGCCGGTGAAGTACAGCGGCACGATCTCCACCAGCCCGCCGACGCTGATGACGATCGCCGTCAGGATGCCGAGCAGGCCGACGTTCTTCTCGATCTTTTCGTGGTTCATGAGTTCACTTCCACTGGGGAATCGGGCGCGCCGCTCAGCCGTGCGCCGGCTGCAGGACCGGCTGCGCGGCGGTGGTCGCGTTCGGGGCGGTGACCGTCTTCCAGACGTTGTAGGCCATCAGGAACATGCCGGCGAACACCAGCGTGCCGCCGGCGAGCCGCACGGCGTAGAAGGGGTAGGTGACCTTCAGCGACTCGACGAAGGTATAGGTCAGCGTGCCGTCGGCGTTGGTCGCGCGCCACATCAGGCCCTGCATGACGCCCGCGATCCACATCGCCGCGACGTACAGCACGATGCCGATCGTGGTGGTCCAGAAGTGCGCGTCGATGAGCCGCGTGCTGTACATCTCGGTGCGGCCCCAGAGCCGCGGGATCAGCACGTAGAGCATGCCGATCGAGACCATCGCGACCCAGCCGAGGGCGCCGGAGTGCACGTGGCCGATCGTCCAGTCGGTGTAGTGCGAGAGCGCGTTGACCGTCTTGATCGACATCATCGGTCCCTCGAAGGTCGACATGCCGTAGAACGACAGCGACACGATGAGGAACTTCAGGATCGGATCGGTGCGCAGCTTATGCCACGCGCCCGACAGCGTCATGATGCCGTTGATCATGCCGCCCCACGACGGCGCGATCAGCATCAGCGAGAACACCATGCCGAGCGACTGCGCCCAGTCGGGCAGCGAGGTGTAGATCAGGTGGTGCGGGCCCGCCCACATGTACAGCGAGATAAGCGCCCAGAAGTGCACGACCGACAGCCGGTACGAGTAGATCGGCCGGCCGGCCTGCTTCGGCACGAAGTAGTACATGATGCCGAGGAAGCCGGCGGTCA
>Ga0335084_10008261_pt1 | contig 10364 bp, 6 predicted proteins | sample Lox_Sample_44_FD_206721 | JGI IMG/M metagenome (GOLD analysis project Ga0335084, IMG submission 206721) | Soil microbial communities from Loxahatchee National Wildlife Refuge, Florida, United States - Lox_Sample_4.4 | ecosystem: Environmental > Terrestrial > Soil > Wetlands | place: USA: Florida... | reverse complement strand
AAGAGCTGGTACCTCGCGATCGAAACGCGCCAGCTCCTGGACCTGGCGCAGGAGAGCGTGCAGATTTACACCCAGCTCCTCGAGCTGGTGCGGGTGCGGCAGGCCGCGGGCATAGCGCTGCTGCCCAGCTTTGCCCTCTCGCTGGACGGGGGCCACGTGAGCAACGGGCTGACCTTGCTTCTCCGCATCAATCCGTGGCTTCTCTTCGGGACCGTCGGCATGTCGATCCCGATCTACACGGGCGGGGCACTGACTGGCCAGATCGAGATCGCCACGGCCCAGCAGGCGCAGGTGATCGCCCGCTACGGCGCCGTCGCCCTCCGCGCCTTCTACGAGGTGGAAGTTGCGCTGACGAATGAGACCCTCCTGGCGGAGCGTCTCCTGTTCGAGGAGCAGGGGCTCGGGGACCGGACGGAGGCCGTGCGGATCGCCAAGGTCAGATATGTGGCGGGAGCCATGGACATGCTGTCGCTGCTCCAGCTCCAGGAACGGCAGCTCGACGGCCAGGCGGCGGTCATCCAGCTCCGTAACGCCCGGCTGGCGAATCGCATCACCTTGCACCTCGCACTCGGCGGCAGCTTCGAGGCGGCCCCGGCCGTGCCACTCGCCGCTGCCCCCGCGAGTGGGCCCTAGACTGTGGCGCAATAGGGCGAGGATGAGGCAAAAGGGGGAAACTCGAAATCCGAAGCACGAAGCTCGAAGCAAATTCGAATGGGCGAAAAGGGGAAAATTCGAAACGGGTTAGGCGGGTAGTGCCCGCGGGCCGATTCGGGGATGCCGTGTTTCGAGCATTGTTCTTTTCGAATTTCGGATTTGTTTCGGATTTCGATATTCGAGTTTCGGGTTTGGGCCGCTCGGCAGCAGATTTGCATGTCAATGGCGACCCTTGATCCGATGAGCCGAGGACGTGGAAGAGGAAAAGGAGGAGACGATGCAGATCCCATTCGGCGCCAAGGTGGTCACGAGCGACGGCAAGGCGGCTGGCAAGGTGAAGCAACTGGTCCTCCACCCCAACTCGAAGGCGATCGACGGGCTGGTGGTCCACGAGGGCGTCCTGCACTGGGAGGAATTCGTCGTGCCGCTCTCGGAGGTCACCCTCAGCGCTGGGCAGGTGCGCTTGGCCCGGCGCGCCGCCCAAATCGAGGATTACCCCGCTTTCCACCCGGAGCACTTCATCCCGCTGAGCACCCAGGGCTGGGACATGCCCATGGGCTACGACAACCGGGACTTCTTCCTGGTCGGCGGCAGTGCCTGGGTCGAGGCGACGCTGCCCTTCCAGCGCGTTGATCCGTCGGTGAGCGGCGTCCCGCGCTATGTCCGCGGCGACGACGGCTCGCCCCAGGACCCGAGCGAGCCGGCGATTCGGCCGGGCATGCACGTCTACGACCGCGACGGGCACTCGGTCGGCGAGATCGAGGCCGTCAGCGTCGATGACGCCAGCCAGCAGCTCAGCGGGCTGCAGATCAAGCATGGGTTCCTCTTCTCGCGCCCCGGGGCGACGGTGCCGGCAAGCATGATCGCGACGGTGACGAAGCGGGGCGTCACGCTCAATGCGAGCGCGGACCAGGTCAAGGCGCTCGAGGGCAAGGGGTGAGTGGCTCGGCCGGAGCGTGAATCACTGCGCCTCGCTCTCGGGGGCAGCTTCGAGGCGGCCCCGGCCGTGGTCGGCCGAGCCACTCGGGAGCGTGGAACTGATCAAGACCTCCCTCTCTCACCTGGGCGGGGCGAAGCTGCAGATGGCCCCGAATACCGCCCAGCGGTAGCCGCGATGACAGATTCCGCCATTGCGAGCAAGGTCTGCATCGCTCTCTTCGTGGCCACGAGTCTGCTCCAAGCGGGGCTGGCGCTCACGGTCGCGCAGGTGCGTTCGCCGTTGCGGGCTCCGCGGCTCGTCCTCGGCGCGCTGATCGGCAATTTCGTACTCGTGCCGGCGGCGGCCATGCTGATCGCGCGGCTGTTCCAACTTTCCGATGGCCTGTCCCTTGGCCTCCTGCTGGTCGCGATGTCCGCCGGCGCCCCATTCCTGCCGCGGCTGGTCGAGCTGGCCCGCGGTGATGCCGCACTCGGCGTGGCAGTGATGACGCTGCTGCTCGTGACTACAGTGGCGTATCTGCCGCTGGTCCTGCCGTGGTACGCCCCCGGGTCCCGGTCCAGCCGTGGGCCCTCGCGAAGCCTGTTCTCCTGCTCATGCTCGCGCCGCTGGCCGCGGCGATGGCGGTCCGGGCCCGGCGGCCCCTGCTCGCCGGGCGGCTCGGGCCGCCGCTGCACTGGGTCAGCCGGGCCACCATGGTTCTCGTGATGGTTCTGGTGGTGGCGCTCAACTTCGAGCGCGTTCGGAGGGTGGTCGGCAGCGGCGCGCTGGTCGCCGCCGCGGTTGGCCGGGGTCGCGGAACCGGCGCTTGACCCGGAGGCGGTGTCGCCATGCGAATGAACAACAAAGCAGAAACAAGCGCTCCAACGGACCCGCCGGATGCGGGCGGGCGCACGAAAGCGGCTGTGCGCGGCACCCTGTTCATGATGATCATGGCGATTGCCGTAGGGGCTGTTGCCGGTGTCGGCGCCTGGGCTTTTCGCATGTTGATCGGGTTTGTCCACAACGTGCTCTTCCTCGGTCAATTCGTTTTCTCCTATGATGCCAACGTCCATACGCCCCTCAGCCCCTGGGGCGTCGGCGTGGTGCTGGTTCCCGTCGCCGGTGCGCTGGTGGTGGCGTGGCTGGTGAAGAATTTCGCGCCCGAAGCCAAGGGGCACGGCGTCCCCGAGGTCATGGACGCCATCTACTACAACCAGGGCCGGATCCGTCCGCGGGTCGCGGTGATCAAGTCGCTGGCCTCGGCGGTTTCGATCGGCAGCGGCGGTTCGGTGGGACGCGAGGGGCCGATCGTCCAGATTGGCTCGGCCTTCGGCTCGACGCTGGGCTTGCTGATTCCGATGCGGACCAGCGACCGGGTGACGCTCATCGCGGCCGGGGCGGGGGCCGGGATTGCCGCGACGTTCAATGCGCCGCTCGGCGGCATCGTCTTCGCCCTCGAACTCCTGCTGGTGTCCATCAATGCCCGCAATCTCCTGCTGGCGACGACGGCAATCGTGGTGGCGACTCGTATCAGCCACTTGCTGCTGGGAACCGAACCCTCCTTTTACATCCCGGCTCTGGAGACGCCCGACTTCCAACTGGCGCGGCCTTGGGGGCTGGCCGTGTTCTTCGTCCTGGGCGCGTTGATGGGACTCCTGTCGGTGGCATTCATCCGCGGGCTCTACTGGATGGAGGACGTCTTCGAGGCTATGCCCGGCAACTACTACACGCGCCATGCGATGGGCATGCTCTGTGTCGGCGTGATGATGCTTCTGCTCGCGCGCCATGCCGGTCACTACTATATCGAAGGCGTGGGTTATGCGACGATCATGGAACTACTCCGGGGATCGTTGAACTCCCCATGGTTCCTGCTCCTGCTGGCGGCGCTGAAACTCCTGGCGACCTGCCTGTCGCTCGGTTCCGGTGCGGCCGGCGGTGCGGCGTTCGGTTATCTTTGCCAGTCCCTGATTCCCGGCCTCAACCTTGCCATTCCCACCTTCGCCATCGCCGGCATGGCGGCGGCGATCGGCGGGTCAACCGGGGCCGTGCTCACCGGCATCATCATGCTTTCCGAGATGACCAAGGATTATTCCAGCATGCTCCCCCTGGTGATCACCTGCTCGGTCGCCAACGCCGTGCGCAAGTGGATTATGACCGAAAGCATCTACACCATGAAGCTGCGCGCACGCGGACACTCGGTGCCGGAGGGATTGCACGCGTCGGTGCTGACGTCCGAGCGAATCCAGGATCTGATGGCCACGAATTTTGTGGTCGTTCCCCACGGCGGAGAAATTCCCACCGATGCCACGATCGTGGTGCATACGGAGAACGCGGTGATCTCCGGGGTGACGAGACACCAGGACACGGAGTCAGGTGCGGCCGGCGCCGGATCTGCCGGGCGCTCCCTGCGCTACGTGTTGGTGACGGAGCGGGCGACGACTCTGGCGGCCGTGAGCGCGGTGTGGGAGGCGGAGGCCGAACTCATCCTGGTATCGCGCCATCCGGACGCCCGGCGGGTGGAGGATCTCGTTGGAGTGGTGACCCCGGCGGCGCTGACTCACTTGCTCATGACCGACGAAGATCTCTCGTAGCACATTTTGCACGAACGGACGAACCAAACGTGTTCGAGTGTTCGGCATGTCATCATGCATGAAGGACGGCTGGAAGCGCATCTATGCGTTCGACGAGTAGCGGCCCGGCCCGCGCGTCGCGCACGGCGGCAGGGCGGTCCGGGATCCGGAAATGGATCGAACCGCCGGCAGGGCCATACGCCTGGATGAACAAGCGGAGTGGATGAAGGGGAGGCAGCCGACATGAGGTTGCGTGTGACATCCTGCAAACGCCGTTTGGCCCTGCTCCTCGTCCCGTTGCTGATGCTCTCGATGGCGCCGCCGCCGGCCCTCGCCCAGGCGCCGCCGGCCCCCGGGGGTGACCAGGCCTGGCCCCGGGAGTTCCAGAGCGGGAGTACCACCTTCACCGTGTACCAGCCGCAGCTCGAGAGCTGGAAATGGCGCGACCTCTCGGGACGGGCCGCGGTCTCGGTGAAGGACGCCGTCTCCCCGCTGGAGACCTACGGGGTCATCTGGTTCACCGCGAAGACCAATGTCAACCGGGCCGAGAACCTCGTGACCCTGGAGGACATCACGATCACCAGGGGGAACTTCCCCGCCACCCCCGACAAAGCTGACCAGTACCTGCAAGCCCTGCGGGCGAGCGCGCCACGGCAGATGGCCGACCTTTCGCTCGCCCATCTCAAGGCGGAGATCGCCGTCGCCCAGGCCGAGAGCGCGCCGCAGCAGCCCGTGGCGGTGAAGAACGACGTGCCGAAGATTTATTTCAGCACGGTGCCGGCGATGCTCGTGCGGGTGGACGGTCCGCCGGTGCTCCGGCAGGTGCAGGGGACCGCGCTGGTCCGGGTGATCAACACCTACGCCGTGCTCCTCCTCGATCAGTCGGAGGGGACGTACTACCTGCATGCCGTCGGCAAGTGGGTGCAGGCCCAGGCCCTCGAGGGTCCATGGACCGTGGCCGCCCGGCCACCGGCGAGCCTGAACACGACACTGGCGACGCTCACCAAGGGCGGGCAGGTCAATGCCCTTGACAGCCCCGGCCCGGATATCACGGACGCCGCTGCGAGGGGTATCTTCCCGACCATCTACGTCAGCACGGTGCCGGCGGAGCTGATCATGACCCAGGGGACGCCCTCGTACGAGCCGATCGCGGGACTCATGCTCCTTGAAGTCACGAATACCGACGACAACCTCATCGTGGACCCCGCCACCGGCCTCACGTACGTCCTCATCTCGGGGCGCTGGTTCCAGACGGCGTCGCCGGAGACGGGCCCGTGGGAGTACGTGCCCAACGACAAGCTGCCCGCGGTGTTCGCCCAGATCCCGGTCACCCATCCGCGGGGCGTCGTGCTCCCCGCGGTGACGGGCACGCCGCCGGCGCAAGAGGCTGTCATCGACAACTCCATCCCCGAGACGGCGGTCGTGACCCGGGCCACCACCACGCTCACGATCAACTACGGCGGATCCCCCCAGCTCCAGGGCATCGAGGGGACGCCGCTCCAGTACGTGGTGAACTCCCCGTATCCCGTGATCCGGGTAGAAGCCGCCTCGTGGTACGCTCTGAAGGACGGCGTCTGGTTCGTTGGGCCGTCGGTCACCGGGCCCTGGGCGGTGGCGGCCTCCGTCCCGGCAGTGATCTACACCATCCCGCCCAGCTCGCCCATGCACTACGTCACCTACGTCTATGTGTTCGGCGCCACACCGCTGACCGTAACTGTGGGCTATACGCCGGGCTACTACGGCACGGTGCTGGCCCCGACGGGGGTCGTGGTCTACGGCACGGGCTACGTGTACCCGGCCGTCTACGTGGGGGCTGTCTGGTATCCCCCGCCCGTCACCTACGGGTTTGGGGCCGGCTTCTTCTGGGGGAGCGTGACCGGCTTCGCCTTCGGGGCGGCTGCCGGCGCGATCTGGGGAGGTGCCTGGGGGCACTGGGGAGGGTACGCCAGCTACACCAATGTGCACATCAACAACTTCAATTCCTACAACCACTGGAGCTCCAACCAGGTCCACACCAACGTTCAGCGGGACTTCAACCGGCAGACCGACCGCATGACACCGCAGCAACGCCAGCAGGCCCAGCGAGATTACAACCAGCGGACGGGCCAGCGGTCTTCGCCCCAGCGAAGCAATCTGCAAGGCCGGACAGCGACGCGGCCCAACGACACCTTCGCCGGCAAGGATGGCAACGCCTACAAGCGCGGCTCGGACGGCGGCTGGCAGCAGCACGGCAGCGGTGGGTGGAACAAAGCGAACTTCAGCGGGGGAGGGGAATCGGCAGCCGGCCTCGACCGCCAGCAGCAGGCCCGGAGCTATGGCGACTGGGCTGACAACGTCCACCGGTCATGGAGCGGCTTCGGAGGCGGTGGAGGCGTCGGCGGCGGTGACTCCCGCCTCGGGGGACTGGGCGGCTGGCACGGCGGCTTCGACAGCTTTCACGGCTTCGGGGGCGGTGGAGGCTTCGGCGGCGGGCTAGGCGGGTTCCGCGGAGGATTCCGCCGGTAGCATCAGAAGATTGGAACGAAGTTTCATCGTGTCCTTCGACCAGGACGGCATCGGCTGGCAGGGGTTGTACGAAGAGGCAATAAGAAAGAATCCGAAGCACGAAACTCGAAACAAATTCGAATGGCCGAAATGGAGGAAAAGTCGAAACGGTTTGAGCGGGAGATTGGCACGTCGCCAAGGGAAACGAGATATGCTAGTAATGCCTCCCTGCCTCGCCTCGCACGCCTTGATGGCCTTCCGCACTTCGTCCGGAACCTTCGGCTGGGAGTCTGCGTCATGTCCTGGTGCGGGGTCTCGAGCGAGGGCCGTTCTACGCGAGAAGACCGGCCGGGCCGACGTCGTTGCCCGCTTCGCCCACCTTGCGGCGCAGGGCGGCATCGTCGACTACACCTGGGTGTGAGACGTGGGCGGCGCGGGAGCGCGCGTTGAGCGGCAAAGATTGATTCACCTGGCAACGCGCTGTAAGCTCACATGTCCCGTAAACCGACAGGGACCAACCGAGGAGGGAAACATGAGGAAAGCGCGGACAGCGATAGTGATGCTCGGGGCCTCCTGCTCTGTGCGGCAGGGATTGCCGCGCCGGCGACGGCGCAACAGAAGCCCAATATCATCATGATCATGGGCGATGACATCGGCTGGTTCAACATCGGCGCCTACCACCAGGGTGTCATGGCGGGCAGGACGCCGAACCTCGACCGGCTGGCCGCCGAGGGCATGCGCTTTACCGACTACTACGCCGAGGCGAGCTGCACGGCGGGGCGAGCCAATTTCATCACCGGGGAGCTGCCGATCCGCACTGGTCTCACCACGGTCGGCCAGGCCGGCTCCCCGATCGGCATGCCGGCGCAGATGCCAACCATCGCGACGGCGCTGAAGTCGATGGGCTACGCGACCGGCCAGTTCGGCAAGAATCACCTGGGCGACCTGAACGAGTTCCTGCCCACGGTGCACGGCTTCGACGAGTTCTTCGGGTATCTCTATCACCTGGATGCGATGGAGGACCCGTGCCACGTGAACTACCCGCCGGCCCTCAAGGACACGGTCGGGCCGCGGCACATGGTGCACAGTTGGGCGACGGACGTCGATGACCCGACCGTTCAGCCGCGCTGGGGCAAGATCGGCAAGCAGAAGATCGAGGATGCCGGCGAGCTCTGTCCGAAGCGGATGGAGACCGTAGACGATGAAATCCTCGGCAACGCACTCAAGTTCGTGGACAAGGCGCGCAAGGGCGGCAAGCCGTTCTTCCTCTGGCTCAACCCGACGCGGATGCATGTCGTCACCCACCTGTCCCCGAAATACGAGGGCCTGCGCAACCCGGAGAATAACTGGTCCGAAGAGGAAGCCGGCATGGTGCAGCTCGACGATATCGTCGGCGCGGTCATGCAGTACCTCAAGAACAACGGGCTCGAGGGGAATACCATCCTGGGCTTCACCACTGACAACGGGGCCGAGAACTTCACCTGGCCGGATGGCGGCCAAACGCCGTTCGCGGGCGGCAAGGGGACGGCCCTGGAGGGCGGCTTCCGCGTGCCGATGATCCTCCGCTGGCCCGGCAAGGTGCCGACGGGCAAGGTCGAGAACGGCATCGTGTCCGGGCTCAACTGGTTCCCAACCTTCGTCGCGGCGGCTGGCAACCCCAACATCGCCGAGGAGCTGATCAAGGGCAAGCAACTGGGCGATCGCACGTACAAGGTGCATCTGGACGGCTACAACCAGATGGACCTGATCACCGGCAAGGGCCCCTCGGCGCGCCACGAGATCTTCTACTTCACCGAGCGCACGCTCTCGGCGGTGCGGATCAACGATTTCAAGTACCGATTCACCGACCAGCCCAACGGCTGGCTGGGCGCGACCGAGAAGGTCGATTGGCCGATCCTGGTCAACCTCCGTCTGGACCCGTTTGAACGGACGGGCATGTACAACGGCAAGGACAACGGCTCACTCGCCTATTACAACTGGTTTGTCTACCAGTTCTGGCGCTTCCAGTTCGTGCAGCAGGAGGTGGCCAAGGTTGCCCAAACCGCCATCGAGTTCCCGCCGATGCAACGGGGAGCGAGCTTCAATCTCGAAGCGGTGAAGGCGCAGATCGAGAAGGCGATGGCGGCGCACGCCGGGGAGTAAGCTGATGGAGCGCCCAGACGCCCCGAGGGGCGCCAGTGCGCTCCATAACGGCAGGCAAACATCGAATATCGCCCCACCCGCTGGTTGGAGGAACCCGGATATTTCACGCAAAGATCGCCAAGCTCGCCAAGGTGGGCAGGGGCGTATTCTTGCGGTGTCCGAGACGGGTGGGATGAGTGTAGGCCGAATGGTGCCGCACGGATTCGGCAAGGGCTAGCCGCATTATTCGCGAACGCGGCTCGCGAATCATGCGGGCTTAACAGAAACCCTTGTGGTTGCTGGCCCAGGACGGATCAAGCCTCCCTGGGGCATCTCGGCACCGTACCTAGCCCGCGGGACGCCGGACCAGTACCCGGTGTGCCTGCCACCAGGCGTCATCCCGCCGCGGGAATGGCTATTGGGATGTAAGTCCGGATTATTCACGGATTTTGTGTGAATAATCCGGACTAGGAGGATGCGATGATCCGGCTCGTGTGTCCCCGGAGATTTTGCGGTACGGTGGCGGTGGCCCTCGGGGTCTTGCTGTTTGTGTACGCCCAGGCAGACGCGCAAACGGATCCTCTCGCTTCGTGGAACGACGGCCCGGCCAAGCAGGCGGTTCTCGCCTTTGTGAAGGCCACCACCGAGCAGGCGAGCCCGACGTTCGTGCCGCCGGGGGATCGCATCGCCACCTTCGACCAGGACGGGACCCTCTGGGTCGAGCATCCCCTCTATGCTCAGGCGATGTTTGCGCTCGACCGCGTGCGCGCGCTTGCCCCGAAGCACCCCGAGTGGAGGAACAAACAGCCGTTCAAGGCGGTCCTCACGGGCAACCGCGAGACGATGGCCAAGTTCAGCGAGGCGGACTGGGAGGTCATCGTCGGCGCCACCCACGCCGGCATGACCACCGAGCAGTTCCTGGGCATCGTCAAGGAGTGGCTGGCTACGGCCCAGCATCCACGCTTCAAGAGGCCGTACACCGAGCTGGTCTACCAACCCATGCTCGAGGTCATGGGGTACCTGCGCGCGAATGGCTTCAAGACCTACATCGTCACCGGCGGCGGCCAGGAGTTCGTTCGGGTCTACAGCCAGCAGGTCTACGGCGTCCCGCCGGAGCAGGTGGTGGGCTCGAGCCTCCTGACCAAGTACGAATTCAAGGACGGCAAGCCGCTGCTGATGCGGCTGCCGAAGGTCTTCTTCATCGACGACCACGCCGGCAAGGCGGTCGGAATCAACTTGTTCATCGGCAAGCGGCCCTATGCGGCGTTCGGCAACTCCGGGGGCGACGAGGAAATGTTGCAGTGGGCGATGGCGGGGGCGGGGACGCGCCTCGAGATGCTGGTGCTCCACGACGACGCCGAGCGCGAGTATGCCTACGGCCCAGCTCAGGGCCTGCCCGACACCAAGGTGGGCTCCTTCTCGCAAGCGCTCTACGACGTGGCCAAGCTGAACGGCTGGGTCGTGGTCAGCATGAAGAAGGACTGGAAGAAGATATTCCAGTTCGAGTAAGGAGGACGAATAGGGGGAAATCCGAAATCCGAAGCTCGAATGTCGAAGCAAATTCGAATGGGCGAAAAGGGGGAAATTCGAGGGGGTAAGCGGAATATGGCGGCGGG
>Ga0335084_10008260_pt1 | contig 10365 bp, 15 predicted proteins | sample Lox_Sample_44_FD_206721 | JGI IMG/M metagenome (GOLD analysis project Ga0335084, IMG submission 206721) | Soil microbial communities from Loxahatchee National Wildlife Refuge, Florida, United States - Lox_Sample_4.4 | ecosystem: Environmental > Terrestrial > Soil > Wetlands | place: USA... | reverse complement strand
AGGTCACGTCCCGACCGGCCTGCACCAATCGACCGCCGAAGTATCCGCCGGTGGCTCCCGCCCCGACGACGAGGATTCGCATCGCGATCTCCTTTTTCAGGCCGCGTCCCGCCCGCGGCAGCCAGAGTACCAGCAGAAGCGAGGCCGTCAGCCGGACGAGGACTCTCGCCTTGGCAAGCCCTTGTCGCACGTTGTGACGGCGGCGGATCTGGGAAGGATTCTGCGAAGCGGAGGATCGGGCTTCTCGAAACGTGCTAGCATCCCCGGACGCGAATGAGTCGCAGTGTATCGAGGGTTCCACGGCGGCGGCACCCGGGGGTACTCGTGAGGCACATCCGGCCACATCTCCGATGCATCCGGACCGGCGGCCTGCCGGTGAGCGGTCTGATGGAGCGCGGCGCCAATGTCCTGGTTCCTGCAGGTTCGAGCGCGTCGGCGGCGGCGAAGCGTTACACCTCGAAGGTTCCGATCGCGTTCCTGAATGTCGGCAACCCCGTCGGCATTGGACTCGTCGATAGTCTGTCGAGGCCCGGTCGTAGCGCCACCGAGTTCAGCGATGCGGTTGCTGACCTCAGCGGCAAGTGGGTGGAGCTTGCCAGGGATGTCGGCAGGCCGCACGCGCCGATCGAGTGCATCTGGTACAGCGGCTGGCCGGATGGCCAGAACAGGCTTAAGGCGAGCGAGCGGGTGGCTCAGTCGCTCGGAGTCAAGCTTCGGGCACGGGGAATCAGCAGCGTGGCTGAGATCAACGATGACGACGTGATCCAGTAATGGACCGGAGAGCGTTTCTCGGCACGATGGCGCTGGGCGTTTTTCATGGGCCGCTCGCCGGGGGGGCGCAGCCGCGAAAGACATCCCGGGTCGGCGTCCTGTCTCCCTTCTCCCCCGGCTCGGATCAGGCGTTCCGGACCTTCCGCGACACCCTACGTGAGCTCGGCTATGTCGAAGGCCACAACGTCGCCTTCGAGTACCGCTGGGCCGACGGCAAGCCGGAAAGACTGCCCGAGCTCGCGGGGGAGCTCGTGCGGGCCAAGGTGGACGTGGTGGTGACCGCGTGGGGGACACCGGCCGCCCTCGCCGCCAAGAGCGCGACGACGAGCGTTCCCATCGTGGCGGTGGGAGTGGCCGATCCGGTGGCCGTTGGCCTCGTCGCGAGCCTCGCGCGGCCCGGCGGCAACGTGACGGCCTCCACCTTCCTCTCCGAGGAGACCGTCGGAAAGCAGCTCCAGCTTCTCAAGGAAGCCGATCCGAAGATCTCCCGCGTGGGGATCCTGTCCAATCCGGCCAATCCCGTCTACACGCCTCTGCTGAAGGACATCGAAGCCCTGGGCCGCTCGATCAACGTGGAGGTCGTCCGGCTCGGTGTGCAGGGTCCCGACGACCTCGAGCCCGCTTTTGAGGCCGCGAAGAAAGAACGGGCCGGCGGTCTGGTGGCGCTGCGGGACACCGTGCTCATCACCCATCGTACGCGCCTCGTGGAGCTGGCCGCGAAGCACCGCTTGCCCGTGATGTACGGGATGAGGGAATTCACCGAGGCGGGAGGTCTCATGTCGTTCGAGCCGAGCCTGCCCGATCTGTACCGGCGTGCCGCGCAGCTCGTGGACAAGATCCTCAAAGGCGCCAAGCCCGCCGCACTACCGGTTGAGCGATCCACCCAGTTCGAGCTCGTCATCAACCTGAAGACGGCCAAGTCCCTTGGCCTGACCATTCCCCAGCCGCTCCTGCTGCGGGCCGACACACTGATTCGGTAGCGTTAGGGAGGGCGAGGACGACATGCTGCCGACACACGGACGCTACGACTATTCGAACATCACGAAGCGGGCCGACTATGCTTGGCCCGGCGGGCGCCGCCTGGCCGTCTACGTCGCCCTCAATATCGAGGCCTTCGGCTTCGGGGTGGGCAAGGGCGCGGCCATCGCGCCGCCAGACCAGGCGCAGAGCCACAGCATCTACAGCTGGAGGGACTACGGCAACCGCGTGGGCATCTGGCGCCTGTTCGAGCTGCTGGACGAGCTCGGGATCCCCGCCGAGGCGCAGATGAACACCGCGATCTACGAGGTGGCGCCGGATATCCCGGAGCGGCTGCGCGCGCGGGGGGACGAGATTCTTGGCCACGGCGTGACCAACTCCGATGAGCAGGGTCATCTGGACGAGGATCGGGAGCGCGCCTTGATCGAGAACGCCACGGCCGCCATCGAGCGCCACGAGGGCGCCCGGCCCACCGGATGGATGAGCCCGTGGCTCTCGAACAGCTCCGTCACCATGGATCTGCTGCAGGAGGCGGGCTACCGCTACGCGATGGACTGGACGATGGACGACCAGCCGATCTGGATCCGCACCCGCAAGGGTCGGATCCTCGCCATGCCGTATCCCATCGAGGTCAACGACACGCGCGGCATCGTCTGGTACCGCTATACCGCCGACGAGTTCGCCGACATGATCGTGGACCAGTTCGACGAGATGCTCGCGCAATCGGCCCGCCAGCCCCTCGTGTGCCCGATCTCGCTGCACCCATTCGTCATCGGCCGGCCGTATCGCATCCGCCGGCTGCGCCGCGCGCTCCAGCACATCTTGCAGCATCGGGATCGCGTCTGGCTGACGCGCCCGCGCGACATCTGCGCGCACATCGAGTCGCTGCCCGCGGGCGTCGTGCCCGGGAGCTGATGGCGCCGGCGAGGCCTCAGCGCTTCTTGAAGGCGCCCTCCTGGTCGAGCTGCATCAGCGCCTGCGCGCCCGTGCTGAAAGTCGGCCCGCCCCCCGGCACCGCGGCGGACTGGATCGCCTCCAGCAGCTCGCGCTTGGTCGCGCCGTGCTCGATGGCGCGCCGCATGTGCGCGACGACGCCCTCCTGACGGCCACGGTAGGCGAGGATACCGATGATGACCATCTCGCGGTGCCGGATCGACAGCTCCTTGCCTTCGCCGATGGACAAAGCGCTCAGGGGCTGGCGCGCCTTGACGTAGTCGGGGTCCTCCCGCGCGACCCAGTCCCAGAAGGGATAGCCGTAGGGACTGGCGACCTTACCATCGATCTTCTTCGTCTTCGCGGCGCCGTTGCGTGTGCCCATCGTGGTGGCCTCCTGGAGCTAGAACGTCGTGGTGATCTTCGCGCCCTTCGAGGTCTGGCATTCGCCCGTGCCGCCGCCGCCCATCCCGGCCCCTCCGGCGTCGAGGTTGAAGCGGCAGAGCATCCGGGTGCCGCGGTCACCCCTGAGCGTGGCGACGGCCTTGTTCTCATACGTCCGGACGAAGGCCTCGGTGTCCCGCCCGGCGCCCCACATGGAGTCGTCGATCTCGCCTTGCTCGTCGCCCGGCGCGTCGCCCGACCAGGCCGGCTCCAGCGAGGTTCGCGTCATGCCCGGCTTCACGACCTGGTACGTACCCGAGAACCGCTCGCCGTCGGGCAAGACCGCCGATATCTTTCCGCGCTCGCCGAAGAGCCCCGAGTTCCACGTCATGGTCAGCGGCATGGGCGGTTGGCCGGCCACGGCGACACGACCGGTCACGGGCCCCGAGGCGCAGCCCAGAGCCGCCCCGGCGAGAAGACAGATGCCAGCCGCTCGTCCCACGCTTCTCCGAGCCATGCACGATCTCCCCGGATGTTGGTGTCAGGACATCAGTGACGTCGAGTGCCCGGTGATGATAGTCGCCTCTCCAGTGCGAGGCAAGGTGCGTGCGGGGCTGATATGCTGTGGCGTGCCCGGGATGCGCGTCATCGTGGACCGGCTGTCCAAGAGCTACCGCGACCGGAGCGGCCAGGATCTGGTCGCGCTGGACGGGATCGGCCTCACCGTCGAGCCCGAGGAGTTCGTCGCCATCCTTGGTCCCTCGGGATGCGGCAAGTCGACCCTGCTCAACATCATTGCGGGGCTTCTGCCTGCGACCTCGGGCGATGTCGTGTTCGAAGGGGAGCGCCGGCCCGGGCAGCCTCTGACGGCCACCGTCTTCCAGGAGTTCGCCCTCTTCCCGTGGCGGACGGCCCGGGCGAATGTCGAATTCGGGCTCGAAGAGCTGGGCCTGCCGCCCGCGGAACGTAAGGAGCGGTCGGCGCGTTTCATCGCCATGACCGGCCTCGAGGGCTTCGAGAGCAGGTTCCCCCACCAGCTCTCGGGCGGCATGCGGCAGCGGGTGGGCATCGCGCGGGCGCTCGCAGTGGACCCGGCCGTTCTCCTGATGGACGAGCCCTTCTCGGCCCTCGATGCGCAGACGCGCACGCTCATGATGGAGGAGCTGCTGGGCATCTGGGAGCGGGCCCGCACGAGCATTCTCTACGTGACCCACAATATCCAGGAAGCCGTATACATGGCCGATCGAGTGGTCGTGCTGTCGCGGCGGCCGGGGCGGGTGCTCGAGGTGGTGCCCGTCGAGCTCAAGCGCCCGCGGCACGAAGGCCAGCTGGGCGAGTCCGCCTTTCTGCTGGCCGCCGAGCGCATCTGGGGGCTCATCAAGTCACAGGCGCAGGCGGCGCTGGTCGAGGGGAAGAGCTGATGGCCCCCGAGCGCGTCGCTGTTCGTGACCGCGCGGCATTCCTTCGCCGCGCCGACCACCGCCTGCTGCGCGTGGCCGCGCTCGCGGGTCTCCTCATGCTCTGGGAGGCGCTGACGCGCATCGGCTTCATCCCCGCGCTCTTCCTGCCATCGCCGCTGGGCGTGCTGCGCGAGCTGGGCGAGATGACCGCCTCCGGTCAGCTCATGGTCCACGTCGCCGCGAGCCTGCGCCGGCTCGTGCTGGGCTTCGCGGCGGGCGCCCTCGCCGGCGTGATCGTGGGCATCGCCACCGGCTTCTTCTCGCGGGCGGAGGCGGTGGGACAGCCGCTCATTGCGGCGACCTTCCCCATTCCCAAGATCGCGCTCCTGCCGCTCCTGATTCTCTGGCTCGGCATCGGCGAGCCGTCCAAGGTCGCCGTCATCGCGCTGGGCGTCTTCTTCCCGATGGCCATCAATACCTACGCGGGAGTGCGAGAGGCGGATCCGCTCCTCGTCCGCGCCGCCGTCGCCTTCGGCGCCGGCAGGTGGAGCGTCATCCGCAAGGTCATCCTGCCCTCGGCCCTGCCCATGATCTTCGCCGGGCTCAAGCTGGGCGCAGGCACCGCGCTGCTCCTCCTCGTGGCGGCCGAGATGATCGCCGCTGACTCCGGCATCGGCTTCCTCGTGCTCCACGCGGGCAATATCATGGACACCACCAAGCTCATGGTCGGCATCGTGTGCCTGTCGCTGCTCGGCGTGCTGTCGCATTGGATGCTGGCGCGCTTCGAGCGGCTGGCCGTGCCGTGGCGCCACACGTGATGCGCCGCCGGTCGGCATTCGCGCTCGTGGCCGGCGCCCTCCTGCTCTGGGCCGGCGTGTCGCCCGTGGGCGCCGACCCGGCCGTCAAGATCGGCGCGCTCAAGCTCACCTCGTCGGCACCGCTCTTCATCGGCGTCGACAAGGGCTTCTTCAAGGAGTACGGGATCGACCCGGAGCTCGTCTTCTTCCAGGCGGCCGCGCCCATCGCCACCGCGCTCGCCACGGGGCAGATCGACGTGGGCGCCACCGGGATCACCGCGGCGCTGTACAACATCGTGCTCGGGGGAGAGCAGATCTGGCTCGTGGCCGACAAGGGACGCGAGTGGCCGGGCTACCCGCTCACGGGCATCGTGGTCCAGAAGGATCAGTACGACGGCGGACTGCGGGCCATCGCCGACCTCAGGGGCAAGCGCATCGGCATCACCACGCTCGGCTCCACCTTCCACTACTCGCTCGGCAATATCCTCGAGAAGTCGGGTCTCAAGCTCGAGGACGTGCGGGTGGTGCCGTTGCAGACCATGCCGGCCGCCATCGAGGCGCTCAAGGGCAAGCAGGTCGACGCCATCCTGCTTCCCCAGCCCTTTCCCGGCACGGCCGAGGCGCAGGGCTTCGGCAAGATCCTCTTCTGGGCCGGCGACCTCCACCCGTGGCAGACCGTCGCGGTCTTCTACTCCAAGAAGTTCGCCGCCGACCGCAAGCGCGCGGTCGCGTTCATGAAGGGCTACGTCAAGGCCTCGCGCTACTACTACGACGCCGTGCTGATCCAGAAAGACGGGCGGCCCGCTCCCGGCGCCAACTACGACGAGGTCGTCCGCATCACGGCGAAGTACACCGAGGCCAGGCCCGAGGTGATCCGGCTGGGCTTCTCCTTCCAGGACCGGAACGCCCGTCTGCTCGTGACCGATATCGAGCGGCAGATGAAGTGGTGGGCGGACAATGGCTTCATGAAGCGGACGATTCCGCTCAAGGGGATCGTGGATACGTCGTTCGTGGAGGAGGCCGCCAAGGCCGTTCCGGAGAAGTGAACCGCTCGACCATGGAGGGTTTCATGCGCAAGCGACTGATGCTGATGGCTGGGCTCGTCCTCATGCTCGGTCTCGCCGCCTCCGCCACCGCGCTCGAGGTGGGCGAGAAGGCGCCGGACTTCACGCTGGCCGGCACCGGCGGCAAGCAGGTCAAGCTGGCGGACATGCTCGGCAAGGGTCCGATCGTCGTCTACACGTTCATCCAGGCCTTCACCGCGACCTGAACCAAGGAGATCCTCGGCATCGAAGGGGCCATGCCCCAATTCGAGGCCGCGGGCGCCCAGGTACTGGGTGTGAGCGCCGATCACGTCGCCACGCTGGATGCGTTCGCGAAGCAGAATCCATTGAAGCAGAGCATGGCCTCCGACTTTCGCCGCACCATGCTGCCGGCCTACGGTGCCATGGTCACCGATGAGAAGAGCCCCATCTATCGGTACGCAAAGCGCGCGTACTTCGTCATCGACAGCAAGGGCGTCGTCCGCTACGTCAAGGTGATGGACAATGCGCTCGACCTGCTCCAGCCCGAGGATTTGCTCAAGGCGCTGAAGGACTCGAAGGCCTCGTGATGCGCTGGGCGGTGGCGGCCGGCATCCTGCTGCTCGCGGCGCAGACGGCCGCCGCCGCCCCGAACTGGGCCGCGCTCGAGGCGCAGACCTATGACCCGCCCAAGCCCGCGCCGGCTTTCACGCTGCCGGATCCCGACGGCAAGGTGACCCGGCTCGAGGACCTGCGCGGCAAGGTGGTGCTTCTCTTTTTCTGGGCGACATGGTGACCGGATTGCCGGGAGGAGTTGCCTCCCGTCAATCGTCTCTACGAAGAGCTGCGGGGTCGGGGCCTCGAGGTCAGGCTCGTGAGCTTCCGTGAGGACGCGGCCCTCGTGAAGCGCACGGCCGCCGAGCGTGGCTATGCCGCACCCGTTCTCATTGACCGCACGGGAGACGTCACGGGCATCGGCTATGGCGTCTTCGGCCCGCCGACAGCCTATCTGATCGACCGGCAGGGACGGCTCGTCGCGCGCATGGTGGGTGCGCGCGACTGGAGCAAGCCGGCGGTGAAGAGCCTGCTCCTCGAGGTGCTGAAGCAGCCGTCGAAGTAGCCGCCCGGGGCTCGTTGCCCCGTCGTAACAGGCCTGCTATCATTCCACCGCTGTGACGCCCCCCTTCTCCAAGGTCCTCATCGCCAATCGTGGCGAGATCGCCGTCCGCGTCATCCGCGCCTGCCGCGAGATGGGCATCGTCACCGTCGCGGTCTTTTCCGAAGCGGATCGCGAGGCGCTCCACGTGCTCCAGGCCGATCTGGCGGTGCCGCTCGGGCCGTCGCCCGCTGCCGAGAGCTACCTCAACCAGGACAAGATCATCGCCGCCGCCCGGGCCACCGGCGCCCAGGCCGTCCATCCGGGCTACGGCTTCCTCGCCGAGAACGCGACCTTCGCCGAGGCCTGCGCCGCCGCCGGGCTCGTCTTCATCGGCCCGCCTCCGGCCGCCGTGCGCGCCATGGGCGACAAGATGGCCGCGCGCCGTGTCGCCGAGCGGATCGGCGTGCCGCTGGTGCCCGGCACCACGCAGCCGCTGGCCGACGGGGCGGAGGCCGCACGGGTCGCGCGCGATATCGGCTATCCGGTCATGATCAAGGCGGCGATGGGTGGAGGCGGCAAGGGCATGCGCCTCGTGCACGCCTATGCCGAGCTCGAGGGCGCGCTGCGTGCCGCGCGCTCGGAGGCGGGCTCGGCCTTCGGCGACGCGACGGTGTATATCGAGCGCTATATTGCCGAGCCGCGCCACATCGAGGTGCAGGTGCTGGCCGACGCCCACGGCAGCGTCGTCCATCTCGGCGAGCGCGAGTGCTCTATCCAGCGGCGCCACCAGAAGCTGGTCGAGGAGAGCCCGTCGTCCTTCGTGGATGCCGACATGCGGCGGCGGATGGGCGAGGCGGCCTGCCGGCTGGCGGCGGCAGTCGGCTATGTCAATGCGGGGACAGTGGAGTTCCTCGTGGATCGCGAGCGCAACTTCTATTTCCTCGAGATGAATACGCGGCTCCAGGTCGAGCACCCGGTGACCGAGCTCGTGACGGGGCGCGACCTGGTCCGCGAGCAGATCAGGATCGCCGCCGGCGAAAAGCTCGGCTACACGCAGGACGACGTCACCTTCAGCGGTCATGCGATCGAGTGCCGGATCAATGCCGAGGACCCCGACGCGAACTTCATGCCCTCGCCCGGCAAGATCCTGGGCCTGCGGGCGCCGGGCGGCCCCTGGGTGCGCGACGACTCGGGCGTCTACGAGGGGTACACAGTACCGCGCTACTACGACACCCTGATGGCCAAGCTCATCGTCTGGGCCCCCGACCGCGACGGCGCCATCGCGCGGATGGACCGGGCCCTCGGCGAGTACCACGTGAGCGGTGTGCGGACCACACTGCCCGTTCAGCGCCGTATCATCCGGCACCCGGACTTTGCCGCCGGGCACATCGACACCCATTTCATGGAGCGTCTCCCGGGCGGTCACGCAAGCGATGCCCGACGCTCCGTGGCGCTCATCGCCGCCGTGCTCGAAGCCTATGAGCGCGCGGGGCGCCAGGCGAGCCCGCCGCCGTCTCAAGGTGTGAGTCCCTGGACCCGCGCGGCGAGACCGGGCTCCTCGGGCTGGAGAGCGCGGTGAAATTCGAGGCGCAGATGGACGGGGACGTCATCCCCGTGGAGGTGACCGGCTCCAATGGCCGCTACCGCGTGGTGCTGGGCGGCGAGGGGCTGGAGGTGGACGCGCGGCCCACCGGCGGCGGCGGATGGTCGGTGCTGATCGGCCATGCCTCGACCGCGGCGGATGTGACCGAGAAGGACGGCAGCTATGTCGTCCACGTCGAGGGTGAGGCGTATTCGATCCGGGTCGAGGAGGAGACCCGCTACATTATCCGGACGCGGGGCGGCGCCGCGGGTGCGGGCGGGCAGGTGCTCAAGGCCCCCATGCCCGGCCGGGTCGTCCTCGTCGAGGTCACGGTGGGGCAGGCGGTGCAGCCGGGCGACGGCCTCCTCGTCCTCGAGGCGATGAAGATGGAGAACGAGTTCAAGGCCTCCGCCGCGGGGACGGTGAAGGAGATCCGCGTCGAGAGTGGCCAGACGGTGAACCCCGGCGACATCCTCCTGATCATCGAGTAGCCCATGGCCATCGACGCGCCCGCAATCCGTTATATCGGTGTCAACAAGTGGTTCGGCCCCCTGCACGTGCTCAACAACGTCACCCTCGACATCACGCCCGGCGAGGTGGTGGTGGTCTGCGGTCCCTCGGGCTCCGGCAAGAGCACGCTCATCCGGTGCGTCAACCGCCTCGAGCCCATCCAGAAGGGCGAGATCCTCGTCTACGGCGAGTCCATCACCGGCAACGGCGTCAATCTCTCGAAGCTCCGGGCCGAGGTGGGCATGGTCTTCCAGTCTTTCAACCTCTTTCCGCACATGACGGTGCTCGAGAACATCATGCTCGCGCCCCTGAAGGTGAAGGGGCTGCCGAGGGCCGACGCGGAGAAGATCGCCCGCGATCTCCTCGCCCGCGTGCGCATTCCCGACAAGGCCGACAAGCATCCGGCCAATCTCTCGGGCGGCCAGCAGCAGCGCGTGGCCATCGCTCGGGCGCTCGCCATGCAGCCCCGGATCATGCTCTTCGACGAGCCGACGTCCGCGCTCGACCCGGAGATGATCAACGAGGTGCTCGACGTCATGACCGACCTCGCCAAAGAGGGCATGACCATGATGGTGGTGACGCACGAGATGGGCTTCGCTCGCCGCGTCGCCCATCGGGTCATCTTCATGGACGAGGGCAGTATCGTCGAGGCGGCCACGCCGCACGATTTCTTCTCCGCCCCCCGGTCGGATCGCGCGAAGGACTTTCTGTCCAAGATCCTGTCCCACTAAACCCAAGGAGGTAGTGCATGAGAAGGCTTCTGGCTTCCCTCGTGGTCCTGGCCCTGCTCGCGTCGTCCGTGACGCCGGCCCTCGCGCAGGCCCCGGCTCCGCAGGGCACGCTCGAGCGCATCAATCAGTCGGGCACGCTCACCATCGGCACGCGAACA
>Ga0335084_10008258_pt1 | contig 10367 bp, 9 predicted proteins | sample Lox_Sample_44_FD_206721 | JGI IMG/M metagenome (GOLD analysis project Ga0335084, IMG submission 206721) | Soil microbial communities from Loxahatchee National Wildlife Refuge, Florida, United States - Lox_Sample_4.4 | ecosystem: Environmental > Terrestrial > Soil > Wetlands | place: USA: Florida... | reverse complement strand
GGTGCCGCTTCGACCGTTGTATCGACGACCGGTACCGTCGCGGTCTGCCCGTGCGGCTTGCGCCGCCGCCACGTCGTCTGCGGCGCAAATCGGAATTGCATCGCCGTTGCGGCGAGCGCCGCGGCCGCGAGGCCGAGCCAGATCACGCGATTCGCGAGCAGCACGCCGTCGAGCGCCGGTACCAGCGAGTTCTTGTCGAAGACGGTCCAGTAGCGCGTCACGTTCGCGAACGCGACCAGACCAAACGGATCGAACAACGCGGTCCTCGCGATCGTCTCCTGATCCGTGTTGGCCGCGACGACGACGTCCGCAACCAGCAGCCCCACCAGCACGGTGTACGACGCGAGCATCGAGCGGGTACGCGCTGCCACCAATGCGACGAAGCTGCAGACGATCAACAGGTTCGGCAGCATCACGCCGAACAACGCATACCCATACGGACGCGCGTCGAACGGCCCGAGGCGCTGCACGTCGAGCCACGGCATGAACGTGCCGACCAGGCTGCCGAGCACCGCCGCACACCCGGTCAAGTACGCGAAGAGATAGCCGCCGGCGAAGCGTCCGAACAGAAACTGCAAACGACCCATCCCCGTCGCTCGCAGCGTCTCCTCGGTCTTGAGTTCGAGATCACGCGTCAACGGCGCGGCGACGAACGCGACTGCCGCGAACATCGCGACGATGCTGAACACGTACTGCATCTGAATCAGCGTGTACGGCGCGTTGAGGTTCAGATTCTTCGTGTTGTCGCCGATCGTGACCTTCTCGCTCGCCGTCGCGAGAAACGTCATCAGGAAGAACAGGAACGATGTGACGACGAACAGCGCGCTGCGCAGCTGGAAGCGAATTTCGAACCTGAAGATTTCGCTGAACACGATCAGTTCAGCGTCACGTCGAGGCCGTGTTGCTTGAGCGTAGCGAAGTAGACGTCCTCGAGCGTGGGCTCGGCCGGCGTCAACCCTTCGGGCGGCTCGTTGCCGACCACGCGAATCTCGGCGCGACCGGCGACGAGCCGCGTCGACAGGATCGCCAGCCGTTCGCGCAGCGCCGCGACGTCGTCGCGCGCGACGATGCGTTTCCACAGCTTGCCTTCGAGTTTCTCGATCAGCGCCGCCGGTTCCCCTTCGACCAGAATGCGGCCGTCGCCCATGATCGCCATCCGCGTGCACAGGTCGCTGACGTCCTCGACGATGTGCGTCGACAGGATCACGACCACGTCTTCGCCGATGCGCGCGAGCAAGTTGTGGAAACGCCGCCGCTCGGCCGGATCGAGTCCGGCGGTCGGTTCGTCGACGATGATCAGCCGCGGCTGTCCGATCAACGCCTGCGCGATGCCGAACCGTTGCCGCATACCGCCGGAGAACGTGTCGAGGTTCTTGCGCCGGACGTCCCACAGATTCGTCTGCACGAGCAGACGTTCGACCAGCGCGCGACGCTCGCCGCGCTCGCCGATCCCTTTGAGCACCGCGAGATGATTCAGCATCACGTCGGCCGACGTGCGCGGGTACACGCCGAACTCTTGCGGCAAGTAGCCGAGCTGTCGGCGCAGCGTGTCGGGTTCGCCGCGCGCGTCGGTGCCGTTCAGATGGATCGCGCCGGTGTCCGGTTCCTGCAGCGTCGCGATCGTGCGCATCAGCGTCGACTTACCGGCGCCGTTCGGACCGAGCAGACCGAACATGCCGTTCGGGATCGTCAGCGTGACGTCCTTGAGCGCAGCGACGCCGTTTGCGTACGTTTTCGACAGATGTTCGATTCGCAGCATGCATACTCCTCGATCGATTGCGGTCCGCGCGGCGCCGCAGCCAATTTGCACACGCCAATTTGCACACGCCGGATTGCACACGCCGGACCAACATTTCGATCTTCAATCATTTCAAGGAGATAACGCCAGCGAAGCGCGCGGCGCGTGCGTCGGCGCGACGAACTGTTGGCGTAAGTCGCCACGCCGGCGACCTGCGGACGAATCGATGGAGGTCGGCCGACGCGACGCCGGCCGACCGAACGGTCACGCGCTACGCGTTGACGTACCGCTCGAGCAGCGTGTGGTGATGGCGGATCTTCGTCTCTTGATAGCGCGCGAGCACGATGCTGTCGAACTGCGCGGCTTCGAGACCTCGTTGGACTTGCGGCAGATTGAACGAATCCTGATTGAAGACCTTCGCGAGCATTCCGAGCTCGGGCGCTTGCGTCCAATCCTGATCCTCGGCGAGCCAATGCGTCTTCGCCGGCGGCGGACGCTTGCCCGCGTATGGGCTCAGGTAGTAGCACTCCATGATGCTTTTGTCGTGCCGGTTACCGTACGGGCGGAACCGGTACACGATGCGGTTGTAGCCGCCCCACGGGTGGAAGTTCGGAAACAGCGAATAGTAGATGCTGTCGGAAACTTCCGCGTCGGCGATCGCGACGTTCGGTCCCATGATCGGTTGCAGTTGCGCGCGCGCACCGGCCGAGAGCGCCGCGCGCGCGGACGTACCGGGCGGCAATTGCGGCATCGGCGGATCGTCCATGTCGTGCATCGTCACCGACTCGAACATCTCCTGTTCCGTCGGCGGACGGCGCAGGTGCGGACTCGGCGTGCCGTTCGGCGTGATCGCGCGCGAGAAGTTACCCCACGCGTCGTACTGCGAGTTCTCGTCGCCGATGCCTTCGAGAATTTGCGGATGCGTGTTGATGACGTGGAACGCTTCCATGAACGCTTCCTGGCACAGCTTCCAGTTGCAGCTCATGATCTTCGCGACGTGCGCTTCGACGTAGCGCGACTCCGGCGACCAACACGCGAAGTGCGCCGGCAAGTCGCCGAGGAATTCGGCGAGCGGTTTCGCCTTGATATCCATGTTGACGAATACCCAGCCGCCCCACGTGGCGGCGAGCACCGGCGTCAGCGTGAAGTCTTTTTCGTTCACGTGCGGAAAGTCCCACTTCGACGTGACGCTGCGCGACGTGCCGTCCAAGTTCCAGCTGAAGCCGTGGAACGGGCAGATGAAGCTCGCGGCGTGACCGCCTTCGCCGTCGCACAAGCGGCGACCGCGATGGCGGCAGACGTTGTGATGCGCGCGAATGCCGCTCGCGGTGCGCACGACGACGATCGAATACGAGCCGACGTCGTAGACGACGTAGTCGCCGACGTCGGGAATCTCTTCCTCGCGGCACGCCATCTGCCAAACCTTCGGCCAGAGCTTGCGCATTTCGAGTTCGTGGAATGCCTGCGTCGTGTAGCGCGTGACCGGCACGGAGACGAGCGGCGACGAAAACGGATTCTCGAGCGTCAACGTGCGCGGCGGCGGGACGACGTCGTTGCGAATCAGTTCTTGGTAGCTGATGCCGGCCGATCGGTCCGGCTTGCGCATGACGGTGGCCACTGTCTATCTCCTCACTGCTCGTACTGGTGTTCGAAACGTCAGCCGCGGTGGCGTCGACTGCCGAGTCCCGGCGGCAATTGCGGACCCGCGAGCCACAACGACATGTGCGGATCGGCCTGCTTGATGTCGCCTTCGAGCCAGCGGCCCTCCGCGGTGAAATAGCCGGTGCTGCCGTTCAGTTCGACCTTCACGCGCCCGTCGGGCTCGCGCGAGTAGATCGCGCCGGAAAGGGGGTGTTTGAGTCGCGCCAATGCAGGAACCTCCTCTACGCGTCCAATGATACAGAATAAAACCGTCACGTCATCCTGTTTTGTCGGCGCGGAGTCCGGTACATTCCAGTCAGCCCATCCGGTTTTTTCGTATACTGCCTCGGTCGTCGAGAGGAGAAGGTCCCCATGCGCGAACGGTTGATCGAAATCACCCGCGAAATCGTGGCCCACGGCAAGGCCGGCACGATTCCGCAGACACGGGACATCATGCGCGTGCCGGCCGAGCACTACTACGACGAGGCGCGTTTCGCGCTCGAGATGAAGCAAGTCTTCAAGCGCGTACCGTTGATGCTCGCGATGACGGCCGAGCTTCCGAACAACGGCGACTACAAGGCGATGGAGGTGATCGGCACGCCGATCGTCATCGCACGCGGCGACGACGGCCGCGCGCGCGCGTTCGTGAACATGTGCAGTCACCGCGGTGCGCAACTGATGCCGGTCGGCCGCGGCAACGCGAAGCGCTTCACCTGTCCGTATCACGCATGGTCGTACTCGATCGACGGCCAACTGACGGGCGTCTTTCGCGAACGCGAGTTCGGCGATGTCGATCGCGCGTGCAACGGACTCACGGCGTTGCCGACCACCGAACGCGCGGGTCTCATCTGGGTGACGCTGAACCCGCGCTCGACGCTCGACATGGACGCGTTTCTCGCCGGCTACGACGACGCGCTCGGCCACTTCGGCTTCGAGAACTGGCACTTCTTCGCCAACCGCACGCTCGAAGGGCCGAACTGGAAGATCGCCTACGACGGCTACATGGACTTCTACCATCTGCCGATCCTGCACAAGAACTCGTTCGGTCCCGCCATGTTCTCGCAGGCGATGTATCACGCGTGGGGTCCGCACCAACGCGTCAGCACGCCGAACGCGGCGCTCGCCGACGTGCCGGAAGCGGAATGGACCGACGAAGCGCTGCTGCGCGGCGTGTGGACGATCTTCCCGCACATCTCGATCGCCGAATTCAACGGCGGCGGCCGCGGCGTGATGATCAGCCAGTTGTTCCCCGGCGAAACCGTGTCGCGCTCGTACACGATTCAGAACTACTTGATGGAGAAGAAGCCGGCAGACGACGTCGTGCCGCAAGCGGTCGAGCAGTTCGCGTTTCTCGAAAAGGTCGTACGCGACGAGGACTACGCGACCGGCCTCAAGCAACAACGGGCGCTGTCGACCGGCGCGAAGTCGCACGTGATGTTCGGCCGCAACGAAGCGGGCGGCCAGCTCTTCCACAATTTTCTCGCTGAACTCTTGACGGTCGACGACGACAAGCTCGACCGCTTCTTCGCGATGTACGCGCAGTCGAACGGCGCGCCTTCGGCGCCCGGCAGAGCACCGCAACCGGCCAACCGTACTGCGAAGGTGCGCGTCGGTGCCGCGAAGGCCGCCAACGGAACGGTCCAGCTGCGCGGTGCGGCGAAGAAGCGAAACGGAACGAAGGCGTCGAAGGCGCGCGCGCGCGGTGCTCGATGAGCGACGCAACCGTCCGCTACGAGACGCCGGCCGACGGCGTGGCGCGCATCGTGCTCGCGCGCGAAGCGCAGCGTAATGCGCAAGACAAGCGCATGACGTACGAACTCAACGACGCGTTCGATCGCGCCGCGCGCGACAACGCGATCAAGGTGATCATCCTCGCCGCCGACGGGCCGCACTTCTCCTCGGGCCACGATCTGCGCGACCGCGCGTCGATCAACGATTTCCGACACGTCTCGACGTTCGGCGGTTTCGACAAACCGGGCGCCGAAGGCCGCCAAGCAGTCGAAGAAGAAATCTACTTCGGCATGTGCTGGCGCTGGCGCAACATTCCGAAGCCGACGATCGCCGAGGTACAAGGCAAGGTGATCGCCGGCGGCCTGATGCTGGTGTGGGTGTGCGACTTGATCGTCGCGGCCGACGACGCGACGTTCTCCGATCCGGTCGTCGCCTTCGGCGTGAACGGCGTCGAGTACTTCGGCCACCCGTGGGAATTCGGCGTGCGCAAAGCGAAGGAACTGCTGTTCACCGGCGGCACCATCGGCGCCGAGGAAGCGCGCCAGCTCGGCATGGTGAACCGCGTCGTGCCGCGAGCGGAACTGAAGGCGCATACCCTCGCGCTCGCACAACGCATCGCGCAGCGGCCGGCGATGGGACTACGGCTCGCGAAACAATCGGTCAACCAAGCGCAAGACGCGCAAGGGTTCTGGAGCGCACTGCAAGCGGCGATGTCGCTGCAGCAGCTCGGCCACTCGCACAACGCCGAAGTGCACGGCATGTCGGTCGATCCGACGGGCGCGGAAGTCATCAAGCGCGAGGCGAAGCAGGTCTAGCCGCGAACCTCGGCAGGGTCTGTGTGATTGCGGCGTACGCAAAGCGGAGTTCGATTCGCCTCGTCGTCCTCGTGCTCGCGCTGTCGTGGCTGCCGTGGTTCGTGCTGTCGCAGCTCGACGTCGACGACCCGGCATCTCATCCGCTGTACCTGATCGGCGGATTCGGCCCGCTGCTCGCGGCAGTGCTGTGCCGCTGGGTGGACCGACGCGACGCTGTCGAGTGGCACAACCCTTGGCTCGGCCGCAAGAGCGTTTCATTGCTGCTCGGTCTACCGTTGCTGTTCGGCGTGGTGCCGATCGCGATCGGTGGCGGCGTCGCACCGCTGATCGGCGGACCGCCACTCGACGCGGCGATCGGACGCTCGGCGATCGACGGTCTCGGCGGTGTGTTGCCATTCGTGCTGATCACCGCGCTCGCCGGGCCCGTGACCGAAGAGGTCGCATGGCACGGTTACCTCTGGCCGCGCTATCGCAGCTTTCAAGGGCGAGTCGGCGCCTCGCTCGTGTTGGGCACACTCTGGGGCCTTTGGCATTTGCCGTTGTTCTCGATCGATGGAACCACTCAGCAGGCGGGCGGCGGCGTCGAGAGTCTCTACTTTTTCTTCTTCATGTTGTCGGGCGTCTTGCAAACCTATCTCTTCGCCTACGTCTACGAAGCCACGGGCTTCGGCGTGTACGCCGCCGTCGCGATGCATTTCTTCATCAATTTGACGAGCTATTTCTTCGCGTTCAGTTGGCAAGCACGGAGCGTCGAAATGATCGTCTTGGCGGCATTCTGTGTCGTCTCGTGGTTCCGGCTACGCGCGTTCGACGCGCGCATCGAGCGCAGCGGCAGCGAGCTGATCAAGCGCGCGGCGGAGCAAGCGTCGCCGTAGCGCGCGCGCCTCCGCCTAGTGCGCGCCGTGCAGATGACGCCTTCGGCGACCGAGAAACCGTCAGACTGGCTTGTTTTACCCGATTCACCAACCGTATCGTTCGCGAACCGGAACGTCATTGGGCCGTCCGCAGGTGAGCACGTCGTCGCCGCGTTGCGGCGGTCGACCGGAGGGTTCCGTTTGCAGTTGTCTTGATCGATCGACGAGGAGACACACGATGATCGTCGGAATTCACCACATCGCGATCGGCGTTCCGGAATTCGAGAAGGGGTTGCGTTTCTACCGCGACATACTCGGTTTCGAAGTCGTGCAGACGAGCGAGTTCGACCGCGACAATTCGCGTGCCGATCGTGCGATCGGATTACGCGACGTCGGCGCGAAGATGGCGATGCTGAAGGCGCCGAACGCATACATCGAGCTGTGGCAGTACTCCAATCCCGCGCCCGAAGACCGTCGTCAGCGGCAGTGCGATTTCGGCTATGCGCACTTCGCACTGCAGGTCGACGGACTCGAACAGGAATACGCCCGCTTGTCGGCGGCCGGCATGGAGTTCGTCGGCCCGCCGGTCGATTTCGGTGTCGCGTCCGCGATCTACGGCAAGGATCCGTTCGGCAATTTCATCGAGCTCTACGAAATTCGCGACGGGCGCGTCGCGCAGTTGCCGCGCGCGTCATGACAGCGCGCGTGTCGTTTGCCGGCCGATTCCGACTGTTTATCGCGCGCAGGGCCGTCGACCGCGCTCGAGCAAGCATCGAGCGAACGCGATGAGCGGCAGTCGCGTTTCCGTGTTGATCGTCTCGAAGGGACACGTGTTCGCACACGACGCGTTCCTCGCGATGTTCGCCGACATGCGCGGCATCGCGACGACGCTCGTCGAGCAACCCGCCGCGCAAGCCGTGCTCGCGAGCGATGCCGAACGTTGGGATTGCGTGCTGTTCTACGACATGAGCGGCATTCCGGGGATCGGGCTCACACACGACGACGCGAGCGCGCGCGGCGAACCGTCGCCGCGCTACCGCGCCGCCATCGAAGCGCTGCTCGCGCACGGCATCGGCATCGTGATGCTCAATCACGCGACGGTGTCGTGGCCCATGTGGCCGTTGTGGCGCGATATCTCGGGTTCATCGTTCATGCTGCGCCGCGGTGAGCTCGACGGCGTCGAGGTGCCGGGGTCCGGCTATCGCGGCGCTCACGGCCCGCTGCCGAACGCGACGGTACGCGTCGTGCCCGCGAATCCGCATCCGGTGCTCCAAGGACTCGACGCCTTCGAAATCACCGACGAACTGTATCTGAAGACGCGCGGTTTCGAACGACGCGTCGTACCGCTGCTGCGCGCCGAGTACGAATTCGTCGACGGCAATTTCTCGCCGCCGCCGCTCGCGCCGCGCGACGAACAACAGAACTGGCATCACCCGCCCGGCAGCAACCTCGTCGCGTGGGCGAATGCGGCCGGTTCGAGTGCCGTCGTCGTGAGCGATCTCGGCGACGGTCCGAGCGCGTACGGCAATCCCGATTTTCGCGCGTTTCTGCAGAATTCCATCCGCTGGGTCGCGTCGAACGACGCGCGCGCATGGGCCAACGGTTTCGCAAAGTCGCGCTGACCCGGTTTCTGCGACGGCTCGTCAGCGCGGCGAACCCTGCGACCGCGGGGAGCCGCGTCGCCCGGATGCGCCGACTCGCGCGGCGGCGCCTCCATCGCCGCGCCGTCGCACCTCGTGCGGTCGATCCCGCTCAAGCCCTGACGGGTTTATCGGGGCGCGCGAGTTCGGCGCGGCGCCGATATACGAGGTCGTCGCGGCTCTGCAGGCTGCGCTGATCGTCGGCCAACGCGCCGTCCACGCGCGGCGGCGCCGGTTCGCGCCGCGTCCATTCCGTCGTGCCGACCCGGTGCGCGATCTTCCAGACGCCGTCGCGCTTCTCCATGCGGTCCATGTACCGACCGGCGACCCACAAGCTCGTCTCGACGTCGGCCGCGTCCGCGGCGGCGAGCGGATCGCCTTTCGCGCGCATCCGGTGATAAGCGGTGAAGTACGCCTCGGTGAACGCAGTGACGCCGTCGGCGTCGAGTTCGACGAAGATGTTGCCGAGCTGGTGGTGCGTGTGGACGTGCGTCGCGAGCACTTCGAGCGCGAACGCGACGAAATCGCCGGGCTTGCCCGGGCTCGACGCGCGCGACGGGTCGCTGCTCGGGCCGCGGAAGCCGTGGCGGTGATACGAATCCGGATGGAACACGCTGCGCAGCAACGCCTCGTCGCGATGATCGATCGCCCGGCAGTACGTCATCATCACTTCGGCGCACGCCTGCTTGTCGAGCAGTGCGCGCCACTGCGCCTCTGTGGGTGCAGCGTCGTCACGCGGATGGTTCGTCATCGTCGCTCCCCTCGATCGGCCGGTTGGCTTGCTCGACGCGCCGCTGCAGCAACTCGGGTCAGCCGGCGCCCGCGAACTCCGCACTCGGTGCATGGCCGAGCAGATACGAGCCGAGATCCTGATACAGCGGATGCGCGACCCAGCGGTGCGTCGCGCAGCCGTGCGCGTCGCGCAGCTTGCGTTCGAGCGGCGAATACATGCGCATGCCGGTCGTGCCGGCGGTGTTGTGCAGCGAATCGACGACGCGCATACAGACGTTCGCGGCGTGCACGCACGCGAGCCGCGCAGCGCGCGTCGCCGGACCCGACGGCGCCGGCGCGCCGGCGTGAAGTTCGGCCTCGACGACCGTCATCGCGTGCATCACGTAGGCGCGTACCGCGTTGTAGTCGGCCACCGCTTCGCCCATGCGGTACTGCGCGATCGGCCGATCGCGCAGCGTTCCGGTCGCCAGCATCGGAATCTTGCTCTGTGCGATGTCGCCGAACGTCTGGATCGTTCCCTTCGCAACCCCCAGCGCCACTGCGGCCTTGTTGTACGCCAGCCTGAGCGGCACCGGAATTCGATAGACCGGGTTCGGATACAGCGCCGGTAGCGACATCAAGTCGACGCCGACGAACTTCGGCGCGACGTAAGCGCCATCCGCTTTGACGTCGTGGCTACCGGAGCCGCGCAATCCCGCGACGTCCCAGGTATCGACGATCTCCCACTCGCTGCGCGGCAGGAACCACAGCTTGAAGATCGGTGCGCCGTTGCGGTCGAGCTCCGGCGCCCCGTCTTTCAGCAGCGGCGCGCCCATGAAGCACCACTGCGCGTTGTGGCAGCCGCTGATGAACGTCGTCTGCCCCCATACGCGCACGCCGCCGTCGGCCTGGCGTTCCGCGCGCGGCGGTGTGCTGCCCGGCCCGCCGCCGCCGCACATGATCACGCGCGGATTCCCGAGATACACCTCTTCGGCCAGATCGCGCGCCATGCCGCCCGCGGCCATGGCGTTGATCTCCGAGCCGAGCATCACGTTCCAAGCGACCGACGCGTCGATCGCCGCGAGCGCCTCGAGGATCTCGATCGTCTGCGTCGAGTTGGCGTCCTCACCCCCCAGTTCGGTCGGCAGTGTGAAACGGAAAAATCCGGCGTCGACGAGCTTCGTCACCAGGTCGTCGGGCAACCGCCGCAACCGCTGCGCCTCGTCGCCGCCCGCGA
>Ga0335084_10008257_pt1 | contig 10368 bp, 9 predicted proteins | sample Lox_Sample_44_FD_206721 | JGI IMG/M metagenome (GOLD analysis project Ga0335084, IMG submission 206721) | Soil microbial communities from Loxahatchee National Wildlife Refuge, Florida, United States - Lox_Sample_4.4 | ecosystem: Environmental > Terrestrial > Soil > Wetlands | place: USA: Florida... | reverse complement strand
GAAGACGCGCCGCGCCGCGGTGAGCCGGCGCGCGCGCGCGGCGAGGTCGAACGTCAGGCTCTCGCGGCTGTCGTGCGCCAGCAGCTCGCCGCTGTTGAGGTCGACCACGCCGCAGGCGATCACGCCTTCTGTGCGCACCAGCCCGAACAGCGCCTTGGTGACGCTGGAGTCGTCGAGCAGCCTGGCCTGCGGCGTGGCCGCGAAGGTCGGCGCGTTGGCGCACGCCTCCCAGGCCGACAGCACGGTGTTCCACACGGTCGACGCGCCGTTCAGCGTCTCGGCGAGCGCGGTGGCACGCACGCGCGCCGGCCACGGCTGGCTGAGGATGCGGTGGCGCATCGCGCCGGAGTTCGGCGGCAGCAGGAACACCACCCACGGGCAGTGCCAGTCGGGCTGCTCGGTGGCGATCAGCAGCGAGCGCAGCAGCGCGTCGAGCGCGTGCGGCTGCAGCGCGCCGACGATCACCGCGGTCATGTGCGAGCGCTCGGCCAGCGCGTTGACGATCTCGTCGTGGTCGAGGCCCGACGCGCGCACATCGGCGTGGTAGATCTTCAGCGGTCCCGACGCCCGGCGCGGCACCGCCGTGCGCTCGATCACCGCCAGCGTGCGCAGCGTCGCGCGCTCGCGCAGGTGCAGCTTCTCCACCGGGTTGCCGGTGGCGTCGGACAGCGCCTTCACGACCGCCGGCGCCCAGATGCGCGACGGGTCGAGCAGGGTGATCATCGACGGCGCGCTGCCGAGGTCTGCTCGCGAGGTCGTGAAGTGGTCGCGGATCGACTGCGCCGGCGAGCCGGCGACGAACACGTCGACCACGTGCGGGTCGTGCTCGCGCGGCAGCGCGGCCGGCGCCGCGGTTTCCTCGAGCACCGCGGTGGCGGCGAACGCCACCTCGGTCGGCGCATAGCCGGCACCCACCGGACGCGGTCCCAGATCACCGAACAGGGTCTTCAGCATGAAAGGCTCTCCTCGCGACCGGACCGGCGGCCTCGCCAGTCCGAGCGCGCGCGATGGGGCAATCTAGATCGCCGACTCGGCACGCGCCTGTTGCGGTGTACGCGAATGTCACCGCTTGCGCCTGTGGCATTTGTCGCACTTGGCCGCGCGCCCACCGGGGCAAGCGCCACCGCTTGCGGGGCGTCATCGCCTCCCGGGCACCACCGGGCCGCGCCCCTGCGCGACGCGTTCACGAACGCTCACAATTCTTGCGGCGCTCGCCTGCGCACCGCAGCCGCCGGCGGGGCTGTCGATAATCGCCCCCGCATCCCTTGAGAGGCCCTTCATGACGCAGCGAATCGCCGGCCATGCCCTGGTCGAAGCCCTGGTCGCGCAGGGCGTCGACACCGTGTTCGGCGTGCCGGGCGAGAGCTTTCTGGCCGTGCTCGACGGCTTCCATCAGCACGCGCAGCGCATCCGCTTCGTCGCCTGCCGGCAGGAGGGCGGCGCCGCCTTCATGGCCGACGCGCAGGGCAAGCTCAGCGGCCGCCCCGGCATCTGCTTCGCCACCCGCGGCCCCGGCGCCAGCAACGCGGCGATCGGCGTGCACACCGCGCTCCAGGACTCGACGCCGCTGATCCTGTTCGTCGGCCAGGTGGCCAGCGATCAGCGCGACCGCGAGGCGTTCCAGGAGGTCGACTACCGGCAGATGTTCGGCCCCGGCACGCTCGGCATGGCCAAGTGGGCGGCGCAGATCGACAGCGCCGACCGCCTGCCCGAGTACGTGGCGCGCGCCTTCCACACGGCACTGCAAGGTCGCCCGGGCCCGGTGGTACTGGCGTTGCCGGAGGACATGCTGACCACGCACACCGCAGCGCCGGTGGCGTCGCGCGTGAACGTGGCCACGGCCTGGCCCGCGCCCGGCGCGCTGCGCGACGTGCGCGCGCTGCTGCTGGCCGCGCGGCGGCCGCTGGTGATCGCCGGCGGCAGCGGCTGGGATGCCGAGGCCTGCCTGGCGCTGCAGCGCTTTGCCGAAAACTGGCAGCTGCCGGTGGGCTGCGCGTTCCGCTTCCAGGACACGTTCGACAACCGCCACCCGCTGTATGCGGGCGACGTCGGCATCGGCATCAACCCGAAGCTGGCGGCGCGCGTGCGCGAGGCCGACCTGATCATCGCGCTAGGTATCCGGCTCGGCGAGATGACCACCGGCGGCTACAAGCTGCTGCAGGTGCCGCGGCCGGTGCAAAAACTGATCCACGTGCACGCCGGGCCCGAGGAGCTCGGTCGCGTCTACCAGGCCGACCTGCTGCTGCAGGCCTCGATGCAGCACGCGGCCAAGGCGCTCGAGACGCTGAGCGCGCCGGCCGACCTGCCGTGGCGCGAGTGGAGCGCCGCCGCACAGCACGACTACCGAGCCAACCTCGAGCCGACGCCGGTGTCGCCGCTCGACCTGGCGCAAGTGATGAAGGCGGTGCAGCGCCTGGCGCCGGCCGACACTGCGTACACCAACGGCGCGGGCAACTTCTCGGGCTGGCTGCACCGCTTCGTGCAGTACCCCGGCTTGCAGCACCACGGCCGCACGCAGCTGGCGCCGACCTCCGGCGCGATGGGTTACGGCGTGCCGGCGGCGGTGGCGGCGTCGTTGCTGTACCCGCAGCGCACGGTGGTCAACGTCGCCGGCGACGGCGACTTCCTGATGACGGGGCAGGAGCTGGCTACCGCCACCGCCTACGAGGCCGGGCGCGGGCGTGGCAAGCTGGTGTCGATCGTGGTCGACAACGGCAGCTACGGCACGATCCGCATGCACCAGGAGCGCGAGTACCCGGCGCGCGTCAGTGGCACCGAGCTGTTCAACCCGGACTTCGTGCGCCTGGCCGAAGCCTACGGCTGGCACGGCGAGCGCATCGACCGCACCGAGCAGTTCGAGCCGGCCTTCGCGCGCGCGATGGCTGCCCAGCGGCCGACGCTGCTTCACCTGAGGCTCGACAGCGACGTCATCACGTCGCGCACCACCCTGAGCGCGATCCGCCAGCACGCCAGGCAGCGCCAGGGCTGAAGCAGCTCACGGCCGGCACGCCGCATCGCGCGGCGCACGCAACCGGCCGTCGATGTAGTACGACAGCAGCGAGCGCGCCATCGGCTGCTCCTCGCGTGCGAACAGCCCGCCGGCGTCGCGCAGCCAGCCGTCGATGCATTGCTGCTTCGGCGCGCTGGAGTTCGCGCATTGCAGCAGTCGCTCATACGACTCGCGGTAGATCACGAACTGGCCGCGGCTGAGCGGATCGCCGTGGCCGGGCACCAGCCAGCGGAAGCGGATCGTCGAAATCCGCTCGAGCGCGGCGGCCCAGCGCTCGGGGCACGCGGTGTCGAACAGCGGCGCGGGCAGCGTGACGAGATCGCCGGCGGCGAGGACCACCGAATTGGGCTCGTAGACCCAGACGTCGCCCGCGGTGACGGCCTGCGCCTCGACGCCGATGCTCAGCCCGAGGCCGGCGACGTCGACCGTCGCGCGCTCGCGGACCACGATGTCGGGCGTCGACGCCGCGACATCGTCGATGACGTCGACCTCGCGCTGCCAGCCGCTGCGCTGCGCGTCGTCGGCCGGGTGCCGGGCCAGCTCGTCGAGCAGCTGGCGGCGGTAGTCGGCGAGGAACCCGCTGCGCGCGGCGACGACGGCATCGCTGGCCATCACGCGCGCGCGCGGGTACGCCGCGCGCAGGGCCCGGTTGCCGCCGATGTGATCGAGGTGCCAGTGCGTGTTGACGATCACGCTCAGCGGCTTGCCGCTGGCGCGGATGCGCTCGAGCAACGCCTGCGTGTGCGCCGGGTGGCGGCCGCTGTCGACGACGATCCAGCCGTCGGGCGCGTCGATCAGCACGCTGTTGCCGTCGGGCTGCGCGCCCGCGACGAAGCGTCCGGGCAGCCACTCGACGCCGGGCTCCAGCACCCTTGGTTGGGCGATCACCGCCGCCTGCCACGACAACACGACCGCGCAGCCGATGCGCACCCAGCACCGCACACTCATCGCTTCCCTCGCTCCTGCTCGCCCGCGGCCGCACGCGCGGCCGCCCCTATGATCGCCGAACTCAGCTGCGGAGATGCGCGCGATGGATCCGTTGTCGACCTGCGACCTGTGCGACCAGCACCGCAACGATCCGGCCGAGCGCTTCCGCGTGCTTCCACCGGTGTTTCGAGACTTCGGCGGCCGCGTGCGCTTCCACGGCAGCGTGGCGACGCTGCAGTGCCTCGAGGACAACACCTCGGTTCGCGAAGCGGTCAATTCGCCCGGGCACGGCCGCGTGCTGGTGGTCGACGGCGGCGGCTCGATGCGCCGCGCGCTGCTCGGCGGCAACCTCGCCGCCGCAGCCGAGAAGAACGGCTGGGCCGGCGTCGTGATCCACGGCGCGGTGCGCGACCTGCAGGAGATGGCGCGCTGCCAGATCGGCATTCGCGCGCTCGGGCTGCTGCCGATGGCCACCGACAAGCGTCACGCAGGGCTGGCCGACGTGCCGGTGCAGATTGCCGGCGTGTGGGTGCGCCCGGGCGAGCGGCTGGTGGCCGACGAGGACGGCATCGTCGTGCTCGCCGTCGCCGCGCACTGAAGCCGGCCCGCGCGCCACCCCCCGGTAGAATCGCGGCTGTTCGGGGTGTAGCGCAGCCTGGTAGCGCAACTGCTTTGGGAGCAGTGGGTCGGACGTTCGAATCGTCTCACCCCGACCACGTCGCGCCCGGCGGGCTACTGCTGCCGACGGATCACCAGGCCGATCGACGTGCACACGTACTCGCTGAACAGCGGCACCCTCGCGCAGACCCTGCGCTACAGCAAGCCCCGCGGCGTTGACTGCGTGAGCGTTGCCGAGCCGATCGAGCGATTCTGCGAGCGGCACGGGGCCCTGACTCGGCGCCAGGGCCTGGCCCTGCTGTGGCCCTGGCCGGCGACGTGGGCGCAGGCCGGCTATCCGAGCCGCGCGGTCACGCTGGTCGTGCCGTTCGCGCCCGGCGGCATCGCCGACCTCACGGCGCGCGCGGTGGCCAGGGAGATGAGCGCGACGCTGCGCCAGCCGGTCGTCATCGACAACCGGCCGAGCGCCGGCGCGATCGTCGGCGCCAGCGCGGTCGCGCACGCCGAACCCGACGGCTACACCGTGCTGCTGCTCAGCAATGCCAACGCGGTCAGCGCGGGCCTGTTTCGCAAGCTGCCGTTCGACGTTCAGCGCGATTTCGCGCCGGTCACCACGCTCGGCTTCTTCGACCTCGCGCTGTTCGTCGCCGACGCTTCGCCTTGGCGCAGCGTCGGCGACGTGATCGCTCAGGCGCGGGCACAGCCGGACCGGCTGACGGTGGGCACCATCAGCAGCGGCAGCACGCAGCATCTGGCAGCCGAGCTGTTCAGGTCGATGGCGCGGCTGGACATGGTGATCGTGCCATACAAGGGCACGCCGGCGGTGCTGACCGCGCTGCGTGCGCGCGAGATCGACCTCGCGTTCGAGATCCTGGGCCCCATGCTGCCGCAGCTCGGCGGCGGCGCGGTGCGGGCGCTGGCCGTCACGTCGGACCGGCGCTTCGCGGGCCTGCCGACGGTGCCGACGGTGCGCGAGACGCTGCCGGGCTACGTGGCGGCGTCGTGGAACGCCCTGGCGGTGCCGGCGCGCACGCCGCCGGCGGCGATCGAGCGGCTGCAGCGCGCCGCCCTCGACGCGCTGGCAATGCCGTCGGTGCAGGGCCAGCTGCAGGCGCTGGGCGTGCGCGCGCAGGGCGGCTCGGCCGACGAGCTGCGCCGCCTGCTCGCCGACGAGATCACGCGCTGGTCGAAGGTGATCCAGTCGGCCGGCATCGAGCGGCAGTAGGCTGGCGCCCGTGATCAACCTCAAGCACCTGCAGAGCTTCGTGCGCGTGGCCGAGCTCGGCAGCTTCAGCAAGGCGGCGCGCGTGCTCGACATCGCGCAGCCCGCGCTGAGCCGTCAGGTGCGCCAGCTCGAGACCGACCTGCGCGAGACGCTGCTGTTGCGCAACGGCCGCGGCGTCAGTCTCACCGACGCCGGCCGCCGCCTGTTCGACCACGGCGTGCAGATCCTGCAGCAGGTGGAGCAGGCGCGCGCGGATCTCGGCGCCGAGCGCGGCGCGGCGGTCGGGCACGTGACGATCGGGATGCCGCCGAGCATCGGCCGGCGGCTGACGCTGCCGCTGATCGAGGGCTTTCGCGAGCAGCTGCCGCGGGCGCGGCTGACGATCGTCGAGGGCCTGAGCGCCAACATCGCCGAGTGGATCGGCAGCGGCCGCGCCGACCTCGGCCTGCTCTACAACCCCGACGCGCAGCCCGAGCTCGAGTTGACGCCACTGCTGCGCGAGCGGCTGTGCCTGGTCGAGCCGGGGCGCGGCCAGCGCGCAAGCCCCAAGCCGCTGCCGTTGCGCGAGCTGGGTTCGTACCCGTTGATCCTGCCCGAGCGCCACCAGTCGATCCGCCGCCTGCTGCAGACGCAGGCCACGCTGGCCGGCGTCAAGCTCGACATCGCTTGGGAGGTGTCGAGCGTGCCGGCGATCATCGACTTGGTGTGCGCGCGCGTCGGCCACGCGGTGCTGACTGCCAGCGCGGTCGACGCATCGGGCCGCAGCAGCGAGCTGGCCGTGCGGCCGATCGTCGAGCCCGAGCTGGTGAGCGTGCTGTTCCTCGCGCAGTCGGCGACCAAGCCGCCGACGCCGCTGACACGCCGCGTCGGGCGCCTGCTCGGCGAGCTGGTCGACAAACCGGCGGCGCCGGCGGGCAAGCCACGGCGCTGAAGGCGCGCGCCGCGGCTCCATGCCGCAATCGAATAGCTGCTAGTGGGTGGCGGCGCTTGGGTGGGGCGCGGGCGCCATCGACAATGCGGCGAGCTTGCACGGCGGCGCTGCGCCGCATCTCCACCGCCTCCATGAGCGATCGCATCACCGGCATCTCGTCGATGGCCACCCGCCAGGTGCTGGCCGAGCTGGCGCGCGCGTTCGAGCAGCGCAGCGGCTGCGCGGTGGCGATCGAATCGGTCGGTGGGGTCGATGCCGCCCGGCGCGTGCAGGCCGGCGAGCCGTTCGACGTGGTGGTGCTGGCCAGCGACGCCATCGAGCGCCTGATCGCGGCCGGCCGCGTGGCGGGCGGCAGCCGAGTCGACCTCGTGCGCTCGCCGGTGGCGATCGCCGTGCGAGCCGGCGCCGCGCATCCCGACGTGTCGACCGAAGACGCCGTCCGGCGCGCGGTGCTGGCGGCACGCAGCATCAGCTATTCCACCGGCCCCAGCGGCGTGCATCTGACGCGGCAGTTCGAGCGCTGGGGCATCGCGCAGCAGATCAAGCCGCGCATCGTGCAGGCGCCGCCCGGCGTGCCCGTGGCTGCGCTGGTGGCCCGGGGCGACGCCGAGATCGGGTTTCAGCAGCTCAGCGAGCTGATGAACGAACCGGGCATCGACGTGCTCGGCCTGCTGCCCGACGCCATCCAGTACATCACCATCTTCAGCGCCGGGACGTGCGCCGGCTCCCCGCGTGCGGCTGCCGTGCGTGCGATGCTCGACGACATGACATCGCCGCGGGCCGCCGAGATCAAGCGGCGCCACGGCATGGAGCCGGCGTGAGCCGAGAGAACCAGGAGAGCGCCGGATGATCATCGACTGCCACGGCCACTACACGACGGCACCGAAGGCGCTGGAGAACTGGCGCAACGCGCAGATCGCCGGCATCACCGATCCCGCGGCGAAGCCGCGGGTTGAATCCTTGGTGATCACCGACGACGAGCTGCGCGAGTCGATCGAGACCAATCAGCTCAAGTTCATGCGCCAGCGCGGCTCGGACCTCACGATCTTCAGCCCGCGCGCCAGCTTCATGGCGCACCACATCGGCGACTTCGAGGTCTCGAGCACCTGGGCGGCGATCTGCAACGAGCTCTGCTTCCGCGTGTCGCAGCTGTTCCCCGACCACTTCATCCCGGCGGCGATGCTGCCGCAGAGCCCCGGCGTCGACCCGAAGACCTGCATCCCCGAGTTGGTGAAGTGCGTGGAGCAGTACGGCAACGTCGGCATCAACCTGAACCCCGACCCGTCGGGCGGCCACTGGAGCAGCCCGCCGCTGACCGACCGCCACTGGTATCCGATCTACGAGAAGATGGTCGAGTACGGCATCCCGGCGATGATCCACGTCAGCACCAGCTGCAACGCCTGCTTCCACACCACCGGCGCGCACTACATCAACGCCGACACCACCGCGGTGATGCAGCTGATCCAGGGCGACCTGTTCAAGGACTTCCCGACGCTGAAGTTCGTGATCCCGCACGGCGGCGGCGCGGCGCCGTATCACTGGGGCCGCTACCGCGGGCTGGCGCAGGAGCTGAAGAAGCCGCTGCTGAAGGACCACCTGCTGAACAACATCTTCTTCGACACCTGCGTCTACCACCAGCCGGGCATCGACCTGCTGACGCGCGTGATCCCGATCGACAACGTGCTGTTCGCCAGCGAGATGATCGGCGCCGTGCGCGGCATCGATCCCGAGACCGGCTTCAACTACGACGACACCAAGCGCTACATCGAGGCGGCGAAGCTCACGCCCGAGCAGCGCCACAGCATCTACGAGGGCAACGCGCGCCGCGTCTACCCACGGCTCGATCGAGCGCTCAAGGCGCGAGGTCACTAGTCCAACCTGCCAGGGTGGCCCCTGGGCCACCCGCTCCTTCATCGAGGTCCGACCCCATGTATCAACTCGGCATCGTCAAGCGCAACATCGTGCGCGCCGACCGCGCGGCGGTCGACCGGCTGGCCGGCTTCGGCGTTGCCACCGTGCACGAGGCGATGGGCCGCGTCGGGCTGATGAAGCCCTACATGCGGCCGATCTACCCCGGCGCGCAGATCGCGGGCACCGCGGTCACGGTGCTGCTGCAGCCGGGCGACAACTGGATGCTGCACGTCGCCGCCGAGCAGATCCGCGACGGCGACATCGTCGTCGCCGCCTGCACCGCCGACAACGACGACGGCTTCTTCGGCGACCTGCTGGCCACCAGCTTCCGCGCGCGCGGCGCGCGCGGCCTGGTCATCGAGGCCGGCGTGCGCGACGTCAAGGTGCTCACCGAGATGGGCTTTCCGGTGTGGAGCAAGGCGGTCAGCGCCAAGGGCACCGTGAAGTCGACGCTCGGCTCGGTCAACATCCCGCTGGTGTGCGCTGGCGCGCTGGTGCAGCCGGGCGACGCGATCGTCGCCGACGACGACGGCGTGGTCGTGGTGCCGGCGGCGCTGGCCGCCAAGACGGCCGACGCGGCGGCCGCGCGCGAGGCCAACGAGGGCGACAAGCGCGCCAAGCTCGCCGCCGGCGTGCTGGGCCTCGACATGTACGGCATGCGCGAGCCGCTGCAGAAGGCCGGCTTGAAGTACGTCGATTGACAGATCGCGATGCGCATCGCACTGATCGGCTACGGCGAAGTCGGCCGCATCCTGGCCGAGGACCTGCGCTCGCGCGCCACGCTGGTAGCGTTCGACATCCAGCTCGCGGGCGCGGCGTCGCCGGCGTCCGACTCGATGCGCGCTCACGCGCGCCGGCACCGCGTGGCGCTGGCCGATTCGCATGCGGCGGCGGTGCGCGACGCCGAGCTCGTGATCTCGGCGGTCACCGCCAGCCAGGCGGTGGCGGTGGCGCAGGCCTGTGCGGCGGGCCTGGCGCGCGGCGCCTTCTTCCTCGACTTCAACTCGGCGTCGCCCGGCGCCAAGATCGCGGCCGCGCGCCTGGTGGCGGGCGGCGGAGGCGCCCGCTACGTCGAGGGGGCGGTGATGACGGCGGTGCCGCCGTATCGCCTGAAGGTGCCGCTCCTGCTCGGCGGGCCGGACGCGGCCACGCTCGAGCCTGCCCTGAGCGGGCTGGGCTTCGCCGCCCGGGCGGGCAGCGCCGAGCTCGGCGTGGTCAGCGCCACCAAGATGTGCCGGAGCGTGGTGGTGAAGGGCCTCGAGGCCATGGTCATCGAGAGCTTCACCGCCGCCCGCCACTTCGGCGTCGAGGAGGCGGTGATCGCCTCGCTGCGGGAGACGTTCCCGGGCGTCGACTGGGAGAAGCAGGCCACCTACTTCTTCCAGCGCGTGCTCCAGCACGGCCGCCGCCGCAGCGAGGAGATGCGCGAGGCGGCCGTCACCGTCCGCGAGGCGGGCCTCGAGCCGTGGAGCGCGGCCGCCACCGCCGACCGCCAGGCCTGGATGGCCGACCTCGGCGACCAGGGCCTCTTCGGCGAGCGGGGCCGCGAGGGCTTCGCCCGCAGCCCCGACTGGCGCGTCGAGGCCGACCGCATCCTCGCGCACCTGCCGACCACGCGGTGAATGGAGCCATGCCCCCCTTCGAGAAGACTCCCGGCTGGCTGGACTGGGACGCTCACCCGAGCAAGCCGCGCTTCGCGCCGCCGCCCGGCGCGGTGGACGCGCACTGCCACGTGTTCGGCCCGGC
>Ga0335084_10008256_pt1 | contig 10369 bp, 11 predicted proteins | sample Lox_Sample_44_FD_206721 | JGI IMG/M metagenome (GOLD analysis project Ga0335084, IMG submission 206721) | Soil microbial communities from Loxahatchee National Wildlife Refuge, Florida, United States - Lox_Sample_4.4 | ecosystem: Environmental > Terrestrial > Soil > Wetlands | place: USA... | reverse complement strand
TGGCCGCGGGCGCGGTGCTCGTCATGCTCGGCACGGTGCTCACGCCGCACGCCACGAGCGCGTGGACGCTCGTGCTGCTCATCGGCGTCGTCGCTGCGGGCGGCGGTGGCATGGCCGGGCTCGGGGTGCTGATGTCCGCGGTCGCGCGAGCGCTACCCGCCGAGAAGCGCGGGCTCGCGAGCGGCATGGTCAACGCCGGAGGGTCGTTTGGACAGTTCGTCGTCGCGCCGTTAGCGGCGCTCCTCACCGGCGCGATCGGCTGGGTCGGCGCGCTGACCGCACTCGGCCTGCTCTCGGTGGCCATCGTGCCGCTCGCCTGGGTGCTGCGCGGCAAGCATCCGCATCCGGCGATGGGCGCTGCCGCCGAGAAGTCGATGCGCCACGCCGTGCGCGACGCGTGGCATGACCAGAGCTTTTTGCTGCTCACCGCTGGGTTCTTCGTCTGCGGCTTCCACGTCGCCTTCATCGCCACCCACCTGCCGGGCGTGGTGGCGCTGTGCGGTCTGCCGCCCGCGGTCGGCGCGTGGTCGCTGTCGCTGATCGGCCTCTTCAACATCGCCGGCAGCTTCGCCTCCGGCTGGGCGATCGGCCGCTGGCGGATGAAGAGCGTGCTCTCGCTGCTCTATGCCATGCGCGCGCTCGCTGTGCTCGCGTTCGTGTTTGCGCCGAAGACCGCGACGACCTTCATGGTCTTCGCCATCGTGCTCGGCTTCACCTATCTCTCGACCGTACCGCCGACCGTGGGCCTCGTCGGCAAGCTGCACGGCATTCGCTACGTCGCCACGCTCTTCGGCATCGTGATGTTCTCGCACCAGGCCGGCGGCTTCCTCGGCGCGTGGCTCGGCGGCTACGTCTTCGAGCGGACCGGCAGCTACGACTGGCTCTGGTACATCGACATCATGCTCGCAGTTGGCGCCGCGCTCATCCACATGCCGATCAAGGAAGCGCCGAAGCTGCGCCCGGCGCTGGCAACCTGAGGAAAGCCCCTATGGGAAAGCTTGAAGGAAAGATTGCGCTCGTCACGGGTGCGAGCAGCGGCATCGGCCTTGCGAGCGCGAAGCGCTTCGTGACAGAAGGCGCCTACGTCTACATCACCGGGCGGCGCGACGCCGAGCTCGCCCGCGGGGCGGCGGCGATCGCAAGAAACGTCACCGCCGTGCCGGGCGACGTATCGAAGCCCGCCGATCTGGATCGTCTCTTTGCGCAAATCCAGCGCGAGAAAGGCCGGCTAGACATCGTCTTCGCGAATGCCGGCGTCGCGAAGTTCGCGACGCTCGGGACGATCAGCGAGGAGTTCTACGATTCGATCTTCGACGTCAACGTCAAGGGCCTGCTCTTCACCGTGCAGAAGGCGTTACCGCTCATGCGGGAGGGCGGGTCGATCATCCTGAATGCCTCAGTGGTCGCCAGCAAAGGACTGCCCGCGAACAGCGTCTATTCCGCGACGAAAGCCGCCGTGCGGTCCTTCGCGCGCACCTGGACCACCGATCTGAAGAGCCGACGGATCCGCGTGAACGCGGTGAGCCCGGGCTCGATCGACACGCCCGGCCTGAACGATCTCCTTGCTTCGTCGGAAGTGGGCGAACAACGGCGCAAGGCCATCACTGGCGCCGTTCCGCTCGGCAGGTTCGGCACGCCGGAGGAGATCGCCAACGCGGTGGTGTTTCTCGCCTCCGACGACGCGAGTTACGTCACCGGGGCCGAGCTCTTTGTCGACGGCGGCTTCGCACAAGTATGAGCATGGACCCGCGCCTCCGTATGCTGCTGGAAGGGCGGATCGTGCCGACGCTGCTGCGCATGGCGTGGCCGAACATCCTCGTGATGCTCGCCCAAGCAGCAACCGGGCTAATCGAGACCTGGTTCCTGTCGCGGCTGGGGACTCACGCCCTAGCCGGAATGGCACTGGTGTTTCCCGGGTTCATGCTCATGCAGATGCTATCCGGCGGTGCGGTGGGCGGCGGCATTTCCTCGGCCGTCGCGCGCGCGCTGGGTGGCGGGCGGCGCAGGGACGCGGATGCGCTCGTCATGCATGCGATCCTCGTCAACGTCGCGCTTGGACTGCTCTTCGCGATCCTGTTCCTCGCATTCGGATCGTTGCTCTACGCGGCCATGGGCGGGGGAGGTCCGTCCCTGCAGGCCGCACTGGACTATTCGAACGTCGCGTTCGCGGGTGCCGTGCTCATCTGGATCATGAACGCGCTGGCCAGCCTCGTGCGCGGCACTGGCAACATGCTCGTGCCCGCGCTCGCCGTCTGCGGCGGCGTCGTTCTGCTGGTTCCGCTCTCACCCCTGCTCATCTTCGGGCTGGGTCCGATTCCCGGGCTCGGCATGGCGGGTGGAGCAGTTGCGGTGCTGATCACCACGGCCCTGTCCGCCGCCTTTCTGGCCTGGTACCTGTGGTCCGGCCGCTCGGTGGTGCGCCCCGTCCGGGCGCGCCTGCAGTGGTCCCTCTTCCGCGACATCCTGCGCGTCGGCGCGATCGGATCCGTCAACACGCTGCTGACTACTCTGGTGTTCGCGTTGGCTACTGCGCTTGTCGGCACCGCGGGCGGGCCGAATGCGGTCGCCGGCTACGGCACCGGCGCTCGGCTCGAGTATCTGCTGATTCCACTGGTATTCGGTCTCGGCGCACCGCTGGTGGCATTGGTGGGCACGAACATCGGCGCCGGCCAGCGCCAGCGCGCGCTGCGCATTGCCCTGATGGGCGGCGTAATCGCTTTCGTACTGACGGAGGCGATCGGCCTAATTGTCGCCATCTGGCCCCATGCATGGCTGGGCCTGTTCGGCGACGATCCTCGCATGCTCGCCACCGGCGAGAGCTATCTGCGCGTCGTCGGTCCTGCCTATGGATTCTTCGGCCTCGGGCTCTCGCTGTACTTCGCCTCGCAGGGAGCCGGACGCCTGCTCTGGCCTCTGCTCGGCAGCGTAGTGCGCGTGCTGATCGGAATCGGCGGCGGCTGGCTAGCGCTGCAACTGACTGGGTCGTTCGACTGGCTGTTCGCAGCGCTGGCTCTGGCGCTCTTCACCTTCGGACTGATCAATGCCGCCGCCGTCGCGAGCGGCGCGTGGTTCGGGCCGCTGACGTGGCCGCGGAACGCGATGGCCGCAATGCAAGGGAGGTCGGCGATATGAACGAGAGATATCTGGAGGACTTCGCCGCTGGGCAGATCTACGGCTCCGGGCGCATCACGGTCGAAGAAGACCGGATCAAGTCATTCGCGGCGGAGTTCGATCCGCAGCCTTTTCACCTGGACGAGGATTGCGCACGTCGCTCGATATTCGGCGGCTTGGCGGCGAGCGGCTGGCATACCGCCGCGCTCACGATGCGACTGCTCGTCGAGAGCGACTTCAAACCCGTCGGCGGCATCATCGGCGCGGGCTTCGACGAGTTTCGGTGGCCGCTTCCCGTGCGACCGGGCGACGAACTGCACGTCGAGAGCGAAGTACTCGAGGTGCGGCCGTCGAAATCGCGGCCGCATCAAGGATTGGTCAAGGTGAGAACGACGACCAAGAATCAGAAAGGCGAGGTGGTGCAGGTTTCTGTGGGCAATCTCGTCGTGCCGCGGCGCCTGGCGTAGTCGTCTGGCCGATGCTTCGGTGAGCCTGAAAACTGCAGTGCAAGGAAGGAAGGATGCTATGGAGGACACCATGAAAAGCAAGACCGCGCTCGTCACGGGCGCCTCGTCAGGCATTGGCGAAGCTACGGCGCAGCGGCTCGCGTCGGCTGGCTACAAGGTCTACGGCACCAGCAGACGGGGAGCCCAGATGAACCCGCGACCGTTCGAGATGCTGGCCCTCGACGTGACCAGCGATGAATCCGTCGAAACCGCGGTCCGGGAAGTGTTGCGGTTGGGCGGCCGCATCGACCTGCTCGTCAACAATGCCGGCTTCGGTGTCGCCCCCGCCGGAGCGGAAGAGAGCTCTATCGAACAGGCCCGATCGATCTTCGATACGAACTTCTTCGGGATTGTCCGGATGACGCGTGCCGTCCTGCCCCACATGCGACAGCAAGGGAGTGGTCGCATCATCAACATCGGCTCCGTGCTCGGCTTCCTGCCGATGCCGTACGGGGCGCTCTATGCCGCCTCCAAGCACGCGGTCGAAGGTTATTCGGAATCGCTAGACCATGAGCTGCGCACGAGGGGCATCCGGGTCTCGGTCATCGAGCCCGCATACACGAAGACGCAGTTCGACGCCAACTTTCTCGCACCCGATTCGAAGCTCGATGAGTATCGAGAAATCCGTGCGGCCTTGGACAAGTTGGTCAAGGACGTGATGACAACGGCGGACGAGCCGACCGTCGTGGCCGATGTTGTGCTGAAAGCGGCGAGCGCTGCCCGCCCGAAGCTCCGATACACAGCCGGCGGGCTCGCGAACCGCCTGCGATTGCTTCGCAGGTTTGCGCCCGCTGGCTTAGTGGACGCCGGGATCCGGAAGGACCTACGCCTCGACGCGCCGACGGCGTCGCTGCCTCGCACCCCGGTCTTGGCCAAGTAGTCGATCCAGGAGAGCCCAATGACATTCAAGGCATTGCTTGCAACAAAGACAGGTGAAGCGATTTCGACCCGCGTGGTCGAAATGAATGAGCAAGATCTCATGCCCGGAGACGTCACCATCGCGGTCGACTACTCGACTGTGAACTACAAGGACGCGATGGCCATTACCGGGCGCGTGGACGTGATTCGTCAATTCCCTTTGATCCCGGGCATCGATCTGGCCGGCACGGTTGTGGCGTCCTCGTATCCCGGCATCGCCGTCGGGGACAGCGTTGTTGCCAACAGCTGGGGGCTGAGCCAGACCCATCACGGCGGATATGCGCAGAAGGCACGGGTGAAAGGCGAGTGGCTGGTCAAGATCCCGGCGCCCTTTTCGACCAAGGACGCCATGGCGATCGGCACGGCGGGTTACACGGCGATGCTGTCCGTGCTGGCGCTCGAACATGGCGGCCTCACACCGCGGCGTGGTGACATCCTCGTCACCGGCGCCAATGGTGGCGTCGGCTCCATCGCGATCGCGATCCTGTCGAATCTCGGCTATCGCGTCGTCGCGTCGACCGGACGTCTCGAGGAAGGCGATTATCTGCGCAGCCTCGGCGCGGCGGAGATCATCGACCGCCGCACGCTTTCGGAGCCGGGAGCACCGATAGCGAGCGAAAGATGGGCTGGCGCGGTGGACTCCGTTGGCAGTCATACGCTGGTGAACGCCTTGGCGCAGACACAGTATCGCGGTGTGGTGACGGCCTGCGGCCTAGCTCAGGGCCTCGATCTTCCTGGTTCGGTCCTGCCCTTCATCCTCCGGAACGTCACCCTCGCCGGTATCGACTCGGTGAATGCCCCGCAGGAGGCCCGTATCGAGGCCTGGTCGCGTCTGGCGCGTGACCTGGACCTGGGCAAGCTCGCCCGCACGACGCGGGTGGTGGGACTCGCCGAGGTGCCCGTTGTGGTAGGCCGGATGTTCGAGGGCAAAGTCCGGGGCCGCACCGTCGTCGACGTCAACGCGTAGCGCCGTTACGACCATTAGTCTCCGACCCTACCGCGTGAATAGGGAGTCGTTGTCCGTGACCGGCCACACCTACTCATGACGTTAGCGCGTCGAATATCCAAGAAATGCACGAACTATGGCTTCCGCCCGGTGCGTGTTACTTGTTGATCACTTCATCCGCCACCAGCAAACGCACGCTGGCGCGCCGCCTCAAGGATACACTCGGCAAGACGCCGCTGTCCTACTTCCAGGACCGGCGAGTGGAGCGCGCTGTGCATCTGCTCAAGACCACCGATCACAACATCGAGCGCATCTCCGCCATGGTCGGCTACGCCGACGGCGTAACCCTGCGCACGCTCCTGCGGGGACGGCTCGGACGCGGCGTGCGCGAACTGCGCCATGGCAGGTTGACCCCTTAAGTGTCCGCTTTCGAAAAACAGAGAACGTCTCCTTCGGGTCATGGCGGCAGTTCGCGAACGATGCTGAGCTGCCCAAAAGCGGCCTCTCGTCGCATCACCTACCGGAATATGTTGCGGCCTAACCCAACGTACGCAGACTGAGGGCCAGCGCTATCCAGGCGCCCCCGTAGAAGACAAGATCGATCCCGATAAACAGGCCGATCACCCATAGGCCCGAGGCTGGCCATTGCGCCAGCACCAAGACACCGAGTACGAGGGCAACAAGCCCATTGAGCACATGCCACCCCCAGCCCGGCAAACTGATCCAGAGCGGCTCGATCAGCTGGAACAGGCCTGTCACTAGAAAGAACGCACCCATGAGCAGGGTGAGGATTTCAGCGCTGACCACCGGCCGCCAAACCAACAGCACTCCGATGACTCCGAACAGCACGGCGGCTAGCACGTGCTGGAAATGACCAGCCCAATTGCCGACCATAATGAGTTGCACGATCTCGATACCGGAAGCGATCACCAGCAGCCACCCGAAGAACAGCATCGAAACGACGGTCGCCGCCACAGAACGCACTATCGCCAGTATGCCGAGAAGCAAGAGGCCGATGCCAAAGGCAAGGAACCAGCCCCAATTGTGGATGACCTCCGCTGGAGCGCTTATGCTCAAAGTCTGAAGTTCTGTCATTCTTCTCTCCCCATTAGTTGGCGCCGCCCTCTACTATCAAGACGGTGCGAGCGACGAGTAGCGCCTTGTAGTTGGCGGCAGCTCTCATTCTGCCCCATGTGCTAACGAAAGTCGCAACAGGCAACCGCAGCCGTTCGAACGCCGCGGCTTCACGGGAGCAGTTGAACAATTAGCTCAATGGCCGCTTTTCAATGATGTCGCAATCCGCTACCGCTCCACCCAGCGTCGGCGTCTCGCTGTCCGGCGAAGACTGGATCACAATGCCGGCTAATGTCTTGCGCCAGCCGATTGGTCTCGATTCGCACGCACCCTGCGTAGACGCCGGGAAGGGCGAGCCTATGCGCATGGTCATGCGTTTCACGGCAGCCGCCGCGCGCTGGGTTGCTTCTGGCGTCTTGTTGTCCTTTGTATCTCCCGGTTGCGCCCCGAAGGACGCTCCGGTGGCGGGCCAGGAGATCCTCTTTTTTCCCTCCCCCGCCTCAGTTTCGGCCGATGGCCGCCAGTCCTGGTCACTTACCATTCAGGGACGCATCTTCGAACCGGCCGCAGGCAGCATCGGGCGCACGCAGTTGATCGAAGCCATCGCCAAAGCGGCCGATCTCGACGACGACGAGGCGAAATCCACTCTCTTCCACGAGCGTGCCGCTTACTTCCTTTCCGACAGCGAGAAAAACCAGCGCGTCTCGGTGAGCATCGGCGACCACCCTTTCACTCTACCGGCTTCCGACAAAGCGGGTTACTTCACTGCCCAGTTCCCCCTGGCAAAGGACGAGGCCTCGAAACTCGCTAAAGACGGCGTGATCTCTTTTGAATCCCTGCCTACCGCCAGCAATCCGCGGCGCTTCCCGGCGAAAGTGATGCTGGTGCCGGAAGAGGGCGTGTCTGTGGTGACAGACATGGATGACACGATCAAGGAAACCCACGTGCTCGACCGAAAAGAGATGCTCAAGAACACCTTCGCGCGACCGTTCGTGGCCGTGACAGGAATGCCGGCGCTTTACCGCTCATGGAAAGAGGCCCTCGGTAGCCGCATACAGTTCCATGTGGTGTCCGCAGGTCCCTGGCAATTCAACGAGCCGCTCCGCCGTTTCACCGAAGAGGTCGGGTTTCCCGCCTTCACCTGGCATATGCGCTCGGTGGACATCAACGCTGCCAATCTCGGTGAGTTGAACCCGGATCCATATCCCTTCAAAGTCCAAACGATCGAGGCGCTCATGAGGCGCTTCCCGAAGCGCCACTTTGTGTGTGTGGGTGATTCCGGCGAGAAGGACCCGGAAGTGTATTCGAAGATCCTTTCGGAGTTCCCGGCGCGGGTGGATGCGGTGTTCATCCGCGACGTGACCGGCCAGCGCCAGGACGCCGACCGCTATAAAACGCTCTTCCCGGGCGAAGCGGCAGCGAAACTCCGCGTGTTCCGTGATCCGAAAGACCTGCCGCCTCTCGCCTCCCCCATTGGTGCACGTGACTCCTCTGACTACGTCTAGTCCAGTATGCCAACCGCGGGCGAAAGGCCAACCTGCGAATTGGTAGCATACCTTTGTATATCTGGCTCTAAAACCGACCAAGGACATGAACGGCAAAGGTATGCTACCGATGGGTGCTCTTGGATACGGTGACCAGGACCGCACGACGTCGGACGATTCAATCGCGACGTTGGTGCCCGCACCGATAGCGAATGGCCAAGTCGGATTCCACTAACGCCGGTGCATCGTTTACGCCGTCGCCGACCATGGCCACGCTCAGACCTCGCGACTTGACCTCACGTGCGCAGCGGGATCATGGATGACGCCTCCTTGGCGACGTCGACGGCGGTCTGCAGCTATTGCGGGAGGGAAGGTGCTCGATGTTTGAGCGACATGCGCGACACGCTCAGACGCGGGCTAAATGAGCCTCTGCCTTATCAGCTCGCCAATGATCAGCTTGGCGAAGCCCGGCAGGTCCTTTTGTATACTGGTTGCCGCGACGGTCTGCGTAGTGGCCGACCAGAGAAGCTCGGATTCGTTGACGCTGTACAGATCTGTCTCGAGGACCACCGTATCGGTATGGGAGACCGGCACGCTGTAGTACCCCGCCCAGGCTACCGCATAGCCGCCATAGAAGCCTATCCCTACGGGCAGAAACACCGGGCTGACTTCGGTCTGCACATCGACCCGGATCAGACGAGTGATCAGCGCTCCATCGGCACCAGCTCCTTTGACGGCCTGCGTCAGCCGGGCCTCGTCGGCTTGACCAGTCTCCGGGAGCAGGGCATAGCTCGGAACGGCGTCCGCGCCCGCCGCCTTGAGCTCTTTCACGAACCCCTCCTCAAAGGTACGACGTAGATCTGGCTCGTCCGACACACCGACCACCAGAAGCTTCCTCAACGATTGACCCTTGTAGTCGGGGCTGCGCCATGACTTGGTCAGCGTGGTCCCGGCGCAAGCGAGCATGGCCAAAGCGACCAAGACAAGAGCAGCTCCTACCACGATGCCGTGGCAGTACTTTGTCATATCCAACCTCAGGCAGGGGGCTTCTGCTCTCGGCGCTCCGAGCTTTTCGACTTCGGGCAGGTGACTGAAAACATTAGGGCGCGCATCAACCTCTCAAGTCGATAGGGTATCGAGGTCTAAGCGACTCGCCGCGGCTGCCACAGGTGCCGCTCACCAGGCACAGGACGGCTTGGGGCTTCAGCTGCCTTTGAGCTTCGATTCCATCGCCTTGACCGCTTTCTCGAAGTCCGACACCTTGGCTTCGAGCTGGCGCTTCGCATTCTCCCAGTGGTCATCAGCCGACTTTTCCAACTCGTGCACTTGCTTGATCGTGGGCTTCGCGACGAGCAACTCGCCGATGGCCTTGATCTCCACGTTGGCCTTTGCGCTCTCGGCGCGCGCCTTGAGCGTGTTGAGCTTCGCCTCCGCTGTGTTGATCTGAGATTTGAGCTTGTCGTGCACCGCCTGTTTCGCTAAATTCATCTCGCCTTTCATAGACTCCTCCTGTTGAACTCCAGTGGTGTTTCTGGGCTGTGATCGGCAAACGATTCCGCTCTCTGTTGAGAGTGGTGAGGGCGGCTTGCGACCCGCCCTCAGGGATTACCCGGCAGACTCACACCTGTGCGGCCGCCCACCTAATGTAAGCTGCTTGAGACGCACGCCCAGCGCGATCAGCAGGAATGCCAAACAGGATCGCGTAGGCTCCAATCACCCAGATCAGCGCCAGCGTCCCGGCTCCGGGTTGTGCAAACATGGCAATGCCGAAGATCACCGAGAGCAACCCCGAGAGCCCAAGCCACCATTCACCCTCAATGACCTTCCGCAGCCGAACCGCGGCGACGATCTGAAAGATGCCCATCACCACCGCCCAGGCCGCAATGATCATTAGCAGCGTGAGCGCTGTGATCGCCGGCCACATGAAAGTCGCCACACCGGCGGCGATACCCAGTAGGCCGACGATAACCAGCGCCCAGAACGGTTTGCCTTGATCGCGCACTTGCCACGCGGCGATCAGCGCCAGCACGCCGTCGGCCAGTGCGCGCCCCACACGATGACCAATGCGGCCAGCGTAATGCCAGGCCAGGCAAAGGCCACCACCTAGTCTCACTCCTGGTAGTTGATGAACTTAGGTACGTTGATGAACCGATGGCCCTGGGTTCGCACGTCGCGCCAGCTTCACACTGCCAGCGCCTGCTTGGTGAGCTCCCAGGCCTGGTGCAGCTTGTCGATGCGCTGCTTCGAATCGGACCGTACCTGTGCGATACGTGCTTCGAGCTTGGCCTTCGCCTCGCCCTGCGCCTTGGCCACGTGCCCCTGCAAGTACT
>Ga0335084_10008255_pt1 | contig 10370 bp, 9 predicted proteins | sample Lox_Sample_44_FD_206721 | JGI IMG/M metagenome (GOLD analysis project Ga0335084, IMG submission 206721) | Soil microbial communities from Loxahatchee National Wildlife Refuge, Florida, United States - Lox_Sample_4.4 | ecosystem: Environmental > Terrestrial > Soil > Wetlands | place: USA: Florida... | reverse complement strand
CCGGGAGCCAGCATCACGGCGCGCTGGTATTCCTCAGCTGCGCGGGTGAACTCGAGTGAATCGCGCAGAACGCTCGCCAACGAAAGATGCGCCTCGGCGAGGTCAGGTGCTAATGCGATTGCTTCGCGTGCATCGGCCTGTGCCTTGACGTAGTTCTCCCGGATGGCACTTCCCGTTGCAAAGTTTCTCGCGTAGGAGGCGAAGGCCACGGACCGGCCGGCGATTGCGAGGGCGTAACCCGGATCCTGGCGAATGGCCTCGGAAAAGCCGGCGATAACCGCCTGCAGGTCCGCGGGACCGTTATACGTCGCAAAAGCCCTGGAGGCACGCAGATAAGCGTCAAAGGCAGCCGGATTTCGCGTGCCGCCAAGTGCGATGCGTGCGGCCACATCGCCGAGCAACGTGACCTTGAGTGTCTCGGCGACGGCAGTAGCGATCTCAGTCTGGAGCTTTAACACATCCCCCAGATCGCGGTCATAGGTCTTGGACCAGAGGTGAAATCCTGTGACTGTATTGATGAGTTGCGTCGTCACTCGCACGGTGTTGGCTGAGCGGCGTACGCTTCCCTCGAGCACCGCAGCCACATTGAGCTTGCGTGCCACGGTGCCGATGTCCGAGTGCTCATCGAAGGAAAAAGATGAGGTGCGGGCGGCCACCTGCAGATTACTGATCTGGGAAAGCGAGTTGAGCAGCTCCTCGGTGAGCCCTTCGGAGAAGTACTCCTGTTCCTTATCCCCGCTCATATTGATGAACGGCAGCACGGCGATCGAGTGCGGCGGGGGACTGAAGGCAACGGGCGCAGTGCTCGCGGCGAGCGGCGCTGGTGATACCGAGGACTTCGAAACCCAGAATCTTACGATGACAAACGAAGCCGCAACCCCCAGCACCGCCAAGCCGCCGGCAAGGAGCAGCGTCTTACGCGCCTGAGATGACCGCACTGCGGTCTGCATGGACTGGATATTTGTGGATCCCTGCGTAGGTGTCGGCAGCACCTCGGGCGCCAGAAGGCGCTGGACGCGCTCAACAAACGCCCGTGGTGCTTCGCCGGAGGGCAGCCGCGTCCACTGCAACTCGTGGAACTTCTCTGGGACGGAAGCGCCTTTTTCGGGGGTGCTGTCGATCACCACCGGAAGCAGGAACGCTCGCTTAGGGGCCATGTCACGCGTGCGGTCGACCGCCAGACTCCACTCGCGCCTGAAGTAACCCTCGTCGCGTCGCTCTGAATTGACCGAGATGATTGGGATGAAGAGACGGCAGTCGTGAATCTGCTCCCTTATCTTTCGGTCCCAAGCGTCACCGCCACGGAGGTCGCTCCGGTCGAACCAGACCTCGACGCCTGAGGCGCGAAGTGACTCGGCAATCCTTTGAGCCGCCTCTACGTCCTCCGAAGCATAGCTCAGAAAGACCGCGTGCGACGGCTCAGTCACCTGTTGCCACCCTGAATTTGCAAGCGCGCGAGGTCTGCTCGGAGCCTTCCAAAGCTGCAGCTTAACCGAAATGCGCTCGCATTCGACCCGAGGCCCCCTCGGTACGTGCCTGGTAAGCCTCGCTTTCGCAAGACGATGTCAGCAGTGCCCGATCTGCATGATGATGGCGCAACCGCCCGCACGATCCCGGGGAGAGTGACATGGCCATTCGCAGCGTCAATGCAATCTTGTTGGCCGCGCTTACCGCGTGCCTGAGCGCAGGCGTATCACGGGAGTCAATCGCGGCTGGCGTGGCGCTACCGCCTGCGAAAATCACCGTCCTGTACGACGCCTTCGGCAGGCTGCCGGGGTTACAGAAGGACTGGGGTTACTCGGCGCTGATCGAGGCCAACGGCAAGCGCATTCTGTTCGACACCGGCAATAACCCGGATATTCTGGAGAGCAACTCCAGGGCCCTCGGCATCGACCTGGCAAATCTGGATTTCGTCGTCATGTCTCATCGGCACGGGGACCATATGGGAGGCATGGACTACCTGCTCAAGGTGAATCCGCACGTGAAGATCTATGCGCCGAAGGAGAACTTCGGCGTCTACGGCGCCTCCTTGCCCAGCTCCTTCTATAGAAGAAGCGACGACTTGCCGCCTTACATGCGCTATTACGACGGCTCACCTCCGGACCAATTGGTGTTTGGCAGCGCCTGGTCGCGCGGCCGTTTTGAGCTCATCGACCAGACGACCGAGATCCTGCCGGGAATCCATCTGATCGCATTGACGTCGGAGAAGCCTACGACTCTCGAATTGAAGGAGCTGACCCTGGCCATACAGACACCGGAAGGCCTGGTGCTGGTGGTCGGATGCTCTCACCCGGGCTTAGACAAGGTCCTGGCAGCCGCGCGCGTGATCGATCCGCACATCCACCTGATCGCGGGCGGGTTTCATCTGCTGGCAGCGTCGGACGAGATCATTACCCAGTCGACCAACCTGCTGCTCGATACTGCGAAGGTCGACTACGTGGCACCGGGTCACTGCACCGGAGAGCCCGCATTTCTGGCGCTCAGGCGCGCATTTGGTGAGCGCTACGTGTATGCAGGGCTAGGTACCACCATCAGCCTGGGGCCGCAAGTGCGCGCGACAAGCGCCGGGAGCCCAGGCAGTCGGACTCTGCACAGCCCGCTGGCAGCCCTCAATCGGCCGATTTGGCCGCATGGGCCTTGAGGGGGCTGCGGTACTTTAAGAGCGCACCGCGTGCGGCAGTTATTACTGCGCTGAGCGCGGCGGCCGCGTCCTTGCCCAGCACGCCCTTTGATCCCTCGGCCAGATTGTCCAGATCACTGTCCAGACTCTCCCAGAATGCCTTCTGGGCCGCCGAACTCAGCCGTGCACTCGCGAGCACCAGATCGACCTCGGCCAGAAGGTCGCGCACTCGCGCGGCTCCGGAAGCTGCCTTGAGCTGCTCAATAACCTGGAGTCGGTAGTCCTCGAGGGAGACTGCCATGTCGCACATCCACGGTCGCAACCTTCATAGTCGTCGGGCGCTGGCTCGGTAGCGCGGCCACCGAGACCTGGAATGCCGCCCAGAGTGCCGGATCAGCCGCCCGGTCGCGCAACGCCACCGAGCGCATCGCGCTTCCTAATGCCGCCTCCGGCCGCATCGAGTCATGCAGCATATGCTGATAGAAATCTGTCATCAGGCGAGCGCCAATCTCATCCGGCACCGGCCACAGGGAGGCCACCACGGCGCGCGCACCGCGGGCCAGCATGGTGGAACTCATGCCCACCAACCCCTCACTGCGGATCTCAGGCCCCAGGGCGGTCTCGCAAGCACTGAGCACCGCCACGTCCGCAGCCAGCGTGCGCACGGAGACGTCTGCGACACGCACGGCGTGGTCTGCGACCTCCCCCTTGGCGTCGTAGGACCCGAGGATCAGTGCGGATAACTGCGGCACCTGCGCGTCCACAATCCCATGGGTCGCAATATGGATGAAGCGGTATTGCGACCAGTCCAGGGCCAGCAGCCGCTCGCGGGTGGCATTGACTCCGAGCAGTTCGTCCACGTCTTCGGGAGCGAACTGTGCCGAGATCCCGGCGGCCTCTTCCGCGGTAAAGGGCAGTCGCCGGTACTGCCGCTGGCTCGGAGCCGGACGCTCGTTGGGCTTCAGCGGCGGTGGTCTTGCGGTTGACGCGAGGCGTGGGTCGTCAGCCTGGTAAACCGGGTCGGCCACCAGCAGGATCCTGCGCCGCTCCTGCGGTGCGCTGCGCTCCTGGTTCTTCTCGAGCATCCAGGCCGCCGGCGTCACGGCAATATCGTGCTCTGACACCACGAATGATCGCGTCTGTCCTTTTTCTATCTGCAGAGCGACAAAGGGCACGTACGCGAGCGCCCCGTCCGGAACGATGACCCAGTTGTGCACGCCCATGAGCCATGGCTCCAACGGTCGCAGCACGAGGCTGTAAAGAGCGCCAGCGTCCTGGAGTCGCCGCGCGAGCGGCAGATCGACCAGGCGGGTGAGCGAGCGGTGGAACGCCGTGGCCTGTGCCGTGATGGCGCTCGGCGCTGGCAGTCTTATCCACTGGATTTCTCCGGGCAGCACGACCCATGCGTAGCTGGAAGTGCTGCCAAGCCAGTACGACACTAGTGCGGTGTCGCTCGTTAGGGCGGGAATGCGCGCGCGGGCACCGCCGCTGCGAGCCGGTGCGCCGTCCTTGACGGTGCGGCTCGCAATCCGCGTGTTAATCGTATCGGCTTCGCGCCGCAGCTCGGCGATATCCGCGATCAGGCGCTGGGCACGCGGGTCATCGGTGCCCGAGCGCTCCAGTCGCGAATCCAGGGCAAATCGCCGCGCGGACAGCTCGCGATAGAGCGCCTCGCGGCGGCTGAAATCGTCCGCGAGCTCCCGTCGCAGCGCGGGCGAGTATTTCTGGGCTGCGACGTCCGCAAATGAATGCGCGCGCGAAGCATCCGCGGTGGCGAAGCCCGCCGTCGCGAACAGCTTGGCGTCGGCAGTCCTGCCGTCGCCTACGGCCTGTTCGTACCGGTCCCTCAGCAATTCGAGCTTGAGGTCGTAGGCCGGTCGCAGGGGCGATTGCAGCTGCGCCCGCAGCTCGGGATTTGCGGTTTGCAGGCGGACGGCATCGGATTGTGCCAGTGCCTGCTCGACCGCCGTGAGTGCCGCTTGAGGCTGTCCCACAAGCCGCAGCCCCCGGGCAAGCTCGAGGTCACCCTCAAACTCTTCCATGACGCTACCGAAGGTATGCAGGCGCGGCCGCGCGGCCGCAAGATCCGTCAGCGCCTCCTGCGGGCGACCCAGGCTGCGCAGCAGCACGGCCCGCTGCAGCAGCGCCTCGGCCTGAATCAGCGGCCCTACTTTGTCGCCTGCCGCAATGACCTCATCCAGCATCGCTTTGGCATCCGCCGGACGACCGGCGGCTGCGGTGTGATTCGCCTGCTGGATCTTGATGCGCGCGATCGCCGACGGGGCGATCGCGAGGCGGAGCGCCTCGCGATCGGCAGCGAGGGCCTGCTCGAGTCTGCCCTGCTCGGCATCGATGGTCGCGAGCGCGCGCAGGCTCGCCATGCGTCCGCGACCGTCCAGGGCAACCGTGCGAATCGCGAGCGAGCGCTCGAGGAACTCCCGGGCGCGCTGGCGGTCCCCGAGGGCGTAGTAGTTCACGCCAATGCCGTAGAGGCAGTAGGCCTCATCGCGCGGGGCCTGAACCTTCTGTGTGAAGGCCAGCGCCTGGTCGTAAAGACGCAGCGACTCATCCAGGTGCCCCAGCGCATAGTCCGCAAGGGCCGTATTGGTCATCGCGCCCACATACAGATTCGGGTACGAATCCGGGCCGATGTCCGCGAGTGCACGCTGGAAGCCGCGCAGCGCCTCCGGCAGCTCACCGAGCCCCCAGAGGCACAGCGCCTGGTTCTGCGATGCCTGCGCCCGACGCTGTACCTCATGCAAGGACCCGAACATTGAACTTGCGGCAGCTGATGCCTTCACGCACTCCGGATAGCTGCCCTCGTTCAGGTAGCTGAGTCCGATGTTCGTAAGCTGCAAGGCCGCGTCGTAGCGCTCGCCGCGCTTCAGATGGAACTGCTGTAGCTGGCGAAGAAGGTGGCGTGCGCGAGCCAGTAGCTCGCCTGGACTGCCGCCGAAGCCCGGGACCGCCTGGCCAGCGGCCGTCGAGCCGATCTCGATCCACGCCGCGGCCAGGATCGCCTGCGCGCGGGCCTGCCGGTAGGGATCGGAAGGAGCAAGGAGTGCCGCAGCCGTGTCCGCCCATGCCGCCGCCTTCGCCCAGTCCTGCAGGTAAAAGTACTCAACGCCGGCGAGGGCAAGCGCCGCCTGTCCCTGAAGTGCCGAATCCCCGGATGCACCGAGCGCACGCTCGGCGGCCGAATACGCCTCCGCCGCTCGCAGAAAGGCCTCGTGCGCTCCCTGGGGCCGGGATAAGGCGTGACCCCGGTAGATCTCCACGCCAGCGGCATAATCGGCATCCGCCGCGGCCAGATCCTTTAGGCTCACCAGGCAGTCAGCGCGCACTTCCACCGCTGAAAGATCAAAGACTTGCACAGATGCCGTGCCTGCGGCACCTGCATGCTCAGTTCCATGTACACGGATGAGGAAGGACGAAGAGCCCCCGGCGGTCACGAGTGCGCGCTGGGTTCCGGTGCGACGCTCAGGATGGTCCGCGCGGGCGATGAGCCGCCCCCCCGCGTCAAGAACCTCGAGTAGTACGTCGTTATCGCGTTCGGCAACCTGGACGAGGTACGAGTGCCCGGGCAGGACGCGAACGGTGGCGGAGACGGGCTCAGTACCGAGCGCCTTCAAAGGGCCTGCCGCGACTGCTGGCGCTCCGAGGGCGCTGGCGCAGGATGAACCGGCTGCAAATCCGGGCATCGCCGCCGCGGCGGCCACGAGGCCGGCCAGGCAACGAATGACCCGCCCAGCACGCGTGGAAAGCTGCCGGGGCTGCCAATCGCAGCTTATACTGAGCCCATGATTGGTGTTGATGACCAAGCAGCGCCCGCGGGGTTGCTTGCCCCCGAAACGGACCTCCCCGCGCCGGTCGCGGACCCCGTTTCCCACCTCGCCGCAGTCTATCGCGACTTTCCCGGCCTTCGCGCGCTGATATTGCGCCGGGTACGTGATCCTGAGGTGGCGGCGGATATCCTCCAGGATGCCGCGGTCACGACCCTCGAGAAGCTGCGTCGCGGCGAGATCGCCCACCCGGAGAATCTGGGTGGCTACCTGTACCGCGTTGCGCTCAATCACCTGCGCAATCACCGCCGCAAGGACCGCAGCGCGGTGTCCAGCGCCGAGGCGCTGGAGGAGCTGCCGGCCACCGACGACGATGCCGACTGGGAGAGCGTGCGTGGGCGGCAATGGGCCACCGCGGCGCGGCGGATGCTCGAGGAGATGCCCGTTGTCCGGGACCGCGAGGTCCTCGTGCGCTTCTATCTCGACGATGAGGACCGGGAGCAGATCTGTCGTGAGCTGCAGTTGTCAGAGGAACACTTCAACCGCGTGATCTTTCGCGCGCGCAATCGTTTCAGGGAACTCGTTGAGCACCGTGGGTTCCGCAAAGCCGATCTGCTGGCCGTTGCCACTCTGGGACTGTGTCTTTCGAGCACCGGGCCCGCAGGCTTTGCGACTGCACCTCAACCCAGCGCCGCATCGGTTGCATCGGCGCCGAGCTCCGACTCCCCTGCCATTGGAGGTCCGCAGTGATCAACGCTGCCCGAGATTTCGCGACCGTGCAGGACTTCATCGTCGGGCGCCTGTCGGACGACGAGCGCCGCGCCTTCGAGGATCAACTGGTTAACGATCCGGCGCTGGTACGCGAACTCGAGCAGACCCTGCGGATGCGTGCCGGCCTCCAGCAATTGCGCTCCCAGGGATATTTCCAGAAGGCCAGCGCGCGACGTCCTCGGCTGCGCAGCTGGGGTCCCATGCTCGCCGCGGCCGGCCTCGCCGGACTCGCGCTCTTGCTCTGGCTGCCGCGTGTCATGGGGCCATCGCCGCTCCTGCTGGCCTCGCTCGATGCACGCAGCCCTGCCGATGCCGCGGTTGCGGCGCACTTTACCTTTGTCTCGATGCGTGGCGGCTCGGGGCCCGAGCTTGACCTGCCGGCGGCCGGGCTGATCGAAATCCGTGCAGCTCCGGGTACGCGCGATGCGACTCTGCGCTTCCGCGTCACCCTGCTGCGCCAGAATGGCGGCGGCAGCGCGCAACCGGTTGGGATGCTCGGGGATCTTGCCCTGGGCGCTGACGGTTACGTGCACTGCTATGCGGACGCTGCGCGTCTCAGCCCGGGCAGTTATGTCCTGGCCGTGCAGCCTGCGGCGAGTTCCCCGAGCGCGGCGCAGGTGTTCCCGTTCAGTTTCGGCGCCCGGGGCACTCGGCCTGCACCGTAATCTCCGAGGTCAACTCGTGTTTGACCTCGACCGCCAGCACTCCCGGGACAGCCAGCAGTTTCGCTAGGTCGCCGGACTCCATAGAGCCCGTCAGCACCCCGACCATGGCCAGCGTTGTGCTGTGGGCGAGGCCGAGTGCGCGGCACGCGGCCGCGACCTCATAAATCCGGCCCTGCGCATCATCCTCGACCGCAACCGCAACATTGACTCGACTCACTGCAAAGCTCCCTCATTGGCTTAGGCCCGGGGGCCGGGACTGCATCGGTAGAGTCGCCAGAGTTCGCGACTTTCACGCTCTACCTGTTTCCTGAGGGCTGCCGGTCTCAGCAGACGATGAAAGTCTGCGTTGTGGCACGCGAGGTGAGAGTCGCCCGGCCCGCGCGACAGATCCCTCATACGGCGCTGACTGACGGAAACAATATCCGGCGATTTTGCTGACGGAGAGCGCACTCACTTCGCCGGCGCCGTCCACTGCGTATGGAGGAGACTAACTATGAAGATTGCAACCATCACCCTGGTCGTCATGGCATCCGCGTTCACCGGTGCTGCACTCGCACAGGACGGAACCGGCCATGGCCCGCCGAAGTCGTTCATCATTACGCCTACCTCGAACGGAGGATCGTCGGTGACCGCTGCCTCGACCAGCGCGACCTCGGCAAACGCTGCGCCGACTTCACTGACACAGCTGTTTCAGCCGAAGATCGACCTGACTCCGGCGACGAAGTAGACGTCTTGGCATTGCCAGCGGTCGGTCGCCCGGTACGGGCGCCGGCCGGGCAATTCCTTGCCGGCTCGACGCGGTGTTAGTTCGCCGTGGCGCTCGGAGCGGGTTCGTGAGACTGCACTGCAGGCCAGCCGGCTGACGGCGACGCCTTGAGGTAGTCCGGTGAGAGATCCTTGAACAGCTCGCTGCCGCCACCGGTGGGCGGCGGCTTGCATTCGCGCGTCAGCAGATGAAACTCGCCGGCTGCATGCGGTAGCGGCGGGTGGCGCGGAAAATCAAAGTAGCAGTTGTCACTCACCCAGAACCGCTCACCGCCCTCCACCAGTCCCGACCTGCGGTTCGCGCTCTCGGAGCCAAAGATTCCCGGGTTCACCGGCGCAACGGGCTCGGCGAATGAGTGTAAGAAGGCGCGCTGCTCTTGCTGCTCACGCTGCCGCCGGAGGGTTTCCGCGGCCGCCGCGCGGGCCTGTGCGCTCCAGTCGGTGATCGCGTTGGTGGGTTGCTCCTGGGAGGGCTGATCCGGTGTTGGCTGGATATCATTGGCGGGCTCGCCGAGGGCAGCGCGCGGTGCCGGCTGCGCCGAGTCCGGACTTGGCGGCAGGCGCAGCTCCTGAAGAAACGTAACGACCATGGCGGGGGACTCGGTCGGTGTGCGGGTCCGCGGCGGCGCCAGGCAGCGCTCGATTACATAGATGACCAATGCGTGGGCTGCCACGACAACGACGAACACAGCATGGCGTGTCGATCGTACGGTCATTGTTCTTCTGTGAGGTCGGGTCTTCCTTGAGACCTACCTCGTGCGCGGTTGGTTCACTGCGCCGGCTTGCCGTCAGTCTTCGCGCGTGCTCTGCCAGACAACGACGAGCCATGCACCATGCTGACGCACATAGGTGCGTGAGTAACGGTAGCCATCAGACCACTCGCGGCCTCCCTGCTGAATGGTGTGCAGCGACTGCCCGGTGACGACGGCCGCGTCTCCATACACGCGGATGTTGAGGTCGCTGATCTGGCGGTACTCGTAGGTAAACTCTCCGTTGCTGAGCCCCTGGAGCATCTGCGCGCGACTCAGGAGAAATCCCCGCGGCGTGATGAAGGCGAAATCCTCGCTGGTCACTTTCGCCATGGCCGCGGCGTCACCGTGCGCGATCGCGACGTTCTGCGCCAGCTCCAGCGCCCGGATCTGCGCGGCCGCATCGCTCGCGGGCGCCTGCGCGCTGCCGCTTGTTACCGCCGCGCTCAGCAGTGCCGCCAGCAGCACGCTGCGCACCCGGTGCGCCGCCGCGCGCGCCGCGCCTTCACGGACCATGTCCTCGCCCGGCGTACTGCGCCGGCATTGGCTGTTCATCTGCGCTACCCTGCCGCTGCTCTGACCGGGGGTAATTGTAGGAAGTGGCCCCGGCCGATGCGAGGCGCATCAATGCGAACGAGGCCCATCATGGCGCGCAAGCCCAACTTCTTGATCCTGATGGCCGACCAGCTGACGCCGTTCGCGCTCGGTGCCTACGGCAATCGCATCGCCAAGACGCCCCATCTGGATGCGCTGGCCGCGCAGGCGGTGCTGTTTCGCTCGGCCTACTGCAACAGCCCGCTGTGCGCGCCGTCGCGTTACGCGTTCATGTCCGGGCGGCTGCCCTCGGCAATCGGTGCCTACGACAACGCGGCGGAGTTCCCGGCACAGGTGCCGACCTTCGCGCACTACCTGCGCCTCGCCGGCTATCGCACGGCACTCAGCGGCAAGATGCACTTCTGCGGCGCGGATCAGCTGCACGGTTTCGAGGAACGGCTCACGACCGACATCTACCCCGCTG
>Ga0335084_10008253_pt1 | contig 10372 bp, 6 predicted proteins | sample Lox_Sample_44_FD_206721 | JGI IMG/M metagenome (GOLD analysis project Ga0335084, IMG submission 206721) | Soil microbial communities from Loxahatchee National Wildlife Refuge, Florida, United States - Lox_Sample_4.4 | ecosystem: Environmental > Terrestrial > Soil > Wetlands | place: USA: Florida... | reverse complement strand
GCCGCACGTAGGCCCCATCGGGATCGAAGCGCTCGCCCTGACGCACCGGCGAGAAGATGCGGTGGAACGGCTGGGCGTCGGCGCCGGTGCCGGCGACCCACTGCCAGTTGCCGTCGTTCTGCGCGAGCTGGGCGTCGAGCAGCTCGGCCATGAAGTGGCGCTCGCCGAGCCGCCAGTCGAGCAGCAGGTGGCGGGTGAGGAACGACGCCGTCACCATCCGGACGCGGTTGTGCATGAAGCCGGTCGCGGTCAGCTCGCGCATGCCGGCGTCGACCAGCGGGTAGCCGGTGGTGCCCGACTGCCAGCGGCGGAAGCCGACGTCGTCCACCCGCCAGCGCACCGCCAGCGGCCGGAACGGCTCGCGGGCGACGCGCGGAAACGCGTGCAGGAGGTGCGTGAAGAAGTCGCGCCAGGCGAGCTCGCGGCGCCAGACGAGGGATCCTTCTGCACGCCCCGGGTCGCGGCGCGCGGCGGCCTCGGCGCGGCGGCACGCCTCGGCGGCGGAGATCGTCCCGAAGCGGAAGTGGTACGAGAGGCGCGAGGTCCCGTCGAGCGCGGGCAGGTCGCGGCGCGCGGCATAGTCGGCGAGCCCGTGCCGGACGAATGCCGCGAGCCGCGCGCGCGCCGCCGCCTCGCCGGCGGGCGGCAGTGCCACGCGATCGTCGGCGGGCGGGAGGACCCCGAGCCCGTGCAGCTCGCCCGCGGCCACCCACCGCTTCGGTGGCGCGACGAGCGGCGGCAGCGGCCGGGCGAGCCACGCGCGCGCGAACGCCCCGTAGACCTGGAACGGCGTGCCGGCACCCGTGAGGAGCGTGCCCGGCGCGTGGATCGCCCCCGCCTCGGTCGCGTGCGCCGTGACGCCGTCCCTGGCCAGCGCCGACGCGACCCGCGCCGCCCGCGCTCGCGCCGCGGGCTCGTGGTTCGTCGCATGCGTGACGACGCGCGCCCCGAGCCGCGCGGCGAGCCGCGGGAGCACGGCGGCGGGCTCCCCGTCGAGGACGACGAGCCGCGACCCCTGGCGCGCGAGCGCCACGTCGAGTGCCGCGAGGCACGCGTGCAGGAACGCCACCCGACGCGGCGCCGACGCCGCCCGCCGCACGCTGTCGGGATCCCGGACGAACACCCCCGCCACCGGCTCCGCCGAATCGCCCGCGAGCGCCGCGTTGTCCGCCAGGCGGAGGTCGCTCGTGAACCAGTGCAGGCGCGCGGCCGGCGCGGGCATGCGTCGGTTGTAGCGCAGGCCGGAGACGACACCAGGGGGCGGGAGTTGTATCGTGCGCCCGGGCGTCGCAGTAATGCTCCGTGCGGTTGCGCGTCGGGATCAGCGCGTGCCTCCTCGGCCAGGAGGTACGCTACGATGGGGGGCACAAGCGCGACCCGTTCCTCACCGACACGCTCGGGCCGTTCGTCGAATGGGTGCCGGTCTGCCCCGAGGTCGAGCTGGGGCTCGGGATCCCGCGCGAGTCGATCCGGCTGGAGGGCGCGCCCGACTCGCCGCGGCTGGTCGCGGTGAAGACCCGCACCGACCACACCGCCGCGATGGCGCGCCTGGCGCGCACGCGCGTCGAGGCGCTCGCCGAGCAGGAGCTGGTCGGCTACGTGCTCAAGAAGGACTCCCCCAGCTGCGGCATGGAGCGCGTCCGCGTCTACGGCGACGGCGGGCCACCGGCCCGTACCGGCGTCGGGGCATTTGCCCGCGTGCTGATGGCGAGGCTCCCGCTGCTGCCGGTCGAGGAGGAGGGGCGGCTCCACGATCCGGCGCTGCGCGAGAACTTCGTCGAGCGGCTGTTCGCGTATGCGCGCTGGCGCGCCTTCGTCGCCGGCCGGCCGACGCGCGGCGGGCTGGTCGAATTCCACACCGCGCACAAGCTGGCGCTGCTGGCGCACGATCCCGCGGCCTACCGGCGCCTCGGCGTGCTGGTCGCGCACGCGAAGGAGCGGCCGCTGCGCACCGTCCTCGCCGACTACGGGCTCGAGTTCATGACCGCGCTCCGCGTGCGCGCGACGCCGGCGCGCCACGCCAACGTCCTCGAGCACATGCTCGGCTACTGCTCGAAGGCGCTCGACCCGGCCGCCCGCCGCGAGGTCGTCGACGTGATCGCCGACCATCGCCGCGGCCTGGTCCCGCTGGTCGTGCCGCTCACGCTGCTCAAGCACCACGTCCGGCGTCTCGGCATCGCCTACCTGAGCGGGCAGACGTATCTCGATCCCCATCCCAAGGAGCTGATGCTCCGCAACCACGTGTGAGGTCCCGCCCCATGAGTGACCTGGCATTCCTGCCCGCCGTCGAGCTGGCCGCGAAGATCCGCCGCAAGGAGCTCGGCTGCCGCGAGCTGCTCGACCACTACCTCGCCCGTGTCGAGCGGCTGAACGCGCCGCTGAACGCGGTCGTCACGCTCGACGTCGAGCGGGCACGCGCGCGCGCGGACGCGGCCGACCAGGCGCTCGCACGCGGCGCCGGCGTGGGCCCGCTCCACGGCCTCCCGATGACGATCAAGGACTGCTTCGAGACCGCCGGGCTCCGGACGACCTCGGGCGCGCCCGAGCTGAAGGACCACGTACCGGCGGCCGACGCGGCGAGCGTCGCGCGGCTCGTCGCGGCGGGCGTGAACGTGTTCGGGAAGACCAACCTGCCCGTCTACGCGGGCGACGTGCAGACCTTCAATGCGCTGTTCGGGACGACCAACAACCCGTGGGACCGGACGCGCTCGCCGGGCGGCTCGTCCGGCGGGGCAGCGGCCGCCGTCGCGGCCGGGCTCACCAGCTTCGAGCTGGGCAGCGACATCGGCGGCTCGATCCGCAACCCGTCGCACTACTGCGGCGTCTACGGGCTCAAGCCGAGCTACGGCCTCGTGCCGGCGCTCGGCCACATCCCGTACGCGCCCGGCTCCCGCATCGAGGCGGACGTGAACGTCGTCGGGCCGATCGCGCGCAGCGCCGACGATCTCGCGGCGGCGTTCGACGTGCTGGCGGGCCCGACGGCCGAGCGCGCGACCGCGTGGCGCCTCGCGCTTCCGCCGGCGCGCCGCGACGGGCTCCGGGGCTACCGGATCGCCGCCTGGATCGACGACCCCGCGTGCGAGACCGACGCCGGCGTGCGGGCCTGCCTCCAGGCCGCCGTCGACGCGCTCGGCCGTGCGGGCGCCATCGTCGACGAGTCGGCACGTCCCGGCTTCGGCCTCGACGAGGCCTTCCGGACCTATACCGGCCTCCTCGGGGCGGCGATGTCGCCCGGAATCGCGCCCGAGCTGTTCGACGCGCAGGCGGCCTTCGCCACGCAGATCCCGCCCGGCGACGACTCGATGGTGGCGCGCTTCGTGCGCGGCTCCACGATGCGGCATCGCGAGTGGCTCGCCGCCAACGAGCAGCGCGAGCGGCTCAGGGCCGCATGGAGGGAGTTCTTCGGCCGGTTCGACGCGCTCCTCTGTCCGATCAGCCCGGTCGCCGCGCAGCCGCACAACCAGGACGGTGAGGTCATCGCCCGGCACATGGTCGTGAACGGCAAGAGCCGGAACTACATCGACCAGATCATGTGGGCGGGCGTGATCGGCGTCGCGTATCTGCCGGCGGTGGTCGCCCCGGTGGGACGCACGCCGGACGGCCTGCCGGTCGGCGCGCAGCTCGTCGGGCCGTACCTGGAGGATCGCACGCCGCTCGACCTCGCGCGTCGCATGGCAGACGTGGTGGGCGGCTTCACGCCGCCGCCGGGCTACTGACGGGCCGGCTCGGCGATCACCCAGATCGCGAGCAGCGGCGTCACGAACAGGCCGAGCACCGCGGCGTAGGTCGCCTTCAGCACGATGAACGACCAGAAGCGCAGCGGCGCCAGGCCGACCGCGCCGAAGAACCCGGCGGCGAGCGGGCCGATGGTCAGCGCGCACACCAGACCGAGGAGCGCACCGCGCAGGAAGGCGTTGCGCGGCAGCAGGCGCAGCATCGGGTGCGTCGCGCGCGTCCAGCCGAGCGGCGCCACGTGACCGCTCTGGAGAGCGCCGCGGATCAGCCGCGCGCCGATGAGCGCGGTGAAGAGCGGCAGGAAGAAGCTGGTGCCGATGGTGTCGCCGCCGATGCTCGGATCCCCCCACAGGGGGACTTCGTCCAGCCGGCGGAACATCGCCCACGCGATCAGCGCGTTGAGGGGGAAGTTCACGATCATCGAGCCGATGCCCTGCTCGACGAGCAGGAAGCGCCGCTGGGGTGGGGACATGCGGGCGGATATAGCGTATCTTCTCCCGTCGATGTCCAGCACCAACGGCAGCGCCCCTGCGGTCGTGATCGGCGGCGGTATCGCCGGGCTCGCGGCCGCGCGACTGCTCGCCCGGCACTACGGGCGGGTCGTGGTGCTCGAGCGCGACGCGCGCCCCGAGGTCGCCACGCCCGACGACGCGTTCGGGGCGTGGCTCCGCCCCGGCGTGCCGCAGTTCCGCCACTCGCACGCGTTCCTCGCCCGCATCCGGCTGGTGCTGCTGGCGCACCTGCCCGACGTCCTCGATCGGCTGCGCGCGGTCGGCGTCCGCGAGATCACGCTCGCGGAGACCGTGCCCCCGGGCATGCCGTTCACGCCGCGTCCCGACGACGAGGACGTCGTGCTGCTGGCGTGCCGGCGGGCCACCTTCGAGTGGGCGCTTCGCGAGAGCGCACGCGCCGTGCCGGCGATCGAGCTGCGCGAGGGGCTCCAGGTGAGCGGGCTGGTCGCGGCGAGCCACGACGGCGGGCGTCCCGAGGTGACCGGCGTCCGCCTCGCCGACGGCGCGGTGCTGCCGGCGTCGCTGGTCGTCGACGCGAGCGGCCGGCGCTCGCACGCCCCCACGTGGATCACGACGCTGGGTGCGCCGCAGCCCTACGAGAAGACCGCCGACACCGGCATCTTCTACTACACGCGCTTCTACCGGCTCCGGCGCGGCAAGGCGCCGACCGGCGGCACGGGCCTCGTCGCCGGCGACCTCGGCTGGGTGAAGCTCGCCATCTTCCCGGGCGACGGCGACACGTTCTCGGTGACGGTCGGTCGCAACGTCGACGACGCGTCGCTGAAGGACCTGGCCGACCCGCGCGTCTTCGAGCGCTTCCTCGCCGCCTTCCCGTCGATCCGACCGTGGCGGGCGGACGGCGCGTCGGTCCCGATCGACGGCCCGGACACGCCGGTGCTGGTGATGGGCCAGCTCCGCAACCGGCTGCGCCGCTTCGTCGACGCCAAGGGGGAGCCGCTGGTCACGGGCTTCATCCCGATCGGCGACGCCGCCTACCACTCGAACCCGATCTACGGCCGCGGCTGCGTCGGCGCGCTCGTGCAGGCGGCGCTCCTCGGCGAGGCCATCGGCCGCCACCCGGGCGACGTGCGCGCCGCCCACCAGCACCTCGACCGCGAGAGCGAGCACGAGCTGCGTCCGTTCTGGGAAGCCGCGGTGGCCGGCGACCTCCGCAGCCACGGCGAGGCGCGTGGCGTCGACGTGACGAACCCGATGGCGACGTTGATCGCGATCGCCGGGCAGGCGTTCGGCTGGTTCCTCGAGCGCGGCATGCTGCCGGCGAGCCGCGTCGATCCCGCGGTGTTCCGCGGCCTGCTGCGCGTGTTCCACATGCTGGAGGCGCCGGACAAGCTGCTGCGGGATCCGCAGATGATCGTGCGGTCGCTGCCGGTGCTCGCGCGCGTGCTGCGCGGCGACGTGCCGGGGCAGCAGTTCGCGCCGGTGCCGCGGGCGGCGGTGCTGGCGTCGATGGCTGCGTCCGAGGGGTGAGCGCTCGCTCGTTGTCGGCGGGGGGGTGAAGCGCGCGCCTCGGTCGTCGAGCCGTAGACGCCGGTGAAGCTCTCGATCGTCAACCAGGGACGGCCCGTCGTCGGGGGCCAGCGGCTGACCCAGGGCTCGCCCGAGATCTCTCTGGGCTGGCGGGGCCATAAGCAGGACAAGCCGGGAACCGAGACGAATCGTCCCGATGTCAGACACTCGCCCTCGCTCCCGACCCAGCCCCCCCGAGCTGGCGCGGAGCCTCTTCGCTTGGTGGAGCACCTCACGAACGTCCTCTGCGTGCTCGCGTCCAACACTCGGACCTGCACGCGCGTGGTCGCTCCGTGCCGGAACCGAAGGCTACCGCGCCCGGACCTCCATCAAGTGATCACGTGATCGAACAGCCGACGTCATGAAGCATCCCGCACGGCACGGACGTAGAAGCGAAGCGACTTGAGGTAGCCGACACTCACGAAGCCGATGGTGAAATCGATGCCCCACGCGGCGCCGGGAACCCTCCATACGACGGCGACGGCGTAGCCGCGCCACGCCACGGCACGTCGTGTGGGGCCCTTACAGACCGGCGACGACCTCGGCGATCGCGTGCTGGATCGCGACGGCGCATTCGGCCGACAGCTTCGGCTTCTTCCCCTTCGCGGCCTTCCCCGCTGCCTTCCCCGCGCTCGTGAGCAACTGCCTCACCTGCCGATGGAGGCGCCTCGCGCTCTTCGCGTGCTGATCGGCCCGGTCGAGGAGCGTCGTTCCGCGGTCGAGCCTCTTCGTGATCGAGCGCGGCACGGTCTCGTCGCCGCACGGCTGGCCGTGGAGTGCGGCATCGATCGTGCACCGCGGCGTCGTGCACGGCAGAGTCGTGGTGCTCGTCGTCGTGCTGACCGTGGTCGTCGTCGTGGGGACAGGCACTACGACGCTCGTCAGCGCCGCGAAGTTCTCGAGCCCGGGGGTCCCAGTGCTCGTCGCGCTCACGGTGAGCGCGTCTGACGTGCCGGTGGCCGCGTCCGCTGGCGGCTGGAGGACGACCGTGAAGTCGGCTGACGCGCCGGCGCCGACGTTCGCCTGCGACGGCGTCGCGCTCGTGACGAAGCCGTTGGCATCGGTCGCGGTGAGGTCGAACGTCCCGGTGGCACCGGCGTTCCGCACCGAGAAGACGTACGTCGTCGGCATGCCGGCGTGGAGGTCTTGACGGAGCGGCACGGCGATCGACACGCTCTGCGGCTGGAAGAGATCGCGCGCGACGCGCTGGAACGCGTGGCCGCCGCCGTCCTTGCCGGTGACGTAGGCGAGGAACGGCTCGTCCGGCAGCGTGATCGCGCCCGCGAACTGGCCGGTCGGCCCGTCCAGGACCGCCGCCAGGGTGACGTCCTGCAGGTGGGTGCCGTCGGGCCGACGGAGGTCGAACTGCGGGCTCGAGAACGCACCCGTGAGGAGGGTCTCCGCCGTGGCGACCGTGCCGCCGACTGGGAGCCCGGGGATCGGCACGACGCTCTCGTGCCCATCGCGACCGCCGTCCTGCACGAAGCGGAAGCGCGTCAGGTCGAGCGTGCTGGAGCCGGACACGGCGAGCCGGTAGGTCGCCGACACGCCGATCGTCACCGTCCACGTCCCGGCGGCGGGGCTCGTCACGTGCACGACCGTGGTGCCCGACGTGAACGCGCCCGTCGCGATCTGCGTGCCACCCGCGAGGTGGACGAGCGTCGCATCCGGATCGCCCACCTGGACGAGCTGGGCGTTCGGCCGCCGCACCTCCATCGCATCGGTGTCGGCGGAGAACGTGACCTCGGTGAGCGTCGAGTCGATGGGGACGGCGTAGTCCTTCGAGCCGCTCGCGACCGCGTCGCGGACCGACAGGAGGCCCACCGACGTCGCGCCGCGGGCCAATGCGGGCAGCGCCGCACCCGCCGCGTCGACCTGCGCCTCGGTGACGACGAACACGCGACCGCCGCTCTCGTTCGCCACCCGAACGTACGCCGGGTCGATCGGCGAGCAGCTACCGGAGAGCATGTATATGACGTCGATGTGCTTCGACTGGGCGAGCGCGCTGACGGCGCCGGCCAGCGCGGCGTCCTTCGCGCTCGCATCGGTCCAGACGAAGAGCTCGCCGCCCTCCTCCATGGCACCGAGCGCGGACAGCGTCCCGGCCATCGCCAGCTCCGGGCAGTCGACGGCGTGCGGCCGCGGGGTGAGCGCCGCGATCGCCGCCTTGAACGCGTCCGCGTCCGTCGTGACCAGCGGCGTGGGTGTCTCCGGGTCGAGGATCTGCCCGAGCACGTACCGCGACGGCTCGCTCGCCGTGCCGATCCGGGCGTCCACGAGCTGGGTCGCGCGATTCTGGACCGACACGATCTCTGGCCCCATGCTGCTCGTCGTGTCGATGACGATGCCGAGCGTGCGCGACCGGCCGAGCAGGAGCGCGACCTGCTTCGCCGTGAGCTGGTCGAGGATCTCGTGGATGTACTTCTTGGTCGCCTGCTGCGCGAGGTTCGCCGCGAGCTCGTGCTTGAGCGCCTCGGGCGAGAACTCGGGGTTGTTGCTGTCGCGGTTGAGCCCGAGGCCGAAGTCGATGGGCGAGAGCGTGTCGGTGAGGCCGCCGTGGCGGTCCTTGTGCCCATTCGTGATCGACGTGGGCGGCGAGCGGTCCTCGCCGTGGTAGTAGCCGCTCGTGATGAGCGTCGTGAGCTGGCCGTTCACCTCGGCGGGGTCGTTGATGCCGAGTGTATTCTGGAGCTGGTGATCCGTGACGCCGAGGTCGGGGTTCACGCTCCCGTTGTTGTTCGTCCAGTTGCTGTGCGCGTAGAAGTCCTGGATCGAGTGCAGCGCCTGACCGAGCTCGTTGCGCGCGCCCTGCACGTCGTTCTGCTGGATCGACGCGATGACGATCTCCTTGATCCCGAGAAGACGGGCCTGCCCCGCGAAGAAGTTCTCGCCGTCGAAGTGGAGCGCGGAGTGGACCTGGTCGTCGTCGACGTGGACGTTGCCGTCGACGATCGCGTCGTTCGCTGCACGCATCGAATCGGTCGGCTGCGCGGCGCCGAAGAGTTCGGCGTCGAGCGCCTCGAGCGCGTCGGTGGTGATCGCCTCGTGGCTGTGACCCTGGATGCCCCCGAGGGTGCGAAGGTTGGTCGGGAAGAACGCTTCGACGCGACCCACAACGACGCCGCACGCAGCGATCCAGAGTATGCCGATCGCTCGGCGGTAGTGCGGCCGTGGCGGTCGTCGTTTCATTCTGCGGCGCCCCGTCGAGGCTCTAACCCACCTCGAACGCGTTCGGCAACCGCCGCGCGGGCCGTCCCACCCACCGGAATCGCGGAAGCTGGCGTGTTCCACGGGGAGGGCTCCGTGCCCGGCGACGTTCCGTCGTGCGCCGGCAGACGGGCGCCGACGCGAAGTCGACACCCGGTCCCGCCCAGGGCGGCGCTGCGGTTCTCGCGCGCACACCGCAGCCACCATGGTGTCGAGCATGACCGGCCAACGCGACGGGCGTCCCGGCGACGTCCAGCTTGGGAACTCGCTACCGCCCGTTCGTCGAGGACGACACCAGCGCCTCGAAGATGCGCCGCTGCCGCCCGTCCCCGAGCGCGTCCATCTCGGGATGCCACTGCACGCCGACGAGAAACGCGTGGTCGTTCGACTCGATGGCCTCGATCACGCCGTCGGGGCTCCACGCGACGGCGCGCAGGCCGGTGCCCAGCTTCCCGACCGACTGGTGGTGCCACGAGCGCACGTCGAGATCCGTTGTGCCGAGGATCTCGGCGAGCCGGCTTTTGGCTTCGACGCGCACCGCGTGCGTGCACGGCATGTGCTCCTGGTGGCGATGCTGGATCTCGTCGCCGTAGTGGTCGGGGATGTGCTCCACCAGGTTGCCGCCGAGCGCGACGTTCAGCAGCTGCATGCCGCGGCAGACGCAGAGGATCGGGAGGCGGCGCTCGAGCGCGGCGCGCGCGAGGGCCAGCTCGAAGCGGTCGCGCTCCTCGGAGACGCCGTAGACGGCTTCGTGGCGGACGCCGCCGTAGTGGATCGGGTCGACGTCGCCGCCGCCGGAGAGGACCAGCGCCGAGAGCGCTTCCAGCGCCTCGGGGACCTCCTCCTCGATCGGGGGGATGATCATCGGGACGCCCCCGACCTTGCGAATCACGTCGACGTACTCGCATGGGACCGAGAACGTCTGGCGGGTCCCAGCCCGCCCGTAACTCGAGATACCGATCAGAGGGCGCATCGGACGCTTCACAGTACCAGTCAGTCGGACCGATGTTCCAGCAGGGCGGGCCCTGTGGTAGGGCCGGCTCATGCCGTTTCCCCGTCAGGTTCCTGGCAGCCCCCGGGAGAGCGACCCGTGCACGCTGGAGCCCGACGTCGTCTACGGTCACGCGGGCGGCGAGCCGCTGCGCTACGACCTGTGGCGGGTCCGCGGGGCGACCGGGCCGGTGCCCGCCGTGGTGGTCGTGCACGGCGGCGGCTGGATGAACGGCGATCCGAGCCAGGCCTTCGGCAACGCGCGGCACTTCGCCGGACGCGGGATCGCCACGGTCTCGATCTCCTACCGGCTGGCCCCGGCGCATCGCTTCCCGGCCGCGCTCGACGACGTCCGCCGCGGGCTGCGCCACGTCCGCGCCAACGCCGCGGCGCTGGGCGTC
>Ga0335084_10008252_pt1 | contig 10373 bp, 10 predicted proteins | sample Lox_Sample_44_FD_206721 | JGI IMG/M metagenome (GOLD analysis project Ga0335084, IMG submission 206721) | Soil microbial communities from Loxahatchee National Wildlife Refuge, Florida, United States - Lox_Sample_4.4 | ecosystem: Environmental > Terrestrial > Soil > Wetlands | place: USA... | reverse complement strand
TCAGCACCGGGATGCCGGCGGCGACCGCCTTCACCAGCCCCGACACGCGCTCGCGCTCGCCGGCGGCGAGGCCGGCGAGCGGCTCGTCGAGCAGCAGCACGCGCGGCTTCGAGCCGAGCGCGATGCCGAGGTCGAGCAGGCGCTGCCCGCCGTAGGAGAGCGCGCCGCCCTCGATCGCCTCGATGCCCTCGAGGCCGAGGAACTTCGCGAGCGCCGCGGTCTCGGCGTGGATCTCGGGGTAGCTGTCGACGTCGCGCCAGGCGTTGAAGCGCGCCGGGTGGCGCGCCTGCACCGAGAGGCGCAGGTTCTCGTACACCGTCAGGCCGCGGAAGAGATTGGTGATCTGGAACGAGCGCGCGAGGCCGCGCGCGCAGATGCGGTGCGGCGGCTCGTGCTGGATCTCGCGCCCGTCGAGGCGCACCGCGCCCGCGTCGGCCGGAAAGAGGCCGGTGGCGAGGTTGAAGAGCGTGGTCTTGCCCGCGCCGTTCGGGCCGATCAGCGCGTGGATCTCGCCCGCGTGCACCGCGAGGCTCGCGCCCTGCACCGCCTGGATGCCGCCGAAGTGCTTGTCGACGCCGTCCATGAGCAGGACCGTCTCGCCGTTGCGCGGCAGGAGAAACTCCGGCAGCGGCAGCCCCTCGCGGATCCGCCGGCCGCTCATCGCCGCCGCTTCTTCCGGCGGCGGGTTCCAGCGCCGCTGCAGCTTCGCCCAGATGCCGGCGAGGCCCTCGGGCGAGTACAGCACGAACGCGACGAACACCAGGCCGAACCAGAGCAGCCAGTTGCCGGTCCAGATCGAGAACAGCTCGCGGAAGAAGACGTAGAAGAGCACGCCGAGCGCCGGCCCGAGCACGTGGCGCATGCCGCCGATCACCACCATCGCCAGCAGCTCGCCCGAGAGCGCGACCGACACCGACTCGGCCGAGACGAGGTAGGTGAGGAAGGCGAGCAGCGCGCCGCCGAGGCCGGTGAGCGCGGCCGACAGCACGAAGGCGCCGAGCCGGTAGCGATCGACCGGATAGCCCTGGAAGGTCGCGCGCTGCTGGTTCTCGCGGATCGCGACCAGCACGTGGCCGAACGGCGAGCGCAGCACGCGCAGCATCGCGTAGAGCACGCCGAAGGCGACGAGCGCGACGAGCGCGTAGAAGGCGTAGGGATCGTCGAGCCGCAGCAGCGCCGGCCCGCCGCGCTGCAGGCCGCCGAGGCCGTCCTCGCCGCCGGTGAGCCTGGTCCAGCGGAACGCGACCGTATAGGTGAGCGCGCAGAGCGCGAGCGTGAGCAGCGCGAAGTACACGCCGCGCCGCCTGAGGATCAGCGCACCGGTGATGCAGGCAAGCATGCCGACGAACAAGACGGAAAATCCCAGCGGCAGGGCGATCTGCCCGGCGAACCATTCCTTCTGCGCGATCGCCGCGGCGTAGGCGCCGATGCCGAACCAGGCGCTGTGGCCGAACGAGGTGAGGCCGGTGAAGCCGACCAGCAGGTTGAGCCCCGTCGCCGCGATGGCGAAGCACAGCACCTGCGTCGCGGTGTTGGGGCTCAGGCCGAGCGCGCGCAGCGCGAAAGGCAGCGTGGCCAGCGCGACCGCGCCGATCCAGAGCGTGCGCACCGTCGTCGGGCGGGGACGCCTCATTCGAACTTCTCCAGCCGCTCGCCGAGCAGGCCGCGCGGGCGGACGAGGAGCACGAGGAACATCAGCACGTACATCGACGCCTCGCCCGCGGCGGGCACGAAGTGGATCGTCACGCCGCGCACCACGCCGACGAGGAGCGCGGCGAGCACCACGCCCCAGAAGCTGCCGAGGCCGCCGATCACCACCACCACGAAGGCCACCGTGAGGATCTCGGCGCCCATCGCCGGGTGCACCAGCGCGATCGGCGCGAACAGCGCGCCGGCGAGCGCCGCCATGCCGACGCCGAGCGCGACGATGGTCGCCATGTAGGGCTCGAGGCGGATGCCGAGCGCCGCCACCATGTCGGGGCGCTGGATGCCGGCGCGCACCACGCGCCCGAACGCGGTCTTGTTGAGCAGCAGCCAGACCACGGCGAGCACGGCCGCGACGATGGCGAGGAGCAGCAGCCGGTAGCGGGAGAAGAGGAAGTCGCCGAGCATCACGCTGCCCTTCAGCGCCTGCGGCATCGACGCCGGCAGCGGCGCCGCCCCCCACGCCATGCGGATCGCCTGCTCGGCGACCATCGCGACGCCGAAGGTGACGAGCAGGCCGAGGATCGGGTCGGCGGCGTAGAAGCGGCGCAGGATGAAGCGCTCGAACGCGATGCCGAGCACCGCGACCGCCAGCGGCGAGAGCACGACCGCGCCGGTGAAGCCGAGGTGCCTGGCGAGCTCGAGCGAGACGTACGCGCCGATCGCGTAGAACGCGCCGTGCGCCAGGTTCACCACCCCGCCGATGCTGAAGATGAGCGACAGCCCCAGCGCGATGAGCAGGTAGTAGCCGCCCAGGACCAGGCCGTTGACGACCTGCTCCGCGAGGAAGAGCAGTTGCTCCATCTAACGCGCGGCGCGCGCCGCCGCTTTCAGAACTTGCAGGTGTTCTGTTCCTTCTTCACCGCGAGCGACTCGAGCGGCTGGTTCGCGGCCGGCAGCGCCGCGCTGAACTTGAGGAAGTCCCACTTGTCCTTCGCCTGGCCCTTCGGCTTCACCGTGAACGTGTAGGCCTCCTGCATCAGCTGGTGGTCCCACGAGCGGAAGTAGCCCTTGCGCGGCTTGAGCAGGTCGAACTCGGGCTGCTTCTCGAAGTAGGCGATCAGCTTCTCGGTGTCGGTCGATCTGGTCTCCTTCATGGCGCGCGCCATGATGTGCATCGAGACGTACTCGATCCAGGCGTGGTTCTCCGGCGGCTTGCCGTAGCGCTTGCGGAACTCGGCGACGAAGGCCTTCGACCCGGGCGTGTCGACCTCGTGGTGCCACACGGTCGGCCAGATGCCGCCGAGGTTGCCCTCGCCGGCCGCCCACGCATCCGCGGTGTTGAGGTTGAAGCCCGCCACCGCGTACGGCAGCCCGAACTCGGCGTACTGCTTGACGAAGTTGGTGACCTGGTTGCCGCCGAGGTTGGTGGCGACCATGTCGGGTCTGGCCTGCCGCACCTTGAGCAGCAGCGGGCTGAAGTCGGTGGTGTCGGTCGGCGTCAGCTCGTCGCCGATCACCGTGCCGCCGTTCGCGGCGATGAACGCCTTCGCCGCCTTGGCGAGGTCGTGGCCGAAGAGGTAGTCGGAGGTCAGGCAGAAGATGCGCTTGCCCTTGATCAGGCCTTCGCGCAGCAGCCCGTGGCCTTCGGCGTTCACCATCACCGTCACCGGGATGTCGACGTGGAAGGTGTAGCGGTTGCAGTCCGCGCCGCGCAGCACGTCGGAGCGCGCGCCGATCTGCAGGAAGAAGCGCCGGCTGCGCGCCGCGACCTGCATGATGGTCTTCGCCGAGGCCGAGTTGATCTCGCCCATCAGGAACTCGACCTTGTCCTGGTCGAGCATGCGCTGCGCCTTGGTGGCGGCGGTGGCCGGGTTGACCGAGTCCTCCGACATCACGTCGAGCTGCCGCCCCATCACGCCGCCCGACTTGTTGATCTCGTCGATCGCGATCTTGATGCCCATCACGGCGTACTCGCCGAGCGCGCCGAGGAAGCCGGTGAGCGGCGTCAGGTGGCCGATCTTGATCTTGTCCTGCTGACTTCTGACTACGGCAGGAAACGAGAGCGCTGCCGCGGCCGCTGCGCTTGCCTTCAGGATCGTTCTGCGGGTGGTCATGATTTCTCTCCTCTTTGGGGCCGCGGATCATCGTCCGCGGGTGTTGTCACCACGAGAAACACCAGGCCGTTCAGGCCGGTGTTGGTAAAGCTGTGCGGCACGCCCGGCGGCAGGTAGACGTAGTCGTGCGGGCGCATCAGGTGCTCGTCCTTGCCGACCGTGAGGATGCCCTCGCCTTCGAGGACGTAGTAGATCTGCTCCTGGATCCTGTGCGAGTGCTCCTGCACGTACGCGTTCGGCGCGTAGCGTGAAATGCGGAAATCGATCCTCTCGGTGCCGACGAGCATCTTGGACAGCGCGCCGCCGAAATGGCCGGGAAACTCCTTCCACGGCAGGCGCGCCATCTTCTCGACGAAAGCGCTCCTCTTCGCTTTCCTCATCGGGCAGAGTCTAGGAACACCGCGAAGCCCCGGAAAATACTGTTTTGCGAGGCGGGGTATAAGATTAAGTTATGGACCTGCGCCAGCTGCGCTACTTCGCCCAGATCGTCGAGAGCGGCAGCCTGTCGAAGGCCTCGCGCCAGCTGCTGGTCGCGCAGCCGGCGCTCAGCCAGCACATCGCCAACCTCGAGGCCGAGGTCGGCAAGCCGCTGCTGCACCGCTCGCCGAAGGGCGTCGCGCCGACCGACAACGGCCTCGCGCTCTACCACCACGCGCGCTTCATGCTGCGCCAGCTCGACCAGGCGCTGTCGATCGCGCGCAAGGAGTCGGGCGAGGTGCAGGGCATGGTGTCGGTCGGCCTCGCCGCCACCACCCTGTCGGCGCTCGGCCTGCCGCTCGTGCGGCGCGTGCGCGAGCGCTACCCGAGCATCCTGCTCAACGTGATCGAGGGCATGAGCGGCCACCTCGGGCAGATGCTGCGCACCAACCAGCTCGACCTCGCGGTGCTGTTCGCCGCCGACGTGGCGCGCGACTTCATCGTCGAGCCGCTGCTCGAGGAGGAGCTGTTCGTCATGCTGCCGAAGACGAGCGGCCTCGTGCCGCCACGCCGCGCGAGCCTCACCCTCGCGCAGGCGGCCGCGCTGCCGCTCTTCCTGCCCACGATGGCGCACGGCCTGCGCCGGCGCATCGCGGCCGAATTCGAGCGGCGCAATCTCAGCGCGAAGATCGTCGGCGAGATCGACTCGCTCGCGCTCTCGATGGGCGTGGTCTACGACGACATGGGCGCGACGATCCAGCCGATGGCGGCGATCCACCTCGAGGCGCAGCGCGGCCGGCAGTGGCGCGCGCTGTCGGTCTCGGACGCGCGCATGATGCGGCGCAACTACCTCTATTCGGCGCCGCCGCAGCGCCAGTCCGCCGCCGCCGCGGCGGTGGCCGCGGAGCTGAAGCGCACCGCGCTCGAGCTGATGGAATCGGGGACCTGGCGCGGCGTGCGGCCGGTGACGAGCGAGATCAGCCCGCCCTAGTCAGTCTGCCGCGGCTAGTCCGCCTTGATATGGGCGGCGCGCACGACCTTGCTCCAGCGCGCCTGCTCTTTCCGGATGAATGCCGCGTATTCCTCCGGCGTCGAGCCGACCGGCTCGGCGTCGTCGGGCGCGAGGCGCTCGGCGACGAGCGGGGTCTGCGCCGCCTTGTGCGCCGCTTGCGCGAGCTGCGCGATGATCGCCGGCGGCGTCTTCGCCGGCGCGTTGAGGCCGTACCACTGCGAGGTCTCGAAGCCCGGATAGCCCTGCTCGGCCACCGTCGCCACGTCGGGGATCGAATGCAGGCGCTTCGCCGTGCCGACCGCGATCACGCGCAGCTTGCCCGCCTTCACGTGCGGCAGGAGCGGCGGCGTGCCGGCGGAGGCCGCCTGCGTGCGGCCGGCGACGAGGTCGATCACGTTCGGCCCGGTGCCCTTGTAGGGCACGTGCTGCAGCTCGATGCCGGCGGTCTGCTTGAGATACTCCATCGCGAGGTGCCCGGCCGAGCCGTTGCCGGCGCTGCCGTAGTAGAGCTGGCCCGGCTTCGACTTCGCGAGCGCGACGAACTCGCGCAGGTCCTTCGCCGGCACGTCGACGTGCACCACGTAGATCGCCGGCACCTTGGCGAGCAGCGACACGGCGGCGAAGTCGCGGTCGACGTCGTAAGGCAGCTTCGCGTACATGTAGGGGTTCACGGCGAGCGAGCCGATGTGGCCGATGATCAGCGTGTAGCCGTCGGCATCGGCGCGCGCCACCTCCTGCATGGCGAGGTTGCCGCCGCCGCCGCCCTTGTTCTCGATCACGATCTGCTGGCCGAGGGTCTTCTCCATCTCGGCGGCGAAGAGGCGCGCGACGATCGACGAGCTGCCGCCCGGCGCGAACGGCACGACCAGCCGGATCGGCTTCGCCGGATAGGTTTGCGCGTGCGCGGCACAGCCGGCGGCGAAGAGGACCAGGAGCAGCAGTTTTCTCATCGGGGTTCCAACTGGATTGGAGCCGGCATCGTAACCCGGACGTCGAGCGGACTACGGCACGCGCCTTGCGGGACAGCGAAACACCAGGCAAGTCCAGGTGAACGCCCTGCCCGCCGCCGCGCCTGGGGCGTCGACTCTAGTCTGCTTTGGCGCCCGAGTCCTTGACCAAGCGCGCCCACAGCTTCGCGTCCTGCACGAGAAAGGCGCCGAAGTCTTGCGGTGAAGTCGAGCCCGAAGTCTCGGTGCCTTCGCGCGCGAGCGTCTTCGCGACCTCGGGCAGCCTGAGCGCCTGTTCGGTGGCGGCGTAGAGCTTCTTCACGACTTCCGCCGGCGTGCCGCGCGGCACGAAGAAGCCGTACCAGAACGAGATCTCGTAGTCGGGCAGCCCGGCCTCGATCATGCCCGGCACGCCGGGCACGAGCGGCGTCGGGTTGCGGCTCGTCACCGCGAGCGCGCGCAGCCGGCCCGCCTGCACGAGCGGAAGAACCGAGGGCGGCGTCGCGAACGCGAGCTGCGTGTCGCCGGCGAGGACCGACTGCACCGACGGCGCGCCGCCCTTGTAGGGCACGTGCACCATGTCGACGCCGGCGAGGCGCATGAAGAGCACCGCCGAGAGATGCGGCGCCGAGCCGTTGCCGGAAGTGGCGAAGTTCACCTTGCCCGGGTTTCGCTTCAAGAATTCGATCAACCCGCGGAGATCGCTGACGCCGGTCGCCGGATTCACGACCAGGATCAGCGGCGAGGCGCTCACCTTGCTCACCGGCGCGAGGTCCTGCAGCGGCTCGAAGCCCGCCTTCGGCGCGATGAGCGGATTGACGAGGATGCTCGACGGGCTCGCGATGAGGAAGGTGTAGCCGTCGGCCGGGCCCTTCGCCACGGACTCCGCGGCGAGGCTCGAGCCCGCGCCGGGCTTGTTCTCGACCAGCACCGGCTGGCCGAGCGCGCGGCCGAGCGGCTCCTGCAAGGCGCGCGCGACGAAGTCGGCGGCGCCGCCGGGCGTGAAGCCGACCACCAGGTGCAGCGGCCGCGCCGGCCAGGCCTGCGCGAGGCACGAGCTCGCCGCCGCGAGCGCGGCAGCGAAGGCAAAGAGGCGGATCAGCGCGACCACCAGTAGCGCACGATGTGGAAGAAGATCGGCGCGGAAAAGCACACCGAGTCGAGCCGGTCGAGCATGCCGCCGTGCCCCTCGATCAGGGTGCCCCAGTCCTTCACGCCGCGATCGCGCTTGATCGCCGACATCACCAGGCCGCCGAGAAATCCCATCAGAACCAGCGCGAACGATACCAGAGCCGCCTCGAGCGGCGTGAAGGGCGTGATCCACCACAGCGCCGCGCCGAGCGCCGTCGCGCTCGCCGCGCCGCCGACCAGCCCCTCGACCGTCTTCGACGGCGACACCTCGGGCGCGACCTTGGTGCGGCCGAAGAGCTTGCCCCACACGTACTGCAGCACGTCGCTCGACTGCACGATGAGGATCAGGAACACGAGCAGGAAGGCGTTGCGGTTCTCGTAGCCGGGAATGTCGAGCGTGACCAGCGCCGGCACGTGCGAGAGGCTGAACACGCAGATCATCAGGCCCCACTGCAGCATCGCCGTGCGCTGCAGGAACTCGCGCACGTCGCCGCGCAGCACCGCCACCATCGGCAGGACGAGGAAGCAGTACACCGGGATGAAGATCGAGTAGAGCCCGTACCATTCGAGCCAGACCAGCAGGTACTGGAACGGCACGACGACGAAGAAGGCGAGCAGCAGCACCGAGTGGTCGCCGCGGCGCGTCGGCGTGATCGACGCGTATTCGCGCAGCGCCGAGAACGAGACGAAGGCGAACAGCGCGATCACGCCGGTCTTGCCGCCGAGCAGCGCGAGCCCGATCACCACCACCATCAGCCACCACGCCTTGACGCGCGCGTTCAGGTTGTCGATCACCGCGTGCGGGCGATCGGGTGCGACGCGCCGCTTCAGCAGCCAGCCGACGAGCGAGGCGAACAGCAGCACGCCGAGGATGCCGGCCGCGATGAGGAGGGTCTGCCGTTCGGCGCTCATCGGCTATTTCGGGTGGATGGCGGCGGCGAGGTCGAGCAGCGCCTGCTTGGCGCGGTCGAGGAAGGCCTGCTTCGCTTCGCCGTTCTGCAGGCGCAGCGGCGCGCCGAAGTTGACCGAGCAGAGCAGCGGCACCGGGATCACCTCGCCTTTCGGCAGCACGCGTCCCAGGTTCTCCATCCACACCGGCACCAGCTCGACGGCGGGGCGCTGGAGGGCGACGCGGTACAGGCCGCTCTTGAAGGGCAGCAGCACCTGGTCGGTCATGTTGCGCGTGCCCTCGGGAAACACGATCAGCGAGTCGCCGGCGTCGATCGCCGCGACGATCACCTCGATGGGATCGCGCGTGCGCTCGTGGCCGGCGCGCTCGATCAGCACGCCGCGCAGCACCTCGTGGATGACGTAGCGGCGCAGCGGCCCCTTGTCCCAGTAGTCGGCGCCCGCAACCGGGCGCGTCTTCACGCGCAGGTCGTAGGGCAGCGAAGCCCAGATGAGCGCGAAGTCGGCGTGGCTGTTGTGGTTGCCGAAGTAGATACGCTGCACGGGCGCCGGCGCGCAGCCCATCCAGCGCGCCTGCGCTCCGGTGACGAGCCGCGTGAAGTGCGTGAGGCCGGTGCCGAGGATCTGTCCGAGCGCGCTCATCCCCTTACGCGCTCGCCGCGGCGACGCCGCGGCGCACGCGATTCACGATGGTGACGGCGACCAGCGCGGCCATCGCGCCCCAGATCCAGCTCCACGCCGCGGCGAGCGGCACGCCGAGCCCGACCAGCAGGCCGAGCGCGCCGAAGACGAAGGCGCGATCGCTCTTGCCCATCGGCCCGTCGTAGCGCCGCGCGGCGCCGACCAGCGGCGCGAGCGCGCCGGCCATCTCCGACAGGATCGCCAGCACGGCGACGGCGCCGACCAGCCAGGCGTTCGAGCCCGGCAGCAGCGCGAACGGCAGGTACAGCGCGGTGTCGGAGACGACGTCGGTCAGCTCGTTCAGGTAGGCGCCGAGCGCCGATTTCTGCCCGAACTCGCGCGCGAGCATGCCGTCGATCGCGTTCAGCGCCATGCGCAGGAAGAGCCACAGCGGCACGAGCAGGAACGGCTTGTCCCGCGCATCGAGCGCGAGCAGAACGCCGAGGGCGACCGAGATCGCGCAAGCCGCGACGGTGACCTGATTGGCGGTGACGCCCGCGGCGTACAGCGCGCGCGTCAGCGGCCGCAGCAGTGCCTGGAAACGAGGCTTCAGCTCGTAGATGCTCAGGCGTTCCTCCCCTGCCGAAGCATAGCAAGCGTGGCGACGGATTGCGCCACGGGACTGCTGGATAACGACGGCTACGCGGGTAATGCAGCGTCGAGCGCGGCGAGCAGTGCGCCGAGCTTGGGCGGCCGCGCCTCCACGCCGATCTTCACGCCGGCTTCGCGCAACGCCTTCGACGCGACCGGCCCGATGGAAGCGACCAGGGTGCGGTTGAGCGCGCCTTGCAGCGCCTCTCGACTTTTCGAAACCAGAAACAGGTTGCGCACTTGCTCCGCATTGGTGAAGACCACCGCGTGCATCTCTCCGCGCTCGAGGCGAGAGATCAGCTCGGCGAGCGGCGCGGTATCCGCCGGCAGCGACCAGCGATACACCGGGATCTCGGTCACTTCCGCGCCGCGCGCCTCGAGCGCGCGGTCGAGCTCGGCATTGACGCTGCCGTGGCGCTGCACGACGACGCGCTCCCCCTTCAGGTCGACGTCCCTGACGGCGTCCAGCAACTCCTTCGTCGTGAAGGGATCCGCAGCGCTGCGATCGATGCGCACGCCGCGCTGGCGCAGCGCGCCGGCGGGTTTCGGCCCGCGCACCGCCACGACGCTGCCTTTCAAGAACAGCGATAATTTTTCCGTCAGCTGCAGGGAATCGGTGGCGGCAAACAGCGCCTTGGTGCCGACGCCGGTCTGAAAGATGAACAGCTTCGCCGGCCGCGCCTCGAGCGAGCGCACGAGCGCGGCGATGGCGCCGCGGTCGAGGTCGGGAACCTCGGCGAGCGCCGGCGCGTGGAACGCCTCGGCGCCTTTGCCGGCGACGAGCTCGGACAGCTCGCGGCCGAGGCGGCTTTCGAGCACCGCCACCTTCTTCCCGGCGAGCGGCATTTCTTGACGAGGCGGGTGTTGGCGAGCGCGAGCCGGTCGGCGACGTTGCGCACCAGCGCGCGCGTGAGCTGCAGCTGC
>Ga0335084_10008250_pt1 | contig 10375 bp, 6 predicted proteins | sample Lox_Sample_44_FD_206721 | JGI IMG/M metagenome (GOLD analysis project Ga0335084, IMG submission 206721) | Soil microbial communities from Loxahatchee National Wildlife Refuge, Florida, United States - Lox_Sample_4.4 | ecosystem: Environmental > Terrestrial > Soil > Wetlands | place: USA: Florida... | reverse complement strand
CCAGCGGATTGGTCGGCCGCCTTCTGCCCCTCGGCCTGGGAGGCCTGCTGGTACATGGCCTCGGCCAGCTTGTGCGAGGCGTTGGTCAGCTCCTCGCTCAGGCGCCGGATTTCCTCCTTGTTGTCGCCCTCCATGGCCTTGCGCAGCTTCTCGATGGCTTCCTCCACCTTGGTCTTGGTGGCCTTGTCCACTTTCTCACCCAGGTCCTTGATGGAACGCTCCGTGGAGTAGATCAGCGCATCCGCGTGGTTGCGCGCCTCGACCAGTTCACGCTTCTTGTGGTCGTCTTCCGCGTGGAGTTCGGCGTCCTTGACCAGCTTGTCGATCTCGTCCTTGCTCAGGCCGGAGGAGGCCGTGATCTGGATGGACTGTTCCTTGCTGGTGGCCTTGTCCTTGGCCGAGACGTTCACGATGCCGTTGGCGTCGATGTCGAAGGTGACCTCGATCTGAGGCACGCCCCGCGGGGCCGGCGGGATGCCGACCAGTTCGAAACGGCCCAGAGTCTTGTTGTTGGCGGCCATCTCCCGCTCGCCCTGCAGCACGTGGATCGACACCGCCGGCTGGCTGTCCGTGGCCGTTGAGAAGATTTGGCTCTTGCGCGTCGGGATGGTGGTGTTCTTCTCGATCAGCTTGGTCATGACGCCGCCGAGGGTTTCGATGCCTAGTGACAGCGGCGTTACGTCGAGCAGCAGGACGTCCTTGACGTCGCCCTTGAGCACCGCGCCCTGGATCGCGGCGCCCACGGCCACCACCTCATCCGGGTTGACTCCCTTGTGGGGTTCCTTGCCGAAGATCCGGCGCACGCGCTCCACCACCGCAGGCATGCGGGTCATGCCGCCCACCAAAATAACCTCGTGAATCTCCCGCGGGCTCAGACCGGAATCCTTCATGCAGATGCGGCAGGGCTCTTCCAGCTTGTCCAGCAAGTCGCTGACCAGCCCCTCGAGCTTGGCGCGGGTGATCTTGATGTTCAGGTGCTTGGGCCCGCTGGCATCCGCCGTGATGAACGGCAGGTTGATGTCCGTCTCCATGGACGTGGACAGTTCGATCTTGGCTTTCTCGGCGGCCTCCTTGAGGCGCTGCAGAGCCATCTTGTCGTTGCGCAGATCGATGCCCTGGTCTTTCTTGAACTCGTCCGCCAGATAGGTGATCACACGCATGTCGAAGTCATCGCCGCCCAGATGCGTATCGCCGTTGGTGGCTTTAACTTCGAAGACTCCTTCGCCGATCTCCAGGACGGAAATGTCGAAGGTCCCCCCGCCCAGGTCGAAGACGGCGATCTTCTCCTCGCGCTTCTTGTCCATGCCGTAGGCCAGAGCCGCCGCGGTCGGTTCGTTGATGATGCGCAGCACGTTCAATCCCGCGATCTTGCCCGCGTCCTTGGTGGCCTGGCGCTGGCTGTCGTCAAAGTATGCCGGAACCGTGATCACGGCGTCGTTGACTTTCTCCCCCAGATAGTCCTCGGCGTACTTCTTGATGAACGAGAGGATGAACGAGGAGATTTCCGCCGGGCTGTAAGGTTTTCCCCGAATGATCAGGCGGGCGTCGCCGTTGGATGCTTCGTCGATTTTGTAGGGAAGCACCTTCTTATCGTATTGAACTTCCTTCGACGCGTATTTCCGGCCGATCAATCGCTTCACTCCGAAAACCGTGTTTTCCGGGTTGGTGATCGCCTGGCGTTTGGCAATCTGACCGACGAGGCGCTCGCCGTTTTCGGTGATGGCCACCACCGACGGCGTGGTGCGACCGCCCTCCGGGTTGGTAATGACCTTGGGGTCGCTCCCTTCCATGATCGCCACGCACGAATTGGTGGTGCCCAGATCGATTCCGATAACCTTCGGCATACCTTTGATCCTCCTTAGAGTGTTCTCATTTGATTCTTATGCTGAAAACGTGTTTCCGTTGGAACACTGATCCGCGCCGTTTTGGCCTGCTACGTCTTTGGGAACGGCCACGACCACCAATGAAGGCCGCAACAGCCGTTGGTTGATCATGTAACCCTTCTGCATTTCCCTCACCACCGTGGTTTCGGAAAGCTTCTCGGACGTCTCCCGCAGAATAGCCTCATGGAATTCGGGATTGAAGGGCTTCCCGACCGCATCGATCGGCTTCACGTTGAATTTTTCCAGGATCCGCGAGAGCTCCTTCAGCGTAAGGTTCAATCCCTCCGCCAGGCTTTGGTCGGGGCCGGCGTCAGAGGCGGCTTGCAACGCCAGTTCGATGTGATCCACCACCGAAAGCATTTCCTTGAGAAGTGATTGGTTGGCATACTTTCGGAAATCGTCCATTTCGCGGGCCATGCGTTTCTTGTAGTTTTCATACTCCGCTGTCACCCGCAACAGCCGGTCATAGGTCTCCTTAAGTTCCTTTTCCTTGGCCTCGATGCGGGTTTCCAGATCGTTCACAACCTCTTCCGCAGAGGCCACCACCTTTTCGGCGGCTTCATCGGGATCTCCGTGGTGGTTTTTCACCATATCGGAAGCTCCTGAAGTGAGATTGGTATCTTCCTCTTCCCGGGAAAGAATCTTGATGTTGCGCATTGCCGGCATGCATCCTGCTTCATTGTGATGGGTCGTATGGACCGAGGCAAAAATAAGGCAGACGGTCCTGATGTCAAGGCAAGAAGATCAAGCGCTTATCAGTAAAAATAAGGTTTACTGGGGAGGTAGGGAAGGGGTTGCGGAGCGCGACTGCCCTGAGGTTTTGAGATGTGTGGCCTGAATCACCGCGACCCGCAATCGATCCACGACACAGCCTGCATCACTTATCGCTGCTTCCTTCCGGACCTGACGAGGTTCGTGACCGTCTGTTGCGTGGCGACCGGCCGGATGAACCCAGGCCACACATCCCAAAACCTTAAGGAGGAATCGCGCCGTCTTGCATAACTTGCAGCCGATGGTCCGCCCGGCGGTTTCCGGGCCATCAGCCTGATGTGAACATACACCCATAATTTTATTTTTCAAGCCAAAATGCGGGAAACGGAGCTATAAACGCGCCAACCGATTGACTTGCGAGGAAGCTTGCCATAAACAAATCATGATGATCCCACCCAGAATCCCCGCACCCACCTGCCTGGATCGGTTGTTCGACGAGAGCGTCGCTCGAGATGGATTGATCGCCGCTGGCGATTCAATTCTCGTCGGCGTGTCCGGCGGACCTGACTCGGTGGCCCTGCTGCACCTGCTGCTGGCGCGTGTCCAGCGCTACCAGCTGCGCCTGGGGGTGGCCCATCTGGATCATTCCTTGCGTCCGGAATCCGAACGGGATGCGGATTTCGTCCGGCGCATGGCCGTAGGCCTCGGCCTCGCGGTATACATGGACAAGATCGACGTGGTTCGGATGCAACGGCAGTTGCATCTTTCCCTCGAAGAGGCAGCGCGCAAGGCCCGTTACGATTTTTTCCAGAGGACGGCCGGTCAGCATGGGTACGCCAAGGTGGCTATAGGCCATCACGCTGACGACAACGCCGAAACCCTGCTTCTGCACCTGTTGCGCGGCAGCGGCCGGCTGGGTCTGGGAGGCATTCGGCCGATCCGGCAGGGGGTGTACATTCGCCCCTTGATCCGTGCCGGCCGCACCGACATTGAGAATTACCTGCGCATCCGGGGATCGGCGTTCCTAAACGACCGGACCAACACGGACAGCGCCATGCTGCGCAACCGGATCCGCCAGCGCCTGATCCCTTTGCTGGAGAGCGACTACCGGCCGGGCCTGCGCGCCATCCTCAGCCGGACGGCCGAGGTCCTGGCGGCCGAAGAAGAATGGATCGAGGAACTTCTGCGGCCGGTCTTCGAGCGGTTGATCACAGACCGCCGTCCGGAAGGGCTGGCGCTTGCCGCAGCCGGCATCGGCGAACTGCCGCTTGCGGCTGCACGCCGCATCGTCCGATCGGCGCTGCGGCTCGCCCGGGGGGATCTGGGCCGCATCGGCTTTGCTCACGTCGAGCAGATCATCCATCTGTCCCGGTTAAGCGGTGAAGCAGGCCCTGTGCATCTGCCGGGGAATCTCCGCGTGCTGCGCCATCAGGACCAACTGGTGTTTGCGCAGCAGGACCCCGGTCGTGTGTTCGAGCCGCCGCGAACGCTGCCGGGCGATTACGAATACAGCCTGCCGGAAGGCGGCGTGCTGATGATCCGTGAAACCGGCGATCGCATCAGGTTATCCGAGGTGCCCCGCCATGCCCTGGCGGATCCGACGGTTGCGGACGCACAAACAGCCTTTCTGGATCGGGATGCCGTCCAGTTCCCGGTCACCATCCGCAACCGGCGGCCCGGCGACCGGTTCAATCCCCTGGGTGCCGGCGGGAGCCAGAAATTAAAAAAATTCTTCTGCGATCACAAGGTCCCGGACGCGGAGCGCCGGCGCTGCCCGCTGCTCGTCAGCGGCGGCCGGATCCTCTGGGTGGCCGGCCATCGCATTGACCATCAGGCGCGAATCAAGCCCCTGACCCGGCGGGTGCTCAAGGCGGAGGTCTTGGTTGCGAAGCCTTAGGAAGTGATTACTCTCGCTAGAGGCTGTTTCAAAAATGCATCTGACACCCGACGGCGGCGTTGCGAACCTATGAACAATGCTCACAACCTGGGACGGTTGCTGCGCTTTTTCAGGGCCGTAAGCCTTGCCCGGGGATGTGATCTGCTATTTTTGGGGCAGCTCCTCGTAAATTCAATGCCAGCTCTCCGGCCAGACGCCCTCTCCGGGGCAAATGGCACTTGAATTTTCGCTGGAGATAAGGAATACTTAAGCCTGCAGGCGGCTATCTTTATCGGCGGCACCCTGAGGAGGTAAGCGGCGTTGAATCCGTTTTACAAGAACCTGGCGCTCTGGCTGGTCATCACCCTGATGATGGTCATGCTTTATAATCTTTTCAGCCAACAGCACCTCAGCGAATCCAACCTCAACTATTCCCAGTTCCTGTCCATGGTGAATGACGACCGCGTGGCGGAGGTGGTCATCCAGGGAAAGGAACTTTACGTAACCGATGTGAACCGCGCCCGCTACAAGGTTTACGCGCCGTCGGACCCCGAGCTGATGAGTCTCCTGCGGCAAAAGCGCGTGATGATCAGCGCCAAGCCGGAATCCGAGTCGCCGTGGTACATGTCTCTGCTGGTGTCGTGGTTTCCGATGCTCGTGCTGATCGGGGTGTGGGTTTTTTTCATGCGCCAGATGCAGTCCGGCGGCGGCAAGGCGCTTTCCTTCGGCAAGAGCCGCGCCCGGCTTATGACGGACACCTCTGAGAAAGTGACCTTCGCCGACGTTGCCGGCATTGACGAGGCCAAGGAAGAGCTTCAGGAAATCGTCGATTTCCTCAAGGACCCGAAAAAGTTCACCCGCCTGGGCGGCCGGATCCCCAAAGGGGTCCTGCTGATGGGTCCGCCGGGTACGGGCAAAACGCTTCTCGCCCGGGCGATCGCGGGCGAGGCAGGGGTGCCCTTCTTCAGCATCAGCGGGTCGGATTTCGTGGAGATGTTCGTCGGCGTCGGCGCCTCCCGGGTGAGGGACCTTTTCGTCCAGGGCAAGAAGAACGCCCCTTGCATCATTTTCATCGACGAGATCGACGCCGTGGGCCGACATCGCGGTGCGGGCTTAGGCGGCGGCCACGATGAACGGGAGCAGACCCTGAACCAGTTGCTGGTCGAGATGGACGGCTTCGAGTCCAACGAGGGCGTCATCCTGATATCGGCTACCAACCGGCCCGATGTCCTCGATCCGGCCCTGCTGCGTCCAGGGCGCTTTGACCGCCAGGTGGTGGTCTCGCTGCCGGACATCAAGGGCCGCGAGATGATCCTGAACGTCCACATGCGCAAAACGCCCGTCGCTTCGGACGTGAGCGTGCACATCCTGGCCAAGGGCACCCCCGGCTTTTCCGGAGCCGACCTCGAGAACCTGGTGAACGAGGCTGCCCTGCTGGCCGCCAAGCGCGGCAAGGAAAAGGTGGACATGCGGGATTTCGACGACGCCAAGGACAAGGTCTACATGGGTCTTGAGCGCAAATCCAAGGTGATCAAGGAGGAGGACCGGAAGGTGACGGCCTACCATGAGGGCGGCCATGCCCTAGTGGCGCGCTTCCTGCCGGAGACCGATGCCGTCAACAAGATCACTATCATCCCCCGCGGCCGCGCGGCCGGCGTGACCTGGTTTCTGCCCGAGGAGCGGGATTTCAAGTTCCGCGACCAGCTGGAAAGCGAGCTGTCGGTGGCCTACGGCGGACGGGTGGCCGAGGAGATTGTTTTCAACCGCATCAGCACCGGTGCGGCCAACGACATCAAGCAGGCCACGGCCCTGGCCGAGCAGATGGTGCGAAGCTGGGGCATGAGCGACGCCCTCGGACCGCTCAACTACTCCAAGGGCGAAGAGCATGTCTTCCTCGGCCGCGAGATCGTCCAGCACCGGGATTATTCGGACGCCACCGCGCAGAAGATCGACGACGAGGTCCATCAGTTGATCAATAACGCTTACGAGCGTGCCCGCAAGGTTCTGTTGGACAACCTGGATATCCTGCACAAGCTCTCCGGCGAGCTCCTCGAGAAGGAAACCATCATGGGCAAGGAGCTGGATGAGCTCATCCTCAACCTGCGGCCCGGCATCCAGCTACCCTCCAAGAAAATTGAAGAAGACGAAGAGCCGGCTCCGCAGCCCCAGGCCGTCAACACCCAGGCCTAATCCCTGTGATGCATATTCGGAAACCATACCGGCTGGCTTGGGGAAGTCATGTCCTGGAACTGGGGCGCAGGACCTGCATCATGGGGGTCCTGAATGTAACCTCGGATTCTTTTTCCGACGGCGGACGGTTTTTGGATCCCGGCCTCGCCGTAGCCCAGGGGGAGCGGCTGGCCGCTGAGGGGGCCGACATCATCGACGTCGGCGGGGAGTCGACCCGGCCGTTTGCGGATCCCGTCCCGGCTGAAGAGGAGATCCGGCGCGTGGTGCCGGTGGTCGCTGCGCTTGCGGCGCGCATCCGGGCCCCGATTAGCGTCGACACCACCAAAGCCGCGGTGGCGAGGCGCGCGCTCGACGCGGGTGCCGCCATGATCAACGACATCGCCGCCCTGCGCTTTGATCCGGATCTGGCCAGCGTGGCCGCCGAGTTCGGGGTGCCGGTCATCCTCATGCACATGCGCGGGGAGCCGCGGACCATGCAGGTGACCCCGCACTACGATGAGCTGGTAGCCGATATCCGGGGCTTCTTGGGGCAGGCCGCCTCCGATGCCGAACGGCAAGGAATCCCGCGCGCCAGGCTCATCGTGGATCCGGGAATCGGCTTCGGCAAAACCCTGGAGCACAACCTGCAGCTGATTCGGCGGCTGCCGGAGTTCGCCAGCGTGGATCTACCCATCCTCGTGGGCCCGTCCCGCAAGGCCTTCATCCGCCGCCTGGTCAAGCCCGACGGCGAGAAGGACATCTCCCCGAGCCTGCCGGTGGTAGAAACCGGCACCCAGGCCGCCGTGGCCGCCGCTGTTTTCAACGGCGCCCACATCGTGCGCGTGCACGACGTGGGGAACACGGTCGCCACGGTCAAGGTGGTGGACGCCATCCTCAATGCTTGAAGGCGGAATTCTCTATCCACCCCAAAAACCCGCTGACGCTGTTTCTCAAGAAATACCGCTCCCGCTCCTGAACCGGCTTTGAAAAGTCTGAAAATGCAGCCAGAAGGGGGTCTTCCGCCAAGAGGCCCTCGGCACAGCGCTGAACCGTTTCATCCGCGGGGTAGCTTTTGCTGCGCGCAAACATCCACTGCTCCCAGAAGCGAAGCTGTTCCCGGTGCCTGCGCAGCAAGGCGCAGCCGTCAGGCCTTATTCCGAAATGGCCGACCACCATTTGTTCCGGCGCGCGCGCGATGAGGGCATCCAGGCTTTGCAGGGCGGTGGTCATGAAGAAGGCGGGAGGAGTGGCCGGTCGCATGTAATCCTTCCCACCGGCCAGCGTGTAGAGCACGCCGCAGGCCTCGCCGACAAAGAGAGCCGGTGCGGTGAAGTAGCTGACGTGATGAGCGGCGTGGCCCGGTGTAAGCAGAGCGGTGATGCTCCCCGCGGCAAATCCCTGGGCGTCCACCAAGCGCTCGGCCGGCACGGGCTTCAGCGGTCCATAGCCCAGCGCCACGGAGCCCAGAACGTTCCGGGTTCCTTCCCACAACCGGCTCGGGTCGACCAGATGAGGAATGGCTTTCGGGTGGCAGACGATCGTCGCGGCCGGAAAGCGGCTGGTGATATGGCCGGCGGCGCCGGCGTGGTCGAGATGGATATGGGTCAGCAGAATATAGTCCAGCCGGGAGACGCCCAGAGCTGCCAGAGCATGGATGAGCTGATCCGACGTTGAGGCGGGGCCGACATCGACCAGAAAGGTCGGCGGCCCTTTGACCAGCCAGGCACTGATAAAGTCGGTAAACCCTGACAGGGGCGGGGTGAGGGTGATCTGATAAACACCGTCTTTGACGGCGTTTATATATGGGCCCACATGAATTTCCTCCATCGTATGGGGATGCCGGAATAATAGCAGATGGGCAAACCGCCAAGCAAGTTTTTGTCTCAGCGGTCCGAGGTGCAGCTGCGAATCGCGACGTGTGGCCGGCCGGATCAGGCCCGGCCGGTCTCCTTGAGCTTCTCCCGGAACACCCGGTAGAAGGATAGAAAATCGGTGAGGCCGCGGCTCATGATCTTGCCGAAGTCTTCCATGTTCTTGGTGTTGATGATCAGGTTGACACTTTTCAGGAAGGCCGTCATGTTGTCCATGGTGCGGTGCCGGGTGGAGATCATGGCGACAAACATGTTGCGGCGCACGGCCATGCCCAGGCGCTCCAGGTAGATCAGAACGCCATTGGTCTCCGGGTTGTCGGTGTCGAAATCCTCGTCCACCACAATGATGTCATAGACGTGGTACCGCATGCGTTTGAGGGCATCCCGCGCGCTTTCGGCCACCGTGATCTGATACTCCAAGAGCTCCAGGCTCTCGATAATCGGTTTTTTGATCAGGGGATGCTGTTCGCACACCAAGGCGGTCTTGCCCTCCTCCTCAACGAAATCGAAGGGCCGGTCAGCCGGGTTGTAGGCACTGGTGTCAACCTCGTTGAGGGACACTTTGCCCTCAAGCCCGGCAGGCCCCGAGCTGACGGTGATCCGGGTGCGGCACTTGGGGCACGGGAAGGAGGCGGAGCGGCCCGGCGGAATCTTGTCGTCGGCGATCTTAAACTGGCTCTGGCAGTTGGTGCAGTTGATGTTCATCGGTAGGTCCGTCAGATCATTTTGTTATAGGCTTTGTCGATCTCGAGCTTGCCGATGTCGGTGGTGGCCTCGCCCCGAGAGCTCTTGATCATGTCGACGCCCCGGCCCACCGCTCCACGGTGGGAGGCATAACCCAGGGCGGTTTCCGGGGTAATCAGGCCCTGCTCGTAGAGCGAGACCAGATGCTGGTCGAAGGTGATCATCCCGAAGGCGTTTCCAGCTTCCATGATGTCGTAAAACGTTTTGCCCTCGGACTCGCCGTTGAGGATGGCGTCCTTGACCCGCAGGCTGGTGCTCAGGATCTCGAAGGTGGCGACCCGGCTCCCGCCGACCTTGGGCAGTAGTCGCTGGCAGACGATCCAGCGCAGGGAATCCGCGAGACGGATGCGGATTTGCTGCTCGTCCTCGTTGGAGAACATGCCGAGGATGCGGTTGATGGTGGATCCCGCATCCGTGGTGTGCAGGGTGGTCAGCACCAGGTGGCCGGTCTCCGATGCGCTCAGACCGATTTCGACCGTTTCCCGGTCGCGCATTTCACCCACCAGAATCACCTTGGGGGCCTGGCGCAGAGCGGCGCGCAGGCCGCCGGCATAAGCGTCGAAGTCCATGCCGAGCTCGCGCTGGTTGAAGGTGGCCTTCTTGTGGGGATGCTGGTACTCCACCGGGTCTTCGAGCGTAACGATGTGCACCGAGCGGCGTTCATTGATATCGTCCAGGATCGCGGCCAGGGTCGTGGTCTTGCCGGAGCCCGTGGCGCCGGTGACGAAGACAATCCCGTTCTTCTCCTTGGCGATCTGGAACATGGCCTTGGGAAGACCGCGTTCCTCGATGGTGGGGATCTTGGATTCCAGCTTGCGGCAGACGATGGAGACGTTTCCGCCCTGCGAGAAGACGTTGACGCGGAAGCGCGCCTTGCCCGGCAGGGCATAGGACAAGTCGCAGGAGCCAGTCCTGAGAAAGGCCTCGGTGAGTCGGCGGTCCTGATTGATCAGGTTCAGCGCAATCGTTTCGGTCTGGAAGGCGCTGAGCGGCTTGGCGCTGTTGCGGATCTCCACCGGTACCAGTTCGCCGGCACTCTCGACCTGCATGGGTTTGCCCACCGTGAAGTTCAGGTCCGACACCTCGCGATGGGAGTCGAGCATCTTGACCAGGATGTGATC
>Ga0335084_10008249_pt1 | contig 10375 bp, 7 predicted proteins | sample Lox_Sample_44_FD_206721 | JGI IMG/M metagenome (GOLD analysis project Ga0335084, IMG submission 206721) | Soil microbial communities from Loxahatchee National Wildlife Refuge, Florida, United States - Lox_Sample_4.4 | ecosystem: Environmental > Terrestrial > Soil > Wetlands | place: USA: Florida... | reverse complement strand
CCATCGGCAGCGCGCCGCCGATGGCGCCGCTGAGCCCGTTGATGATCCGCTCGCGCGGCTCGAGCCCGGCCTGCACCCACTGGCCGAACTCGCCGCCGTCGCTGACCAGCAGGGCGCCGGCCTTCAGGTGGGGCTCCAGCGCGGCGCACACGCCCAGCGGGTGGATCGGCTCGTTCACCCGGCGCAGCGCGTCCCACTCCGGCGGCGTCGCGCGGCGCGCGGCCTCCACCTCGTCGCGCCACGCCGAGGCCGGCCACGCGCGGGTGGCGGCGGCCGCCCGCAGGCGCTCGGCGGCGGGCGCCGGATCGGCGGCGACGGCCAGCGTGATCCCCGCCGCGGCGGCCGATGCGTCGAGGTCGAGCGCGATCACGCGGGCGCCCCGCGCGAAGGCCTGGCCGAAGCGCAGCGTGTAGTCGAGCGGCTTGCCGAGCAGCAGCACGACGTCGGCCTCGCCGAGCAGGCGCGTGGCGCCGCGCAGCCACGGGTCGTTGACGCCGCGCGGGCTCTCGATGGGCAGCGCCGGCGCGCCCACGGTCGCCGCCAGCCGCTGCACGATCGCCCAGCGCGGGCCGCGGCCCATCGCGGGGCCGGTGAGGATCAGCGGGCGCTTGGCCTCGGCCAGCAGCGCCACCACGGCGAGCGCATCGCGCTCGGCGAGCGGCGGCGGCTCGGGCACCGCGGCCGGCGCGCCGGCGTCCGCGGCCTCGGCGTCCATCACGTCGCTGGGCAGGCTCAGGTACACCGGCCCAGGCCTGCCAGTGGCCGCGACCGCGAGAGCGCGCGCGACGTCGTCGCCGACGCGCGCGGGATCCTCGAGCGACCATGCCGCCTTCGCCACCGGCTTCGCCGCGGCCACCTGATCGACGTCCTGGAACGCGCCCTTCCCCCGCTGCGTCCGCGGGCTGGCGCCGGCCATCAGCACCACCGGCGCCTCCGACATGCGCGCGCCGTAGAGGGCGGAGACCGCGTTGAGCATGCCGGGCCCCGCCGTGACCAGCGCGACGCCGGGCCGCTCGGTGAGGCGCCCCCACGCATCCGCCATGTGCACGGCGGCCGCCTCGTGGCGCGTGTGGATCAGCTCGATGTCGCGCCCGATGGTGGCGTCGTAGACGGACAGGATCTGGTTGCCGGACAGCGTGAAGATCTGGCGGACGCCGGCGGCGGCGAGTACCTCGACGAGCCGGCGGGCGCCGGTCACACCGGAACGACGGCGGCCATGACCTCCGTCAGCTCCTCGAGCGTGGCCGGATCGAGCGCGGTGGCCGGCGGCCGTACGCGCGCCGAGCGGATCCAGCCGCGCCGGCGCAGGATCTCCTTGCGGATCGCCATCGACGTGCCGGGCACCGAGCCGGGCTGGCTCTCGTAGCGGATCAGCGGCAGCCACTGGTAGAAGACGCTGCGGGCGTAGTCGCGGCGGCCGGCCACGAAATGCTCGTGGATCATGCGCAGCGCCTCCGGATACGGGAAGCCGGTCATGGCGCCGACGGCGCCGCGCGAGAGCTCCTCGAAGAAGTAGACGCCGCCGAGCCCGCCGAAGATCGGCACCTGGCGCCCGCCGAGCGCGCGCAGCCGGGTGATCTTGGGCGGCGTGGGCGCCTCCTCCAGCTTCACCGCCTGCGCGGCGCCGACCTCGGCGATGAGCCGGGCCAGGAACGCGGGCGGCATCACGACCTGCGTCGTCACCGGCTCGTCCTGCAGCACCACCGGCAGCCGCGCGGCCGCCGCCACCGCCTGGTAGTACTCGGCGACCGCGTCGAGGTTGCGGGCGCCGGCCGGCGGCGCCAGCATGATGGCGTCGGCGCCGTGCTCGCGCGCCATCACCGCGTAGCCCGAGGCGAGATGCGTGCCCGAGGCCGACACGCCGACGGCGACCGGCACGCGGCCGCGCACCTCCTTGACCACCGCGTCCACCATGCGGCGGCGCTCCTCGTCGGTGAGGCGATGCGCCTCGCCGGCGATGCCGAGGATGGTGATGCCGGTGACCCGAGTACCGAGGACCGCGTCGATCAGCCGCGGGACGCCCTCGACGTCGAGGGCGCCGTCGTCGAGGAACGGCGTGGCCAGGATGTGATAGATGCCCGACCAGTCGATCATGGTGGGCGACTCTAGGCGCCGGCGGCCGGGGTTGTCAATGCGAGGCGGCGCGCGGTAGGCTGCCGGGGCCATGGCGACGCGCATCGGAATCCTGGGCGCGGGGGCGATCGGCTGTGTCGTGGGCGGCCTGCTGACGAAGGCGGGCCACGACGTCACGCTGATGGACCAGTGGCCCGAGCACGTGGAGACGCTCAAGCGCCAGGGCCTGCGCCTGTCGGGCACGTGCGGCGATCACGTCATCGCCGTGAAGGCCCTCCACCTGCACGAGATGCAGCGGATCACCCAGCCGTTCGACGCCGTCTTCGTGGCGGTGAAGTCGTACGACACCGAGTGGGCGACCGCGCTCGGCCTCGCCTACCTCGCCCGCCCCGACGGCGTGGTGGTGGACTTCCAGAACGGCGTCAACGACGAGCGCGTGGCCGCCGTGGCCGGGCGCGCGCGCACGCTCGGCTGCGTGATCCTCATCGCGGCCGGCATGTACGAGGCCGGCCACGCGCAGCGCACCGACGCCGGCAGCGCCGGCTTCAAGATCGGCGAGCTGGACGGGCGCGACACGCCGCGGGCGCGCGCGCTGGCCGAGATGCTGAGTGTGGTGGCGCCGACCGGCGTGACGACGAACCTCTTCGGCGAGCGCTGGTCGAAGCTGGCCATCAACTGCATGGCCAATCCGATCGCCGGCCTCAGCGGGCTCGGCACCGCCGAGCTGCGCGTGGAGCCGGGGCCGCGGCGGCTGGCCGTCCACCTCGGCGCCGAGGTCATCCGCGTCGGCCGCGCGCGCGGCTTCGAGGTGGAGCCCATCTGGGGCATCGCCCCGCAGCGCTTCCTCGACGCCGTCGAGGGCCGCGGGCTGGCCGAGGTCGAGGCCGACATCAGCCGTGATGCGAAATCGCGCGTGGGCGGCCGCCCCTCCCTGCTGCAGGACGTCATGCGCGGGCGCCGTACGGAGATCGATTACCTGAACGGCTACGTCGTGGCGGAGGGCAAGAAGGCGGGCGTGGCCACACCCGTCAACGAGGCCGTCGTCGAGCTCTACCGGCGCCACGGTGTCGGCACGCTCCGTCCGGACCCCAAGAACCTGGAGCCCCTGATCAGGCTGGTGGCCGGCTAGATCGATGTCGCCCGGGAGCACCGGCCCCGCCTCCCGTCTGCTGGGGCACGCACGCCGCCACCTGCGACGCCAGCGCTGGGCCGCGCCCCTGCTGGCCGAGTGGGATCGCTGGAAGGTCCTGCGCGCGATCCGGCGGCGGAGTGACGCCCCGCGGCGCGTGCTGGCGCCCCCCGAGCTCCTGGCCGACCTGCCCGGCGCCGTGTCCTACCCGAGCACCTTCGCGGCCGGCGCCGGCCTCACCCTGGATGCCGCCGTGCTCCGGCTCGACAAGCTGCAGGACCTCGACGTCCGCGCGCTGGGCGCGGTGCGCGCGCGGATGGCGTGCACGTTCCTCGGCGGGCGCTACGCGCTGTTCGAGCCGCCGGGCGCCCGCGCCGCCACGACGGGCGCCAACGTGGAGATGCTGCTGGCGCGCCTCGACGACGTCTGTCGCGGCGAGCCCGCGCACCGCCCGCCGCTCGTGACACGCCCCGCCGACCGCGCCGGCGCGGTCAGCCGCGCCGTGCTGGTCACGACGTACGAGCGGCCGGCCGCGCTGCAGCGCAGCCTGCCGCAGATCGTGGCGCTCGGCGCGCCGGTGCTGGTGGTGGACGACGGCTCCTCCGCCGACGCGCGCGAGGCCAACCGCGCAATCTGCGCCGGCGCCGGCGCGACGTACCTGCTGCTGCCGGAGAATCGCGGGCTGCCCACCGCGCAGAACGTCGGGCTCAGCGTGCTCATGGCCGACCCGGCCGTGCGCTGGATCTCCTACTTCCAGGACGACGTCGACGTCCGCCCCGACGCGCTGCAGCGCCTGGCCGCGGTCGAGGACGCCGAGACGCGGCCGATCATCACCGGCTACGACGCCGACGACCACCAGCCGGTGGACCAGGTGGAGATCGCCGGCCTCACGGTCAAGCGCAAGCGCTCGACGCCGGCCATGCACCTGCACGCGCACGTGGACTACTGGGCCGGCGTGATGCCGATTCCCAGCCCCTACGTCGGCGCGCCCAAGCCGATCAAGGGCGCCTCGCTGGAGGACTGGTGGATCGTCAACGACGCCCCGCGCAGCGCCGAGCGGCGCGGGATCCTCGTCGTCTGCCTCCCCGGCCTGGTGCGCACGTTCCTCTGGCACCGCGACGACTCCACCTGGGACAACGAAAACCAGCCCGACCCCGCGCTCTGAGTCGTGTATACTGTGTCGCGTCAGGTTCCATTCGACCTCGACCGCGTTTCCCGGCCACTTCCGCTTCCTGGGGCGTGCTCAATTTTCGCGGAAGACTGATCGGGCCCAGATGCGCCCACACGAGGAATTCTTCACTCATGTCGTTCACGTCGTTCGACCTTCACCCTGACCTGCTGCGCGCGGTCGACGCGCTCGGCTACACGCTGCCCACCCCCATCCAGAAGGACGCGATCCCGCCGGCCATCGCCGGCCGCGACGTGTTCGCCTGCGCGATGACGGGCAGCGGCAAGACGGCCGCCTTCATGCTGCCGATCCTCCAGCGCCTGCTCAGCCGCCCCGCCGCCAACAACGGCACCCGCGTGCTGGTGCTGGCGCCGACCCGCGAGCTGGCCGCCCAGATCGACGAGCAGCGTCGCGCGCTCGGCCGCTTCACGCGCATCGGCGGCGCCGTCGTCGTCGGCGGCATGTCGATGGGACCTCAAGAGACGGCGCTGCGCCGCGGCGTCGACGTGCTGGTGGCCACGCCGGGCCGCCTGCTCGATCACCTGCAGCGGGGCACCGCGCGGCTGGGCCTGATCGAGACGCTGGTGCTCGACGAGGCCGACCGCATGCTGGACATGGGCTTCCTGCCGGACATCCGGCGGATCCTCAAGTACGTGCCGGTGGCGCGGCAGACGCTGCTCTTCTCGGCCACCATGCCCCCGGAGATCGTCGCGCTGGCGCGCGAGCTGCTGTGCCAGCCGGTGATGCTCGACATCGAGCGGCCGTCGGCGCCCGCGGTCGGCGTCAGCCACGCGGCCTACCCGGTCGCGTCCGAGCTGAAGCTGCCGCTGCTCGTCGAGCTGCTCCGCCAGCCCGGCGTGCGCAACGCGCTGGTGTTCACGCGGACCAAGCACCGCGCGAACCGGCTGGCCGACGGCCTCACCCGCCGCGGCGTCAGCGCCGACCGGATCCACGGCAACCGCAGCCAGGCCCAGCGCACGCAGGCGCTGGCGGCGTTCAAGGACGGCCGCTGCCGCGTGCTGGTCGCCACCGACATCGCCGCGCGCGGCATCGACGTCACCGGGCTCAGCCACGTGGTGAACTTCGACGTGCCGCCGGCGCCCGAGGATTACATCCACCGCGTGGGCCGCACGGCCCGCGCCGAGGCGGTGGGCGACGCGCTCACGCTGGTGTCGCCGGCCGAGGAGGGCGACCTGCGCTCGATCGAGCGCGCCGTCGGCACGCGCATCCCGCGCGTGACGCTCGCGTCCTTCGACTACACGGCGCGCACCGCCGAGCGGCTGGAGATCCCGCTCGCCCAGCGGCTGGCCGCGCACCGGGCCCAGCGCCGCGGCGGTGCGGCGCGCGGAGGCTGGAGGCACTAGACTACGCGCGTGACCTCCGCGGTCGTCGCCGCCCTGCACTACTTCGCGCTCGCGCTGGGGCTCCCGGCCGTGTTCCTGCGCGGGCGCGCGCTGAAGGGGCCACTCGATCGCGAGGGACTGCAGCGCCTCTTCGCCGCCGACAACGTGTGGGGCCTCGCCGCGCTGCTGTGGCTCGTCACCGGCGTGCTGCGCGCATTCGCCGGCCTCGAGAAGGGCAGCGCGTTCTACCTGGGCTCGCCGCTGTTCTGGCTGAAGCTCGCGCTGTTCGGGGTGGTGATCGCACTCGAGGTGTGGCCGATGCTCACGCTGCTCCGCTGGCGACGCGCGGTCGCCAGCGGTCGCGTGCCCGACACCTCGCCCGCCCGCGCGCTCTTCCGCGTGACCCACGCCGAGCTGGCGCTGATCGTGGCGATCGTGTTCGTCGCCAGCTTCATGGCCAGGGGCTTCGGCGTGCGCTGAGCCCGCGCGCTCAGACGATCGCGATCGCTTCCACCTCGATCAGGTAGTCCGGGTGGGCCAGGCTGCTCACCTCGATCATCGTGGAGGCCGGCCCGCGCGGCCCGAAGAACTCGTCGCGCACGGTGCGGAAGGCCGGCCGGTTCTTCACGTCGGTGACGTACGTGGTGATCTTCACCACGCTGGCCAGCGTGCCGCCGCCGGCCTCCACCAGCCTCTTCACGGCCGTGAACACCGCGCGCGCCTGGGCGGCGAAGTCGCCCGGGTGCGCGGCGTTGCCGTCGGGCGTGTAGGCCACCTGCCCGGCCAGGAACAGGATCGTCTGGGCGCCCGTCACCTTGATGGCCTGGCTGTAGCCGGGCGGGTCGAAGACGCCGGGGGCGCAATACTTCTCGAGCTTTGCCATATCGCTTCTCCTTTGAAGGGACGATTCTTGGGGAGGGGAACCCTCGCAGGGTTCCCCTCTTCCCCTCCGGTTCTCGCTCAGCGCCCGAAGAGCGTTCTGAGCAATGAGGGGCCGTGCTCGGCCATGACGAGCGCGACGCCCATGAGACTCTCGCCGGCGATCCAGCCGGACGCCACCGGGAACGTGTACTCGGCCGCCCACTGCGGCCGCCGGCGCTCCACCCACCACGCGAGCACGGCGCCGATGAAGAAGAGCACACCGTAATACCAGTGGAACGTCCACGCCAGCCCCACCCCGGCCGGCGACGGCAGCCAGTGCTGGAGCGCGGGGAACAGGCGCGGCAGCAGCGTGAGCGCGACGCCGACGGCGCCGCCGATCACGATGGACCAGATCTTGATCGCGCCGAGATCGCCGACGCCGTGCGAGAGCGCCACCGCCACCGCGCGCCACGTCTGTGCGGCCGGCGCCGGGAACTGATCGGTCCCGAGCGCGGCCGCGGAGGGCACCAGCAGGCGGAAGGCCAGCACGCTCACCGCGGTGCCGATGAAGATGCCGGCGAACTGGGCCAGGAACTGCTTGCGCGGATGCGCGCCCAGGAGATAGCCGCTCTTGAGGTCGGTGAGCAGGTCGGCGCTGCTGGCCGCCGCCGCCGCCGTCACGTTGGCGCTCATGAGGTTCACGTTGACGTTGCCGGGGCTGAGCGCGCCGAACGTGAGCTGGGTGATCTTGCCCATGGCGCCCACCGGCGTGGTGTCGGTCTCGCCGGTGACGCGGCAGGCCACCAGCGCCAGCGCGAACGAGAGGAGCACGGCCAGCGCCGTCTGCCAGTAGGGCATGCCGAAGGCGCGGTGGCCGAGCCAGGCCAGCCCCGCGAAGGCGGCGAGCTGGCCGGCCACGAACCACGAGGCGGGCGCCTCCAGCGCGGCGACGGGATCGTCGCCGCGGCGGGCGCCGCCGAACATGCCCACCACGTCGGTCAGCGCGCGCAGCGCGGTCCGCCACTGGAGCGCGAAGGCCAGCAGGCTCGAGGTCACCATGCAGGCCACGCCGCCCCAGAGCGTCCACTGCACGAGGGCACCGTAACCGCTGCCCTGGACGACCCCGCGGTGCTGGAGCCAGGGCACGAAGATCATCCAGGCGGTGACGCTGCCGAGCAGCATGCTCCAGCACACGCGCAGCCCGGTGATGGCGCCGGCCGCGATGAACATCGGCTCCCACGAGAAGAGCACCGTGCGGCCCATCCACACCGGCCCCAGCAGGCGCGCGTTGAGGGCGGCGATCCAGGTGCCGATCATCAGCGGCGACAGCGCGGCGCTCACCAGCCCCAGGCCCTCGGCCCAGAACTTGGCGCCGAGCGCGATCAGCCCGGCCCAGCCGAGCGCTCGCGCCGAGCGCAGGCCGGCGTCGCCGGTGGCGTGCAGGGCACGCAGGGTCTCGGCGGCGGCGATGCCGCTCGGAAAGCGCAGCTGCTCGACGTTGATCATCTGGCGCTTCATGGGAATCGCCATCGTCACGCCGAGCACCGAGAGCAGGAAGACCCAGGCCAGCATCTCGCCCAGCGGCATGACCGTGTCGTTGATCAGCATCCAGGCGGCGAAGGCCGAGATGAGCGTGCCGCCGGTGGAGTAGCCGGCCGAGCTGGCCGTCGACTGCATGCAGTTGTTCTCGAGGATCGTCATCGGCGTGCGCGCGAGCCCCACGCGGTGCAGCGCCGTCCAGATGGCATAGGACAGGATGCAGGCGGTGATCGCCACGCCGAAGCCCCAGCCGGCCTTGAGCCCGATGTAGAGGTTGGTGAGCGAGAGCAGGCCGCCCAGCAGCGAGCCCATGAGGACGGCGCGCCACGTGAGCTGGCGCAGGGTGTCGCCGCGCCCGCGGTAGACCTGCTCCAGCCACTGGCGCTCGATCTCCTCGGGCGTGCCGCGGAAGCCCTCGATGGGCAGCGCGTCGTGGACGCCCGCCGGCGGGGTCATGCGCGGCGCAGGACGGCCTGCACGACCCGGCGCACCTGGGTGGCGTCGAAGGGCTTGTCCACCGTGGGCACGCCGGTGGACTCGATGAAGCGCCGCGTCTCCGCGGTGAGGGTGTCGCCGCTGATGAAGACGAACCGCTCGCGCAGCCGCGGATCGTGGCGGACCAGCCCCGCGTAGAGCCCGGCGCCGTCCAGCACCGGCATCTTGAAGTCGCTGATGATCACGTCGAAGCCGCGCGTGCCCAGCCGCTCCAGCGCCGCCCGCCCGTTGCCGGCCACCTCCACGTGGTGGCCGTCGCCCTCCAGCAGCTCGACCAGAAGGCCGGCCACCAGCGGCTCGTCGTCCACGACCAGCACGCGCTTGCCGCGGATCACGTCGAGCGCGGGGTCCGGCTCGCCGGCCGGCGCCGGCGGGCCGCTCGCCGCCAGCGGCAGCGAGACGATGACGTGGGCGCCGCCGCCGGGCGCGTCGCTCACCTCGATGAGGCCGCCGTGCGACTCCACGATCCCGCGGCACACCGAGAGGCCGAGCCCGCTGCCGATCCCCACCGGCTTCGTCGTGAAGAACGGCTCGAACACGCGATGGCGCAGCGCGGGCGCGATGCCGGGGCCGGTGTCGGCGACCGAGAACGACACGCGGCGCGCGGCCGCGTCGTGGCGCGAGGCCAGCGTCAGCACGCGGCGCGGGCGGTCGAGCATCGCCTGGTGCGCGTTGGCGATGAGGTTCACGGCCACCTGGTGCAGCTGGTGGCCGTCGGCGCGGATCGCCGGCAGCGTGGGGGCGAGGTCGAGCACGACCGCCACGTCGTCGACGGCGAGCGCGTGGGCCAGCAGGCCGGCGGCCTCCCGCAGCACCTGGTTGACGTCGGTGTCGGCGCGCGCGGGCGGACGCCGGCGGGCCACCGCCAGGAAGTTGGCGATGACGCGCGCGCAGCGGTCGGCGGCGGTGGCGATCTTCTCGACGCGGACGGCGGCGCCGCCGCCGACGTCGCGCTTGAGCAGCGTGGCGTGGCCGATGACGACCGACAGCGGGTTGTTCAGCTCGTGGGCCACGCCGGCCAGCAGCTGGCCCAGGCTGGCCAGCTTCTCGGCCTGGCGCAGCGTCTCCTCGGTGCGCTTGCGCTCGGTGACATCGCTCAGCACCAGCAGGCGGCCGCGCGGCCGCCCGCGATCGTCGCGGAGCAGGCTCAGCCGCGCGTGGACGTCGCGGCCGCCGCGCGCCGTCTCCAGGCACGCCTCCCTCTCCGTCTCGCCGCCGGCGGCGGTGAGCGCGGCCAGCGCCGGCCACGGCGCCAGCACGCGCGCGGCCGGCTCGCCGATGGGCGCCGCCGCCAGGCCCAGCAGGCTGCGCGCGCTCGGGTTGACGTCGATCACCCGGTCCTGGGCGTCGAGCACGAGCACGCCGTCGGCCATGCCCTCGATGAGCGCGTGGCGCGCGACGGGCACCAGGTCGAAGAGGCCGCGCCGGAAGAGCCCGGCGGCGAAGACGAGCCCGGTCAGCGCGAAGGCCAGCGGGGTCGGATCGACGCCGCCCAGCCCGCGCGCGCCGCCGCCGAGATAGAGCGCGTTGCCGAGCCACGGCAGCGCCAGGCCCGTCAGCAGCGCGGCCGTCTGCCCGCGATAGCGCGCATGGGCGCGCGCCAGCGTGGCCACCAGCACGACGGTGCCGGCGACGAGCAGCACGTAGTTGTAGGCGGCGGCCAGCCAGAAGGCCGGGCCGTGGCCGTACACGAGCGGCGCGCCCGGCGCCGGCGAGGACGGCGTGAACGACGTCCACACGAGGTGGTGCCAGCCGTTGGTCCACACC
>Ga0335084_10008248_pt1 | contig 10376 bp, 8 predicted proteins | sample Lox_Sample_44_FD_206721 | JGI IMG/M metagenome (GOLD analysis project Ga0335084, IMG submission 206721) | Soil microbial communities from Loxahatchee National Wildlife Refuge, Florida, United States - Lox_Sample_4.4 | ecosystem: Environmental > Terrestrial > Soil > Wetlands | place: USA: Florida... | reverse complement strand
CTCCCGTCGGCGTTCTGGTAGTTCTCCATCACCGCGACGAGCGTCCGCCCGACCGCCAGCCCCGACCCGTTCAGCGTGTGGACCGGCTCGGGCTTCCCCTTCTCGTTCCGGAAGCGCGCTTGCATGCGCCGCGCCTGGAACGCCTCGAAGTTCGAGCACGACGAGATCTCGCGATAGGCGTTCTGGCCCGGCAGCCAGACCTCGATGTCGTAGGTCTTCGCCGACGAAAATCCCATGTCGCCGGTGCAGAGCGTCACCGTGCGGTAAGGGAGCCCGAGGCGCTGCAGGATCGTCTCGGCGTGACCGGTCAGCGCCTCGAGGTCTTCGTAAGACCGCGACGGGTGAACGATCTGGACCAGCTCCACCTTGTCGAACTGGTGTTGCCGGATCATGCCGCGCGTGTCCTTGCCGTAGGCGCCCGCCTCGCTGCGGAAGCACGGCGTGTGGCAGACGAACTTGAGCGGCAGCCGCTCGAGCTCGACGATCTCGTCGCGCACGATGTTTGTGACCGGGACCTCAGCGGTCGGGATCAGGTAGAACTTCTCGTCGCCGCGCGGGACCGCGAACAGGTCCTCCTCGAACTTCGGCAGCTGCCCGGTGCCGAACATGCTGTCCTTGTTGACCATGTACGGCGCGTAAATCTCGACGTAGCCGTGCTCGCGCGTGTGCACGTCGAGCATGAACTGCGCGAGCGCGCGGTGCAGCTGTGCGACCCCACCGGTCATCAACACGAAGCGCGCGCCCGCGATCTTGGTCGCGCGCTCGAAGTCGAGCCCGCCAAGCGCCGTCCCGAGATCCGCGTGGTCCTTCGGCGCGAACCCGAACGTCCGCGGAACGCCGACCCGGCGCACCTCGATGTTGTCTTCCGACGACAGTCCGACCGGCACGCTCTCGTGGGGGATGTTCGGGACGACGGCGAGCAGCGCGTGCAGCCGCGCCTGGACTGCGTCCAGCTCTTTCGGCAGACCTTCGAGCTCGGCATTCGCCGCCGCGGCCTCGGCCATCAGCGCCGCGACGTCACCGCCCTTCGCCTTCGCCTGCCCGATCTGCTTCGCGAGCGCGTTCCGCTTCGACTGGAGCTCCTGCGTGCGCCCCTGAACGCGCTTGCGCTCCTCCTCAAGCGCACGGAACGCCGCGGTGTCGAGCGCGAACGGGCGATCGGCGAGCCGCTTCGCGACACCCTCGAGATCGGTTCTAAGCAAATGTATGTCGAGCATATGAACGAATGATTACGTGGTCGTCATTGCGGCGGCGCCGCACGATGACATCAGCATCGGGTTTCGCTTGCCTAATGCGAGCGCAGCGACTATAAAGCCAACCATCCCCGCAGCAGTTCCCGCTTGAGGTTTCACATGCTGTCCCTCCGCGACTGTTTCGCCTTCAGTGAACTTACCGACGAAGAGGTGCAGGTGATCGCCGAACACGAGCACATCCCCGAGATCGTCGCCGCCGAGCTCGGCAACGGCCTGGTCCACACCGACGAGGGCGTGCTGATGATCAAGGCGTACATGCTCGACTGCATCGAGCACGCGCGCCGCAACGGCCACTTCGACCGCGCCGACGCGCTCTACGCGGTCTATCGCCGGTTCGACGCCGCCCACCCGGCGAGCACGTCGCACTAGCCCTTCCCGCGCCGCGCCTTCTCGTCGAGCTCCCGCAGCTCGGCGAGCCGCTCGGCGATGCGTGCCTCGAGCCCGCGATCGGTCGGGCGGTACCAGCTCACAGCTGGCATCCCTTCCGGAAAGTAATTCTCTCCGGCCGCGTACGCGTCGGCCTCGTCGTGCGCGTACCGGTACTCGCGCCCGTACCCGAGGTTCTTCATCAGCCGCGTCGGCGCGTTCCGCAGGTGCAGCGGCACCGGTCGCGACTCGTCCTCCGCCACGAACGAACGCGCCGAATTATAGGCGACGTACACCGCGTTCGATTTCGCCGCGCAGGCAAGGTAGATCACGGCCTGCGCAAGCGCGAGCTCGCCCTCGGGCGTGCCGAGCCGTTCGTACGTCGCGGCGGCCTCCAGCGTCAGCGTGAGCGCGCGCGGGTCGGCGAGCCCGATGTCCTCGGTCGCCATCCGGATCATCCGCCGCGCGAGGTACAGCGGATCGGCCCCGCCGTCGAGCATCCGCACGAGCCAGTAGAGCGCGGCGTCGGGATCGGAGCCCCGCACCGCCTTGTGCAGCGCCGAGATCTGGTCGTAGAACGCTTCGCCGCCCTTGTCGAAGCGGCGGAGGCTCCGCGCGACGGCGTTCTCGACGAACGCGCCGTCGATCGTGTTCACCCCGGCGCTCGTCGCCGCGGTGTGGATGATCTCGAGCAGGTTGAGCAGGCGCCTGGCATCGCCGTCGGCGAAGCCGATGATCCGGTCGCGCGAGGCGCCGTCGAAGCCGAGCTCCGGCAGCGCCTTCGCCGACGCCCGATCGAACAGCGTACCGAGCTCCTCCGCGGTCAGCGGTTGCAGCACGTACACCGCGGCCCGCGAGAGCAGCGCCGAATTCACCTCGAACGACGGGTTCTCGGTCGTGGCCCCCACGAAAGTGACGAGGCCCTGCTCGACGTACGGCAGGAACGCGTCCTGCTGGGCCTTGTTGAAGCGGTGCACCTCGTCGACGAAGAGGATCGTCGAGCGTCCGTTCCGCGCGAGGACATCGCGTGCCTGCTGGACCGCTTCGCGGATCTCCTTCACCCCCGAGAAGACGGCCGATAGCGCGATGAACTCCGCGTTGAACGCATCGGCCATCAGCCGGGCGATCGTCGTCTTCCCTGAACCGGGCGGGCCCCACAGAATCATCGAGTGCGGCTTGCCTGACTCGAACGCGAGCCGCAGCGGCTTGCCCGGCCCGATGAGATGGGACTGGCCGACGACCTCGTCGAGCGTCCGCGGCCGGAGCGCCTCGGCGAGCGGCGCCACCGGCTTCGGCGCAGCGAACAGGTCGCTCACTTGTCGCCGACGACGTCGGCGCCCTTGGGCGGCGTGAAGCTGAAGAGCGCCGGGTCGACGCGCGGATTGCGCCGGAGCCCGCTGAACCGAAGGTCGGTCGTCTGCCCGAACGCATCGACGAGCTCCATGCGCTCGATGCCGGAGAAGCCGAAGCCCATCCGGATGCGCTCGAACCCCGAGTCCTTGTCGCGCGGGATCGCCTGCACCCACTCGAGGCCGTCGCGCGTGCCCTCGTCCTTGAGCTCGAACGCGTTCAGCGCTTCGTTCGAGCCGGCGAGAAGTGCGGCCGGCGTCGCGCCGAGCGCCTGGCCGAGCCTGCGCACGGTCACCTGGTTGAGATCCTCGTCGTACACCCAGACGCGCGCGCCGTCGCCGACGATGACCTGCGGATAGGGTTTCGCGTACGTCCAGCGGAACTTGCCGGGGCGGACGAACGCGAACGTGCCGCGCGACTCCTGGACGAGCTTGCGGTCGCGGTTGACGACGCGCTGCTCGAACTCGCCGGTCGCGGCGACCGTCGAGGCCATGAACTGGTTGAGACGCTCGATGCCGGACGCGTGCGCGAGCCCGGTTGCAAGCAGCGAGAAAAGACCAACCGCGGCGGCGACCGCCGGAGCGAACCGCATCGCTACTCCGCCCGGTTCGGGACGAGCACCTCGCGGTTGCCGTTCGTCTGCATCGACGACACGAGCCCCGCCTGCTCCATCTGCTCGAGGAGGCGCGCCGCCCGGTTGTAGCCGATGCGCAGGTGCCGCTGCACGAGCGAGATCGACGGCCGGCGCGTGCGCATGACGATCTCCACCGCCTGGTCGTACAGCGTGTCGGACTCGCCGCCGCCCTCGCCCGGAAGGAAATCTCCCGCGCCACCGTCCTCGCCTGCCTCGAGCACGCCCTCGACGTAGTCCGGTTCACCCTGCCGCTTGAGGTACTCGACGACCTTGTGCACCTCCTGGTCGGCGACGAACGCGCCGTGGACGCGCTGCGGAATCCCGGCTCCGGGCGGGAGATAGAGCATGTCGCCCTGTCCGAGCAGCGTTTCCGCGCCATGCTGGTCGAGGATAGTGCGCGAATCGACCTTCGACGACACCTGGAACGCGATCCGAGTGGGGATGTTCGCCTTGATGAGGCCGGTGATGACGTCGACCGACGGGCGCTGGGTCGCGACGAGAAGATGGATGCCGGCGGCGCGCGCCTTCTGCGCCAGGCGCGCGATCAGCTCCTCGACCTTCTTCCCGACCACCATCATTAGGTCGGCGAGCTCGTCGATCACGACGACGATGTGCGGCAGGCGCTGCAGGGGTACCGGATTGCCGGTCGCGACCGTGTTGGGATCCTCGAGCTTCTCGCCGCGCTTCTCGGCCTCGGCGACCTTGTGGTTGAACCCGGAAAGGTTGCGCACGCCGAGCCACGACATCAGCTTATAGCGCCGTTCCATCTCGCCGATGCACCACATCAACGCGGAGGCCGCCTGCTTCATGTCGGTGACGACCGGCGCGAGCAGATGCGGGATGTCCTGGTAGACCGAGAGCTCGAGCATCTTCGGGTCGACCATCACGATCCGGACATCGCGCGGCTCGGCCTTGTAGAGGAGCGACAGGATCATCGCGTTCAGCGCGACCGACTTCCCTGAGCCGGTCGTGCCGGCCACGAGCAAGTGTGGCATCCGTGCGAGGTCGGCCACCACCGGATGCCCCCCGATGTCCTTCCCGAGCGCGAGGGTGAGCGGCGAATGGAGGTCGTGGTAGGCCTTCGAGCCGAGGATCTCGGTCAGGCGGACGGTCTGTCGTCGCGGATTCGGGATTTCCAGGCCCATGCAGGACTTGCCGGGAATCGTCTCGACCACGCGGATCGACACGACGGAAAGCGCACGCGCAAGGTCCTTCACCAGGTTGACGACCTGGCTGCCCTTCACTCCCACCGCCGGCTCGATCTCGTAGCGGGTGATGACCGGTCCCGGGTATGCGGCAAGTACCTTCACCTCGACGCCGAAGTCCTTCAGCTTCTTCTCGATCAGCCGCGAGGTGAATTCCAGCGTCTCGCCGCTCACCAGCTCCGGATCGGGCGGCGCCTCGTCGAGCAGCGCGAGCGGCGGGAGCGGCGTGTCGGGGAGGTCGTGGAAGAGCGGCGCCTGCTTCTCCTTGATCACGCGCTCCGACTTCGGGATCTCGCGCACGGGCGCCTCGATCCGGATCGGCGCGTGGTCCTCCACGCGCTTCTTCTCCGCCTCGACGACGATCTCGCGCTCGACCACGGCGATCTCGCCGGCCTTGCGGTCCGCCCGCCGCTGCCACAACTCGATCGCCTTGAACCACGCCCACTCGCCGGCGCGGCCGATCGCCTCCATCAGCTCGAGCCACGACACGCCGCTGAAGAGCGAGAGCCCGATCGCGCCCATCGCGAGCAGTAGGAGCGTCGCGCCAGTGAATCCGAAGGTCCCGTGGAAGACCTGGCCGATCACCGCGCCGAAGAGCCCGCCCGGCGCGAGCGGCAGGCTCACCTTGATCGAGTAGAAGCGCAGCGCCTCGATGCCGCAGGACGCCACTAGCAGCATCGAGAAGCCCGCGAGCGCAATGAGGAACGGCCGCTTGTCGGAGATCGACGAGCCGTCGAGCCGGCGGTAGCCCCAGATCACGGCGTAGACGAGGAGCCCCACCCACCACCAGGCGGAGACACCGAAGAGGTAGAGCATCAGATCGGCGAGCCAGGCGCCGGCGTGGCCGCCGGCGTTGTGCATCCGATCGACCGCGGCGCTGTGCGACCAGCCGGGATCCGCGCGGTTGAACGTCGCGAGGATCAGCCCGAGGTAGGCCGCGACCGCGACCAGCGCGAGCCATTTCGCTTCGCGCAGGCGCGCCGCGATCTTGCCGGGCAGGGGCTGGGTAGCGGCGGCGGCTTTCATGCCCGGAAAACGAGTTCGCCCGGAAGCGCCGGGCGAACATGCGACGAGGGGAGAATCAGCGCCGTGAGGGTCGCCCTCCCCGGCGCCGCGGCGTGGAAACGCCGCAGCTCTTGCGGCACTACGCGCGGGCCTCCGACATCAGCATCGCCTCGCGGAGGAAGATCGAACCGGCCTTCACTTCGATGTAGCCGCTCGTCTGCAGGTCCTTCATCACGCGGCTGACCATCTCGCGCGAGGCGCCGATCATCTTGGCGATGTCCTGCTTCGGCAGCTTCTTGGTGACCACCCGCTGACCGTCGACGAGCTCCGCCATCTCCATCAGCAGGCGGGCGACGCGGCCGTAGACATCCATCAGGGCGAGGCTGCCGATCTTCTTGTCCGCCTCGCGGAGGCGCTTGACGAGCCCCTTCATCACCGCGGTGCAGATGTCGAAGTTCTCCTGCAGGCACTTCTTGAAGTCGAGCTTGTTGATGGTCAGGAGCTCGCACGGCTCGATCGCGATCACCGTCGCCGAGCGCGGGGCCTCGTCGATCAGCCCCATCTCGCCGAAGAATTCGCCCTGGTTCAGGATGGCGAGGATGACCTCGCGGCCTTCGTCGTCGCTCATCATGACCTTGAGACGGCCCGAGATCACGATGTACAGCGCGTCGGTCGGATCCCCGGCGGCGATGATCGTCGAGTTGCGGGGGTGGGACTTCCGGCCGACCACCCGGGTAAGCAGCTGCAGTTGACTTTCCGGCAACGCCGCGAACAGCGGCACGTTGCGCAGCAGCAGGGTTGAGACACTCGCTGGGCCCGCCATACGTTTTTCTCCCCTCACGGATTCACTCCAACCCGGCTCAATGTTAACAGATTGAGCCACTTATGCGCCTCCTAGACGTCAAGTGCAAACGCCACAGCGGCAACTTTTCACGCGCGTCGAGCACCGGCTTTCGCCGGCAATCCTCCACAAGCGAGATCCGGACCATGCGTGACTTCCTGCCTGTCGTCCCGTCATCGTCAGAACACCCATACCAGGCTGAAATTCGCCCGCCCCGAATCCGGATTGTTCGGCGTGCCCTTCTGCACGATGAACCCGTAGTCGAGCCGGAAGCTCACGTTCGCCGAGTACGCGACGCGCAACCCCGGCCCTACGGACGAGATGCCGGTGACGCTCTGCTCGGGCGGCTGCGGATTGTTGAACCACACCCGGCCGTAGTCGTAGAACGCGAGCAGCCGGACGCGCACGCCCTCCGGCGCCCCGAGCCCCGCGGCGAAGTCCGGCGAGTACACCTCGAAGGTGCCCGAGTAGCCCTTGTCGCCGGTGAACTCCCGCTCGAAGAACCCGCGCACCGAATCCATCCCGCCGATCCCGAACTGCTCGCCCGGCAGGAGCATGTCCCCGGTGTACTGCCCGGTGAAGCGCACGCGCGTCTGCACGTCGCGCGGAAAGCTGTGCACCCAGACCGCGTTGAACCGTCCGAGCGTGTAGTGGGCCTCCGCCCCCGGCCGGACGAGGTCGAACTGCGCCTGGTCCCCGTTGGCGCCGTAGGGGATGTTCACGACCCCGCTCGCATAGACGGAGACTTCGTCCGCCGCCTCGCGCCAGACCGCCGAATAGCCGAGGCTCACCGGATGCAGCACGTAGTCGGGGACGATGGTCGCACCCGCCCCCACCGGCACGACGCTGTTGTCGTAGTAGCGCACGTCGTAGCCGAGCGAGAGCTTCTGGTCGACGTTCGCGACGCGCGGCAGGCCGAAGTTGTAGCGCCCGGCGTAGATGCGGCCGGCGCCGCTGATGTTGAACAGGTTCTGCACCGTCCCCGAGTTGACGTTCGCGTAGCCGGCGACGAGGTCGACCGAATCGCCCAGCGTGGGGATCGGCGCGTGGTAACCGGCGCCCCAGATCGTGACCCGGCTGTTCGGCGGCAACGCGATCGTGCTCGGACTGTCCTCCTGCGTCGGCGACGTGATGTACTGCACGTTCAGCACGTGGTCGCGATTGAAGAGGTTGGCATACTGGAAGCCGGCGCCGATCCGGGTGTCGCCGGTCTGCGGCGTGCCGGTGTTGTCGAGGCTCAGGCTGAAGCGGTACGGCCGCTGGTCGGCCACCCGGACCTCCGCATCGACCTCGTCCTCGCGCCCACCCGCCTTCAGCACGACGGTGGTCTGCTTGACGGGATTCTCGTTGGCGAGCCGCAGCTCGGTCGCCAGCCCCCCGGTCGCGAGCGGCTCGCCCGGCTGCAGCGCCGGCAGGCTTGCCCGGATGTTGTCGTCGTCGAAGAACCGGTTGCCCTCGATCCGGACTGCGCCGAGCTTCACCTCCACGACGCGGAGCCGGACCACGCCGTCCTTGATCTCCTGTTCCGGGAGGAGCACCTGGGTCGCGCCGTACCCCCGTCGCGCGTAGATCGATTCCAGCGCGGCGCGCGCCTCGCGCAGGTCGCCGATCGTCCGGTCCGCCCCAATGTACGGGGCGAGCGCCGCGTCGATCCGCTCCGGGGTGATCAGGGTCGCGCCCTCGACGGCGAAGCGCCGGACCGCGAACGCCGCGGGGGACGGTGGTGTCTGTGCGACGCAGATCGTTTGCCATGCGCACAGGCAAACGAGCGCAACAAGACCACCCCGCGCCGGGGACGCGTGTTTCGTGTCGTCGGTCAGGACTGGTCCTGATAACAGCTCCCTTTTACAGTATATCTGGTGAACCCATGAGAAACAAAAGTTTATCTCTCTTTCCTAAGGTAACTTTTAACCCAACCTCCCGGCGCCCGGGAATCGCCCCGCTATAATCGGCCGCGCCGCCCCGGCCAGCGCCCCCAATACCCTGAAATGCCCGCCAAAACGCCCCGCCACTGCCCCCTGCTGATCCTCGGGTCCGGCCCCGCCGGCTACTCGGCCGCGGTTTACGCGGCGCGCGCCAACCTGAAGCCGGTGCTGATCACCGGCCTCGCGCCCGGCGGCCAGCTGATGACGACCACCGACGTCGACAACTGGCCGGCGGACGCCGCTGGCGTGCAGGGCCCCGAGCTGATGGAGCGCTTCCAGAAACACGCCGAGCGGTTCGAGACCGAGATCGTGTTCGACCAGATCGAGAGCGTCGACTTCAAGTCGCGCCCGCTCCGGCTCAACGGCGACAGCGGCGCTTATACGTGCGATGCGCTGATCATCGCGACCGGCGCTTCGGCGCGTTACCTCGGGCTCGCGTCGGAGAAGGCGTACATGGGGCGCGGGGTGTCAGCGTGCGCGACCTGCGACGGCTTCTTCTACCGCGGTCAGGACGTCGCGGTCATCGGCGGCGGAAACACCGCGGTCGAGGAAGCGCTCTACCTCTCGAACATCGCGCGCCACGTCACGGTCGTCCACCGGCGGGACAAGTTCCGCGCCGAAAAGATCCTGCAGCAGAAGCTGTTCGGGAAGCCGAACGTCGTCATCCGCTGGGACCACGTGCTCGACGAGGTGCTCGGCGACGAGAAGGGCGTCAACGGCATCCGCATCAAACCCACCCCCGGCGGCGCGGCCGAAAAGCTCGCCGTGCAGGGACTCTTCATCGCGATCGGGCACACGCCCAACACCGGGATCTTCGAAGGCCACCTCGCGATGGAAGGCGGCTACATCGTCACCCACGGCGGCCGGGACGGGAACGCTACCGCGACCAGCGTTCCGGGCGTGTTCGCGGCGGGCGACGTCCAGGATCACGTCTACCGCCAGGCGGTGACGAGCGCCGGCTCCGGCTGCATGGCCGCGCTCGACGCCGAGAAGTATCTCGACCGCCTCCACTGACGTACCGTGAAACGGCCGCTCGACGCCCGCATCGACGAGGACGACGCCGCGCTCTTCCGCTCGGCGGTGGGCGACGCCGTGCCGCTGCGCACGCCGCCGCGCCATGCGCGCGCGCCGGCGCCCGGCCCGGCGGTCGCGGTGCAGTCGCTGCTCGACGAGCACGCGGCTCTGCGCGAGAGCCGCGACGCGTCACTCGGTCCGGAGGACGCGCTCGAGACCGGCGAAGAGGCGGTGTTCCTCCGCGACGGCCTCTCGCGGCAGGTGCTGCGCAAGCTCCGGCGCGGGCACTGGGTGGTCCAGGATCAGCTCGATCTCCACGGGATGACCCGCTCGGAAGCGCGCGAGGCGGTCGCCGCCTTCATCCGCGAGGCGGTGCGCCGCGCGCGGCGCTGCGTGCGCATCGTTCACGGCAAGGGCCTCGGCTCGAAGAACCGCGAGCCGGTGCTGAAGGGCAAGGTCAGGCTGTGGCTCGCGCAGCGCGAGGAGGTCCTGGCGTTCTGCCAGGCGCCCGCGGCGCAGGGCGGCAGCGGCGCCGTGCTCGTGCTGCTCAAGGGATGACGACCGCCGGCGGGAAAACCGCCCGGCAGCGCGCCGGCGAGCGCTAGATCGCGGCCTCGTTCGTCTCGCCCGTGCGGATCCGCACGACGTGCTCGACCGAGGTGACGAAGATCTTGCCGTCGCCGATCTTGCCGGTGCGCGCCGCCTTGATGATCGCCTCGATCGCCTGGTCGACCATCTTGTCGACGACCGCGACCTCGATCTTGACCTTCGGCAGGAAGTCGA
>Ga0335084_10008247_pt1 | contig 10377 bp, 7 predicted proteins | sample Lox_Sample_44_FD_206721 | JGI IMG/M metagenome (GOLD analysis project Ga0335084, IMG submission 206721) | Soil microbial communities from Loxahatchee National Wildlife Refuge, Florida, United States - Lox_Sample_4.4 | ecosystem: Environmental > Terrestrial > Soil > Wetlands | place: USA: Florida... | reverse complement strand
GGCGGGGAGGTCGTCTACAAGGCCACAATCGACGCCACCCAGACCGACATGACGCCCGACATGCTGCGCGCCCGCAATGCCGGCGCACAGGCGATCATCGTGTGGAGCACCTCCACCGGCATGGACGCTCGTCTGTTCAATACGCGCGCGGCCATGGGCTGGGACGTGGCCTTCGTCGGGCATCCGTCCATGTCGTCGGGCGAGATCGCGAGTCTGGTGGACAAACCGGCGAACTGGGAAAAGGTGTACTCCGTGGGCTACCGCAGCTGTAGTTACGACGATGCGGGCAGACTGCCCGCGCGCAGCCAGGAGCTGGTCGACAAGCTCAAGGGCAAGGTGAACCTCTCCGACACGCTGCTGTGGTGGGTGGCGGGCGGCATCGATGCGGTCAACCTGGTGGCAAAGGCCGTGGAGAACGGCTCCTCCTCGAGCGAGGACATCACCAAGTACTGGAACAGTCTCAAGAAGTACCCCGGGTATTTCGGTGAGTATACGTTCTCGCCCACCGAGCACAACGGCTACCCGACCCACGACGTGGTGATGTCGGCGGCCAGCACCGCCAAGAACGGCACCTTCAAGCTGGCGCCGGGTTACAAGTCGTAAAGGGACGCATGCTGGAGTCCATCCTGGCCTCCGGTCTCGCCGTGGGCGCGATCTACGCGCTCATCGGCGTGGCCTATAACACGATGTACTCGACCTCGCGGGTGATGAGTTTCACCGCGGGGCAGCTGGGGATGCTCGGCGGCGTCCTGGGCTCGCTGTTCGTCCTGCGCCTCGGCCTGCCGATGCTCGTGGGCCTGGCGGTGACGCTCCTGTGCTGCGCGATCGTGGGCGTCATCACCGAATTCGTGGCGGTCCGGCCGGTCCTCAAGAGCCTCGAGCAGCATCTCTACGTCCTCTCCACGCTCGCACTCGCGTTGATGATCCAGCAGGTCACGGCGATCGAGTGGAGCACGGAGCCGCAACCGTTCCCCCGTATCTTTGGCCCCAGCCTGGGCGGAATGACGGACGAGAAGTTCTGGCTGCCGGTGCTGGCGTCCGCCGTCACGATCGTCACGTTGGAGCTGCTCTATCGCCGCACGCTGGTGGGGCGCGCGTTCCTGGCGGTCGCGGAGGATAACTTCGCCGCACGCGCGCTCGGCCTGCCAGAGCGCAACCTGCGCATCGCGAGCTATGCCCTCGCCGGAATCATCGGGGCCCTGGCGGGGTTTTCCGGCGGGGCGCTGCTGCTCGCCTTCGTGGCCAATGGCCCGCTGCTCAACTTCTATGGCTTTGTGCCCGTCGCACTCGGAGGCCTCGGGAACAATCGGGGTGCGATCGTCGGCGGCCTGGCGCTCGGGATCTTCCAGCAGGCCGCGAACTTCCTGGTCGGTGGCATCTTCTCCTCGGTCGCCGTCTTCGCCCTGTTCATCGTGGTGTTGCTCGCCGTGCCGCAAGGCCTCTTCGGGACTACGACGGCACGGAGGGTATGATGGGGCGGGCGAGGATCGCGGCGGGCGAGGACGTTCCGGAGCGAGAGGAGCACGCGGGAGCGCCGTGGTCCCATGTGCTGCCCCTGGTGGCGGTGTTCGCCCTCGCGACGTGCGTCCCCTTCGTCAGCAACGACTACTGGGTGCTGATCGCGACGCGCGCCGCGATCTATTGGGTGCTGGTCGCGGGGTTGAACCTGATGATCGGGTTCGCCGGCCAGCTCGCCATCGGCTATGTCGCGCTGCTGACGCTCGGTGCCTACACGGCCAGCGTCCTGGCGGCGGGCAATGTGACCCCACCGCTCAATCCGTTTGTCGCCCTGGCGGCGGCAGCGGTGCTGGGCGCCATCCTCGGCGTGATCGTCGGGTTGCCGGCGCTGCGTCTGCGGACGTTCTACTTCGCCATCTCGACGCTGGGCTTCGCCACGATCGTGACCCAGATCGCCCTCGCCTGGCAGAGCGTGACCGGGGGCGGCATCGGTCTGCCGGGCCCGGAATTTCCCGCGCCGCTCAATACACATTGGGGCTTCTTCTATTTCTGCCTCGGGGTGGCGGCGTTCTGCACCTGGATGACGTCCAACGTGGCGCACAGCCGCTTCGGCCGCGCGCTGATCGCAGTGCGCGACGCCGACGTGGCGGCGGAGGCGACCGGCATCTCCAAGCCGCGTCTTCTGGTGACGGTCTTCATGTTCTGCGGCGCGGCGGCGGCCGTCGCCGGAGGCCTGTTCGCGAGTTTGCAGACCTACATCACGCCGGAAGCCTTCTCGTTCGATCTCTCGGTGCTCTTCTTCATCGCGGTGCTGATCGGCGGTCGGGGATCGGTCCTCGGCCCGCTGCTCGGCACGATCATCCTCACCTTGCTGCCCGAGTTCGTCGCGTCGCTCGCCGCGTGGTCGACCTTCCTCTATGCGGTGTTGCTCTTGGTGATCGTGCTGGCCGCACCGGGGGGCATCGCAGCTCTGCTCGATTTCAAGAGTCGAAGGCCGCTGCAATCGAACCGCGCCATCGTGCCGAAGCCGTCGGTGCTGGATGGCGTGTTCACCAGCAAACACCCTGGCATCATTGCGCTGCGAAGCGTGGTGCTCGCCTTCGGGGGGGTGCGCGCGGTCGATGGCGTCGATCTGGATGTGCGGCCGGGCGAGATCCAGGGGCTGATCGGTCCCAACGGCAGCGGCAAGACCACGATCCTCAACGTGATTTCCGGCTATTACGAGCCGGAGGCCGGCGCGGTCACGCTCGCCGGGGCACCGCTCCCGCCCGGCAATCCGGTGACGCGGGCAGGCCGAGGGATTGCCCGCACCTTCCAGACGCCACGCATCGTCGGCGAGGCGACGGTGCTGCAGAACGTCATGATCGGCGGCACGATCCTGGGCGCCGCGACGTTCGCCGAGACGCTGCTGGCCTTGCCCCGGTACCGCCGGGAGGAGGCGATGCTGCGCGGCGCGGCGCGGCAGGCTTTGCGCGCCGTCGGCTTGGAAGGCCTCGCCCAGGTGCGGGCCGACCGGCTGCAGCACAGTGAATTGCGCTTCCTGGAGATCGCGCGGGCATTGATCTCGGACCCGGCCTTCATCCTGCTCGACGAGCCGGCCGCAGGCCTGGCGGCGGACGAGATCGTCCGGCTCGGGCAATTCATCCAGGAGATCACCCGGCGCGGCGTCGGTGTGCTGCTGGTCGAACACCACGCCGACCTGATCTTCGACATCTGTCACCACGTCACGGTCCTGAATCTCGGACGCGTGCTCGCGTCGGGAACGCCAGCCGAAATCCGGGTGCACAAGGAGGTCGTCAGTGCATACCTCGGCGGCTGAAATGTTGCTCGAGGTGAAGGGCGTCCACGCCGGCTACGGCAAGATCGTGGTGCTCCATGGCGTCGACCTGACGGTGCAGGCCGGCGAAGTGGTCGCCCTGCTCGGCCCCAATGGTGCGGGGAAGACCACCCTGCTCCGGGCCGTGTCCGGATTGTTGCCGTGGAATGCCGGCAGCATCCATTTCGGCGGCCGCGACCTGCGCGGCGCAGGCCCGCGAGAGACCGCGCGAGCCGGCCTGGCGCACGTGGTCGAAGGCCATCGAATATTTACGCAGCAGAGCGTCGTCGACAATCTCCTGCTCGCCGCCTACGATCTTCCCCGCGAAGATCGCAACGCGCGCATCGAGGAAGCGCTCACGTATTTTCCCGAGATCGCGGCCAAGCGCAACGCCAAGGGGGTGGCGCTGAGCGGCGGCCAGCAGCAGATGCTGGCGGTGGCGCAAGGGCTGGTTCGCCGACCGCGGCTGCTCATGCTCGACGAGCCCTCGGCAGGGTTGTCGCCGGTGCTGGTCGATCGCGTGCTCGCCGGGGTGGCGAAGCTGCGGGAGGCAGGGACGGCCGTGCTCTTGGTCGAGCAGTTGATCGAGAAGGCCCTCGCCGTCGCGGACCGTGTCTACGCCCTGGCGCAGGGGCGTGTGGTGCTCGAGGCGTCGGCACGCGAGGCCGAGCTGCCCAAGCGTCTCGAGCACGCGTACTTCGGCCAGCGGCGCTGACGGACTCGCGTTTGCGCGGTCCATGCCGGTGGAAACGGGCAACCGAGCCGCGTGATCCCGCCACAGCCATCAGTCCGATCACCCATCGCGATGCCCCGTGATGCCTCTTGGCTGGCAGCGAGCGCTGTGCCTCGCAGCCTCACACGAGGGCCAACGGTCGCACCGGACTCGCCGTCGCGCCCCGGATCTTCAGCGGCACGACCACGAGGAGACACTCGTAGACCCGGGCCGTGCTCAACGGCTCGAGGTTGACCACCTCCATGAGGTGGATGCCTTTCTCCGTCAAGCAGTGCACGTGGACAGGATACCCGTGGTTTGGCGCGGGAAGGTACTCGACCCCGCAGTTGTCGCTTCCAATGCAGGAGACCTCCCGCTCGGTGGCCCAGCGCGCCCCCTCCAGGTTGAGGCCGGGCACGCCCGTCTGGACGCTATAGTATTTCCGCTGATCGGGCCAGAGCGTGATCCACCCCGTCCGCACCAGCAGGACGTCGCGTGGGCGGACCTCGACGCCACCGAACCGCGCCGCCGCGTCCAGCTCGTGCGGCCCGATGGTCTGGGTCGGCCCCAGAGTTTCCACGCCCAGGCTGGCCGGAATATCCAGGCAGACGCCCCGGCGGATGATCGGCGCGACCCTCTCGATGCCATACGGCACGATCCCGGCCGTCTTGCTCTGCGCCCCGTGGACAGAGATCCCGCCATGCAGACACAGGTCCTTCGCAAAGTGGCCAAGGCCATCCAGATGGGTCCCGGTGTGACCGGTCATCCCGAACAGCTCGACGGCAGATGAGACCCCGTCGCCGAACATCATGTCCCCGTGCTCTCGGATCAACTGGAAGGAGAAGGGCGCATGGAATTGATGGTGCGGCATCCCGTGATAGAGTTCGACGCCAAGATCGAAGACCCGGCGCCCCTGAAGGACTGTGGTCAGGTCCTGCATGATGTGTGTCCCTCCTCGACGGGTTGGAGTCTCAGTCGAGACTGCCTTCGCGGAGAGCGGCCTCGTGTGGTGAACCGGACGTCCGCACACATTCTTGCGGTCCGAAGCCGCCCCTCCAACGTCTGGCGCAGCGGCCTCGGGGCAAGGCTGAAACCCGGCATTACATGGCGAATCTCTGAGACAGGACACTAGGCTTGGGTGCACGAGAAGTCAATACGAAGCGCGACCGGCATATCGCACCGCCTGCAACTGGTCGGGCCGGCGCGCCAAGTCTTGCGCAAACTCCTCACCGGACAGCGTGTCTTCACGCCGGACGAGGATGCAAGTGGCCGGATTTTCAGGTTTTCCGGAACGGCCACCCTCGGCCATGTGCTTGAGGGTTTGCCCTCTTCCACAGGGTCGGGTGTCCTCAGCGGGATTTTCTCTAATACGAACGCATTAACCGAGGTGACATAACCGTTTCAGCTTGTGCGGTGACCACGACCGATTCGTCTTCTGGACCGTCGTCCAGATCGCGTGGAGGTCCGGGAACCGCGGTTGGTGGTCGCCTCGTACCGCATGCGGCGCCAGATCCGTTCCTGCGGGTTCAGGGCAGGCTGGTACCGGGGGAGATAGTCGAGCCGCAGGCATGGGTGGGTCTGGAGGAACGTCTCGACATCGTTCCCCTGATGCCACCCGGCGCCGTCGACGTACAGCCAGATCGTGTACCCGCGGAGCCGCGCGTACAGATGGCGGAGCGTCTGGAGAAAGCCCGCCCGATCGCCCCGCGGCATCGGGACCACGCCGCTCCGGCCGAGCAGGGGGGCCACCCAGCCGCCGAGGTTGGGCCGGGTGTGGTGCTGGCTGGTCGTAGCGATCCGGAGGCGCTGGCCGCGCTTGGCCCACCCGCGGCCGAGCCGCGGATGGAGCGTGAAGCCCGTCTCATCCGCGCAGGCGACGGTCTCCGCGGGGCCGAGCGTCTGGAGTTTTTTTCAGCCGGCGCTGGAACGCCCGCGCCTCGGCACTCCGCGCCTGGAGGTAGCTGGAGCTGGCCCGCTTCAGCCGATAGCCCAGCTGGTGGAGCCAGAGCTGGGCTTGGCGGACCTGGAGCCGGATGCCGAACTGGCGCGCCAAGTGGACGACCAAAGTGGGGCCATCCCACTGGACCCGGGGCAGGCCAAACGCTTCGGGCGACTGGTCGAGGTGTTCGGCCAGGGCGCGCCGGACGGCGGCGGTCACGCGGGGCGGCCGGCCGGGGCGCGCCTTGGGCGTGAGCGCAGCCGCCCCCTCGGTGTTGGCCGCGTGGATCCACCGGGTGAGCGTCATGCGGGTGAGCCCCAAGATCTCGACGATCCACCCGGGGCGCTGGCCTTCGAGCAGGAGCAGGAGCGCCGCGATCTTCAGGCCGAGCCGCGCGCCTGGCGTGGCCCGGGCCAAGGCGAACAGGTGGGCGCGCGTCACCTCGGGATGGCGGAGTTCTAAGCTGGGTGGTCGCATGCCCAGAGTGTAGCAGAGAGTTCCCCATATGCCACAATATTTATTGCGTCTGTATTAGTGTCAACACTATCTTGCAGGATGGCGCCGGACGCCAGCCTACCATGAAACTCGTAGGTTCCCCGGCCATCGGATAGGTTCACCGGCTTGAACTCGACGCGGTCCACCAAGACGTTCTTCAGCGCCCGGCGGACTTGCGGCACATCACCCCGGAGCAGATCGCCGAACCGCGCAAGTTTCTGCGCCACATCGCGCTCGATGTCCTCCACATATAGATCAGCCAGAGTAGCGGGGGCGGAAGCGAGGCGTGCCAGTTCGGCGAGGATCTCCTTGATGCGGCCTTCCGCCTCGGCGATCGCTACGACCAGAGCCTCGGGAGGCCGCTCGTCTATGCTTCCCTTCCGGATGGCCTGCACCATTTTCTCAATGTCGCTCCTGAGTGCAGCCATCTCCCGCTCCAGTGCCGGCTGACGATCGGGCTCCCGAGCCAATTGTTCGCCGACGTACTGCACCCCATACTCCAGGGCCACGCGGAACCGCTCGGGTGTGAGCGCCTCCTTTTCCACCATCTCCACGTCGGAGTCTTGGGCCAGCATCAGCGCAATCGCCTGCCGGACGACGGCATGATCCTGTGAAGACGACCAGCTTGAATCGCAAGAAAGCTTTTGTATTTCCGCTTGGCATGGCAGGATTTAAGAGTGCCTCTGAGCCCACACACATTTCTATTGTGCGGTCCCGAATCCTGCCCGGCCCGACACGGGCAGGACGGGGCACTCGATGCCGGTACAGACGCTATCGGGCGATCAGATGAGAGTAGGTAAGGATGCCGCGTCGTTCCGGCGATAGTCTCGGCGTTTCACGGAGCGGCGCATGCCGATCCCTCGGCAGGAGGGTGCCATGACGGATCATTCGATCGAAGCTTTGCAGCGGACATTTCGCGGACGCGTCATCGGCCGGAACGATCCGGAGTACGATGCCGCCCGCGCGCTCTACAACGGCATGATCGACAAGCGGCCCCGGGTGATTGCGCGCTGCGTCGATGTGGCCGATGTCATTACGGCCGTGAACGTCGGCCGGGAGCACGGCCTCCTCCTCGCGATCCGGGGCGGCGGGCACAACGGCCCCGGCCTGGGGAGCTGTGACGACGGGCTGGTGATCGATCTCTCGCCGATGAAGGGCGTGCGTGTGGAGCCGGCGACCCGCACTGTCCGGGTGGAGGCCGGCTGCACCTCGGGCGATGTTGACCACGCCACCCATCCATTCGGGCTGGCGGTGCCCTTTGGCATCGTCTCGACCACCGGCGTCGCGGGCCTGACGCTCGGGGGCGGGACGGGATACCTCACCCGCAAGTATGGCCTCACGATCGACAACCTGCTCGAGGCGGACGTGGTCCTGGCCGACGGCAGCTTTGTCACGGCCAGCCCCACCCAGCATCCCGATCTCTTCTGGGCCTTGCGCGGAGGCGGCGGCAACTTCGGGGTCGTGACGAGCTTCCTCTTTCAGGCGCATCCCGTCGGTACCGTCTACGGGGGCCCGATCTTCTGGGAGTCGACGCATGCCAAGGTCGTGATGCGGGCCTACCGCGATTTCTTGCCGACCGCGCCCGAGGAGTGGGGGGTGTTCGTCGGCCTCAAGTCGGTGCCGCCCGTGGATCCGTTTCCCAAGGACTACTGGGGGCGCCGGGCCTGCGCGCTCATCGGCGCCTATGCCGGAGGCGCGGCCGAGGGCGAGAAGCTCATGGCGCGGCTGCTCCAGAGCGTGCCGCCTCCGATCTTCAACTGGATGAGTGCGCTGCCGTTCCCGGCCATGCAAGCGCTCTTCGACCCGTTCTTCCCGAAGGGGCTCCAGTGGTATTGGAAGGGTGATTTCGTGAAGGCCCTGCCGGACGAAGCCATCGACACGTACATCGCCCAGTCCGCCCAGGCCCCAAGTGAGCTCTCGCTCATGCACCTGTACCCGATCGACGGAGCCGTCCGCCGTGTGCCGAAGGATGCGACGGCGTGGTCTATGCGCGAGGCGACCTGGTCCATGGTCATCGCCGGGATCGCCGCCGACCCGAAACGGGCCGACGCGTTGAAAGCCTGGGGGCGCGCGTACTGGAAGGCCGTGCACCCGTTCAACCTCGAGGGCGCGTATGTCAACTTCATGATGGATGATGAGGCAGCCGGCCGGGTGCAAGCAAGCTATGGGGAGAACTACACGCGCCTCGCGGCGGTGAAGGCGAAGTACGATCCCCAGAACCTGTTCCGGGTCAATCAGAACATCGTGCCGGCCGCTGTGAAGGTGGACGTTGCGGCGTAGCGGCGGCATGCAGCATCGCGTCTCAGGCATGCCTACCCCGTGGTGAAAGACAACCAGGGTGTCGAGTTGGCGGGATCGTCTGTATGGTAGGTGCTGCCAGGGGATGCGCTTATATGATGACTCGCCCAAATTATGAGGTTGGTAGGTCTACCTGGACCATGACCTAGCAAAGAGGAGCGCTCCCGGTGCGGTGCTCGCGGTGCGAACGGGACAATCCCGCCGAGGCAAAATTCTGCCTGGAGTGTGGTGCCCGGCTCGCCGTGGCATGCGCTAGGTGCGGCACCAATCCTCCGCCCGGCGCCAAGTTCTGTCCCGAGTGCGGAGAGCAGCTTCGCGTGGGATCGGGCGTTCTCTCCCACCCCATGTCGCCCCAGAGCTACACTCCCAAACACCTCGCCGAGAAGATCCTCACTTCCAAGAGCGCGTTGGAAGGCGAGCGGAAGCAGGTCACCGTCCTCTTCGCGGACCTCAAGGGCTCCATGGAGCTGCTGGCTGACCGGGACCCCGAGGAGGCGCGGAAACTCCTCGACTCGGTCCTCGACCGGATGATGGAGGCGGTCCACCACTATGAGGGCACCGTGAACCAGGTCATGGGCGATGGGATCATGGCACTGTTTGGGGCGCCGCTGGCGCAAGAGGATCACGCGGTGCGGGCGTGCTACTCGGCTCTCCGGATGCAGGACGCGGTGGCGCGCTACGCCGAGGAGCTGCGCCAATGTCATGGCGCCGATGTACAGATTCGGGTTGGCTTGAACTCGGGTGAGGTCGTGGTCCGATCGATCAGAAGCGACCTCCACATGGACTACACCGCAGTTGGCCAGACCACGCACCTCGCGGCCCGCATGGAACACCTCGCCCGACCGGGCACTACGCTCGTTACCGAAGCCACCCTGCGGACAGCCGAGGGGTACATGCAGGTGAAGTCGCTCGGGCCGACTCCGATCAAAGGGATGACGGAGGCCATCCGAGTTTACGAACTCATCGGCGCCGGCGGTGTTCGAACACGGCTCCAGGCATTGATGGCTCACGGGCTGACCCGCTTCGTGGGGCGGGACGCGGAGCTCGATCAGCTCCGTGAGGCGCTCGAGCAAGCCGCCGCCGGCCACGGCCAGGTCGTGGCGGTGGTGGGGGAACCGGGTGTCGGGAAGTCGCGACTCTTCTACGAGTTCATTCATTCCCATCGAACGGAGGGTTGGCTTATCCTTGAGTCCAGCGCGGTGTCCTACGGCAAGGCGACGCCCTACCTTCCGTTGATCGATCTGCTCAAGAGCTACTTCAAGATCACGGATCGGGACGACTCGCGTGCAGTCCGCGCCAAGGTGACGGGGCACCTCCTCACGCTTGACGAGACATTGAGGAATGGCATCGCGCCGCTCCTGTGGCTCCTCGATGCCCTCCCCGGCGATCACGAGTTCCTGCTGCTTGATCCCACCCAGCGCGGTGAGCGCACGCGCGAGGTCGTGAAGCGGTTGTTGCTCCGGGAGACCCGCACTCAGCCCCTCCTCCTCGTCTTCGAGGACCTCCATTGGATAGACGCTGAGACACAGGCGCTGCTCGATACCCTCGTTGAGAGTCTCCCGACAGCTCCCCTCCTGCTCACCGTGAACCAGCGTCCCGAGTATCACCACGGGTGGGGGAACAAGACATACTACCGGCAGTTAAGGATCGACGCGTTGC
>Ga0335084_10008246_pt1 | contig 10377 bp, 10 predicted proteins | sample Lox_Sample_44_FD_206721 | JGI IMG/M metagenome (GOLD analysis project Ga0335084, IMG submission 206721) | Soil microbial communities from Loxahatchee National Wildlife Refuge, Florida, United States - Lox_Sample_4.4 | ecosystem: Environmental > Terrestrial > Soil > Wetlands | place: USA... | reverse complement strand
CCTTGGCCTGAAGCTCGGCGCGCAACTCGTCGTGGTTCTCGATGATGCCGTTGTGCACGAGCGCGATGCGGCCGCTCGAGAAGTGCGGGTGCGCGTTGTGCACCGCCGGCGCACCGTGCGTGGCCCAGCGGGTGTGCGCGATGCCGGTGCCGCCGGCGATGTGCTCCTTGGCCACCTGCGCCTCGAGCTCGGCGACCCGCGCGGTGCTGCGCGCGCGATGCAGCCCGCCGTCCTGGTGGACCGCGACGCCACAGGAGTCGTAGCCACGGTATTCCAGGCGTTTCAGGCCCTCGACGAGGATGGGGACTATGTTGCGCGTGCTGACGGCGCCGACGATTCCGCACATGGTTTCGGGTCTTCCGGACTGGGGCAGTGGCGCGATGCTAGAGACACCTCGATGGCATAGGCTTGCAATGTTCAACAAACAATGCAATCTTTCATCTGTGCGTTCCATTCATGATAGATTTGCTACGCATTTGCGTATGGTGCGCAATAAATGAACGATCAATTCCCCCTGGATGAGGTGGACCTTCGCCTTCTTGCCCTGCTGCAGGACGACGCCTCCCGCTCCAACCAGGCCCTTGCCGAGGCCGCCCACGTCTCGCCGGCCACCGCGCTGCGGCGTGTGCGCCGCTTGGTCGACCAGGGTGTCATCGAGCGCCAAATGGCGATCGTGTCGCCGCACGCGTTCGAGTCGGGTATGACCGCGATCGTCGAAATCACGCTTGACCGCCAGGGCGCCGAGCGGCTCGACGCGTTCGAGGCGCGCGCGGTCGCCGAGCCAGCGGTGCAGCAGTGCTACCGCGTGAGCCCGGGGCCCGACTGCGTGCTGGTGATCTGGGTGCGCGACATGAGCCACTACAACGCGCTGGTGCAGCGCCTCTTCACCGAGGACGCCAACGTGCGCAACGTCAAGACTTTCATCGCGACGCGGCGGGCGAAGTTCGCGCCGCGCATCGACTTCACGCCGCCGCGGGTCGATCGGGCGTCGTCTTCAGCAGCACCAGGCCCTTGAGGTACTCGCCCTCGGGAAACTCGATCGTCGTCGGGTGGTCGCAGGCGGCCTCGAGCCGCTGCACGATGGCCGCGTTGACGCCGGCGTCGATGCCGGCACCGGCGACGATCTTGTGGAACAGCTCGGGCCCGACACCGCCCGAGCAGGAGAACGTGAACAGCACGCCGCCGGGCGCCAGCAGCTTGAGCGCCAGGCGGTTGATGTCCTTGTAGGCGCGCGCCGCGCGCTCGGCGTGGGCCGCGGTGGGCGCGAACTTCGGCGGGTCGAGCACGATGGCGTCGAAGCGATCGCCGGCCTTCAGGCGATCGCGCAGGGTCTGGTTGACGTCGGCGTCGACATATTCGCTCGCGCGATCGCCGAAGCCGTTGCGCGCCACGTTGGCTCGCGCGAGCTCGAGCGCACCGGCCGATGAATCGACGCTGGTCACGGCTTCAGCACCGCCGGCGAACGCCGCGACGCTGAAGCCGCCGGTGTAGCAGTAGCAATTGAGCACGCGCCGGCACGCCAACCGACGCACCCATTGCGCGAACAGCCGGCGGTTGTCGCGCTGGTCGAGGTAGAAGCCGGTCTTGTGCCCATGCGCCACGTCGAGCGCGAGCGACCAGTCGTGCTCGCGGATCACGACGTCGGTCGCGCCATCGCCGCGCAGCCAGCCGGTGCGCGCCGCCAGGCCCTCGAGGCTGCGCACACCCGAGTCCGAGCGCTCGTGGATGCGCGCGCAGCCGGTGACACGCGCCAGCGCGTCGACGATGGCGTCGCGCCAGCGCTCGACGCCGGCAGCGAGGAACTGCACGCTCACCACATCGGCATAGCGATCGACGATCAGGCCCGGCAGGCCGTCGGCCTCGGCGTGCACCAACCGCACGCCGTCGCTGGCCGGCGCGAGGCGCGCGCGCAGGGCCGCGGCGGCAGCGAGCCGCCGCTCGAAGAAGGCGGCGTCGATGTGCTCGGCCTCGTCGAAGCTCCACGCCCGCACGCGGATCGACGAGCGCGGGCTGTACGCGCCCCAGGCCAGAAAGCGGCCGTCGTGCGCCTGCACGCGCACCGTCTCGCCGGAGTCGCCGCCGCCCTTGTCGACGCTGCCCTCGAACACCCACGGGTGGCGACGCAGCAGCGAACGCTCCTTGCCGTCGCGCAGGCGGATCGTCTTCATGCCGGCGATTGTCGCCGCGGGGCTGGACGCGGCCGGCTCGCAGGCGCACGATGGCGGCCTGCCGGCACCGAGCCCGAGCGCCGGCGTTTGCGGGGAGGGGTTGCCATGAATCGCCACGCCGTCACGACGGTTTCGCTGGTATTGGCCTGCGCGCTCGGCGCCTGCGGCAAGGTGCAGGAGAAAGTGGCCGAGAAGTCCGTCGAGAAGGCCATCGAGTCGTCGCTGTCGAAGGACGGCACGCAGGCCAAGGTCAATTTGTCCGAGGGCGGCATGAAGGTCACGACCACCGACGCCGCGGGCAAGTCGAGCCAGATGGAGATCGGCAACGCCAAGATCAGCGAGGCCGACGTGGGGCTGCCGTTCTACCCGGGCGCAACGCCGACCGAAGGCTCGTCTATGCGCATCGTCAACGGCGACAGCACCTCGTTGCAGGTCGGCCTGCACAGCGACGATGCCCACGACAAGGTGGCCGCCTTCTACCGCGACAAGCTCAAGGCGATGGCCGACGGCAAGCAGCTGATGGACATGTCGAGCAACGAGGGTGCGTCGATCAGCCTGATCGACGAGAAGGCCAAGAGCACGCTGCAAGTCAGCGTGAGCAAGGCCGAGAAAGGCTCCGACATCGCGATCCGGTCGGCGCGCGAAGGCGCCAGGTAGCGGGCTGGCGCCGCCCTATCTGCGCTTGGCCCGCGGGTGGGCCGCGTCGTAGACGCGCGCCAGGTGCTGGTGGTCGAGCTTGGTATAGATCTGCGTGGTCGCGATGTTGGCGTGGCCGAGCAGCTCCTGCACCGCGCGCAGGTCGCCGCTCGACTGCAGCAGGTGCGACGCGAAGCTGTGGCGCAGCATGTGCGGGTGCACGTGGGTCGGCAGGCCGGCGGCGCGTGCCAGCTGCGCCAGCCGCGCCCGCACCTGGCTGGGCGACAGCCGCGTGCCGCGCTGGCTGACGAACAGCGCCGGCTCGTCGCCACGCGCCAGCGACGCGCGCTGCTGCAGCCAGCGCTCGAGTGCGGCCGCAGCGGCGCCGCCCACCGGCACGCTGCGCCGCTTGCCGCCCTTGCCCAGCACGTGCGCGCTGCGGTCGGCACGGTCGATCCAGCCCGCCGATTGCGACGACGCGCCGGTGTCGAGCGCCACCAGCTCGCCGATGCGCAGCCCGCAGCCGTAGAGCAGCTCCACCACCGCGTGGTCACGCGCGCGCAGCGCGTCGTCGTGTGCTCGCCCGCGCAGTGCGTCATCGTGTCCACGCCCGCGCAGCACGCCATCGTGGCCGTGCCCGCGCGGCGCACCGTCGCGCCCGCCCGCGCGCACGGCCTTGTCGTCGCCACCGCCGGCGCGCGGCTTGCCGCCCTGGTCGGCCAGCGCCACCGCCTGGTCGACCGACAGCGCCTTCGGCAGTGGCTTGGGCGCCTTCGGTGCGCGCAATCCGTCGAGCGGGTTGTGGTCCATCTCGCCGCGCAGGCCCCACCAGCGGTAGAGCCCGCGCCACGCCGACAGCGTGAGGGCGATCGTGCGCGGTGCGAGGTCGTGGGCACGCAGGCCGGCCATCCAGCGACGCACGTGATGCGGCTGCGCATCGCGCAGGCCCACGCCGTCGGCGTCGGCGGCGGCACGCAACCGTGCCAGCGCGTCGCGGTACAGCGTGAGCGTGCGCGCCGCCAGGTGCCGCTCGACCGCCAGGTGCTGCAGGTAGGCGTCGATGTCGGCGCTGGGCGCGGCGGACATCTGCGTCGGCCGCTCAGAACGGCGGCAGCAGGCGCGACAGCCCGGCGCTCACGATCTCGCCGAGTTGCGCCAGGAATTCGGTGCCCATGTCGGCACCGTAGCGGGTGGGATCGGGCGAGCCGAGCACCAGCAAGCCGAACGCGCTGGCCGAGTCGCCGTGGCGCAGCGAGATCATCGCCAGCGATGCGACCGACGCCGGGTCCTCGAGCCACTGGCAGGCCTCGAAGCCGGAGTTGGCGCCGCAGTACGGCATCTGCAGACTGGCCGCGAAGGTGCGCACGTCGTCGCTGGCGCCCTGTGCGAAGCGCAGCGCCGTGAACGGATCGGCGGCACCCCAGACGCGCAGCGCCGCGCGCGGCACCATGAACTCGTGCTTGATCTCGCGCACGATCACCTCGGGCAGATCGCCCGCGTTGACCGTGAGCAGGATGGCGCGCGTGAAGCGATGCAGCCGCTCGGCGATGGCCTCGTTGTCCTGGCCGGCGCGGATCATCTCGATGAGCTTGTGTTCCAGGCCCTTGATCTTGTCGCGCAGCATTTCCATCTGCCGCTCCTGCAGCGACACGGCGCGCTGGCCGTGCGGGCTGGTGAGGCGGACGGCGGCCAGTGCTTCGGCGTGGCGCTCGAAGAAGCCCGGCGTGTCGATCAAGAAGCGCGCGATCTCGCCTTCGCTGACACCTGGAATGCTCATACGTCGATCTCTCCTTCGAACACGGTCTCGGCGGGCCCGGTCATGATCACGCTGCGGTCGCCGCCCGGCCACTCGATCGTCAGCAGGCCGCCGCGCGTGTGCACGTCGACCTTGCCGTCGAGCCAGCCCAGGCGCACGCCGGCCACCACCGCGGCGCAGGCGCCGGTGCCGCACGCCAGCGTCTCGCCGGCGTGGCGCTCGTACACGCGCAGCGCGATCTCCGAGCGCGAACGCACCTGCATGAAGCCGGCGTTCACCTTGCGCGGAAAGCGCCGGTGCGACTCGATCCAGCGGCCGAGCTCGGGCACCGGCGCGGCGGCGACGTCGTCGACGCGCTGCACCGCGTGCGGGTTGCCCATCGACAGCACCGCCACCTCGACGGCGCCGCCGCGGTCGAGTTCCAACGGCCACAGCTCGAAGTCGCCCACGCGGCGCGGCCGCAGGCCGCCGCCGTCGAACGGCAGCGCGGCGTGCTCGAACACCGGCGCGCTCATGTCGACGGCGACGCGGCCGTCGTCGTGCAGCTCGAGCTCGAGCACGCGGTTCATCGTCTCGACGCGGATCGCACGGCGCGTGGTCAGCCCCTTGTCACGCACGAAGCGCACGAAGCAGCGTGCGCCGTTGCCGCAATGCTCGACCTCGTCGCCGGTGTTGTTGAAGATGCGGTAGCGGAAGTCGACGCCCGGCCGCTGCGACGGCTCGACCAGCAGGATCTGATCGGCGCCGACCCCGAAGCGGCGGTCGCCCAGGCGGCGCAGTTGCTCGTCGGTGAGCTCGATCGGCGCGCGCGTGGCGTCGAGCATCACGAAGTCGTTGCCCGCGCCTTGCATCTTGGTGAAACGCAAACGCATGGGCAGGATTATTCAGTACAACGACGGCTCGCCCTTCGGCCGCGTCTTGAAGCGCTTGTGCACCCACAGGTACTGCTCGGGCATGCGCCGCACCTCCTGCTCGATCCATCGGTTCATGCGCGCCGTGTCGGCCACGGCGTCGTCGCTCGGATAGTCCGGCCACGGATCGAGAAAGCGCACGCGGTAGCCGCGCCCGCCGGGCAGCACCTCGGCCACCACCGGCTGCACCAGCATGTCGAGTGCACGCGCCAGCCGCGACGGCGCCAGCAGCGTGGCCGCCGGCGTGCCGAAGAACGGCACGAAGGCGGCGTCGCGCTCGCCGAAGTCCATGTCGGGCAGGTTGAAGAAGCAATAGCCGTCGCGCACCTTGCGCATCAGGGTGCGCGCGCTCTCGTGGCGCGAATACAGCTCGCCGCGGCCGAAGCGCAGGCGCTTGCGCTTGATCAGCGCGTCGAACTGCGGATTGCTCGCCGGCATGTAGACCGACACCACCGGACGCGACTGGAACAGCTGCACCGCCACCCCGGCGATGTCCAGCGCGATGAAGTGCGGCACCAGCCACATCACCGGCTTGCCGGCGCGATCGGCCAACGCGACGTCGCCCTCCACCTGGATCAGGCGCATCAGGCGCTCGCGACTGCCATACCAGACCAGGCCGTACTCGAGCAGGCTGCAGCCCAGCAGCGCGAAGTGCTCGCGCGCGATCGCGCGCCGGCGCGCTTCGGGCAGCTCGGGCAGGCACAGCTCGAGGTTGCGCAGCGCCACGGCGCGGCGGCCGGCCAGCAGCCACCAGGTGAGGCGCCCGAGCCCGCGGCCCAGCGGCGCCAGCAGCGCCAGCGGCAGCCGGCTCAGCAGCCACAGCAGCGCCAGCAGCAGCGGCGCGGTCAGCCTGGCCATGGCCACCGGAATCGGGCATCGAGAGGGTGAGCCATCGTTCCTATAATCGTGTCGTCGCCGAGTTACTGAACTACTTGCGGGGCGACGCGAGCCGGGCCACCAGCGCCCGACACGCCGGGCCGATGAGGCTCCACAAATACCGCTAAAGCGTTCGCCGCCCTCCCCCACACGAGCCGGCAACGCAGGTTGCCAATGTCGGCATGCATGAGTGGCAGGAGTGTATTGAAGTGGCGAACGACTTTCTCTTCACCTCGGAATCCGTATCCGAAGGCCACCCCGACAAGGTGGCCGACCAGATTTCGGATGCGATCCTCGATGCGATCTTCAAGCAGGATCCGCGCTCGCGCGTGGCCGCAGAGACGCTGACCAACACCGGCCTGGTGGTGCTGGCCGGCGAGATCACGACCAACGCGCACGTCGACTACATCGAGGTGGCGCGCAACACCATCAAGCGCATCGGCTACGACAACACCGAGTACGGCATCGACTACAAGGGTTGCGCCGTGCTGGTGGCCTACGACAAGCAGAGCAACGACATCGCGCAGGGCGTCGACCAGGCGAGCGACGACTACCTCAACCAGGGCGCCGGCGACCAGGGCCTGATGTTCGGCTACGCCTGCGACGAGACGCCCGAGCTGATGCCGGCGCCGATCTACTACGCGCACCGGCTGGTCGAGCGCCAGGCCCAGCTGCGCCGCGACGGCCGCATGCCGTACCTGCGGCCCGACGCCAAGAGCCAGATCACGATGCGCTACGTCGATGGCAAGCCGCACTCGATCGACACCGTGGTGCTCTCCAGCCAGCACGCGCCGGAGATGAGCGACGGCAAGAAGATGAAGCCCGAGTTCACCGAGGCGGTGATCGAGAACATCATCAAGCCGGTGTTGCCCAAGGAGTGGCTGAAGAACACGCGCTACCTGATCAACCCGACCGGCCGCTTCGTGATCGGCGGGCCGCAGGGCGACTGCGGCCTGACCGGCCGCAAGATCATCGTCGACACCTACGGCGGCGCCTGCCCGCACGGTGGCGGCGCGTTCAGCGGCAAGGATCCGAGCAAGGTCGACCGCTCGGCCGCCTATGCGGCGCGCTACGTGGCGAAGAACGTCGTCGCCGCCGGCATCGCGCGGCAGTGCCAGGTGCAGGTGGCCTACGCGATCGGCGTCGCCAAGCCGATGAACGTGACGGTCTACACCGAGGGCACCGGCAAGATCAGCGACGAGAAGATCGCCGCGTTGGTCAACGAGCACTTCGACCTGCGCCCGAAGGGCATCATCCAGATGCTCGACCTGCTGCGCCCGATCTACGAGAAGACCGCGGCATACGGGCACTTCGGCCGCGAGGAGCCCGAATTCACGTGGGAGCGAACCGACAAGGCTGCGGGCCTGAAGGCCGCAGCCGGCCTGTAAGGCCGCCGCGCGCCAAGCGCGTGGTTTGCCGGTTCGAACGGCAAGGGCCAACTTGGCGAAGCCAAGTCAAGGGCCCATCGGCCTGGCCGAAGCCAGAACGAACACTCGGCGAGGCCGCACCAACGACGGGCGACGGGAGTCGTCCGTCGTTGCTTTGTCCAGGCAAAGCGCAATGCGCGCCCTCCGTGTATCGTCCACCCTACGACGTGGCCCACGGAACGGAGTCCGCGCATGGAGACAACCACCGCCGCAGAGGCCGCTGCTGCCGCCAAAGGCGGCGAGCCCACCGACAGCTCGCAGACCAAGAACTTCCGCTTCTTCGACAACCGGCAGAAGTACCTGCTGTTCGTCACCACCTGCAGCGAGAAGGAGACCATCGCGCGCCGCGTCGGCATGGAGCTGGCGCACATCCGGCCGAGCCCGCCGGCGGTGCGCGTGTTCGACGCCGGCATGGGCGACGGCACCGTGCTGACGCGCGTGATGCGCGAGATGCACCGCCGGCTGCCGAACATGCCGTTCTACTTCGTCGGCAAGGAGATCAGCCTCGAGGACGTGCGCATGTCGCTCGACAAGATGGCCGATCGCTTCTTCGAGCACCCGGCCACCGTGCTGATCGTCACCAACCTGTACTACACCGAGGCGCCGTGGCTGGCACCGAAATCGCTGTCGGCGGCCACTTCGCTGGTGTGGCACGAACTGGCGATGACCGGTTCGAGCTCGCACGAGTTCAGCGAGCAGATCCGCGACCTCGAGCCGTTCCTGGCCAGGCACTGGCAGGCGCGCCACAGCCCCAAGACCGGCAACCCGATCTACGACCACCCGGTGGTGCTGGTGCTGTACCGCGACGACATGCGCTTCCTGCTGCACGACGTCATTCCGCAGCAGGCCCGCGCGCGCGCCGACTACGATCTGGTGATCGCCTCGCAGCCGTACCGTGCACGCGTGTCGGTGGACTTCAAGGCCTCGCGCGTGGTGGCGCCGCTGGTGCGCGCGCTCGGCCCCGGCGGCCGGCTGTTCGGCGTGCACTCGCACGGCGGCGACCCCGGCCTCGAGGTGATCCGCGAGATCTGGCCCGACGAGAACCCGTTCACCACCACGCGCCACGACCTGCTGAAGGCGGTGCGCGGCGAGCTCGGCAAGGAAGCGCGCCACTACGCGATGGCCGACTACCCCGATTCGCGCGCGATCTTCCGCTACGACATGCACACGCTGCCCAACGAGCTGGCGGGCGCCAGCATCGGCACCTCGACGCTGTTCGCCGCCTGGAACGCCGCGGTCTACGTGGCGCAGATCGAGGACGAGCGCCTGGCGCAGGTGGTGGGCGACCGGCGCTACCTCGACGCGACCAGTCGCGTGCTGCAGCGCCACGGCGGCCTGTGGTTCCACGACGAGTCGTACGTCGTCTCCTGCAAACGGCACTGAGCATGACATCGGTCACCTTCGGCTCCGATGCCTTGGCCGCCTGCGCCGCCGAGCTGGTGGCCGGCGGCTCGCTCGAGATGAGCCCCAGTCACGCCGACGATGCGGCGGCGATCGCGGCGCAGCTGCCGGCCGGCACACCGGTGTTCGTCACCCACCTGCCGGGGCGCGCGCTCGCGGCACAGCTGCCGACGTTGCGCGCGGTGCGCGCCGCCGGCCTCGAGGCGGTGCCGCACCTGGCGGCGCGCCGCGTGCGCTCGCGCGCCGAGGTGGTGGACTTCCTGCGCCAGGCGGCCGCCGATGCCGGCGTGCGCAAGGTGCTGCTGATCGGCGGCGACGATCCGCAGGCGGTCGGCCCGTACACCGATGCGCTGGCGCTGCTGCGCGAAGGCGTGCTCGGCGAGTGCGGCGTGCGCGAGCTCGGGCTGCCCGGCTACCCCGAGGGCCACCCGCGCATCGCGGCCGGCGTGCTCGAGCGCGCCTTCGACGACAAGCTGCACCTCGCGCAGACCCAGGGTCTCGGCGTCTCGGTGATCACGCAGTTCACCTTCGCGCCGGCGCGCATCGTCGAGTACTGCGACGAGCTGGCGCGCCGCTGGCCCGGGCTGCCCGTGGTGGTGGGCATGGCCGGCCCCACGAGCGCGGCCGCGCTGCTGAAGTTCGCGCAGCGCTGCGGCGTCAGCACCTCGCTGCGCGCGTTGAGCGAGCAGGGCTGGGACGCGGTGAAGCTGTTCATGCACACCGACCCCGGCGACCAGCTGAGCGCGGTGGCGCAGTACCGCTTGCGCCACGACGACTGCAACGTCGTCGGCGTGCACCTGTTCAGCTTCGGCACCGCCGCCAAGGCCGCGGCGTGGATGAACGGCGTCATCACGCGGGCGTCCTGAGGCGCGGGCGACGGCCCGCGCCCGCGCAGGCCACGCCGTCAGCAGTCGAGCACGAACGCACCGTCGCGCGCCAGCGCGCCCTGGGCGATCAATTCGTCGACGAAGCCGGCGCACCACGCGGTCAACGTCACACCCGCGCCGCCGAAGCGCCGCCACGCCGATTGCAAGAAGGGGGTCGCGTCGGCCCATTGCAGCAGCGCGTCGCGCGCGATGCGACGCTCCTCCATCACGTGGTACTTGATCATCACCTTCGCGCCGTGGCGCGCATGCCGTTCGGGGTGCTGGCGGAAGCTTGCCAACCGGGCACGCGCGCGAGCCAGCGCGCCGGCCACGTCG
>Ga0335084_10008245_pt1 | contig 10378 bp, 8 predicted proteins | sample Lox_Sample_44_FD_206721 | JGI IMG/M metagenome (GOLD analysis project Ga0335084, IMG submission 206721) | Soil microbial communities from Loxahatchee National Wildlife Refuge, Florida, United States - Lox_Sample_4.4 | ecosystem: Environmental > Terrestrial > Soil > Wetlands | place: USA: Florida... | reverse complement strand
GTGTTCTCCTTCGAGCTGACGGTCTCGCCGGACGGGCGGCCGCTGGAGCGGATTGCCGACCGGGCCTTCTCCCCTCGCCACCCGCGCTTCTGGGGCGCGCTACCGGACGACGTCGAGCTGTTCGCGGCCGCGCCGCGGCCGCGCCGCGACGGGCGCGACGACGAGGCCGCCGCCTTCCGCGGCGAGGCGGCCGGCGACTCGACGCCCTCGGCGGGCGCGTCCGGGAAGCGCTTCGCGCTGGCCGGCCCCGCCTCCTTCGTGGCCGCACCGGAGGACTGGCCCGTCTACCTGCCGTCCGGGATGGACCTCGTCCGCCGCGTCGACCGCGCCGTGCCCGCGCTGCCCGCCCCCCAGGACCTCGCCGCGCAGGACGGGCTCGCGTCGCTCGGCGCGGTGGCCTTCCTCGACGACCGGCTCGGGGATCTCGCGGGCGAGTCGCTGCTCGCGACCGCGCGCGCCCTCGACGACGCCTGGCGCGAGTGGACCTCGCGCCCGGACCGGCGCCCCGCGCCGCGCCGGCTCCGCGGCCTCCACGCCCTCGTCGGCGCGGACGAGGCGACGCTGCTCGCGGTCCCGGACGCCGCGCTCCCGGCCTGGACGTCGGAGCCGGCGCCGATGCCGGACCTGCTCGGGGCGCCCGCCCTGGATCCGGTGTCCGGCCCCGACGCGCTCGGCCGGCTGACCCTCGCCTGGAACGCGGTCGCCGCCGCGGACGGCTATCACCTCGAGTGGGACGAGTCGCCCGACTTCCCCTCGCCGGCCGTCGCTCTCGACGGGCTCCCCGACCCGTCGGCAGGCCCGCTCCCGGCCGTCGCTGGCGACCGGGTGGGCGTGTTCGTGCTCCCGGCGCCCTCCTGCGCGCGCCAGCTCTTCTTCAGGGTCCGGGCGGCACGGCTGGGCGAGCCGTCGCCGTGGTCCCAGACGCGACCGTTCCAGGTCGGCCTCTTCGCGCCATGCGACGAGGACGAGGTGCCGGAGCTGGTCCTCGGCGCGGCGGGCTCGCCGCCGACCCTCTCGTGGGGCGCGGCGGGCGGGGCGCCGCTCGCGACCGACGCGCGCTTCACGCTGCAGCTCGCGACGGACGCGCTCTTCGAGTCCGGGCGCCCGGTTCTGTCCGGCGGCGCCACGTCCTTCACGCCCGGCGAGCCGTCGGCGATCGCCTCGTACTACCGGGTCCGCGCCGAGCGGCCGGACGCAGCCGGCCCGTGGTCCGCGACGGTGGTCCTGCCGCCGCTCGGCGGCCGCCCCTCGCTCGTCTCGCCGCCCTCCGACCCGACCGACGCGCCGGTGCTGCTCGCGGTCCAGCGCGCGCTCCTCCGGCTCGCCGCCGCCGCCGGCGACCGGCTCGCGCTGCTGGCGCTCCCGCGGCACCACCGGCTGCCCGAGGCGACCGCCTACCTCTCCGCGCTCCTGCCCGACGAGACCGCGCCCGAGCCCGGCCTCGCCCGCCCGGCGGCGCCGGGCCGCTCGCTCACCCTCGGCGAGGAGAGCGCGCTCTCCTTCGGCGCGGTGTTCCACCCCTGGGTCGCGCGCCTCGCGACGCGGGGCGGAACCGTCGACGTGGACGTCGCGCCGCCCGAGGGCGCGGTGGCAGGGCTCCTCGCCCAGACCGCGCTCGACGCGGGCGCCTGGCGGTCCTCCGCGAACCAGCCGCTCGCCGGCGTCCTCGCCCTGGAGCCGACCCTGACGGACGCCGACGCCCGCGGGCTCGCCGACCTGCAGCTCGATCCCCTGGTCGCCTCGCCGTCCGGGTTCGTGATCGCGCTCGACGACACGCTCTCGCGCGACTCGGACACCCGGCCGCTCACGGTGCGGCGGCTCCTGGCGCTGCTCCGCCGGCTCGCGCTGCGGGAGGGCACGGCCGACGTCTTCGAGCCCCAGTCGACCGAGTTCGTGGAGCGGGTCCGCCTCCGCTTCGGCCGGCTCCTCGCGGACCTGCACCATCGCGGCGCGTTCCGCGGGCGGACCGCCGACGAGGCGTTCGCCGTGGTCGCGGACGGCTCGGTGAACCCGCCGCAGAGCCTCGACCTGGGGCGCTTCGTGGTCGAGCTGCGGGTCGCGCCCTCGCGGCCGCTCCGCTTCCTGCGCGTCCAGCTCCTCCAGACCGCGCCCGAGCAGGTGGCGGTGACCACCCCCTGAGGACGCCATGCCCGACGCGACCCCCGACGCCGTCCCCTTCACCACCTTCAACTTCCAGGTGCTCATCTCGGTGGACGGGATCGCGGGCACCGTCTGCAAGGCGGAGTTCTCCGACTGCGACGGCCTCGAGCTGAGCATGACGCCCAAGACGCTCCGCGAGGGTGGCAGCAACTCGCGGCAGATCCACCTCGCCGGGCCGATCGGGTACGGCCAGCTCACGCTCAAGCGCGGCATGACCCCGGACGACGGGCTGTGGAGGTGGTTCGAGCTCCTCCGGACCGCGCCGAAGCAGCGCGGGCAGGCGGTGGTGGGCGTGCTCTCGCCCGACCGCACCCGGGTGGACGTCCGGTTCGTCCTCACCAACTGCCTCCCGGTGAAGCTCAAGGCGCCGGCCCTCTCCGGCAAGGACGGCCTCCTCGCCATCGAGGAGCTGCAGCTCGCCTACGAGTGCCTGGCCCGCCAGGCCTGAGGAACGGAGAGAAGCGATGGAGCTGCCGAGCAACCTCGCCCGCGCGAAGCTCAGCGAGATCACCTGGGACAAGAGCCAGAAGGTCCAGGACGTCTCCGGCGGTGTCTCGCTCGAGGTCCAGTTCAACCCCGAGTCGCTGAAGCTCTCCTACGCGAACCAGCGGGCGGGGAACGACCAGCGCGGCGGCGCGGCCACCCAGCACGTGGGCGAGGGGACCACCAAGCTCGCCTTCGACCTCTGGTTCGACGTGAACGCGCCGGCGCCGAGCGGGGTGGACACGGACGACGTCCGCAAGCTCACGCAGAAGGTCGTCTACTTCATCACCCCGAAGAAGACCGACGACAAGAAGAAGTTCCAGGCGCCCGGCGTCCGGTTCCAGTGGGGCTCCTTCCTCTTCGAGGGGACGGTCGAGTCGCTCAACGAGACGCTCGAGCTCTTCTCGGAGCAGGGCAAGCCGCTCCGCGCCCAGGTCTCCGTCTCGCTCACCAAGCAGCAGATCGTGGTGGACCTGGAGGGCGCGGGGAAGAACGTGCCCGGCCGGCCCGGGCCGCCCCCGGGCACCTTCGAGCTCCAGCCGGCCGCGCAGGGCTCCACGGTCCAGTCGATGGCCGCGGCGAGGGGGATCGACGACTGGCAGTCGATCGCCCGGCTCAACGGCATCGAGCAGCCGCGGCTGCCGGCCGTCGGCGCCACGCTCCGGTTCGGCTAGGCGCGAGGAGAGGGACGCATGCCCGTCATCGTCAACGACCTCGAGGTGGTGACCGAGACCCAGGCCGCGCCGCAGGCCACCGCCCCGTCCGGCGAGGCGGCCGCGCCCGAGGCGTCGGCCGCGGCGCCGGCGCAGGCGCTCGGGCCCGAGGAGGTGGCGGAGCTGCTCCGCCACGCGGCCGAACGCGCCGCGCGCCTCTGCGACTGCTGAGGAGATCCCGTGCCGACCGCCACCGTGGACCGCCCGCTCCTCTACTCGGCACGGCCCGTGCTGACGGTGGCGGGGCAGGCGCGGCCGGAGCTGGCCGCGGCCCTCTCCTCGCTGGCCGTGGCGGAGACGACGGACGGGCTCTTCCACCTCGAGGCGACGGTGGGGAACTGGGGCGCCGCGCCGGGCGGCATCGGCTACCTCTACTTCGGCCGCGACGTGCTCGACTTCGGCGCCGAGGTCGCGGTGGAGATGGGCGCCGGCGACGCGCAGGGGAAGATCTTCGCCGGGCGGATCTCCGCGCTCGAGGCCCGCTTCCCCATCCAGCGCCCGCCGGAGATCACCTTCCTCGCCGAGGACCGGCTCCAGGACCTGCGCATGACGCGCCGGACGCGCACCTTCGAGCAGGCCTCCCTCACCGACGTGGTCCGGCGCGTGGCGAGCGACCACGGCCTCACCCCCGATCTCGACGTGGACGACCTGACGCTGCCGGTCTTCGCCCAGCTCGACCAGACCGACCTCGCCTTCCTGCGGGACCTCGCCCGGATGGCGGACGCCGAGCTGTGGGCGGACGGCACCACCCTCCACCTCCAGGCGCGCGCGCGGCGGCGCGGCGCCAGCGTCACGCTCACCTTCGGCCAGACGCTCCGCGAGTTCCAGGTGACGGCCGATCTCGCGCACCAGCGCACCAGCCTGCGCGTCTCGGGCTGGGACGTGGACGGCAAGGCGGCCATCGACGAGGAGGCGACCGACGCCTGCCTGGGCGGGGAGGTGGGCTCGATGGCGAGCGGCGCGTCGGTGCTCCGCAGCAAGCTCGGGGACCGGGTGGAGCGGGTGGTCCACGCCATGCCCGTCTCGACGCGCGAGGCGCGCGCCCGGGCCGAGGCCGCCTTCCGCCGCGACGCGCGCCGCTTCGTGTGCGGCCGCGCGGTCGCCGAGGGCGACGCCCGCCTCCGGGTGGGCGCGCGGGTCACGCTCGGCGAGCTGGGGCCGCTCTTCAACGGGGCGTACGACGTGACGGAGACCCGCCACCTCTTCGACTGGCGCAACGGCTACCGGACGCTCTTCACCGTCGAGCGGCCCGGCCTGGGGAACCCATGAGCGCGGCCACCCTCCTCGACGAGCGCCACGAGCGGCTCCCGCGCGGCCGCGGCGGGCTCTTCTACGGGGTCTACGTGGCGCTGGTGGTCGACGTGAAGGATCCCGCCGGGCAGGGGCGCGTGAAGGTGCGGCTCCCCTGGGCCCCCGACCCCGGCGGCCCGCGCTTCGAGACCTGGGCCCGGATCGCGACCCTCATGGCCGGCAACGACCGCGGGAGCTGGTTCGTCCCGGACCCGGAGGACGAGGTGCTGGTCGCCTTCGCCGGGGGGGACCCGCGCACGCCGTTCGTGCTGGGCGGCCTGTGGAACGGCTCGGACGCGCCGCCGCAGCAGATGGACGGCGCGGGGCGCAACTACGTGAAGAAGCTCCGGTCCCGCAACGGCGTCGCCATCACGCTCGACGACACGGATGGCAAGGAGATGCTGGTCCTGGAGACTCCGGCGGGGCAGAAGGTCACGCTCCAGGACGGCCCGGCGCAGATCGAGGTGGCCGACTCGAACGGGAACACGGTGACGCTCAACGCGTCGGGCGTCACGGTCCAGAGCAGCGGCGTGGTCACGGTCCAGGGCAGCTCGGTCACCATCACCGCGGGCAGCGTCGCGGTCAACGCGGGGATGTCCACCTTCTCGGGCGTGGTCCAGGCGCAGTCGGTGATCACCCCCTCGGTCGTCGGGGCCACCTACACGCCCGGCGCCGGGAACATCTGGTGAGGCGGTCATGAACCACTCGGTCGCCTGGCACACCGCGCAGCCGCTCTGGGACCCGAGCCTGGCCGACGGCGACGCGGCGCGGGAGCGGTTCCGCGCGCCGGCCATCCTGCGCTTCCGCGGCGACGACTTCATGGACCAGCTCCAGCGGGCGCTCGGCGCGCCCTCCGACGTCGAGGGGCTCGTCCTGCGGGCGGAGAGCTGGCGCGGCGAGCAGGCGGGGTGGCTCGATGCCGCGGCGGCCGCGGCGGCGCCGGTCCCGAAGCTCTACCAGCCGGCGCACTACCGCTTCTACCTCGTGTCCGCGTCGCTCGTCTGCCAGCAGCCGGGGCTCCCCGACCGGCGCGTCGACGCCTCGCGCGGCGAGGCGGTCTCCTTCGTCATCCGGCGCCTCTTCCCGCGCGCGGACGCGGTCTTCGACCCGCGCGACGACGCCACCTACGACGAGTACGGCTGGATCGGCACCGCGCAGGACGGCGAGTGGCGGCCCGTCCCGGTGCGGGGCGAGCTCGCCCCGCGGGAGGAGCGGATCCCGCTCTTCCCCTCCCGGTTCGACCAGGACGGCCGGCCGCGGCGCATGCTCACCGGGCTCGTCCCGGTCGCGCGCCGCGACGTGTACGAGGCAGGCGCGGCGAAGGCGGCGGCGCCCGCCAGCGCCGGCGCGTCGGCGGGGGATCCCTTCGCCACCGAGGACGTGGCGGTGGCGGCGGAGCAGGTCCTCCCGGCGCTGGAGGCGTTCGCGGATCCCGGCACCATCGTGCCGGCGCCCTCGGCCTCGAGCGCGGTCGAGGCGGCGCAGCTCGCCCAGGAGAAGGTCGCCGTCGCGCACGCGCTGCTGCTGCTCGTCGAGTTCCTGCAGCAGCGGTGCCAGCCGGTGTGGCAGGCCCTCCAGCCCGGGGGAGCCCCCCCGACCGGCGCCGGCCCGCTGGCGCTGCTCGGCCGGCTGAACGCGACCGCCACCGGGACCGGCGTCAGCTACGGGGCCATCCTGGTGGCGCTGGCGAAGGACGAGGCGACGCTCACCGACGGGGATCCGGACGCGGCCTTCGTGGACGGGCTGATGGGCGGCGCCTCGCCCGGCCGGTGGGCGCTGCGCGTGCTGGTGCGCGATCTGTGGCAGGGCCTGGGCGACCTCCTCCGCGGCGCCCTCGCCGACCCACGCGCGGAGGTCCTCCAGGCCGCGGTAGGCGACCCGCTCGCGGCCGCCTCGGCGCCGGGGCTCTCCGACGACGCGGCGCAGGACGCGCTGCTCGCGGCCCTCCTCGCGCTCGCCGACTTCCTCGGCGCCGAGCTGCCCGCGGTCTGGACGGCGATCGCGGCGGGCGATCCCGCCGGGCTCTCCGGCGCGGGCCGCGCGCTCTACGATCTTTTCTCCGGCGCGAAGCTCGGCACCAGCGACTGGCGCGCCCTCCTCGCCGACGCCGACGCCCACCGGCTCGACGTGCTCGGCGACCGGGTCACGCCGGCCGTCCAGGTCGTGGCGCTCCGGCTCACCGCCGCCGCGATCGCGGCCTCGGCCGCCGCGGTGGCGGGCTCCCTCCCCGATCGTGTGGCCGCGGCGCTCGCCGCCCTTCCGGCGCCGTCCACCCCGGCACCGGTCGCGGCCGCCGCAGGAGCGGCGGCACCCGGGGTGGCGCCCGCCGACGCCGCCTACGTCATCCGCTGCGTCTACGAGCGTCCGCGCTGCAAGGGGTTCGCCGACGCCGTGTTGAGCGATCCGACCGCGCCCTTCCAGCTCGCGTCCTTCTTCGACGCGGACGCGCCGGTGCGGCCCACCCGGATCCTCATGCCCGACGTGACCCTCAAGGCGCTCCGGCGCGCGCCACAGGGCGTGAAGATCTCCCTCTCCAAGGAGCTGCGCGCGCAGATCGAGCGCGTGCGGGGGATCAGCCTCGACGACCTCGGGAAGGGCAAGCTCAAGGACGCGCAGGGCTTCGACCTCGGGCTGGTCTGCTCGCTCTCCATCCCGATCATCACCATCGTCGCGCTCATGCTCCTCATCATCATCGTCAGCCTCCTCAACATCGTCTTCTGGTGGCTGCCGTTCTTCGTGCTGTGCCTGCCGCGCATCGGGAGGCGGACGTGAACGGGATCGCTGCCACGGCGCCGGTGGACGAGGGCGACCTCTTCGGCCGCGGGATGGCATTCCCGCCGCGCGTCGGGCCGGACGGCCGGATGGCCTGGTCGAGCGGCCCCGAGAACGTGCGGGAGGCGCTGCGGGTGGTCCTCCTCACCGCGCCGGGCGAGCGCGTGATGCTCCCGGCGTTCGGCGGGGGGCTGCGGGCGTTCCTCCACCAGCCCAACGTCGCCGCCACGCACCGCCGGATCGAGGCGGCGATCGCGGACGCCGTCCAGCGCTGGGAGCCGCGGGTGCGGCTCTCCGCCGTCGACGTGGCGCCCGCCGACGACGACCCCGCCGCCGCCGTCGCGACCCTGCGCTACGCCCTCGTCACCAGCGGCCTGGAGGAGCAGCTCCGGGTCCGCGTGCAGCTCTCCACCGGGACCTGATCGATGCCGCTCCCCGCGCCTCCCATCGACTCGCGCAGCTACCGCGACATCGTCGCCGAGGCGCTGGCCCGGGTCCCGGTCCACAACCCGGAGTGGAACAACTTCAACGACTCCGATCCGGGCGTCACCGTCCTCCAGGTCTTCGCCTTCATGGCGGAGAGCGTGATCTACCGGGCCAACCTCATCCCGGACCGGAACCGCCGCGAGTTCCTCCGGCTCCTCGGGATCCCGCTCCAGCCCGCCCGCCCCGCGCGCACCGTCGTCGCCTTCGCGCTGCAGAAGGGCGCCGCCCCCACCGTCGTCGGCGTCTCGGAGGAGCTGTACGCCGGGAGCCTCCCCTTCGTCCCGGAGCGCGGCCTGGTGGCGTATCCGATCGAGGGGCGCGTCTACTCGAAATCGCGGGTCGAGGAGCCGCGCCGCTCGCAGATCCAGGCCGTCTACGAGAAGCTGTACGCCTCGATCCGGCAGCCACTCCAGGCGCTCGACTTCTACGAGACGCTGCCGCTCGCCGCGCCGGTGCCGGGCGCGCCGCTGCCTGCGGTGGACCTCACCGGGACGGTGGACCGGAGCCTCTGGCTCGCGCTCTTCGCGCTGGACCGCGGCGACGCCGCCAGGGCCGCGGCGCGCGCCATGCTCGCCGGCGGGATCCTCACCCTGGGCGTCGTCCCGGCCGCCGACGTGGAGGGCCGCGTCCTCCTCCCCGCCTCGCCATCGGCCGCGAACGCCGGCCCGCAGCTGGTCTTCGAGCGGCCGGACCTGACCCAGGCGGGCCCGGCCTACCTTCCCATCGACGTCGCCTACTCGGACGACGTCCTCTCCACGTCGGGCGTCGTCGAGCTGCGGCTCCCCGGGGTGGACGGCCTCCAGACCTGGGACGCGCTCGGGCCGCTCGACGTGGGCGTGGGCGGCTACCCGCCGGCGCTCGACAACGCCGATGACCTGGACCGGCTGGTCACCTGGATCCGGATCCGCGTGCCCAGGTCGGCCGAGGAGGTGGACGGCGGCGCCCAGACCAGCGCGGCGCTCTCCTGGATCGGGCCGAACGCCACCACCGTCGTGCAGCGGACGCACGTCCAGGGCGAGCGGCTGCCCGACGGCACCGGCGAGCCGGATCAGTCGGCGGTGCTGGCGCGGCCGCCCGTCATCGCCTCCTCGGTCCAGCTCGCGGTGAACGGCGAGCCCTGGCAGCAGGTGGACGACCTCGCCGACGCCGGGCCGGAGATCCCCCCGGTGTCGCCGCGGACCGCCGCGCCCGTCTACGCGCCGCCGCCCGCGCCCCCCAAGGCCTACACGCTCGACGCGGCCACCGGCGAGGTCGCCTTCGGGGACGGCGCCCGCGGGATGCGGCCGCCCGCCGGCGCGCTCGTCACCTGCACCTACGACCACTGCGACGGCCTGAGCGGCATGGTGGGCATCGGCGCCATCTCCAAGACGACCACGCTCCCGGGCGTCCAGGTCTCGAACCCGGTGCCGACCTGGGACGCCGCCGACGCGGAGACCGTGGCCGGGGCGGAGGAGCGGATCCCCGCCACCTGGCGCCACCGGAACGTGCTCGCCACGCAGGACGACTACGACCGGATCACCCGCGAGACACCCGGCGTCGCCGTCGGGCGCGTGGTGGTGCTGCCCCTCTTCCACCCGGACCAGCCGGAGCAGACGTCGGACGGCGTGGTCACGGTGATGGTCATCCCGGCGACGGATCCGAACCAGCCGGACGCCCCGGAGCCCGACCAGCTCTTCCTCGACACGATCTGCCGGTACCTCTCGCCGCGGCGCATCGTGACCGTCGAGCTGCACGTCCGCGGCCCCGCCTACGTGCCCATCGCGGTGGGCGTCGGGATCCAGGCCGTCCCCACCGAGCCCGAGGGCCCTCTCCGCGACAGCGTCCGCGCCGCGCTCCTCGGCTTCCTCTCGCCGCTCCGGGGCGGGTTCGACGGGACGGGCTGGCCGCTCGGCAAGGCCGTCGACCCGGCGGAGCTGTCGGCCGCGGCGGCGCGGGTGACGGGCGTCGCCAAGGTGACCGGGCTCCTCCTCCTCGACTCGGCGGGCCAGCCCCTCCCGAACGGGCAACCGCTCACCGGCCTGCAGCTCCCGCGCGTCGCCGCCTGCGTCGTCACCTCCGGCGCGCCGCCCTCCGCGGCCGATCTGGCCGGCGGCACCCCGCCCGCCGACGCACCCCCCGCCGTGCCGGTGCCCGTCGTCCCCGAGGAATGCTGATGGACGTCAACGGCACCCACTTCCACCTCCTGCTCGGACGCCGCGACTGGCAACCGGTCATCGAGGCCTCGGCGGGCGGCGCCGGCGACGTCGGCCGCTGGCTCGACGCCGCCGGCGTGGCGCCCGCGGACCGCGAGGCCGCCGCGGCGGCCCTCCTCCCGCTCGAGTGGGACGAGGCGCTCGGCGCGGTCGCCCTGGTGCGCCGGCTCCCGCTCCTGCGCCCTGCCGCGGGCACCCGCCCGCTCGCCGCCGGCGACCGGCGCGGCGCCTGCGCGGACGCGTTCGGGAACCTCTTCTGGATCGACGGCGATCGCGTCCGCA
>Ga0335084_10008243_pt1 | contig 10379 bp, 9 predicted proteins | sample Lox_Sample_44_FD_206721 | JGI IMG/M metagenome (GOLD analysis project Ga0335084, IMG submission 206721) | Soil microbial communities from Loxahatchee National Wildlife Refuge, Florida, United States - Lox_Sample_4.4 | ecosystem: Environmental > Terrestrial > Soil > Wetlands | place: USA: Florida... | reverse complement strand
GCGCCCCATGGTTTCCACCACGAACGCGCGCTGGTGCGACGAAGCCGTGGTGCGCAGCCGGTCGATCGCCTCGAGCGTCACGTTGATCGCGGTGTCGGCGCCGATGCTCACGTCGGCGCCGTACAGATCGTTGTCGATGGTGGAAGGTACGCCCACGGTCGGGAAACCTTCCCTGGCGAGCGCCGCGGCACCGGTCTGCGATCCGTTGCCGCCGATCACTACGAGCGCCTCGACGCCGCGCGCTGCGAGGTTGCGCTGCGCCAGCGCACGCCCGGCAGGCTCGGCGAATTCCGGGCAGCGCGCGCTGCCGAGCACGGTGCCGCCGCGTTGTACGATGCCACCGACGTCGCGCGCCGCGAGCGGCTCGATCGTGTCGGCGACGAGCCCCGCATAGCCGTTGCGCACGCCGCAGACTTGCCAGCCCCTGCCGAGCGCCGCGCGCGTCACTGCGCGCACCGCCGCGTTCATGCCCGGTGCGTCGCCGCCGCTGGTGAGGACGGCGATGCGCTTCATTCGATGAGGCGCCCGCCGGCGTCCTGCCCGGGCAGCACTTCGACGTCACGCAGCTTGCGCTCGATCTGCCGCGTACGCACCTCGGCCTGATCGATCGAGTTCGCCGCCGTCTGCAGCTGGCGCTTGGTGCTGGCGAGCACCTCGGCGAACTTGCCGAACTCGGACTTCACCGAGCCGAGCACCATCCACACCTCGCTCGAGCGCTTCTCGATGGCGAGCGTGCGGAAACCCATCTGCAGGCTGTTGAGCAGCGCCGTCAGCGTCGTCGGGCCGCAGAGCGTGACGCGAAACTCGCGCTGCAGGGTATCGAGCAGGCCCGGGCGCCGCAGCACCTCGGCATACAAACCCTCGAGCGGCAGATAGAGCAGCGCGAAGTCGGTAGTCGCCGGCGGCTCCACGTACTTCTCCGCGATGGCCTTCGCCTCCAGCTTGATGCGCCCTTCGAGCGCCTTGGCGGCCGCCTCGACCGCCAGCGGGTCCGCGGCATCCTGCGCCTGCTGCAGCCTTTCGTAATCCTCGAGCGGGAACTTGGCGTCGATCGGCAGCCAGACCACGCTGCCCTCCCCGCCCGCTCCCGGCAACTTGATGGCGAACTCCACGCGCTCGCGCGAACCGGGCCTCGTGGCAACGTTCGTTTCGTACTGCTCGCGCGCGAGCACCTGCTCGAGCAGCGCGGCGAGCTGCACCTCGCCCAGGACGCCCCGGTTCTTGACGTTGGACAGGACCTTCTTCAGGTCGCCCACGCCGGCGGCGAGCGTCTGCATCTCGCCCAGGCCCCTGTGCACCGCCTCGAGCCGGTCGGAGACCAGCTTGAAGGACTCCCCCAAGCGCTGTTCCAGCGTGGCGTGCAGCTTCTCGTCCACCGTCACGCGCATGCGCTCGAGCTGCGCCGCGTTGTCGTTGCGGATGGCCTCGAGCCGCCCTTCCACCGCCTTGCGCAGGTCTTCAAAACGCCGCTCGTTGGCGGCGACCATTTCCACCAGCTGGCGCGAGAATGCGTCGAGCTGATTGTTCTGCACGGAGGCGATCGAGGTGAGCTGCGAGATCAGCGCCTTGCTGCCCCGATCGAGGCCGTCGGCGAGCTCGCGGCGCAGCTCGCGCGCGTCGTCCTGGGCCGGCGAACGGCGCAGCACCAGGGGCAGCAGCAGCAGCACGCTCGCCACCGCAGCGACCGCGACGACGACGAGGAGGACCTCGCTCATGCCCGATTCTAGACCGAGTCCCTCAGTGTCAGCGCCGGCGAGGCGCTCAGCACCTTGCGCGCCGAGAGCCACGCGTTGAGCGAGAGCAGCAGCACGCCCGCAAGCGGCCCCGCGATCCACAGCTCGGAACTGAGCGGCAAGTCGAGCTCGAACACACGCCGGGCCAGCAGCTGCCCGATCGCCGCCGCGCCGAGCGTCGCCAGCAGCCCCGCTACCAGGCCCATGGCGAGAAATTCCGTGCGCTGGCTGCCGCTCACCTGCGCGCGCGAGGCGCCGTACACGCGCATTACCGCTGCCTCGCGGCGCCGCTCGTCCTCGGTCGCCACCAGCGCCGAGTACAGCACCAGCAGCCCGGCGCCCAGCGCGAACAGGAACACGAACTGCACGGCGTTGATCAGCTGGTCGATCACGTCCTGTGCCTGGCGCACCGCCGCGCCGACGTCCACCAGCGTGAGATTGGGAAAGCGCCGCACCAACTCGTTGAGCGTTGCCTCCTGCCGCGGCTCAACGCGGAACGCGGAGACATAGCTCGCGGGAAAATCGGCGAGCAGAGCCGGCGGCGCGATGACGAAGAAGTTGATCTTCATCGAGTCCCAGCGCAATTTCCTCAGCGAAGTAATCGGCGCGCGGAAGGGCTCCGCCCCAACCGTGAACGTGAGCTCGTCGCCCAGCTTCCAGCCAAGGGTCTTGGCGATCCCTTCCTCCACCGAAAGCTCGCGCGCGCCCGGCTTGAACCAGCTGCCGGCGACGATCTGGTTGTGCGCGGGCGTCTGCGCCGAGTAGGAAAGGTTGAATTCGCGCTCCACCAGGCGCTTGGCGCGCTCCTCGGCGAAATCCGCCTCGCTCACCGGCTTGCCGTTCACGGCGACGAGGCGCCCGCGCACCATGGGATAAAGGTCTGGCGCCGCGATGCCGTGCTCCGTGAAGAAGCGCTGCACGCCGGCGAGCTGCTCCGGCTGCACACCGAGGAGAAAGCGGTTCGGCGCATCGGGTGGCGCGCTGCGGCGCCAGGCATCCACCAGGTCGTTGCGCGTGAAGCTGAGGAGCAGCACGGCAGTAAGGCCGAGGGCGAGGCTCGCCACCTGGACGGCGTTGCCGCGGGCGTGTCGCCGCAGGTTTGCGAGACCGTAGCGCAGCGCGATGCTTCGCGTTCCGATCAAGCGCGCCACCGACGCGGTCGAAATCGCGCGCAGTGAAATCCAGGCCGCCGCGGCGAACGCGAGCACCGCGACCCCGAAGCCGCCGATCACTGTGAGCCCCAGGCTCGCATCGCCCGCCTGCCAGATCAGCAGGGCGGCAAGCGCGACGATGCCGGCCGCGTACACCGCCACGGTGCCGGAGCGTGGCGTGCCAGCCTCGCGCCGGATGACGCGCACCGCGGACACGTTCTTCAGCTGCACCAGTGGCGGAAACGCAAAACCGAGCAGCAGCACGAGGCCCACCAGGAAGCCCTGCACCGCGGGCAGCGGGGACGGTGCGGGAAGCGAGGCGCGCAGCAGATCGCCCAGCGCGGCCGCGATCGCACCCTGCGCCGCGTAACCGAGGGCGCAGCCGACGGCGCAGGAGGCGGCGCCCAGCAAAGCGAACTCCACGCCATACAGGCCGAGCAGCTTCGCCTGAGTGGCGCCCAGGCAGCGCATCACGGCGCAGCCGTCCAGGTGGCGCTCCACGAAGCGCCGTGTGCTGAGCGCGATCGCCACGCCGGCGAGGATCGCCGCCAGCAGCGCGGTGAGCCCGAGAAAGCGCTGCGCCCGCTCGATCGAAACGCGCACCTCCGGTCGACCGCTCTCCAGGTTGTCGACGCGCTGGCCGCGCTCCAGGCGCGCGCGTGCCCAGGCGTCGAATCCGGCGACGGCGGCGGCCTCGCCCGCGGCATAGAGGTAGTACCAGATGCGGCTGCCGGGCTGCACCAGCCCGGTGGCGGGCAGGTCCGCGATGTTCATGATCAGGCGCGGAGCGATATTGAAGAAATTTGCGCCGCGCTCGGGCTCGAGCGTCAGCACCGCCTGCACCTTGAGCTCCGCCGAGCCGAGGCGCAGGCTCGCCCCCACGGGCGCGCCGAGCGCGCTCACCAGGCGCTCCTCGAGCCACACGGTGCCGCGCGGCGGACCGCCGGCTGCCGGCGCGTCGGGCGCGTTGGGTGCAGGCGCGATGCGCAGCCGGCCGCGCAACGGATAGCTGTCGGTCACCGCCTTCACCCCGGCCAGCGTGCTGGCCTCGCCCGCGCGCGCCATGCTGATGAAGTTGAGCGCCTCGGCGCGCGCGAGGCCCCGGCGCGCGATTTCGTCGGCCACTTCATGCTTCCAGGCGTGGTCCGAGACCAGCACCAGGTCCGCACCGAGCAGCTGGTGCGCATCGCGCACCAGAGCCCGGCTGACGCGGTCGGCGAAGAATGCGACGCTGGTGACGCTTGCTACTGCCACCACGAGCGCCATCGCCAGTACGCGCAGCTCGCCCGCGCGCCAGTCCCGAACAAGCATGCGCGTGCCCTGGCCGAGCAGGCGCGCCGCAAGCCGCATCACGCGACGACCCTCCCGGCGGCGAGGCGCACCGCGCGCTGGCAGCGCTTGGCGAGCTGCTCGTCGTGCGTCACCAGCACCAGCGTGGTGCCGGACTCGCGGTTCAGCTCGAAGAGCAGTGCGATGACTGCTTCCCCCGACTCCGCATCCAGGCTGCCGGTGGGCTCGTCAGCCAGCAGCAGCTTGGGCCTGACCACGAAGGCGCGCGCGAGCGCTACGCGCTGCTGCTCGCCTCCCGAGAGGTGCTTGGGATAGTGATGCAGGCGCTCGCCGAGGCCCACGCGCACGAGGATCTCGCGCGCGCCCGCTTCCGCGTCCTCGCGGCCGGCGAGCTCCAGCGGCAGCATGACGTTCTCCAGCGCGGTGAGCGAAGGCAGCAGCTGGAAGGACTGGAAGACGAAGCCGACCGCGCGCCCGCGCAGCTCGGCGCGCGCGTCCTCGTCGAGCGTGAACAGGTCGGCGCCGTCCAGCATTACGCTGCCGGCGGTCGGCGTATCGAGCCCCGCGAGCAACGCGAGCAGCGTCGACTTGCCCGAGCCCGAGGCGCCGAGGATGGCCACCGCCTCGCCCGGCATGACGGCGAGGTCGATATCGCGCAGAATGACGAGGTCGCTATCCCCGCTCTTCACTGTCTTGCCGATGCCGCGCGCCTCCAGCACGCTCGTAGCCTGCCTGTTCATGTTCCTGTCCGTGGGGGCTTGGGGAAAGACGATCCTCGTCTACGGCGACAGCCTGTCGGCTGCCTATGGCATCGCCGAAAAGCGCGGCTGGGTGGCGCTGCTCGGCGAGCGGCTCAAGCGCGAGCGCATCGATTATAGCGTCGTGAACGCCAGCATCTCGGGAGAAACCACGAGCGGCGGCTTGAGCCGCATGCCGAAGGCGCTCGCGCAGCACAAGCCCGCGGTGCTGGTGCTGGAGCTGGGCGCGAACGACGGCCTGCGCGGCCTCCCCGTCGCGGAAATGAAGAAGAATCTCGCCGCGATGATCCAGCAGGCGCAAAGATCGGGCGCGCGCGTGCTGCTGGTGGGCGTGCGCATGCCGCCCAATTACGGGCCGGAATACACGCGCGAGTTCGAATCCGCCTTCGCGGACGTGGCAAAGCGCCACAAGACCGCGCTCGTGCCGTTCCTGCTCGAGGGAATGGCTGAGGACCTGGGCCAGTTCCAGGCCGACCGCATCCATCCGAACGAGGCGGCGCAGCCGATCCTGCTGGACAACGTCTGGAAGAAGCTGAAACCGCTGCTCAAGTGACCACGAGACGCGGCGCGCCCGCGGCGAGGCGCCCGATGGCGCGCGCCTCGGCGAATCCCTGCCGCGCGAATTCCGCGAGCACGGCCCGCTCGGCCTGCGGCGCGCAGGCGACCAGCAGCCCGCCGCTCGTCTGGGGATCCGAGAGCAATTTGCGCCGCCAGTCCTGCGTGCCCGGCGCCAGCTGCACTTCGGCGCCGTAGGCCTTCCAGTTGCGCTCCGACGCCCCGGTCGCCACGCCCTGCTTCACCCACTCGAGTGCTTCCGCGAGCACAGGCAGCGCCTCGAAGCGCAACTCGCCGGCGAGCGCGGAGCCGCGCAGCATCTCCAGCAAGTGGCCTGCGAGACCGAAGCCGGTGACGTCGGTCACCGCATGCACATCCGGCATCGCCGCGAACGCCTCGCCGGGCGTATTGAGCTGCGTCGTCGTGGCGAGCATCGCGCGATAGCCCGCCGCGGAGAGCCTGCCCTTTTTCAGCGCGGCGGAGAGAATGCCCACGCCGAGCGGCTTGCCAAGCACCAGCACATCGCCCGCGTGCGCGGTGCTGTTCTTCTTTACACGGTCCGGGTGCACGAGCCCCAGCGCCGCCAGCCCGTAGATCGGCTCCAGCGTGTCGATTGAATGTCCGCCGGCGATCGGCACTCCCGCCTCCGCGCACGCCGCCGCACCGCCCTCGAGAATCCTCCGGATTACGGACACCGGAAGCTTGTCCAGCGGCATGCCGACGACGGCGAGCGCCATGATCGGCCGGCCGCCCATGGCATAGACGTCCGAGAGCGCATTAGTCGCTGCGATGCGGCCGAAGTCGTAGGGATCATCGACGATCGGCGTGAAGAAATCGGTGGTGGCGACAAGCGCCTGTGTGTCGTTCAGGCGGTAGACCGCGGCGTCGTCCGAGGTCTCCGTGCCGACCATCAGCTCCTTCGGCACGGCGTGCAGCGGCGAGGCAGCGAGGATCTCCTGCAGGATGCCCGGCGCGATCTTGCAGCCGCAGCCGCCGCCATGGCTGAACTCGGTGAGGCGCACGCTGTCGGGGGCGTTCATGGGCGTAGAATTTTATGCGATGAAGGCGGCGATTACCCACTCTGTCGCGATGCACGCGTCCGTGCTCGCCGCGCACGACGCGATCATCGACGCGCGCTCCCCGTCGGAGTACGCCGAGGACCACCTCCCCGGCGCGATCTCACTGCCGGTGCTCGAGGACGAGGAACGCGCGCGCGTCGGCACGCTATACAAGCAGGTATCGCCGTTCGCGGCGCGCAAGCTCGGCGCCGCGCTGGTGGCGAGGAACATCGCGCGGCATCTCGAGGGCGCGCTCGCCGACCGGCCCAAAGGCTGGCGGCCGCTGGTGTATTGCTGGCGCGGCGGCAAGCGCAGCGGCGCCTTCGTGCACGTGCTGCGCGAAGTCGGCTGGGACGCGCACGCGCTCGAAGGCGGCTACAAGGCCTACCGGCGCTTCGTCGTGGACGAGCTGACGCGGCTGCCGGGCGAATTCTCCTTCCGCGTCGTCCACGGCGCTACAGGCAGCGGCAAGAGCCGCCTGCTGCGCGCGCTCGCGCAGGCGGGCGCGCAAGTCCTCGACCTCGAGGACCTCGCCGCGCACCGCGGCTCGGTCCTGGGCGACCTGCCCGACCGACCGCAGCCGTCGCAGAAGGCCTTCGAGACGCGGCTGCTGGCGCAGCTCGGCGCGCTTGAGCGCGCGCGTCCAGTCTACGTCGAAGGCGAGAGCCGCAAGATTGGCCAACTGCAGGTCCCGGCGGCGCTGATCGAGCGCATGCGCGCCTCGGACTGCCTGCTGCTCGAGGCGAGCACCGCCACGCGCGTCGCACTGCTGATGGACGAGTACCGGCACTTCTTCGCCGACCCCGCGGCTCTTTGCGCGCAGCTCGACTGCCTGGTGCCGTTGCATGGGCGCGCGACGATCGAGGAGTGGAAGGCGTTGGCCTCGGGCGCCGCGTGGGAGGCGCTCGTCGCGCGCCTGCTCGAAGAACATTACGACCCTGCCTACCGGCGCTCGGCGCAGCACAACTTCAGCATGCTGGGGCAGGCGCGCGTGCTGCGTGTACAGGGTCCAGACGCTCCCGCGTTCGATGGCCTGGCATTGGAACTCACCGCGGATCACGCAGAGGCTGTTGCCGCGTGAGGCCTGTGCTGCTGTTCCTCGCCGTCGCCGCGTCGCCGGATTCACTGCGCAGCACGCCTGGTTCATCGACGCAGTCGCCGCCGCGGACTCGAACCGCGCGCTCTGGAGCGGCTGCCCAAAGGTGCAGCCAAGGGCCGCTGCGAGCCTTCCCAGGTGGACTGAAAGTTTCTTGCAATCGGCACGTTCTGTGCTAGCTGTTATGCAGATGGCAGAGGGGCTTTGCTATAGTGGCCCACAATATGGACGTCAAGGATCTCCGCTACTTCGTCGCAGTGTATGAGGAAGGCGGCTTTGCGCGCGCCGGGATCCTGCTCGAGACCGTCCAATCCAATGTTTCCGCGCGCATCCGCCGGCTCGAGGCCGCGCTCGGCGTGCAGCTCTTCGAGCGCCATCGCCGCGGCGTGCTGGCCACCGAAAAAGGCGAGAAGCTCTACCGGCACGCCAAGCGCGTGATCGCCCTGCTGGAGGAAACGCCGGGCGCCGTGAGCGGCAAGGAAGCGGCCTGAACCGGCCCGAGCGGCGGAAAAGCCCCCGGCTCGGCTAGGCGTCGAGCCCCGCCATCACCCGCAGGTGCTGCACCACGCTTCGGCCGAGCGCCGACAGCGCGTATCCCCCCTCCAGCATCGACACCATGCGCCCGCCGGCGTGGCGATCGGCCACCGCCTTCACCTGCCGCGTGACCCACGCATAGTCCGCGTCGGACAGGCGCAGCATCGCCATGTCGTCCTCGGCGTGCGCGTCGAAGCCCGCCGAGAACAGCACCAGCTGCGGCTTGAAGGCGTCGAGAGCCGGGATCCAGCTCTCGACCACCGCCTCGCGGAACTCCCGCGACCCGGCGCCTGCGGCCAGCGGGACGTTGACCATGTTCGGCGCCGGGTCCTCGGTGCCGCTGTAAGGGTAGAACGGATGCTGGAAGGTGGAGGCCATCAGCACGTGCGGATCATTCTGGAAGATGTCCTCGGTGCCATTGCCGTGGTGCACGTCGAAATCGATGATCGCGGCGCGCTCCACACCGTGCGCATGACGCGCATGGCGCGCGGCCACGGCGACGTTGTTGAAGATGCAAAAACCCATCGGCCGCGCGCGGCAGGCATGGTGGCCCGGCGGCCGCACGCTGCAAAAGGCGTTATCGGCCTCGCCGCGCATCACCAAGTCGGTGGCAAGCACTGCGGCGCCGGCGGCGCGCAGCGCCGCGCGCAGGCTGTGCGGATTCATCGCCGTGTCCGGATCCAGATGCACCGTGCCCTCCGCGGGCGCGGCATCGCGAATCGCGCGTACGTATTCGATCGGATGCACGCGCGCCAGCTCCTCGTCGCTCGCCAAGGGCGCGTCGTAGCGCGCGAGATGCTGGCCGACCCCCGAGGCGATCAGCTGGTCCTCGATGGCGCTCAACCGCTCCGGCCGCTCCGGGTGGTACGCGCCCATGTCGTGCCGAAGACAGTCTGCATGCGTGACGAACGCAGTTGCCATAGTGCGCAGAATCATACCGCGTCCCCCTGTACAATCAGCCCATGCTGCTGAAAACACAGCTCAAAACTGCTCTTCCGCAGTCGCCGCTCGAGCGGCTGATCGAGGCGGCCGGGCAGGTGATTCTCGGCAAGGAAACCCAGGTGCGGCTTGCGCTCGCCTGCCTGCTCGCGCGCGGCCACCTGCTGATCGAGGACCTGCCCGGCGTGGGCAAGACGACGCTCGCGCACGTACTGGCGCGCACGCTCGGGCTTCACTTCCAGCGCATCCAGTTCACCAGCGACATGCTGCCCGCGGACATCATCGGCGTTTCCATATACGAGCGCGACAGCGGCGCCTTCAAGTTCCACCCCGGCCCGATCTTCGCGCAGGTGATCCTCGCCGACGAGGTGAACCGCGCCACGCCGAAGACGCAGAGCGCGCTGCTCGAGGCGATGGAAGAGCATCAGGTGACGGCGGAGGGCGAAACGCGCAAGCTGCCCGAGCCGTTCTTCGTCATCGCCACGCAGAACCCTTCCGAGCAGGTCGGCACCTTCCCGCTGCCGGAGTCGCAACTCGACCGCTTCCTGATGCGGATCGAGCTCGGCTACCCGGACCGCGACGCCGAGCGCGCGCTGCTATCGGGCGCGGACCGGCGCGACCTGCTCGCAGGCCTCGAGCCCTGCATGAGCCCCGGCGAATTGCTCGAGCAGCAGGAGATGGCCCAACGCGTGCATGTGGCGCCGGCGCTGCTCGACTACGTGCAGGCAATCGTCGAACACACGCGCCGCTCGCCTGACTATGTGGCGGGGCTGTCGCCGCGCGCGGCGCTCGCCCTGGTGCACTCGGCGCGCGCATGGGCGATGCTGGAGGGCCGTGACAAGGTCATTCCGGAAGATGTGCAGGCGGTGCTGGCGGGTGTCGCCGCGCACCGGTTGCGCCCTGCGCAGGACGCCGCGCGCCGCGTGGATGTGGGCGCGCAACTGCTCGCCGCAGTGCCGATCCCCTGAGCAAGCCCGACACGGACGCCACCGGCGACACCCAGATCGAGCCGCTGCCGCTGCGCGCGCCGGCAAGCGGGCTGCTGTCCACGCCTGGGCGCATCGCGGTTGTCGCGGTCGTAATCGTGCTCGTGGTGGCACTCGGCGCATGGACCTACCGCGCGGTCGAGGGCTCGCTGCGCGACATGCGGGCCTCGTCGATGCGCGCGCTCCTCGCCACGCATTCGGCTGCGCTGCGCGCCACGCTGGAAGAGCGGCTGGATAGCGCGCCGGCAACCGAGCGCGCGGCGCGCATCCGCGAGGTCT